>PDWI01003173.1_pt1 | contig 24219 bp, 24 predicted proteins | sample 1430891 | NCBI WGS metagenome assembly PDWI01 (sample SAMN01162508, study PRJNA174530) | Oral metagenome, whole genome shotgun sequencing project. | biome: Marine environment; feature: Marine mammal; material: Swab sample of the gingival sulcus; isolation source: swab sample of gingival sulcus... | reverse complement strand
TCGTCTTCCTTTGGCGAATATGGCAAAAACGACCTTTCAAGATGCCTTTGAAGAAATTGAGGAGCTAAAACAAAAGGTCGAAGCATATACTTTTGAGAAGGAAGTCCAAAATGTGTCTGTGGATTTTGAGGTTCAAGACCGTCGTTTTTTGGCTCACATTACAGATATATACGATGACAAAAACTTGATATTCAGCGTTTCGAGCGAATCGAGTAAAGCCAAACTATTACTAAACGCTTGGATTCAGCATTTATACCTAATGGCAGGGAAACAAAGCATAGACACCATCTTATTAACTCGCTTTGAATCTGAACCTATCGTCTTTCTGCATAATATGATGACTTGGGCGGAAGCTCGTTCTTTGCTTTATCAATTGGCAGATATTTTTGAAAGTGGTCAGCGTGAAATCCTTCCTTTTTTACCTAAAGAGGCTTACGATTTTACACACCCAAGTTCTTCGAGAAAAACAGAAGAACAGAGACTTAAAGATGCCCTTAGAAGTATTCAGGAAAATGGGAAAACGAGTAATTGGCGAGACTACCGAAACGAATATATCGCCAAAGAAATATCCGAAGGCTTTTTTGATAATTCGGAACGCTTATATGCCACATTTAAGTCCGTCGCGGAAACGGTTTTTTCTAATATTTGAACGCACGCCCTGCGTTAGGGATTGCAGAGGAAATCCTTTTGTGAGGATACGAACAAAAGATTGGAACGGAAAGCCCGACCCGGAGGGGAACGCCCAAAAGAAAATATTTGCAAATTTCCGGAGGAAAACCTCAGCCCGAATTCACTTTAAATGTATTTAAGGTGTTTAATGGAGCGTCTTCCGTGGATAATTTCTTCTAGAGATTCTATGCCTATTTTTAGATGTTTTTCTACAAACATTTTAGTAATATTTTTATCGCTTTTGGAGGTTTTAATTCCTTCGGCTATCATAGGCTGGTCGGATACTAAAAGCAATGCACCACACGGAATCTCATTCGCAAAACCGACTAAAAATATAGTTGCAGTCTCCATATCAATCGCCATCGCTCGGGTCTTCCTCAGGTATTTTTTGAAACGCTCATCGTATTCCCAAACCCGCTTATTGGTCGTTAAAACCGTTCCCGACCAGTAATTCATATTTAACTTCGAGATGGACTCTGAGACCGCTTTTTGTAACATAAAAGCAGGTAAAGCAGGTACTTCCGCAGGCAAGTAATCGTTAGAGGTTCCTTCCCCTCGGATAGCCGCTATCGGGAGAATAAAATCTCCCAAACTGTTTTTCTTTTTAAGACCTCCACATTTTCCTAAAAACAAAACCGCTTTAGGCTTTATGGCACTTAACAAATCCATAATGGTAGCCGCATTAGGGCTTCCCATTCCAAAATTGATAATAGTAATGCCTTTTGCCGATGCATTGGGCATTGGATGTCCTTCGCCTACAACCTCTACCTGATACCAGTCCGCAAACATATCTACATAATTCTGAAAATTTGTCAGCAGAATATAGGGAGTAAAATCTTGAAGTTTTCTGCCGGTATATCTTGGTAGCCAATCCTGAACAATATCTTGTTTATCCATAATCTTTAAAAATTTAAAAGTTGAGCTTACCAAAGATAACCTAAAAAAAGATTAAACAGACCTTGTTATAAAACATTGTTTAATACCATTAGGAGTTATATCTTTCGGGCTGAATTAAGGAACGGGTTATGGATATTCAAATTAAAGAAGTAGTAAGCAATAAAGAAAAACGTCAATTTGTTGATTTTCAATTTAATCTATATAAAAACAACCGCTATTGGGTACCGCCGATTAAACAAGACGAAGTAAAGGCTCTTGATGCAAAAACAAATCCTGCATTTGAGTTTTGCGAGGCTCGATATTGGTTAGCACTTTCCGAAGGCAAGGTTGTTGGGAGAATTGGAGCTATTATAAATAAACTGTACAACGAAAAAACAGGAATCAATTATGGTCGTATCAACAGACCTGAATTTGTAGATGATAAGGACGTGGTTGATGCTTTGTTTAATACAGCTTTTGAATGGTTCAAGAAAGCAGGAATAGACACCGTTCATGGCCCATTAGGATTTACCAATCTAGATACTCAAGGCTTGTTGATAGAGGGGTTCGATTATCTTCCTTCTATTGGTTCTGTTTATCATTTCGACTATTATCAAACACATTTCGAGCGTTTGGGCTTTGAAAAAGAAAACGATTGGGTTGAATTTAGGTTAAGTTTAACCGAGAAACCTGTTCAAAAAGCTTCTAGAGGCTCTGCCTTAATTAAAAAAAGATTTGGTTTTGAGGTTGTTAGATTTGAGTCTAAAAAAGATATGCAACGCTACGCAAAACCGATTTTTGAAATCTTAAACGATGCCTTTCAGTCTTTGCCTTACGTCAATAGGTTTAACTCAAAGTTGATAGACTTATATAGCGAAAAATACTTTAAAGTCTTAGATTATAGATTTGTAAGGGTCGTTAAAAAAGACGATGATATTGTTGGCTTTGTAGTCGGCATCCCTAACTTATCTGAGGCAATGCAAAAAGCTAAAGGTAAACTGTTTCCATTGGGATTCACTCATATCCTTAAAGCCCTTAAAAAACCCAAAGTGATAGATTTACTGTTAACAGGTGTATTGCCGGAGCATCAAAATTCGGGAGTAGCGGTTATTTTATTTGCCGAGCTTCAACAACAGATGTTAGACTTAGGCATCCATACGATGGAAACAACGGGTATTTTTGAGGATAATCATAATGTTATAGCCAATTGGAAAAATTATGAGAATATTCAGCATAAACGCCGACGTTGTTTTGTGAAGAAGTTGAAAGTTTGAAAGTTCCAGCCATAACGAACAACCAACAACGGACAATCATAATAAGTAAGGGAATGACAGTCAACGGCTAATTGTATGAGATTAACAAACATTAATACATATAAATAATTAAATATGTTTCTCGCTTGGAGAATAATTCATACATTTGCCGTTTAAAGTTTTAAGGATTGATGCAAGAAAGAAACAAATTAACCCCTATATCAGATTTAGGTGAATTTGGCTTGATAGATAGGCTTACCAAAGACGTTTCTATCAAGCAGGAATCTACTTTAAAAGGAATTGGAGATGATGCAGCTGTTTTGTCGCATTCGAACGAGACGCTCGTATCTACCGATATTTTAGCCGAAGGAGTTCATTTCGATTTAGCTTATACCCCCCTTAAACATTTGGGATATAAGGCAGCTGTTGTCAATATTTCGGATATTGTTGCCATGAACGCCAAGCCGACTCAATTATTGGTAAGTGTAGCTTTGTCTGCTAGAACCAGTGTTGAAAGTATGGATGCTCTTTACGAGGGTTTTCAGGAAGCTTGCAAACAGTATGGCGTCGATTTAGTAGGGGGCGATACAACTTCTTCGAGGAGTGGCTTAGTTATTAGCGTTACTTCCATAGGGGAAGCTCCAAAAGATAAGATTGTGTATCGCTCAGGAGCAAAGCCAAACGATTTAGTTTGTGTAACAGGCAATTTGGGGGCAGCCTATATGGGTTTGCAACTTCTTATTAGAGAGAAGAAAGTGTTCGAGATAAATCCGAAATCTCAACCGGATTTGTCGAAGTACGAATATATCGTGCAACGACAATTAAAACCGGAAACGCCTGTCAATTTGCGTCAAAAGTTAGAAGATATGGGGGTTCAGCCAACCTCTATGATAGATATTTCGGACGGGCTATCCTCCGAAATTATACACATTTGTAAGAACTCTAAAACAGGATGTGTTATTTACGAAGATAAGCTCCCTATAGACCAAGCTGTTTACGACTTTGGGCACGAGATACAATTAGACCCGAGTATTGCGGCTCTGAATGGGGGAGAGGATTATGAAATTTTATTTACTGTTCCTTTAAAAGATTACGACAAAATTCAGAGGTATCCTGAGATTAGTGTTGTTGGTCATATTTTGGAAGAAGAAAAAGGATGTAGCCTTGTTGCCAAAGATGGCACAAATATTGAATTGGAGGCACAAGGATTTAATCACACTAAAACAAATTAAATAGAGATAGATATGAAATTAAAAGTTGCACTAGGAATTGCCATTTTAGCTTTCGTAATATATGGCTTTACAAGTAGAGAACAAGCCCCTCAAAAGGCGACAGGAGTTGTTAAAATCGGGCAGGTAGCTCCGGATATGACTCTAAAAAACATGAACGGAAAAACCATGAAGTTATCCGATTTTAGAGGTAAACTTGTTTTAATTGATTTTTGGGCTTCTTGGTGTCCTCCTTGTCGAAGAGAAAATCCACATTTGGTAAAGGCTTATAAGCATTACAAAGATAAGAAGTTTAAAAACGCTAAAGGTTTTACTGTGTTTGGCGTTTCTTTAGATGGTGGCAGACGAGGTAACGAGCAGACTTGGAAAAAGGCTATTAAAGATGATGGTTTAATCTGGGAAAGCAATTGTTTAGGAAATACGGAAGTAGCGATGCAGTATAATATACGAACTATCCCTACTAACTTTTTGTTAGATGAGAAAGGGGTTGTTATAGCGACTAACTTAAGAGGAAACGACTTAGAGAAAAAGCTCGAAAGTCTTTTAAAGTAAACTAGAACCATGAGGAAAATTCAAATAATAATCGTCCTATTATTGACGATATTTCAGCTGCAAGCACAAAAAGTCGGTTTGGAAATAGGAGATAAGGCTCCTGATTTAACCATGACATCTCCCGAGGGGAGAGAATATACTTTATCTGACTTAAAAGGGAAAGTGGTTTTAATTGATTTTTGGGCTTCTTGGTGTGCTCCTTGTAGAAGAGAAAATGCAAACGTTCTTAAAGTTTATAACAAGTATAGGAATAGAGGGTTTGTAAAAGGAGAAGGGTTTACCATATATGGTATTTCTTTAGATAGATCGAAAGAATCTTGGGAAAAAGCAATCGAACAAGATGGTTTAACTTGGGAGTATCAGGTAAGCGATTTAAAGCAATGGAGGTCGGAAGCTGCTAAAAAGTACCGTATTAGTGGCATTCCTGCTAATTTTTTGATAGATGGGAATGGTATTATTATAGGAAAAAGTTTAAGAGGAAAACGTTTAGAGCAAGCTCTAGAAGATATTGCTATTAAGGAAAAAACAACCGAGGAATTAGAAGCGGATTTGAAAACGGTTTTTCATAGACTTAAAAGACAAATTAAAAAGGATATGAAAAAAGAGTCTCGAAAAGGCAAGAAATATAAGCAATTAAAGAGAAGATATAAAGAGTTGACAGAAGCAATAGAACTTCTTAGAATATAAATCGAGTTTAGATTAAAAGACCTCAAAGTTTAAACTTTGAGGTCTTTTATTTAACGTGAATTCTCAATAGGCTCGCTTTTTTGTTTATTTTTGAGCCTAGTGAATATCGAAGATAAAATAAAACAGCAAGTTGCGAACTTGCCATTGCAGCCCGGTGTTTATCAGTATTTTGATAAAAACGGAGTGATTATCTATGTGGGTAAAGCCAAGAGCTTAAGGAAACGGGTTGCTTCTTATTTCAACAAAAACCAAGAGAGTGCCAAAACACGCATCTTAGTTCGTAAAATAGCAGACATCAAGCATATTATTGTTGATACAGAAACCGATGCTCTTTTGCTAGAGAACAGTCTTATAAAACAATATCAACCACGATACAATGTCTTGCTTAAAGACGATAAGACCTATCCTTGGATATACATTAAAAATGAGCGTTTCCCTCGCGTGGAATACACCCGAAAGATGATTAAAGACGGAAGTTTGTACTTTGGTCCTTATACCTCCGTTAAGTTGGTCAAGACTTTGCTTTCGATGATAAAAAAGCTATATCCTTTACGAACTTGTAATCACAATTTATCAGCAGAAAATATAGCTGCGGGGAAAATAAAAGAGTGTCTCGACTATCATATTGGCATTTGTAAGGCTCCTTGTATTGGCTTGCAGGCAGAAGATGAGTATAAGTATAATATTCAGCAAGTTAAAAACATCTTAAAAGGGCACCTAACGGTTGTTAAGGAGGAGCTTAAAAACTTGATGATGGAAGCTTCAGAATCGCTTAACTTTGAGCAAGCTCAGGTTTATAAGGATAAGATAGCCATTATCGACAACTATCAGAGTAAATCGACTGTGGTTAGCAATGTGATTAACAATGTAGATGTTTTTTCTTTGATAGACGATGCTAAGTATGCTTATGTCAATTATTTCAAAATCATAGACGGAGCCATTTTGCAGTCTTACACGATGGAAATAAAAAAAGCTCTGGAAGAAGATTTAGGAGCGATATTGATACAAGCGATTTTGTATATTCGAGAGAAATTCAATTCCGTTTCTAAGGAGGTGGTTGTGCCTTTTGAGCCGGAGGGGCAGATTCAAGATGTGTTTTTTGTGATTCCAAAGCAGGGCGATAAAAAGAAGCTGTTGGATTTATCCTTTAAGAACTTGAAATATTATCAAAGAGACCGACAAAAACATCGTGAAGGAACAAATCCTGAGCGGTACGCCAATCAAAAATTGATTCAGTTGCAAAAAGATTTGCACCTTAAAAATCTTCCAGAACACATCGAGGGCTTCGATAATTCTAATATACAAGGGACGAATCCTGTAGCCTCTTGTGTGGTCTTCAAAAATGGGAAACCGGCTAAACGAGATTACCGTCATTTCAAAGTCAAAACGGTAGAAGGTCCCAACGATTTTGCCTCAATGGAAGAAATTATTTATCGGCGTTACAAACGAATGCTGGACGAAGAACAATCCTTGCCTCAATTAATAGTGATTGATGGAGGGAAAGGACAGTTGAGTGCCGCTGTTAAGAGTTTAAAAGAATTGGGCTTGTACGGAGAGGTTGGTATTATCGGGATTGCTAAGAAGCTGGAAGAGATTTATTTCCCCGGAGATTCTATACCTTTATATTTAGACAAAAACTCAAGCAGTTTAAAACTGATTCAGCAAGTAAGAAACGAGTCGCATCGCTTTGGCTTACTGTTTCATAGGCAATTACGCTCAAAAAACTTTATTAATACCGAGTTGTCCGATATAAAAGGTGTTGGCGATAAAACTATTCAAAAACTTATTCAACATTTTGGCTCGGTCGAACAGGTTAAAAAAAGCAGTTACGAAAATATATACCGTTGCTTAGGTAAGGAAAAACAAGCTAAGCAGATTTTTGAACACTTTAGAGAAACTTAAACACAAAATTTTACCTTTGTCAAGTATGAAGTTGATAAAAATCATATTATCGTTTTTTTCTATCCTATTAATAGGTATTTACAAATATGCTATTTCTCCGTTTACTCCGGCATCGTGTAGGCATTATCCTACTTGCTCAACCTACGCTTCGGAAGCTATCAAAAGACATGGTTTTGTAGAGGGGAGTCTTCTGGGAATAAGGCGTTTAGGAAAGTGTCACCCTTGGGGTACCGAAGGTTACGACCCCGTTCCTAAGTACCGATTTAAAGTTTTTATGAAAGGGAAAAAAAGTACCTTCAACTTGCATAAGTCACTCCAAAAGAAAGATTTTCAATTAGACTTATAAAAAGATAGATTATGTTTTTTATCGAAAAAAATAGTTTTGTTAAAATAAGTTATTTTCCGATAAAAAGTTAAATTTGTGCAAAATTGTGAGTTCTACTCCAAAATATCATTCAGTTTAAAAAGATAAAAAAATAAATATTATGCCACAAGTATCTAAAAGAGGGGCGGATATGCCCGAGTCACCTATTAGAAAGTTAGTACCTTATGCTGATGCAGCTAAGAAAAAAGGTAGAAAGGTATATCATTTAAATATAGGTCAGCCAGATATTAAGACTCCTGAACAAGCCATTGATGCTGTTAGAAATTGGGATGTAAAAGTTGTAGAATATAGCCATTCTGCGGGTAATGCCTCTTATAGAACAAAGTTGGCAGGGTATTATAGAAGCTTAGGTATCGATGTTGATGATAGCGATTTAATCATTACAACAGGAGGTTCGGAGGCTATCTCTTTTGCATTTCTTTCTTGCTTAAACCCGGGAGACGAAATTATTATCCCCGAACCATTTTATGCTAACTATAATGGTTTTGCAACGGCTGTTGGTGTTAAAATAAAGCCAATTACCTCAACTATTGAGACAAATTTTGCATTACCTCCTATAGAAGAATTTAGAAAGTTAATTACAGATAAAACCAAAGGTATTTTAATTTGTAACCCTAACAACCCTACGGGCTACTTATTCTCGAAAGAGGAGATGGATAGCTTGCAGCAGATTATTAAGGAGTACGATTTGTATTTGTTCTCAGATGAGGTTTATCGCGAATTTTCGTACGATGGAGAAAAGCATATCTCCGCAATGGAATTGACAGAAATACAAAATAATGTAATTATGATGGATTCTGTGTCTAAGCGTTATAGCGAGTGTGGAATCCGTATTGGAGCAATGGTTACAAAGAATAAAGAAATTATGGCTACGGCAATGAAATTTGCTCAAGCTCGATTAAGTCCTCCTTCCTACGGACAAGTTATCGGGGAAGCATCTTTAGATACGCCTAAATCTTATTTCGACGAAGTTTCTCGCGAGTATGTTGAACGAAGAAACTTTATGGTCAATGCTTTGAACAAAATTGATGGTGTATTTTCGCCAATGCCAAAAGGAGCTTTTTATACCGTTGTTAAATTACCTATAGACGATTCCGGAAAATTTGCACAATGGTTATTAGAAGAGTTTGAATATGAAAATCAGACCGTAATGGTGGCTCCTGCAGATGGGTTTTATTCAACAGAAGGACTTGGTAAAAACGAAGTTCGTATAGCTTATGTATTAAAAATAGAAGATTTAAAGAATGCGGTTAAGGTCTTGGAAGAAGCTTTAAAAGTGTATCCGGGAAGGCTGTAATTGCAATAAACATATAGATATTTTCGTTATTTACATAGTGAAAAATATTTATAAAGATAAATTAACATTATAAATAATTGATTTAAATGTATTTAGTTGGTTTTTGAGAAGTTTGCCGGTGTTTTATTAACGAATTATTGTTAATAAAAATTTGTGTGTGAGAAATATTTTTCTTTTCTTTACTCGCTGATATATACATTTACTGTAAAATATTTTTTTAGGGATATGAAAAAACTACTGAATTTAGTGATTTTAATGAGCCTGGTAGGGATTGGGTATGCTCAGCAAGCACCTCAGTACAGTTTCAATATGTTTAATCATTTGGCTGTAAATCCCGGTTTTGCAGGAGCCAATGGCGGAATTTGTGCTAGGGGAATCGTTCACGAACAGTGGATTGGTTTTGAAGATGCTCCAAATACAATGGTTTTATCTGCTGATATGGAGATGAAGAGTATCAACTCCGGAGTGGGTTTAAATGTATTGCAAGATAATTCAGGATATAATAAGAACTTTTACTTTAACGGGAATTATTCATATCAATTAAAAGTAGGAGATGACGGTAAATTAGGTTTGGGATTATCTGTTGGACTTGTACAAAACTCTATTGGCGGGGAATGGGTTACTCCGGCACAATTAAATGATCCAAATGCAAGTTACAACGACGATAAATTAATCCCTCAGCAAGAGTCTCATATGAACTTTGATGCCGGATTTGGGGCTTTCTATAGCACAACTTTCGACAAGTATAATCAGATGTATGCAGGATTTTCTGTGACTCATTTAAATCAGCCTAAATTTGTTACGGATGCCGGAGCAGAGGGAAATTATTTGGCAAGAACCATGTATTTGTCTGCCGGATACTATTATACTTTACCAAACGGACTTATCCAATTGAGACCTTCTATTTTCTTGAAGTCGGAGTTTAAAACAACTCAATTGGATGTTAATTTAACAGCCTTATATAATCAAATGTTTTGGGCTGGATTAACTTATAGAGGAAGTGGAGATTTAGGAATTATGGTTGGTGCAACTTTAAGAAATAACTTATCGTTCGGTTTGGCGTATGATTATCATTTAACCAATGATTTGAAAACTTCCGGCTCTATAGATGTAATGCTAAAATACTGTTTCTCACTAAGTAAAAAAGGTGGAAAAACAAGTCATAAGAGTGTACGATTTTTATAATTATTGATTCAAATAAACCAACATATACAGGAGGAATTATATGAGAAATTTATTGATTTTGGGAATATTAGCTACTTTGTTGTACGGTTGTTCTTCTTCAGGAGGTGGCGACTTGACAGGAGTGCTCTATAGACCCTATTTTTATAATACCCAACCTTACGGTATGCAATTTTGTCGTAGCGGAAGTTATCAGATGGGACCTAACGATCAAGATGTTTCTTGGTCGATGACAGCTGAACAGAAAACGGTTTCTGTTAAGGGCTTTTGGATTGACCAAACAGAAATAACAAATAACGAATATCGTCAGTTTGTTTATTGGGTAAGAGATTCAATCGCTTTCAAACTTTTGGGAGAAGTTGACGAAGAAAATTATCTTATTACGACTAATGAGTTCGAAGAAGATATTGACCCTCCGTTTATTAATTGGAATGAATCTGAAATAGAGTGGTATTCCGATGATGAGGAAATTCGTGAAACGCTTGAGGAAATGTATTTACCTAAGCATGAGCGTTTTTATCGTCAGAAACAAATAGATACAAGAAAATTAAACTTTGAGTACTTTTGGATAGATTTAAAACAAGCTGCTCGTAAACAGTATTTTGGAGCAGAGAATAGAAGAGCTTGGAATTACGAGACCAAAAAATACGATGGCGAAGTTACGGATTATTCAAAAGGAGACACCAAAGGACAAAAGGTAGAAATAAAAGACCGCTCTTCGTTTATTATGAGGGATGTTATTAATGTTTACCCTGATACTTTGTGTTGGATAAGCGATTTTACTTACTCTTTTAATGAAAATCAGACCGAAGCCTATTTTTGGCATCCTGTTTATGACCACTACCCTGTGGTAGGTGTTAATTGGCGTCAAGCTAGAGCCTTTACGATATGGAGAACACAATTGAAAAACTCTTTCTTGAGACAATTGGGAGATGTAACCGTTCAAAAATACAGATTACCAACGGAGTCTGAGTGGGAATATGCTGCTCGAGGTGGACAACGTAACTCTATGTACCCTTGGGGAGGTCCTTATGCAACTAATTACAAAGGATGTTATATTGCTAACTTTAAACCTCTAAGAGGAAATTATCCTGCGGACGGAGGTTTATTCACCGTAATTGTTGCAAATAACGATCCTAACGATTGGGGAATATATGATATGGCAGGTAATGTCGCTGAATGGACTAATAATGCATGGAATCCGGCAGCTTATGCCTTTACAGACGATTTGAACCCTGATTATGAATACGAAACCTTACCAACAGATGAGCCTGAAAGAAAACGTAAGGTTGTTAGAGGTGGTTCTTGGAAAGATGTAGCTTGGTATATGCAATGTGGAACCAGAACTTACGAATACGAAGATACGGCAAAATCGTATATAGGTTTTAGGTGTGTAAGAGATTATCTTGGACACGACTTTAACGATACAGGAACAGGATCGCAAATTTATTAAAAATCATACTTTATAGTTACTAATTAAATATTTAAGACAATGGGATTTAGTATTACCGAATTGGTTCAGAGTGAAAGGTTTAAGAAGATTATGGCTTACGTTTACGGTTGGGGAGCAGCCGTTGTTTTGATGGGAGCCCTTTTTAAGATACAGCACTGGCCAGGGGCATCGTATATGCTTGTTGCAGGAATGGGAACAGAGGTTTTAATTTTCTTTTTATCGGCATTTGAGCCGCTTCATGAGGAGTTTGATTGGTCTTTAGTATATCCTCAGTTAGCGGGTATTGAAGATATGGAAGAAGAGGTGGTTGCAAACCAACATTTTTCAACAGGAGGTTCTTCTTCAGCCTTGGAAAAATTTGACGCTTTGTTGGAAGAAGGCGAGTTAAGTCCTGAATTATTCCAAAATTTAGGGGCTGGTTTAACTAAGTTGAACGATACTGCCGGTAAGTTATCTGACTTATCTGAAGCTTCAGCAGTAACTAATGACTATGTAACCAAAGTGAAAGAAGCAACGGGCTCTATGACAGGTTTTTCAGAAACGTATAATGCTTCTGTTCAGCAACTTACTGCAACTAATCAAACGGTTTCTAATGCTGGAGACAATTTGGCTGCATCTTATGCTAAGCTGACAGAGTCGATTAACAAGGAAAATCAGGTTGCTCTTGAAGGTAACAAAACTTATGGACAGCAGTTGGATAACATGAATAAGAACTTAGAAGCTCTTAATGCTGTTTACGAAATGCAAATATCACACTCTAACGAGCAATTAGAGGCAAGTAAGAAAATGTATGGAGGTATTAGTGATATGTTGTCTAGCTTAGAGGCATCTGTCGAAGATACTAAGAGATACAAAGATCAAGTAGCCCAATTAGGAAGCAATTTACAAGCATTGAATACAGTATATGGAAATATGCTTGCAGCTATGAATATTAATAACAACTAATCTAAAAAAATATTAGATTATGAGTGGTGGTGCAAATTGTCCGGAAACCCCGAGACAGAAAATGATTGGAATGATGTATCTATTCTTAACGGCAATGCTTGCATTGAACGTTTCGAAAGATATATTGAATGCCTTTGTTGTTGTGAATAAAGGTTTAGAGACGACAAATAATAACTATGTAGGTAAGAATGACGCTACAATGGCGGCTATTAGTTTCGCTTATACAAACGATAAAAAGAAAGTTAAGCCAACTTATGACGCTGCTAATTCTGTCCAAAAGCGTGCTAATGAAATGATAGCTTACATTGAAAACTTGAAAAAAGAAGTTATCAATGTGACGGAAGGGCAAGACGATATTCAATCTGCCTATGGAGATACTGTTCAGTTAATTGATATTCAAGCAAAAGATAATTTTGATGCTCCAACTCATTATTTTATGGGAGCTAGTATTACCAATGGAGAAAAAGGAGTTGATGGAGAGGGAGGTAAAGCACCTGAATTGAAAGCTGAGTTGGAAAAGTATGTTGCAGACTTAAAATCAGCTATGAAGTCAGCAAAAGTAAAAGGAGTTGACGGCTTAGGTGATTTAGGTGTTAATACTAAAGACCCTGAAGAGAAAAATGTAGAGCATCCCGAAGAAAATTATTGGGCAAGTTCTAATTTCTATCATCTCCCTTTAGCGGCAACAGTTGCTATTTTATCTCAGATGGAAAATCAGGTTCGTAATGCAGAGGCTACAACTTTAAATAAGTTGTTGGGTAATATTGGTGCTACGGATATGAAGTTTGATAACTTGGAAGCTCGTGTTGTTCCTAAATCAACTTATGTTATTCAAGGCGGAGATTATGAAGCTGATTTATTCGTTGCAGCATGGTCTTCAACCACGAACCCTAAGGTTATTGTAGGTCCTGCTAATGCTTTGGATACTAATACGCTTACCTTCAAAACGAACGATACCATACATGTGCCTGTAGAGGATGGTATTGGTAAATACAAGGTAAAAGCGTCTTCTCTTGGGGAGAAAAAGTATGCTTCGGTTATCGAAGTGAAGAATACCTCTACCGGAGAGGTTAATAAATACCCTCTAAAGATAGGAGATGATTATTTTACAAGCTATATGGTCGCAAAACCATCGGCTGTAATTTCTCCAACCAAAATGAATGTGTTCTATATCGGTGTAGATAACCCTGTTTCTATATCAGTTCCCGGTTTTGCGGCTGAAAATATTCAGCCTAGTATGACAGGAGGAACCATTAGAGCAAAAAATAAGGCTAAGGGAGAATATATTGTTAAAGTATCGAAAAGAGGTAAAGCAAAAATTCGTGTGAATGCTGTGGATGATAGCGGTAATCGTGTTTCTTTCCCTGCACAGGAGTTCCGTGTTAAAAAAGTGCCGCCTCCGGTAGCTAAGATTGCCGGTCAGAAGTCCGGAAAGATAACAAAGAACAGACTTTTAGCTGCAGGTGGTATCAAAGCTGAGATGGAAAATTTCGACTTTGAGTTAAGTGCTAAAGTTACTCGTTTTACAGTATCTCTAACCATCAATGGCTTAGAAAAAGATTTAGAAGTTAGAGGAAATACTTTTAAACCTATAGAGAGAGATTTAAAAAAGCTTAGAAGAGGTACTCGAATCACGATTCTTGACATTAAGGCTAAGGTCGCTGGTAGCATCCAGAAATTAGCTCCAATGTCGTTTAAGTTGAAATAATAAAATATTAAATATATACCACTATGAAGAAAGTAATTGTATTAACATTTTTCTTGACACTTGTTTCCTTGTTTAATCAGGTTAATGGACAGGATGTAATTGAGGGTATATTTGTGAGAGAACATGTTGTGGCTCGTAAGCCAATTCCTTATTATCACTTAAGGGAAGCAGATGTTATGTGGTCTAAAAAGGTATGGCGTCTGTTAGATTTACGAGAAAAAATGAATCACCCTCTTTATTATCCTACCGACCCTATGGATAGTAGAAAGAACTTATTCCAAATTTTGATGGATGGTATAGAAAATGAAGGGATTACGGTTTATGAGTATGACCCGTATGAACGATCCGATGAGTTCTCTGCACCTCCTCAAACTTTAGACCAGATAAACAAGGCTTTGGGTGGAGGTGTTGATACAACTGAAATAGAAGACTTGGAAACGGGAGAAATAAAAAAACAATATATTCCCAAAGATCCTAAACCGGAAGAAGTGTTTCGTTTTTTAATGAAGGAAGAATGGGCTTTTGATAGGCAGAGGTCTAAAATGGAAGTTCGTATTAAAGGTTTAGCTCCTTTCAGGTGGTATATTAAAGAGGTTGAAGGACTTGAAACAGAAGGTGATGCAGAACGGTCTCTTAAGCCATTATTTTGGGCTTATTTTGATTCTTACAGACATCTTTTCGCTTCCAATGAAGTGTTTAATCCTTACAATGATGCAGAGCGTAGAACTTTTGAAGATATTTTCTTTAAAAGAAGGTTTTCTTCTCATATTTATAAGGTAACCAATACGCACGACAATAGGGCGATTAAGTCTTATAAGCAAGGAGAAGATGCACTTTTAGAGGCGGAAAGAATTAAGCAGTGGATGTTTAATTATGAGCATGATCTTTGGGAGTTCTAGAAAGCTAATGTTTCGGAAACCGGAACCAAAATATAAATAAGCATAAATAGCTTATAAACGTTTAAACCTCAAAGGTTTTAAAACCTTTGAGGTTTTTTCTTTAACCTATCTCAGGTCATTTAACGACGCATTAAGTCGCGTTACTTTTACCACTCTATTTTTTTGGATATACATGTATGAAAAGGTCAAGCCCTAGAAGGATAAATATTGTTGTAGCTCTTATAGCTTCTGTTTTTCAGCTGTTGATTCTATCCATTGGTTTTTGGACAGAAATACATAACCGCTGGGGAATGATTTTAATATCTTCTTTAAGTACCTTTGTAATTATTCTTTGGGTGACGAATTATTTTATCAATAATTTCTTTGTCCAAACTATTAAGCCGATATACAAAATTATTAGAACGGTAAAATCTTCTTCCCAAAATATAGAGGAAGATATTGAAGAGGCAAATTTTATAACGAGTTTTGAAAAAGAAGTTGATACTTGGGCTAGAGAAAAGACAAAACAAATAGCACGCCTTCGACAAATGGATAAGTATCGTAAGGAGTTTTTAGGAAATGTATCGCACGAGCTTAAAACCCCTATTTTTACGATTCAAGGTTATATATCAACCTTGATAGACGGAGGAATAGACGACCCGGCTATTAACAAAAAATACTTATTGCGTACGGAAAAAAGTATTGATAGGATGATATCTATTGTGGAGGATTTAATTTCTATTAGTAAGTTGGAGTCCGGGGAACTTATCTTGAACAAGGAAAAATTTGATATTGTTCAAATGATTCAGGAGATTGTTGACTTTGAAGAAGATAAAGCAAAAGAAAGAAATATAGCTTTGCATATTAATATCCCCGATACACAGCGTAGAATGGTGCGAGCTGATAAGCATCTGATTTATCAGGTATTGTTGAATTTGATTGTGAATTCTATTAATTATGGGAAGGAATCTGGGCATACCGATATTTCTTTTTATACCATGGAAACCTTGCTGTTGGTAGATGTTTCCGATGATGGTATTGGGATTAAAGAAAGTGATATACCCAGATTGTTTGAACGTTTTTATAGGGTTGACAAAAGTCGTTCTAAAGAACAAGGCGGAACGGGACTGGGCTTAGCGATTTGCAAACATATTATAGAGGCACATCAGCAAAAAATAAATGTCAGCAGTACATACGGTAAGGGGAGCTCCTTTTCTTTTACTCTAGAAATGGCTTAAAAATCTTTTAGCATAAAGTTTTCGGGTTCTTGAGGCATGTCCACATGGCTTAAATAAGCTAACACTTTACCTACTATAATTCCGGCCTCTATTTTAATGGGGATTTTAAATTCATCTTTGGAAACCCAAACGGTTATGTAGTCATTTTTATCGAACATAGAACCTTCCAAACCTTTACTTCTGAACTTATAAGTAAGGTACTTTTTCTTATTCTTGTGCTTGACCCATTCTTCTCCCATATACCAAATACTCATATCAAATATTTCGTTATCGACTAATGTTCGGATTTGAACGCTTTCTCCCTTTTTTAATTTTGAGAAGTCTTGATTTCTAAGATGATATACTGCTGATGCAACATCGTAAATAGGAGGTGTAATCGACAAGGTATCTTGGTACGCCTTGTTTTTGTTTTTTTGAATGTTTGTGTATATTTTTTGCTTAGGGTGGTCAAAAGCATAAGTATTATTAGTCTTATAGGAGCCTTCCGAGGTGTTTCGGAAAAATTGGAGTGGCAATAAACTGTCTTTCCGAGAAAAAGAGGTAAAATAATCCCTCACCCTAAAAATCCAATCGTAATTGGGCTTAGAGCGTCCTAAGCTTTTAAATTTATAACAGTCCTTAGATTGATAAGTGGTGTCTTCTACCTCTAGACAGACATAAGCTGCATCCATCCATATAAAGCTAACTTTATAGTAAACATCGTATTTTAACTTCTCGCCAACTTGGAAAGCGTTTTGAGATTGAATTTGTAATGATAATAATCCTGCAATTATAAAAAGATACGGCTTCATAATACTAAGTATTTACATCGCCAATATGCTTTTTAATAGATTCCACTTTCCCTTCGATTCGGTTTTTAGCTTCTTTTCTAATATCCATTTTAATGATGGTATATACTCTATTCGAGAACGGCTCCAGAGCTTTGTAAGCATCTTCTATCAGCATATTAGCTTGATTTAAGGTGTCTGTCTCAAAAGTCGTACCCATTGCACTTAGTTTATAACTCCAACCGGATTCTTTAACAACTTTTATAACTTTGCTAACGTAAGGGCTGGCACTATTTCCCTCCTTTTCTGTAGGGAACATTGCGAATTCTACTAATACTGACATAAGGATTCTGTTTTAAATTAATTTTAAACGGCTATTGCACCCTTAATATGGGGGTGTGCCTCGTAATTTTCTATTTTAAAGTCTTCGTATTGATAGTCAAAAATGGATTTGACTTCCGGATTGATAGTCAAGCTTGGTAAGGCAAATGGCTTACGCTTGAGTTGTGTTTTAACCTGTTCTATATGATTTTTGTAAATATGTGCATCGCCCAAGGTATGAACAAAATCTCCCGGTATTAGATTGAGTTCTTTAGCCATCATATGTAAAAGCAGGCTATAAGAAGCAATATTGAAAGGAACGCCCAAGAAAATATCGGCACTACGTTGATATAATTGACAAGATAATTTTCCGTCGGCAACATAGAACTGGAATAAGATGTGGCAAGGCGGAAGTGCCATGTTGTCGAGTTCTCCTACATTCCAAGCACTAACGATATGTCTTCGGGAGTCGGGATTGTTTTTGATGGCATCTATCACTTGCGATATTTGGTCGATATGTTGTCCGTTTGCAGTAGGCCAAGAACGCCACTGATAACCGTATATAGGCCCTAAATTTCCGTTTTCGTCTGCCCATTCGTTCCAAATACGAACGCCGTGTTCTTGTAAGTATTTGACGTTTGTTTCGCCCTTCAAGAACCAAAGTAATTCATAAATAATGGACTTTAAATGTAGCTTTTTGGTAGTCAATAAAGGAAATCCTTCCGATAAATCGAAACGCATTTGATGCCCAAAAACAGAAAGTGTTCCGGTTCCGGTTCGGTCTTCTTTTAGAGTGCCTTCGTTTAATACTCTGTCTAATAAATCTAAATATTGTTTCATAGTTCTTACAAAGTTGCAAATATTTTTTTGAAGATGTTGAAATAATCGCTTAAAAAGAGTGTAATTTCTTATTTTGTGTACTTACATTTTATTAAATTAGCCGAATTAATAATCTGAGTTAGATTAATTATTTTACTTATAATTGAAACTTCGCTTACAGAGATTGGTAAAATTTAGGTTTGTGTTAAAAGTCAGAAAGTAATAAGGAATTATCTTTCCTGATTCTATGAGTAGAGTTTAAGTCGAGCTACGGTTAATTAAGACGTCAAAAACATTTTTTATTATGCAAAATAGCAATTATTGTATTATTATGGCCGGCGGTATTGGAAGTCGCTTTTGGCCTCTCAGTAAAACGAATCATCCAAAGCAATTTATAGATATATTAGGAACCGGGAAAAGTCTTATACAACAGACTTACGAGCGTTTTAATAAAGATATTCCTGCTGAGAATTTTTTGGTAGTGACTAATGCCATATACAAAGATTTGGTTTTAGAGCATCTTCCCGACTTAAACGAGAATCAGGTCTTGTTGGAGCCTATGCGAAGAAATACAGCTCCTTGTATAGCGTATGCGAATCAAATTATTCAAAAGAAAAATCCGGAGGCTAATATTATTGTAACTCCTGCCGACCATTTGGTGACAGATACAGAATCTTTTCGTAAGATTATTCGTGATGGCTTAGAGTTTGTTTCTGAACAAGATGCTTTGCTGACGATAGGGATTAATCCGAGTCGCCCCGAAACAGGGTATGGCTATATTCAGAAAGATGAAAATGCGGATGAAAACAAGGACTGTTTATTTAAAGTTAAAACCTTTACAGAAAAACCAAATCTTGAGTTGGCGACTTTCTTTTTGGAAAGTGGAGAGTTTCTTTGGAACTCGGGAATATTTATCTGGTCGTTAAAAAGTATTCAGAAAGCATTTTATACCCATTTGCCGGATGTTATTCAGCTTTTCGATGAACATAAAGATGCTTATGGTACCGATGCTGAACGAGATGCCGTGGACAAAATATACTCTGAGTGTATTAATATTTCCATAGACTACGGTATTATGGAAAAAAGTGATAATGTGTTTGTTTGCTCGGCAGATTTTGGTTGGTCGGACTTAGGAACTTGGGGCTCTTTGTATGTTAATTCTTATAAAAATGAAGAAGGAAATTCTGTGGTTGGAGATAATGTTTTCCTTTATGAGTGCAAGGATAGTATTATTAAGGTTCCTTCCGATAAGCTGGTTGTCGTACAAGGTTTGGAAGGGTATATTGTTGTAGAGTCGGAGGATACGCTTTTGATTTGTAAACAAGAGAATGAGCAGAATATTAAGAACTATTTAAACGACGTTCAAGTAAGTTTGGGAGACCAAATTATATAGAAGTTATTTATGATTCAGGGTCTCCTGTTTGTTGTAGGACTTTTCTATTGCTTGGGGATGCTGAATCAAGTTCAGCATGACGGCTCCTATTTATGATTCAGAGTTAGAAAAGTCTTTTTCGCATTACAAATGCTTTCTGATATAGAAGCGTAGATACAATCTACGCTTAGGGCTTTGGGCTTGAATTAAGAATTGGAAAAGTTGTTGTGTGTTGTTGGTTGTCTGTTGTTAGAACTTTCCAAGCTTAAAACTTTTTAACTTTCCAGCATTTAGAATTCAAATTGCCATCATGTTTGGAACTTTCAACTTTAAAAAGTACTCGCGGATGGCATTACGCACGCCCTGCGTTAGGGATTGCAGAGGAAATCCTTTTGTGAGGGTACGAGCAAAAGATTGGAACGGAAAGCCCGACCCGGAGGGGAACGCCCAAAAAAAAATTAACTCAAAGTAATGCGTTTGTCCTGACTTAAAAATCAAGTTAAAAAGCTTAGTTCTTCTTTTGGCCTAAATCTGAAAATCGCTTTATTCCTTTTACAAAATGCTGAAAAACAATAGATTTTTGGTATATCTCGGGAATAGTATTTACAGTTGTACAGCTTCTATTAAAAGCTCGCTTGTCTCGAAACTTCGATAACATTGAATAAAAATGAAGATGGGCTTTTAAGACCGATAAAAAGTGATTAAATTGACCGTCAAAAATAAATTTAACACCGGCAACCGTATCTAAAACGATACGGTGTAGCATTATCTTAAACAACTTGCCTTTAGGGAGATTTTTGTATAAAATAAGTAAATTATTCCTAAAGTTCAAATAGGTTTTAAACGAGCTTATTTTGGATAAAGTTCCTCCTCCTACGTGATAAACCAGCGATTCCGGAACCGAAAAAATTTGATAGTCTCTGTTTTTAAGCCTCCAACATAAATCAATCTCCTCCATGTGAGCAAAGAATAAACCATCTAAGCCACCCACTTCTTTGTATTTTTCTGTTCGAATAGCCAAACATGCTCCACTCGCCCAAAAAATAGACTCTACAGTATCGTATTGCCCTTTATCTTCCTCTAAGGAATTGAATATTCGTCCTCTGCAATAAGGATACCCTAAATAGTCGATGTATCCTCCACAAGCTCCGGCATATTCAAATTTATGTCGGTTTTTGTAATCTAATATTTTGGGTTGACAAGCGGCATTCTGCTCAGATTCTGATAACTTTTTTACTAAAGGACGCAACCAATTTTGACCCACCTCTACATCAGAGTTTAATAATACGGTATAAGGATGATGTATCTGATTGATAGCCTTATTGTAGCCTTCGGCAAAGCCATAATTTTGGTCTAATAAAATAAGCTGAACTTCCTGATAATTCTGCTCTAAAAAGCTGACCGAATCATCGCTGGATGCATTATCAGCAACCACAATATCAGCCTCCGAAGAGTCTGTGTTTTTAAGGAGAATCGGGATGAATTTTTGTAACCAATTAATTCCGTTCCAATTAAGAATAACAACTGCTGTATCGCTGTTTTGCTGAATCATATCTCGCGAAGATAAAAACTTTTAAGTTGAAACTAAGCTTATTTAAACTTGTTTTTTATCTAAAGTCTCTAAGGTTTTAAGGTTTCAACCATGACGGCTATTTGAATTATAAATTATGAGTTATGAATTATAAATGTTGGAATGAAAGGTTGGAAAGTTCCAACCATGACGGCAAACCAACAACAGATAAAAGTTGCAGGTAAAAGGTTCCATGACGGAAACCAACAACTTTTTTTAATTTTTCAGTTCCGTTTTCGTAATTCAACAACAGACAACCCACAACAAACAACTTCAAATCTTAATTCTTCATTCTTAATTACCTAAAAAGTCCTACAACAAACGTGGGATTCCAAATCAAGTTTGGAATGACGGGATTTTTTCGAGAGCTTCCAACAAAGAACAGACAACCAACAACTGTTTATAGTGCGTTTGCCCTGGTTTACCTTGACTTGCCTTACGCTTTTACCTGATTTTATCTTAGCATTTCTCCTTTAAGAAAATCTTTCTTTTTGATGCCGACAAATCGATTAACCTCTTTTCCATCTTTAAAAAGAATTAGAGTCGGAATGCTTCTAACACCGTACTTTTGTGCTGTTACTTGATTCTGCTCCACATCTAATTTACCCACATAATACCCTTCCGGTAAATCTGCCGATAAATCGTTTAAAATGGGTAACATCATCTTGCAAGGCATACACCAATCTGCCCAAAAATCGACCAAAACTGTTTTGTCTTTAATCTGTTGATTAAAAGTATTATCCGATAAAATTAGAATGTCCTCTTCAGTCTCAATATTCGATAATTTACTGACTTGCTTTTTTAAAAAAAAGCGAAACAGCAAGACCAAAATAACGATGGATAATAAGGTAATAGTTAAAATTGCCATAGTGGTAATTACTTCTGAATTGGTAATTTATTTCGACTCCAACCGGAAAAACCATCACTCATTAAGTAGATATGCTTAAAGCCTTTTTGTAGCATATATCGCAATGCACTACTACTTCTATTTTGTGTTCGGCAATACACTAAGTATGTTTTCTTTGTCTTTTCCAGTTTATCTATCTGTGCTTTAAAATTTCTATCGGCAATATTGATGTTGACAGCTCCTTTTAAGTGTCCTGCTTTAAATTCTCCCGGGGTTCTAACATCTAAAACAACAATCGATTTTTCTTTTTCTAACAATTTCTGAACTTTGGTAGAAGAGATAATTTGTTTTTCTCTGTCAAACTTTTGTTGTGCTTGTGAACTATAAGTCAGCATTAATAAAATACTGATAATAATATAAGCGTACTTTTTAACATTCATTATTTTGATTTTTAATTGATTACTATTTGAAAATCTGATTTTTAAAATATTTTAGGGAACTGTTTTAGTTTTGTCCACTTGGCGTATTTCCCCCAAGCTTGTTTCATCCAATGTCCCACGATAGGCATCGGTATCATAATTTGTTTTTCTCCATTTCTAAAAACAAAGACCGCACCATTTCCCACGTCCATAACGCACAAGATACTTAAATGTTTTGTGTAGGACTTCTTTTTGTCTGATTTTTTTTCTTTCTGAATGATGTTATAGGCTACATTCGAGCCCATTACCTCTGCAATATGTCCTTGCTTAGCAATCCAAGGAGCTCCTTGAATAGCCGCCGCATCACCAATTGCATAAACGTTTTGCTGATTAGGGACTTCACAATACTCATTGATGTTTACAAAACCGGCTTCTGAAAGTGGTAAATCGCTATTTTTTAAGACTGAAGAGCCTTTTCCTGCCGAGATAAACATGGTTACATCGGAAGCTAATTCCGAGCCATCTTCAAAAACAATATTTTTTTCTGTAAAATGAGTAATTTTTTTACCAAAATACATTTTGATACCCTTAGAAGCCAACATTTTTTCGTTCGCTTTTAAGGCTTTTTCGCCCATTCTTTTACCGGGCTCTTTCATTGGAGCAAACATCGACAACTCAAATTGATTGCGAAGTCCTTTTTTTCGTAAATAATGGTCGATATTAAAAATCAGCTCAAATGCAGGTCCTCCTCTTACAGCAGATTTGTCTTTAGGATTACCCCCAAAACCAACCGAGATTTTACCGCTTCCTTTAGCGATAAGAGCGTCTATTTGCTCTCTGAGTTGTAAAGTCTGTTCCGGCTTGCCACAAATAGTTGTGGTATGTTCCGAACCTTTCATTTGGATTTTATCCGAGCCAAATGCCACGACTAAATAATCGTAGTTTAAAGTCTGATTTTCGCAAACAACTTGATTATCAGAAGATTTTATTTGTGTTACTTTATCAATAATCAAATTAAAGCCGTGCTTTTTCTGTATTTTCTCTAAAGAAATACGGGCTTTTTCTGGCTTGATACCTCGCACCGGAATCCAAATAGAAATGGGGAATAAATACATAAAGTCCCTGTCGGAAACTAAGGTAACTTCAAGTTTTCGACTTTTTTGTAAGTCTATGGCGGCTTGTACACCGGCAAAACCGCCTCCAAGCACTAATACTTTTTTCATCTATTTATATTTTAAGCCTTTGGTTTGTTGAGTTTATATTTTGTTTTTATATCAGACCTCACAGATTTTAAAAATCTGTGAGGTCTCTATATTAAAGGAATAGATTCCTATCTTCTTGACATCATCATAGCGATACCGCCCCCGTTTTTAACGTTGGTGTAACCTTTTTGCATCAAAATCTGTTGAGCATAAGCCGAACGTGCTCCCGAAGCACAATACACTATAATTTCACGGTCAAAGTTAGAGCCAAAGCTCGATACATCTCCGCTCATTATCTCGTCTAAGGAAATATTAATAGCTCCCGGATAAGCACCGCTCATAAATTCTCCGGCAGACCTTACATCTACTACTAATGTTTCGTTTTCATCTTGCTTTGGAGCTTCCTCTTTTTGGCTTGCAGTTTCTTCCTTAACGGTTTCTTGCTCCAAAGATTTTTCTTCGATAGGAAGAATATTCAACTCCACGCTTTTAAAACCAACCGTAATGGCGTGGCGTTGCAAAGAGGTATGTCCACCCGAAATATTAACAACATCGGTAATGCCTGCCCCAACAAGGGTACGAAGTGCCTGATGTCCTTTTTTACCGGTTTCGTCGTAAACAATAACCGGCTTATCTTTAGGAATACGC
>PDWI01004231.1_pt1 | contig 24227 bp, 23 predicted proteins | sample 1430891 | NCBI WGS metagenome assembly PDWI01 (sample SAMN01162508, study PRJNA174530) | Oral metagenome, whole genome shotgun sequencing project. | biome: Marine environment; feature: Marine mammal; material: Swab sample of the gingival sulcus; isolation source: swab sample of gingival sulcus... | reverse complement strand
TTGAGGATTTGTTTAGTGAAAACTGAGGGCTAAATACTGAATGCTAAATTAATTCTTTTATCACCTCAATCACTCTATCCAACTCTTCTTTGGTATTGTATTTACTAAAAGAGAACCTGACTGAGCTCTTATTTTTTTCCACTTCCGGTAGAATAGCATCTAAAACATGAGACCCCATTTGGCTACCGCTCTGGCAGGCACTTCCACCCGAAGCTGCAATACCTTTAAGGTCTAATTGAAATAATAACATGGGTATATTTTTGGGCAAACGTACATTTAAAATGGTATATGTACTGTTTTTTAAATCTTTGCCGTTTCCATTAAAAGCCACATTGGGAATATGTCTTTTTAAACTTTCTATAAAATATTGTTTTAAACCACCTATGTAATTGTGGTCATCATTAAGGTTTTCTAAGGCTATTTTTAAAGCGGTGTGCATTCCGGCAATATAAGGCACATTTTCTGTTCCGGCTCGGGTGCCATGTTCTTGTTCGCCACCAATAATTAAGGGGTCTATCCCATGTTCTTTTTTAATAACAGCAAAGCCTATGCCCTTGGGGCCATGAAACTTATGGGCACTACAGGTAATAAAATCAATAGGAACAGCTTGTAAATCCAATTTAAAATGGCCAATGGTCTGCACTGTATCAGAATGAAATAAAGCACCGTTTTCTTTACATAAATTGTTTACACGTTGCAAATTCAGTAAATTACCTATCTCATTATTTACATGCATTAGGCTAACCAAGGTTTTTCCGGTATTGTTCTTTAGGAGTTTATTTAGATTATTATAATTCAACATCCCATCATCATCTGGTTTTACAAAATCTATCTTTACAGCTTTTGTTTTTGATAATTTTTTTACGGTATTCAGTACGGCTTTATGTTCTAATGTTGAAGTGATAATTCGGTTTACACCTAGATGATGTACTGCATTGTGCAAAATTAAATTATTGGCCTCTGTACCGCCGGAAGTAAAAATGAGTTCCGAAGTGCTAATATTAAAGAAACCGGCCATTTCTTTTCTTGCCAGTTCTACCACGGCTTTTGCCTTTCTACCTGTAGCATGAGATGAGGACGGATTTCCAAAAATATGTAAAACTTCACTAATCCGTTCTATTACAGCTTGATGAAGCGGAGTGGTGGCTGCATTGTCTAAGTAGATGGAATTTTTCATAATGGCACAAAAGTAAAAAAAATTAATACTGAACTTGTCTTTACTTTTTGTTTTTAGCCCAAGATGAGATAAAATTTGTTCAGATGAGGCATTTTTTAAAAGTCATGGCCGTGGCTACGATACAGTATTGATAAAAATTATTGAACCGATTTGTAAAGCCTAAAACTTTGAAAATGAATGTGTAAATTCTTCCTCGTATTTTAAGCGGAGCTGCCTTAAGATGGAGGAGTTAAAAGATAAATGGGTTTTGTTAATTGAATAATTTAGAAGTATTAAAATAAAACCGTAATTTTCTATTACTTTTGTTTCTATGAAGCAAAAAATTGTTTTGATATTGTGTGTGGCCCTTTCACTTTCGTGTAGCGAAGGCGAATTTGATATTCCGGAATTCAATTTTAACGCCATTGACATTGAAACCTGTGGTGATTTGGTGTTGTATAAAGTAAATGGACAGGAAACCTTGGTGATAGAATTAAAAAATCCGGGGGAAGATTTTTTAAAAACAGTTCGTGACAATGAAACCGTTTCGCTTTCCGAAAACGGGAGTAACAGAATAACTTATAGAACCCTATCTGGACAACCGGATAACAACTATTTCTGTTCTAATATCCCACCTAAATCGCCTACCGTGGTGGATGAATGGCTGGGTGATGGCACATTTAACATAAGTACTACGTTTTCTGAAGACGATGAGGATAAGGTAGATGAACCCGAGGATGACAATATAAATACTGATGGAGACCCTTATCCTAATCATATAGATTCAGACGATGATGGCGATGGCATTAATACCGTAAATGAAGACGTGGATAAAGACGGAGACCCTGCCAATGATGATACAGATGGTGATGGTGTTCCAAACTATCTTGATGATGATGATGACAATGACAATGTGCCAAGCATTAACGAATCAGTAACCAATGATGCAGATGAAGACGGTATCCCTGATTATTTAGACCCGGACACTACTATTTCTAATGATCCAAGGCCCAGGAGTAACAGCTATACGGAAACATATACCTCTACCATAACCATTACCGGATTAAAACTGACCAATACTGATGGCAATATTATTAATCGTGATGTTTTAGATTTTGGTGAAAAAAAGGTAATAGAAACCAATCAGGTAACTATTGAATAATGGGTATAATAGAATTTTTAGAAAATAATATGCTGAGTTGCCAATGGAAGCAATTGGGTGTAGAATGTATTGGTTGCGGTATGCAACGTGCGGTTATATTATTGTTAAAAGGAGATTTTGTAGGAGCCTTTTATATGTATCCGGCTATTTACAGCCTTATTGCCCTGTTTATTGTATTGGGCTTGCATTTAAAATTTAAGTTTAAAAAGGGGCATCTTATTTTACTCTCTTTATTTCTTATCAATGTAATTATAATTTTTATCAACTTTTTTTATAAAACCTTTAATTAAAAATCATCATTATGGAAACATTTGAAAAGCAAAATTTACCAAACGCTACATTGGCTCTTGTTATGGGAATTTTATCAATAGTAGGATGCTGTTGTTACGGCCTGCCCGGATTAATTTTTGGGATTGTGGCTGTTGTTGTGGCTAATAGAGATATTAAACTGTATAAAGAAAATCCGGATTTATATCTCAATTATGGTAATGTAAAAGCCGGTAAAATAATGGGTATTATCGGAATTATATTAAGTGTTTTTATGATTGTTTACGTGATATCAATTCTTGCTTATTTTGGAATGGAAATTCTTACTAATCCTGAATTATTACAAGAAAAACTTCAGGGTGTAGAAAATATGTAATTTAATTGAAAAGGAACACTAAAATAATGCTATGGTTTTTGTTGGCCGTAGCATTATCTTATTTTTTTATAATACCTGATAATTTTTTGTTGTTTTGCCCACTGTATAAAACTACCGGAATTCAATGTCCGGGTTGTGGTAGTCAACGTGCGTTTCACCAACTTTTGCACGGTAATTTAATGGGGGCTTTACAACAAAATTTGTTGTTGGTATTAGGGATAATAGCCCTTGTATATCATTACGGCATAAAAGCTGTAAACCGTTGGTTTGGTAAAAATTTTAAAAGTGTATTTTCACATAGAAATGCTTTGTGGTGGGGAATTGGGTTGGCTATTTTATTTATGATAGTGAGGAATTTATCGTGGTATCCGCTTAACCCGTAAAGTTTAAAATTTTAAAATGCGAAGCATGATAAGTGGCTTTGCCTTTTTTTATTTGTATCAGTTGTGGAGACTGATGATTTATACCATATCTGCCGGCAATCTCATCTGACAATTTTCTGTATTTAAGTAAATCTAAATAGTAAATATCATAATCATTATGGTTTACAATTCTTTGTTTAAACTTTTGCAAAACGCTTTTGCTAATCAGGCATCGGGTACTGTGTTTAAAAATCAACTGGGTTTTGGTATTAGATGCCAAATGAATTTGGTCTAATTGTTTTTCGGTTTGTAGCGGTGTAAAAACAACATCTTTTGAATTGTCATTGGGGATTCTTCCAAATAAATTTTTGAACAACGGCATCTTTTCTACTTAACTTTTATGTAAACTATTTTCAAAAGGAATCCTGTTTACAATACTTCTGCCCAGTGTAATTTCATCTGCAAACTCCAGTTCGTTGCCTACGGAGATTCCCCGGGCAATGGTGGATATTTTAACATCAAATTTTTCTATTTGTTTATAGATGTAAAAATTGGTAGTGTCGCCTTCCATAGTGGCACTAAGGGCAAAAATGATTTCATCTATGGTGTTATTTCTTACCTTTTCTATCAAAGGTTCTATTGTAAGGTGCTGTGGCCCCATACCGTCCATAGGTGAAATTTTGCCGCCCAGCACATGGTAAATGCCTCTGTATTGTGAGGTACTTTCAATAGCCATAACATCCCTAATGTCTTCTACTACGCAGATTACCTTATGATTTCTGTTAGCATTTGCACAGATTTCACAGATTGTGGCATCAGAAATATTGTGGCAGTTTTTGCAAAGTTTTACATCTTCTTTTAGCTTAGTTAATGCTGTGGTTAAAAATTGTGTGCGTTCTTTGGGTTGTTTTAATAAATACAATACCAATCGCAAGGCTGTTCTTTTTCCTATTCCGGGTAATTGTGATACTTCATTAACAGCATTTTCTAATAGTTTGGAAGAATAATTCATAAGGCAAAAATACAAGAATTGTGGGTTAATAATAAAAATTTGAGATCTAAAATTCCAGATTTCCAACTTATAATTTGTCTTATTTTTGATAAACACCCGTTGAAACAGTTGTAGTACATAATACTGGAAAGGGTTATTAACCTGTTGCTGTGGCTAATACCAAGTCTAATATATAATGCTACATATAATTGGATAAATTTTCACTTCTACTGCGTTAAAAATACTTGCCATAGCTAAGACTATGTCTGCGTTTTTTGCCTTGTATAAGTAAAAATTCACACTCAAATCCCATTCCACCATATTCCGTTTTTTCTATATGCACAAATTATCGCATTTTTGTAGCGTAAAACTAGTCAATCATGTGTACAGTTACTTTTCTGCCTATTGGCAACAATGATTTTATCCTTACCTCTAATCGCGATGTTCCCTATTCACGTGAGAAGGCCTTGCCACCAAAGGAATATGTAAAGGACGGCGTAAAACTGTGGTATCCAAAAGACGGTAAAGCTGGCGGAACTTGGTTTGGATATAGTGAACACAACAGGCTTATTTGTTTGCTTAACGGGGGTTTTGAATATCACACTTCTCGGTCTTATTATAGGATGAGCAGGGGAATTGTTGTAAAAGATTTGCTGTTAGCAGGAAATTTTTTGTCGGTTGTGGAGGAAAAAAACCTGGTTGGTGTAGAACCCTTTACCACAGTAATTGTGGAATGGAAAAGTGAAATAGTTTTGAGGCAATTGGTATGGGATGGGCGAGAAAAGCATTTGGTAAAATTGCCTTTAAAACCACGCATTTGGTCATCTGCCACGTTGTATGACTCTGAGGTGAGAAAAATGCGAGAAGAATGGTTTAAAAATTGGCAGCAAAACAATGATTTTACACCTAAAGATATTTTAAAGTTTCATAAAACGGCCGGTATTGGCGATCCGTTTATAGATGTGATGATGGATAGAAAGGTGGGCGGAACGGTTAGTATTACGTCATTTGCACTTTTATCGGGCAAAATAGATACCTTTTATGAAGGCATTATAACCAAAACGTAAAGAACAACAGGTAATTTTTAAAAAAAATCCTCGTTTAGAATACAGAATATTTATTTTAGCGAGTTTAAAGTTTAGTCATGAAAAAATTTTTACTTTTTGTTATTGGAATTTGTGTTGTCATATCGCTAACGGGCTGTTTTGAAGTAGTAGAAGAAGTCAGTTTTAATGCAGATGGTTCCGGTACCATTAATATAACGGCCAATTTAAGCCAAAGCAAATCAAAAATAAACGCCACTTTATTGTTAGATAGCGTAAATAATCAAAAAGTGCCTACCAAGGATGAAATAGAAAATTATTTTTCTGATATGGTATCCAGAATAAAAAAAATGCCCGGAATAAAAAAGGTAAACAGTAGTATAAATATAGAAGAATATATTTTTACACTTAGTTGTGATTTTGATAATGTAGAAACTTTAAATAGTGTAATTGCCCATTTCAGCTCAAAAAGAGATGCAGAAATGATAAAAAAATACAAGCATTTTGCTTTTGATAAAGCCAATAAAACTTTTAAGCGAAGCTATCATTATAATCTGACTGATGCCGTTAGCAAAACGGAGATAGAAGACCGGAAACTTTTTGATGCGGCTACCATTACCACCATTTACAGATTTCCTACAGAGATAGTAAGTTCAACTAATTCTGCGGCGAAAATTTCAAAAAATAAAAAAGCTATTATGTTACGGCTTACCGCAGCAGATGTGCTTAAGAATAATCAATCCATAAAGAACACCATAAAAATAAATTAAAAAAAATGTACGTAAAAATTACTTTTAATAAACAAGTATTAGGTATAAAAAGTATAGCAATAGCGGCTCTTTTTATTTTAACTTCTTTAACTGCCTGGCCTCAGCAATTAGAACAAAAAATTCCGGCATCTGCTTCTGTTGTTATTTCTTATAATGCCAAAAATGTTATGGAACTTATGCCGGAAGAAGAATGGAATGCCATGGCTTTATTTCAGGAATTATTTAAAAAACTTAAACGCGATAATAAAAACATAAACAGTTTAAGCGGCTTTGGCTTGGATTTAAACAGTAAGTTTTATTATGCAATGGAAACTACGGATAGTATTTCTTATCACAATTTTTACCTGCCCGTAAAAGATAGGGTAAAACTTGAAAATCTCTTTGATGAAAGAGATAAAAAAGAATTTCGGCAAGAAGGTGAAAAAACTACTTTTAGTGAAAGAGACTTTTCCGTAACATGGAATGATCAATACATGATTTTTACGGGAGCTAATACTTCTTATAATTACATGAATAAAAATAAAGACCGATTGCTTAACGGAAAAGACGAAAATGAATGGTGGACAGTAAAGCGTGAGGTTACAGAAGATTGGCTGCAAGGTTATGCGAAAAACCTTTGGAGTGAAACACAAAATTCTATTTTAAACAATAAACGTTACATAGCTTCCAAAGATAAAACCGCCGTAATGTCTCTTTGGGTTAATGATTATGGGAAATTATTTAGCGGGCTTTATAAAGAAGTTTACGCAATGGTACCTCACCTGTACTTAAATGATAAAAGTGATTATGGTGTGGAAAATCTGAGTGGCCATTGGTATTTTGAAAAAGATAATATCCGAATGAAATTTAATATTACATATAACAATACTTTGGCAAAGTCTTTAAGACGTATTTACAAAAACAGGTTAAACAGCAATTTGTACAGCTATGTGGATATTGATAACGCTATCAGTTATTTGGGTATGTCTTTTAATACGGAAAATGCCATGGAGGAATACCCAAAAATTATAAAACAAATTTATGGAGGCATGCTCTCTGGATTTACAGACGAAATAGAAATTATTACTGATTTATATGACATTATCATAGACGAAAAAGAAATTGCCAACCTGTTTCCTGGTGATGGATTACTCGTTTTAACGGATTTAAGGGAAAAAGATATAGAGTACACTTCTTATGAATACGATGAAGATTACAATCAGAAAGAAATCAAAAAAAATAAAAAAGAATTACGCCCCGACCTTATCCTTCTTGTAGAGACTAACAGGGAAGATTTTTTTAATAAAGCCTTAAAAATAGCCGGTAAATACAAATTTGCCGAGCTTACTGATAACCTTTTCCAAATAAAAATTCCAGATTTTGACGAATCAGATATTTTTGCCTTGGTAAAAGACGGGATGGTGGCCATAGCTACTGATAAAAAAGACTTGCAGCATTTAGTAAGCAAAAAGAAATTTGATATTAGTAGTAATCATCGTAAATTTCTAAGAAAAAACCCATTTTCGTTTTATATCAATTCAGATGTTTTGGTAGATAAATTAGAACCAAGAATTGAAAGTGAAAATGATAAAAAGATGTTTCAGGAATTTGTAGATTTATTTGATGGAGCATCTATGCATTACAGCAGAATGAAAGGCAATGATTTAATGTTAGAAGTAAAAGTAAATACCAATCCCGCCAAAAAGAATTCCATGACAACACTTTTGGATTTTATAGATCAATTATTTATCACTTTTCAAAAGGGTTCCAAATAAGCAATTTATAACGTATGCGAATTAGATGGTGGTATTTTGTTTTATTTGTGCTGTTGGTTGTGCTTACCGCATATATTATCAGGTATAAAATGCCGCCGTCTTATCACAATGCCATTCCCAAAAAGGCAGATGCCATTGTTCAGATAAAACTAAGGAATATAGAGCGGCATGTAGTTTTTGATGCCATAACTCATCCGGCCAAATATATTTCCTCTAAATCAGGAAAAAAGAAGAGTAAAAGACTGAAAAAACTCAGTAAAGCTATTAAAATTCCCAAAATCTTGTTTTTTTACATGGCGGAAGAATTGCTTAAAAATGCCTGGTTTAGTAATGTGCTTCCTTTGGATAATGCACAAATGTTGATTGAATTTTTAAATGACGAAAAATTTGAGGTTGTTGAGCATGATGATTATAAAATATTTAATAAGAGAAATTTTTACATAGTCTTAAAAGAAGATAATTATATTTTGACTTATGCTGATAATCCGATAGATGATGTAAATGTTTTTAATGCCATTTTTAATCCCGAAAACTATCTTGATGAAGACAGTTCCAGACTAAAAGTACTGAAAGATAATTCTGCCGATGCCACTTTTTTACAACCAGACGGGAATATATTAACAGCTGATTTTATGGAGGGTAAACTGCAGATTTCCGGCAAGCTGAATAAGCTGTCAGAATATTTTGAGGAGTCATCAGATGCCATTCCGGCTAAAGCAGATAATATTGCTTATTTTTCCGCAAAAATTAAAAACAACAAATGGATTGGTAATTGGGCGTATTTAGATACGATAAAGCAGAAAATTGAAGATTTTTCGCATTTAAAGTTAGACTCTGTTACGCCCCGTTTAAACGGAGGCGTATCATCTGTATTTAGTTCCGTTAAGAAGTTAAAAGACACTGTGGTAACCTATGATTATGATGATGATTTTAACCAAGTGGAAACTAAAAAGGTGGTAGAACATACCATTCCGGTTTTTAATTTGGAATTGGGCAAAAAAGATACTGCTGATACGGTTTTTAAATATTTAAACCGGCATAATGCCCTGTTGATAGAAGAAAAAGATACTATTTTTACAAAAATTCCATTGTTTCCGGTAAAATTGGATGACAATAATAATTCAATCACTTTTTTTACGGATAAGTATAATGTTGCAGAAGAAAACAATCCGCATAAATTGGCGGCGTATTTTAATTTAAAAAATTATAAAACCCAGCAAATAAAAGAATTTTCCATTCCAGAAAACAATTTTACCAGTTCTTTCCATTATTTTAATTGCATTATAGCACCATCTGATGAGGTGTTGATAGAATTTGTTTTTAATGATAAAAATAGAAATGTACTGGGGCAATTGATAAATCCATAGGGGGATATTGCATTACTCTTTAAAAACCCAAAATTCTACACTATACAAAATCTCCCGTCTGCCGCTCATTGGTAAATCTCACATTTCCTGTCTAATCCACCACTGCCGGTTGGAGTGTAAGAATGGCTATCCGTAAAGTCTTAGTATTGCACGGGTTTACCATTTTCGGCATTCTTTTATCGGTATAAAATTTAAAAAAGTAAATTGTTTAAAAGGCAGGTGCTTGTCGTATAATTAGTTGCGTAAATCTTCTGAATTCGCATATCCATACCCGATAACCTGATCGTATTTACTGCCAAATGGACGGTAATACACAAATACGGTATAGTTGTTTTCGGTTTGGTAAAAGGAGCCGGGTATATCATGTTGGTTTACCGTGCCATCATTGTTTTGTACCGCATAGAGATAATTGTAAAAACCTTGTTTTAACAACAATTTTCCGGTATATAATTGTTGGGTTTTGTCATAATTCATCCTGTTTTCTTCGGTAAGTTGCCTGCCGTTAAAATCGCCGTAAATATAAATATCATTACTATCATCATAAGCTTTAGCATCCAGATAGAAATGTATCCAGGAGTAATCCGCTTCCGTGGCTGAATTTTCTTCATCTATAGTTCGCACTACAAAATTGCCATTGATATCAGGATAATAGGTGTAGGGTTTATTGGCACGCATCTCATCTACATAGAGATAGGTGTTATAAATGCCGTCTAATCTTGTCTTTGCAATATTATTAATGGGATTTCTTATCTCTTTGTTGTCAAACCATAAAAATTCATTATTACCCCAAAAGCTGGTTTCTTTATCGTATTTATAAATAAGTTGGCTGCCTCGGCTAAACTGGGGCTTTAGATTTTTGATTACCGTATGGTAATCGTTATTTTGATAGATGGCTACTTTTATCTCCTCATTGGGGTTATTGATGAGTAAATCATCGTGTAAAATACTAAAATTTACTACCTGTTTGGTGTTTATTGAGCTGATATTTCGGCTTTTGTGAACGCTCACTGCTACATTTACCAGATTAGCATATACGATAAAAGGCCTGGCAAATATCACCTTATTGTTTTCATCTAAAATAGAAATTACGTAATTGCCGGTAAGTTTTATTTGCGTGTTTTTATTTGGGATAGCCAAAGTGTAATGCGTATAGGGCTGTAAGGTGTTAAAAGAACTTTCGTAATCCCTTATATAATCACTATCGTAGCCGTTTATGTATTCCGTTTCCAGTAAGTTGGACGGTTGCCAGTTATAGTCATAATGGGTTATTTTATAGCTGTATTCAGTATTGTTATCATTCAAGTCGTCAAATTTTAAAACCAGTCGCTGGCCAAGTTTTATATTAGATGTGTAGTTGTTTGTAGCAGTAGATCTGAAAACAATAGTTTTTATATTATCGGGTGCTTGAACAATCACATCCTGCTGGGCAGATAATCCAATAGTGAGATAAAAGAATAAAAAACTACTTTTGATAAATTTTATGCGTTTAAAGTTCATATTATCAATATTTTAATTAAAAATGCTAAGAGTGTCTTTTCAGATATTATTAATAAGTGCCTCATTATTATCATTGTCTGCATTATTGTTACTACAGCTTATCAAGAGTAAAGCTATTAATTAAAACCTAAACTGCAAAGTTGTGTACCAATTTCTTGGAGACGAGGGGATAATTCCCGGCCCCGGATACCCTGTTGCTCTACGCGTAAAATATTTTTTATTTAAAGTATTATTTAAGCCTGCTTCTAACTGCCAATTCTTGTAGGTATAAGAAAACGAAACATCTAAAATAGCATAACCGGGTATTGGCCCAATAGTACCAAATCTTAAATCTCCTTTATTCGGAATTTCGGCATTTGTAGCATCGGTATATTGTTTAGTTAAGTATGTATATTGCACATTAGCCAATAGATTTTTATACCCTAATGTTAACCCCGACTTTACATTTAATGTAGGTATAAACTCAACTTGATTGCCTTTGGTAGCCTTTTCTTTTGATTTTGTGTATTCTGATTGGGTTATGGCTATATTAGAAAACAACGTCATTTTATAATCTTTTACATCATTTTTAAAAAATGTAGGTATAACATTCCAATCTATTAAACTCTCTACGCCAAAAATAAAAGCATCTCCAACATTGGTGCGTAATCTGTCGCCTTTATTGGCTCCTTCAGAAGCTAAAATAACTCCAATTCTATCGTTGTAAAACAACCCGAAAGCACTTATGTCATAAGATACGTAGTTTTTATACTTACCTCTTATCCCAAAATCTAAAGTACCTCCTTTTTCATCGTCAATATTTTCATCAACTACAAAAGTAGGGCTAACTGTACGGATATCATTAAAGGTTACTGAACGATAATTTTGTGAAATGTTTGCATACATTTCTAATGAGTTTGTAGGCTTGTAAGCAAAACCAACTCCTAATAAAACAAAAGACCGCTCTTTAACTCTATCATCTCTATAATCTAGAATGCCACCCGGTAACGGGTTTCCTGCTCCATCGGTTAAAACTTTTCTATAACTTCCTTCGCTCTGTGTTTTAATATATTCAAACCGGGCACCGGGTGTAATGGTTAGTTTGTCAGAAATATTAAAAATATTCTCTACAAAAAAAGCAGTATTTACATTAGGAAACTTAAAATCTGAAAGAGCTTCATAATCTTCTTTGTCTATAAAGGTAAAGTCTGCATCTGTTTTTTTTGAGGCGGCTCCTTGTCGTTCGCTATTGTGTGCATTGTAAAACTTAGCTCCCACCAAAAAAGTATGTGAAGTGTTTAGTAAGTTATAATTGGATAAAAAACGAGCTTCAGCTCCCCAGTTTTTGTAATTACCAACAATTAAATCTCTATTTTTAATGTAAGTACCATTCTCTATTTCATCAACTGCGTTTATAGGTACTGTTCTGTAGCCCAATGCTTTTCGCGAAGCATTTAACCCAAATAAATTAAGCGTAGCGGCTGTTTTTTCAGAGAAATCATGTTTAAATTTTACTGCCCATAAATTCCAGTTTACTTTAAACCAGTTTCTGTTTCTATTACTTTGTTGTGGGTTTTCGTAGAACATTTCATCGGTTAACCCTCCGGCTTGTTTGGCTAAATAATCAAGAAAAGTAGCTTCTAAAGTAATGGTAGTTTTGGGCGTTATTTGATGTGATACATGTGCGTAAATATTTATGGCGTTAAACGCTGAATTTGGCCTAAAACCATCTCCTTTTTTATAATTGGCATAGGCATAATAGGCTGTTTTATCTACAGTGCCGCCCAAACTGTTAAATGAGTTAAATAACCCGTAAGAGCCTAAAGACTGCCTTGTTAAAAGTTCAAATTTTTTATTTTTAGGCGGTTGATTAAATTTAAAATTTAACAATCCGCCAAATTGAGTGCCGTATTGTAATGAAGCAGCTCCGCGTATTACCTGAATTTCTTTGAGTGCATCTGCCGGTGGTGTGTAGTAACTTTCAGGATAGCCCAGCACATCAGCACTGATGTCATATCCGTTTTGACGGGTATTAAAATTTGAAGTTCTGTTAGGGTCTAAGCCCCTGCCGCCAATATTTAGTTGTAATCCGGCATCATCGTTTTCGTAAATATTTAAACCTACTACTTGTGAGTAAATTTGACGTGCATTGTTGGTTGCTTTGTTTCCAATCATTTCATTGAGTAAAACAACCTCACTTTTTTTACCTGCATAAATGGCTGTGCCTTCTACTTTTTTTAAACTTCGTAAAGCAAATATTTTTCGTTTACGTTGAGTTAAGACTACTTCGTTTAACTGTTCAACAATTGGGTTTAATTTAATATTTAACTGTTGATTTTTAGCAGTATTTAGTACAACCTCTTTAATTTTATATTCTTCTAAGTAAAAAATTAGTTGCAGTTGCTTTTTTGAACTTACAAAGCTAAAAATTCCTTGTGTATTTGTTTTTGTTAGGCTTCCGCCGGAAGATTGAAATACTTCAACGCCATTTAAAGGCTTTCCGTTAGTATCGGTAACGATTCCTGTAATTTTTACTTGTGCAAAAACAGCCATACAGTAACTAAAAAAAAGTAACGTTGTAATGCGGTATTTTACATGCATCATAATCCTTTTATTTTAATAGAGTCTTTAAATGGGAGTATCCAATCTTTGTGTTTCCATGAGTCTTTTAAAGGGTATAAATTTACCGAAGGTGCTATAAATTTTTCGCTCAATCGTCCGTTTAAGGTTACATAGCTATCCACATAAACTTCAGGCTCTTTAACTCCGTTATTTTTAAATCTATCTCCCAAAAAATGAGCATATTGCAGTATCAAATCAGGCTGAAAACTCATTTGTTTTTCTTGAGTTGGCGTTAAAAACTCTTTGTTATCTATATAAAAAGTCTTGTTTTTTTGCTTATCAACTACTTTAAATTCGGCATAACCTGCTTTTTCTATTAGCATTACTCTCCAAGAGAACCGGTAGCCTTGCTCTGTCCAAAATAATTCATCAGGATATGCTACATATCTAAAAGGAAACAACAACTGAACGCAGAAAAAAACAAATAATAAGGGTATAATAATTTGTTGATTGGGTAGTTTGATTAACTTTTTACCATTATTAAAACTTGTTTTAGATATGCGAAAAATTGTACTTAAAAAATTTAAAATTTTATGATGTACCGTTGCATCAAAAAATATAAGCGAACTTATAATCATAATATACGGAAACATCCCGATAGGAAATAATATAGCGGTAAAAATATGAAAAACCACCACTAGTAAAAAAGCTGTTTTTCGTGTTGGTTTATAAAATAATAAAAAAGGAATGAACAAATCATACAAAGCACCTGCCCAACTCGTGGCGTAATGAAACCATGTTTGTGGCATAAACTGCCCTAATAAAGGCAAATCATATCTAATGGGCAACCATATATTTAAAGGAGTTGCTCTTAATAACCAATCAGAATTCAGCTTAGCCAATCCTGCATAAAAATATACAATGGCAAGCATTAATTTTATTACTGTAATGGTATATTGGGGTATTTGTTGGTATGCTTTATCAGGATTTAATTTGGCATCAATAGAAAAATATGCATTTGCCGGAAGAAAAATTAGGATAAAACTTATTAAACTCACAAAATAGTAGTGGTTTAAATAGTTGGTTACATCCATTAATTCGATGTAAGTAAAACTTAAAAAAAATACGACAATTGCTATTCTGTACTTATAGCCTAATGCTACAAAAAGAGCGGCTAATCCGCAAATAAAAAACAGTAAATAGGTATAATTACCCAGCGGTTTTACCCACTCAAATCCATAGTAAGAAAAAAAGAAATTGGGTTTAATGTATAACTGTGCTATCCAACCTTTACTCCAAAATCTCAGCATACTTATCAGCATCATGCTACCGAAAAAAAAACGAAATGCCGCTAATGGAGCGGCATCTGTGGTTTGTAATAGTTTTTGCTGTATGCTAAGTTGTTTAGTCATTATCTGCGTCGGTTGATGTGTTTGTAATGCTTAAAGCACTCATCATATCCGGTTTAAAGCCTTGGCGTAAAACTTGCTGAATGGCATCAAAAGTATCTAACATTTTACTTTTGTCTGTTGCTATTTGGGCTACAAAATCATCGCCCAGAGCATTGCTCTTTTCTGTTAAAATATCAAATTTAGCATTAATGAGTTCAGCTAAATCTTTTTTGTCTAAAAACTCAAGATATTGTTGTAAACTTTGCCCTTTATTTCCATTAAAACCAACTCCTTTATAGAAATCTTTAGTAGCGTTTAAAGCAGTTATATATAATTTTTTAGAAATATCTTTTTTATAATATGCTTCAACACTTTCAGGTACGGGAATATCTGTTCTTACGCCTGAAGGTGTGGCAATTTTATTTTCTCTGAACTGTTTTTCGTAGAAAGGAATTACATAGTAGTTTACCAAAACATCGGTACTACTGGTACTCGTGTATCCATCATTGTCTATAAATGCAGTTCGGAATTGATTTTGCCAATCGTCAACTACCTGATTGGTTAATGATGCTATCCTAGTTGTAATATCCTTTAAGTATTTTTTATATTGTTCTTTTTCGGCATTTGATGTATAAAAAGCAATAGGGTCATTTATACCATTAACTAAATAATCAATTGCCGGAAAACCCTGCACATCCTGTAAATTAGGAGATGATAAATTATAATCTTGATCGGTAATGTATTGTTGTAATCTGGTAACTGAAGTTGGGTACGTATTACAGTTGCCTGCCATATTTAACTCTTGTGCCTTGCCTACTTGAAATAATGACACTTTTTGCCAGGCAACATAAGCTGTTTCCCATGCTGTTTGTACTGCCAATAGGTTGGCATCAGTAGGGGTTTCAGATGTAAAAGTGTTTACTTTGGTTTCTAAATCAATTACTTTGGTTTGAAAATCTTTATAGGCAGGTATAATCATTTCATCTGCCCAAAAAGTTAACATTTGTTTCCGATTAAAATCATCTTTTTTTGAACTACTTCCACCATTCTCATCTTTACCACAAGAAATTATTAAAATGGTAAAACACAGGCTTAAAATTTTTTTATACATACTTTTTATAACTTTTTATTGATAAAAATAAACAATAGCTGTGGTATAATATACCACAGCTATCAAAAAAACAATTATATTAAAACAGTGTGAGATTCTATAATGCTTGAGAGGGCTCAAAACCGAATACTCCGGCAATAATGCCCGCTAAACTGTCTAATTCATCATCAGCAACATCCCATAAGCCATTTTCTTTTTCTAAGAAACTTAAAGATTTTGTAATTGATTGTTGAGGTACTTGATTTCCTTTATCATCGTGTGCAAAACGTAATGCATGTACAAAGCCATAAGCCTCGGATAACGCATGTAGGGTGCTTGCATCTTTTGTCCCTTTTCCTTTTAAGAGGTAATGTACAGTTCTTATACCTATTACTTTTGAAAGTTCTGTTCTTAAAATTTTGGCTTGTTCTTTAACAATATCATATTGTTTTGCTACTATAGCTGCTCTACCTAATCTAAAAGCATTATTCACTTTATCAAAAATACCTTTAAAGTCTTCATCTGCTTCTACACTTTTTAAGTATGAATTTAAAAATCCTTTTCTGGCATCTGTACTATTTGCAGGATTTGCGGTGTCGTCTTCTAAGCCAAAAACATACCCATAGGCTTCATCCCAACCGTGCTCTAATTTAGTATAGTTAGCATTCTCTTTATAAGGAGTGCCTGCATCATTACCGGCTTTGTTGTCTTCAATAAACTTATCAGACACATATTTATTTACTATTTGGTCTAAAATAATAGCACCAATCATAGTTTTAGCCATTGCCTGGTTTACTTCTACACCTTTACTGGTTACATGGCGTGTTTTACCGCCTTTTTCTAATTTTCCGGAAACGCCTTTTGAAGCATCTCTATCCCAATTACTAACTACATCGTTACGTTCAATAATCCAACCGTCCATTTTAGCACGCAAGGCTTCGGCTTCTGTAGAAGCAACATCAGAATTAGGAGCAGAAGCAACAGTGCTTCTAAGTTTTTTTCCGGAAGTATTAAGTGATTCGTCTGCAAAACCCATTCCGTCTTTAAACATTTTCATTAATTCAACTTCTGTTTTTTCATTTTTGCCTAAAGCACTTTTAAGTTCGCCAGCCATTTTTAAGCGAGCTACCTGCCCTGTAAAACTTACTGAAGAGCTTCCGTCTTTTTCAAAACTGTAACTCGAAGGGGTTTCAACAGAAGGTGTTTGTGGTGTATCATCGTCTGAACTACAAGCTATAAAAAAGCCCGCCATAGTTAAGACTAAAAAAAATTTTGTTAGTTTCATCTTATTTAGAATTAATTTTAATAATTTCAATAATTTCGGCAAAGATAAATAAGAAATTCACTTACCCAAAATTAAATTAGATTAAATTTAAATAAATCTAATTCATAATAGAAATTATAGTCAGTTTTTCAACAGAAAGTGTCTTGTATGATGAGAACATAATACCTTAAATCCTCTTAACTCTTTTGTACGGTTATACGGCAGAGTCTCATTTAAGTTGTTTTTTACATCTAATAATATAGTATCTTAATTATAATACTGCTCATGCGTTGAGTGCTGAATATTTGATTTCTGTTCTGAATAAATATTGTTTAAATATCACTGTTGTTTGAGGTTTGAAATCTATCCCGTTCTTTGAATAAAAGCGATAACTTATTAAATTCTATGCAAATTTGTCATATATCCAATTAAAGATAATTTATCTGGTAATTTTAATTATTGTTTATTTAGAATCAGTAAAAATAATATTTAATACGGAATAATTGCCCTTATAAACCGTAAAAATAATTAAATTTGCACTGTTTTTTCAAAAAATAAATTCAGACCTATCAAATATGTCAAAAGACATCAGTATTAAAAAGGGCTTAGACATTAAGCTCTTGGGTGAAGCCGTAAAGACTGCCGCCGATTTACCTCTAAGTAGCGTATATGCTGTTAAACCCGATGATTTTCATAAGGTTACACCCCGGCTCTTAAAAAGAGCAGGTGATGAAGTAAAAGCCGGAGAGGCCTTATTCCATGATAAAGCCGATGAAAATATACTTTTTGCCTCGCCGGTAAGTGGCGAAATTATTGAAGTGGTTCGCGGAGAAAGAAGAAAAGTATTGGCCATAAAGATATTGGCCGATAAAGAACAGCAGTGTAAATCGTTTGACAAAATAGACATAACAAATACCAGTGCAGATGATTTAAAAGCCTATTTGATGCAAGCCGGTTGCTGGCCGTTTATCAAAAGAAGGCCCTATGACATCATTGCAAAACCTTCAGATGAGCCCAAGGCTATTTTTGTCTCGGGATATGATAGTGCTCCTCTAGCACCGGATTTGGATTTTGTTTTACAAAGTAAAGAGGCTGAGTTGCAAGCAGCAGTTTCTGCTTTGGCAAAATTAACCACCGGAAAAATCCACGTTGGTTTACGAAAAAACACAAAATCGCCATTAGCCAATTTAAAAGACTTAGAAGTACATGGCCTTAAAGGACCACACCCTGTTGGTAATGTAGGCACACAGATAGCAAAAATAAACCCTGTAAATAAAGGAGAGGTAGTCTGGACGGTTTCGCCGCAAGACCTTGTTGTGATAGGTGAATTATTGCTAACTGGCAAATTTAACCTAACTCGAACGATAGTCTTGACCGGTTCTCAATTTATTAAAACCGGATATGTAAATGTAATTGCAGGTGCGGCTATGGAAGATATTGTTCAAGATAATGTAGAAAAGCATTCGCGAATTATTTTGGGTAATGTACTTACTGGTAAAAAGGTGGAAAAGGATGGTTTTTTGGGCTATTACAGCAACCAGATAACCGCCATACCCGAAGGTGATGACTACGAATTCTTTGGATGGAATAAACCGATATTTGATAAGGTTTCCATTACAAGGGCACTTACTTTTTCTTGGTTAAAACCCAATAAAAAATACGATTTAACTACAAATACTAACGGTGAACACAGAAATTTTGTGCTTACCGGAAATTACGAAGAGGTATTTCCGCTGGATATCTACCCTATGCAAATTCTCAAGTCTTGTTTGTATCAGGATTTAGACGAAATGGAAGCTCTTGGCATGTACGAAGTAGCTCCGGAAGATTTTGCACTTACTGAGTTTGTTTGTGTTTCTAAACAACCCCATCAGCAAATTATAAGAAAAGGGTTGGATTTAATGATTGAAGAAATAGGTTAACCCAACATAAAATAAAAGTAAAATATTACAATCTAATGGGCTTAAAAGAAAAGTTACATAACCTTAAAATGAAGTATAAAGGCACTAAGTTAGAAACTACTTTTAACGCCTTTCACACCTTCTTATATACGCCTAATGAGACCACACATGGCGGTACGCACATAAAAGTTGCAGATGATTTAAAAAGGACTATGAATACCGTTATTTTAGCCCTTATTCCCTGTTTAATTTTTGGAATGTTTAACGTCGGCTACCAACATTATGTGGCAACGGGAGAAATTCAGGCCATAAGCGGTGATTTTTTTAGTGGGCAGTTTTGGAACTGGGATAATTTTTGGATGGGCTTTACTAAAGTGCTGCCTTTAGTTATAATTTCTTATGTAGTAGGCTTGGGCGTTGAATTTATTTTCGCCACCATAAAAGGACATGAAGTAGAAGAGGGGTATTTGGTTACAGGTATGTTGGTGCCTTTAATTGTTCCTGTTGATATTCCTTATTGGATGCTTATTGTAGCCATTATTTTTGGTGTAATTATCGGTAAAGAGGTATTTGGCGGTACCGGTATGAATATACTCAATCCGGCACTTACCATTAGAGCGTTTTTGTTTTTTGCTTATCCTACTTGGATGAGTGGAGACAAAGTCTGGGTACACGGTGCTGCAGAACGGGCAAATGAAATTGTAAATGGTGCTAATGTTGATGCCATATCCGGTGAAACTATTTTGGGTAGCCTTGCCCAATCTCAACCAGTTGATTATTCCGTTGCTGATATGTTTTTTGGCTTTATTCCGGGATCAATCGGGGAAACCTCTACACTGTTAATTGCACTGGGTGGCCTCTTTCTTATATTTACAAAAATTGGCAGTTGGCGTATTATGCTTAGTTCCATAGTGGGAGCTTTAGTAATGGGTTATATTTTTAATTTGGTGGTGGATGCCGGTATCATAACCCAAACAAGTAATTTTTATGGAATAATGAGTGCCGAATTTTGGAAACATCTGCTTATAGGTGGATTCGCTTTCGGTATTGTCTTTATGGCTACCGATCCGGTAACAGCTGCACAGACCAATAAAGGAAAATGGATTTACGGATTTTTAATCGGGGTATTCTCAATAATGATTCGAGTCTTTAACCCCGCTTATCCGGAAGGCGTAATGTTGGCAATTTTATTGATGAATGTTTTTGCACCAACCATAGACCACTATGTAGTGCAAGCCAATGTAAAAAAGAGACAAAAACGAGCAAAATTAAAAACAGCATAAAGAATATGGCAATAAATACTGAAAAAAATAGCTATACTATAATATTTGCCGTAGTCATGGTCATTATTGTAGGTTCTATTTTATCCGGTTTGGCACAAGGATTAAAACCAATCATTAAGGCCAATGAACGATATGAAAAACAACAAAATATCTTGTATGCCCTTGGTATTAATGATAATCAAGGGGAGAGTGATGTGGCATTTATTCCTACCGATAAAGTAGAACAGAAATTCCACGATGTGATAAAAAAACAACTTGTTATTCAAGGCGATGATGTACAAGAAGACGATCAGGCTTTTCTTATTGACATTAAAAAAGAAGAAGCTAAAGCCAAAAATAAAGACTATCAGCGAAGGCTTCCATTATTTGTGGCTGAAAAAGACGGCCAAGAACAATATGTGGTGCCTATTAGAGGAAAAGGGCTTTGGGATGCCATTTGGGGCTATGTTGCCCTTGATAAAGACATGGTAGTTCAAGGCGTGTTTTTTGACCACGCCGGTGAAACTCCCGGACTGGGTGGTGAAATAAAACAACGCTACTTTATGGACGATTTCTATGGCGAACATCTTCTTACTGAAAATGGTGCTTTTAAAGGGATTTTAGTAGCTAAAGGTAATGCAGACCCCAATAATAAGCGTAAAGAAGACAATAAAGTTGATGCAATAGCAGGGGCAACTATTACAGGTGATGGCGTATCTGCAATGATAAAAAAAGACTTGGCAATGTATGTACCTTTTTTTAAAAATTTAAAAGAAAAATAATGGCAGAAGTAGCAGAAAAAAAGGAAGAAAAAAAAGTAACTCTACCCAAAGAACCACTTTTTTCTAAAAAGAATAAAAAACTTATTACAGATCCTTTAACGGATAACAACCCTATTACCATACAGGTTTTGGGTATTTGTTCGGCTTTGGCAATTACAGCACAGCTAAAACCATCAATAGTAATGGCTATCTCAGTATTATTTGTTCTGGGAGTTGGAAATGTGGTTATTTCTCTATTACGAAATATTATACCTTCTAAAATAAGAATTATTGTACAATTGGTTGTCGTGGCTACTTTGGTAATAGTTGTAGATCAGGTGCTTAAGGCTTTTGCATATTCTTTGAGTAAAGAACTTTCGGTTTTTATAGGGCTTATTATAACCAACTGTATCATTATGGGGCGTTTTGAAGCCTTTGCATTGGGAAATGGCCCTTGGAAATCATTTTTAGATGGTGTTGGAAATGCCGCCGGTTATGGGATTATTTTGATTATTGTAGGATTTTTTAGAGAGTTGTTTGGTTCCGGAACCTTATTTGGAATAAAAGTGTTGGGAGATCCGGTAGAGAAAACCGGTTTATATGCTATTGGTTATGAAAACAATGGTTTTATGGTATTGCCACCAATGGCATTAATAGTAGTGGGCTTAATAATTTGGGTTCAACGTGCAAAGAATAAAAAATTAATTGAAGATTAGTAGGCAGTATTAGTTGGCTGTAAAAATTTTAAGATTAGAAATACACCACTGGATGTCGCTGTTGAGATGTCTTTAGGCTTAAAGAAAAAGTAATCTAAGGCACTTTACAAGTAATTGAACTAGATAGTAGTGTTAAATTAGGAAGTACAAACTTGGTTAGAATTTTAACTAACCTGTGAATATATAAAGAAAGATTAGTTTGATAAATTAATCGTGGAAAGTGAAGAAGTTAATCAATTATGTGATTTTAATCCCAAATAAATTTGGTGTAAAAGATTAAAAAAACAACTGACTACTAGAATACTGGCCACTGAACATTTAGTAAAAAATGGAACATTTAGAATTATTTTTTAAATCAATATTTGTAGATAACATGGTATTTGCATATTTCCTTGGAATGTGTTCATATCTTGCTGTATCTAAAAAAGTATCTACCGCAGTAGGCTTAGGGGCTGCAGTAATCTTTGTATTGGCCGTAACCGTGCCGTTGAACTGGCTATTGGATCAGTACATTCTAAAGGAAGGAGCCTTGTCTTGGTTGGGTGAAGAATATGCCTCTTATGATTTGAGTTTTCTATCCTTTATTATGTTTATTGCAACTATTGCTACTATGGTGCAATTGGTAGAAATAGTAGTAGAAAAATTTTCTCCGGCACTATATAACTCTTTAGGGATATTTTTGCCGTTAATTGCGGTAAACTGTGCTATTCTGGGCGGTTCGCTTTTTATGCAGTCCAGAGAAATCCCAACCCTCGGCTTGGCGGCTACTTACGGTATAGGCTCCGGCATAGGTTGGTTTTTGGCTATTTTGGCCATTGGTGCTATCAGAGAGAAAATAAGATATTCTTCTGTGCCCGGACCGTTAAGAGGCTTGGGAATTACTTTTATCTTAACCGGATTAATGGCTATCGGATTTATGAGCTTTGGCGGGATGTTAACCGGAGGAGATGAAGGAACCGGCGAACAAGCCACAGAAACAGCTGTAAAAGTAGAAGATAAAGAAATAGATGCAGAAACAGCTACTTTAGAATCAACCAAAGAAGAAAACATTAAAAAGAAAACCGCATTAAACAAATAATATGGTATTAGCAGTTAGTACAATTAGTGTAGTCATTATAACCGTAGTTGCTTTTTTGGTAATTACGTTACTATTGGTAGCACTTTTGCTTTTTGTAAAGCAAAAATTATCACCTAGTGGCCCGGTTAAAATAACCATTAATGATGAAAAAGTATTAGAAGTGCCTTCCGGCGGATCACTACTTTCTACATTGGGTAACCAGAAAATATTCTTGCCATCGGCGTGTGGTGGTGGAGGTACTTGTATTCAATGTGAGTGCCACGTGTTAGAAGGTGGTGGCGAAGCCCTGCCTACCGAAACTCCACACTTTACCAGAAAGGAATTGCAAGCCGGTGCCAGATTGGCTTGTCAGGTAAAGGTAAAACAAGACATGAACATTACCATTCCTGAAGAGGTGTTTGGTATAAAAAAATGGGAAGCTACAGTAGTACGTAATTATAATGTAGCCTCCTTTATTAAAGAGTTTGTGGTAGAAATTCCCGAAGATATGAACTACAAAGCCGGTGGGTATATCCAAATAGAAGTACCGCCTTGTGTAGTAAATTATAGAGATATTGATATTACAGCTCATCCGGAAGAACACGAAAGGCCGGATAAGTTTCAATTAGAATGGGATAAATTCAATTTATGGCCTTTAGTTATGAAGAACGAAGAGTCTATAGAGCGAGCCTATTCTATGGCTTCATATCCTGCGGAGGGACGGGAGATTATGCTCAATGTAAGGATAGCTACGCCACCTTGGGATAGGAATAAAAACGGCTGGATGGATGTAAATCCGGGAATTGCATCATCGTACATTTTTAACCAGAAGAAAGGAGATAAAGTGGTGATTTCAGGGCCTTACGGCGAATTTTTTATAAACGAATCCGATGCTGAGATGTTATATGTAGGCGGTGGTGCCGGAATGGCTCCTATGCGTTCGCATTTATATCACCTGTTTAAAACCTTAAAAACAAATAGAAAAGTTTCGTATTGGTACGGCGGAAGGTCAAAAAGAGAATTGTTCTATCTTGAACACTTTAGAGAATTGGAAAGAGAATTTCCAAATTTCAAATTTTACGTAGCCCTTTCGGAACCCTTAGAAGAAGACAATTGGAAAGTGAAAAAAGACTTAGATGACGATGGGGATGGTTTTGTAGGATTTGTTCACAATTGCGTAATAGAGAACTATCTAAACCATCATGACATTGATGAATAAAGCCGTGGAAAAAATGGGATTAGACTTTGGTATCCCCGAAGAGAATATCAGATTTGATGATTTTGGAGGATAATCTACATCAAATTAAAAATAATAAAAACCGATACTTTAATTGTATCGGTTTTTTTGTTAAAAAAATTATAGGTATTAAATTAAAATTATACCAATTATATTTTAGAATAAGCTAAATATTTTGTATCTTTCCGCTATGGGAAGACAAGCTAATATTACTATTAAAGAGAGTTTAAAAGAACTTAAAGGGTTGTACAAAAAGGAGTCC
>PDWI01003097.1_pt1 | contig 24232 bp, 24 predicted proteins | sample 1430891 | NCBI WGS metagenome assembly PDWI01 (sample SAMN01162508, study PRJNA174530) | Oral metagenome, whole genome shotgun sequencing project. | biome: Marine environment; feature: Marine mammal; material: Swab sample of the gingival sulcus; isolation source: swab sample of gingival sulcus... | reverse complement strand
CGCCATATTTTTGGTCTAAATAACTTAAACCCTCTTCTATGCGCCTTATCGAGCGGCGCTCTAAAACGCTAAGCGCTTCATAATCAGCTGGTAAGCCGACTGATTCTAGCGCCTCAATCTGTCGGTCGGTTAATTGATACGGTTCCGTCGTCGTCGGCGCTATATTAATATGCTTCAATTGACAACCTCCTAACACAACGACCATCATCACTATAACTATTACTTTTTTATACATTTCTGCACCACAATTCTTGGACATACGCGCTATCTCCGTTCTCTAAGATAGCCCGATGCCAAACCTCGATCTCTTTCTATAAATGTTAAACGCGTGTACTTGATATATGTTTCTGTGCGCTCAATCAATAGATTAAAGCAATCTGACAAATAGGTCAGCTGTTTCTGCATTTCTACAATCTCTTCTACCGCTTGACCTTTTGACAGTCCAATATTATCGCTTATCGGATAGTTTTCTATGCTTTCACTCAGCGCACTGAACTCGCGTTCTAGTTGCTCTAACTGTTTTGGATCAACCGCAATTTCAACACCTAATGATACTGAACTCATGCTATTCTCCTTATAAAAAATTTGAAAAAAACGCGATATTTCAGACATTAAATCGTGTGGAAATACAAATTCATCTGCACTTTCTATTTCTGAAACATCGGCCGATATCTCTTTTAAAGCTTGGCTTATCACGTCTGATATTGTCCGCATTCGCTGCGTCATTTGTGGGCTAATCCGTTTTATTCGACCCGTTATTAATTCGTCCTTGATACCCACTTCAGTAAGTGTTGTCAATAAGTTGTTGTATTCACTGATGCGCGCTTCTAAAAATTCTATATAGCGCGCTATATCTTGCTTTGTCTGCGATATTTCGCTTTCAACTATAACGATATCCTTTTCCATACTTGACTCCGTATCTCATTATTCTCGGCAATCAAATTGATTGCCGAGAATAATGACTTGTCTTATAGCGATTATACCCTAAATTTGCTCGCTATGCTGGCATCTGTTTCTTCGATCGTGCGAGCCGTCGTATCGAGTGCAGCTGCGATTTCTCTGATCAGTTCTTCTGCCTTGATAAAGCCCGGCTTTAGCTCTTGGTAACGCGCTGAATACGATTCGCTTGATGCGCCTTCCCACTCACCTTGTAATTGTTGCAGTAAACTGTCCATTTTGCTAATTACACCCTGTACAGTATCTGCTTCAACACGATACTGATTGGCGCGCGTGCGCATTTGATCTGGGGTAATTCTAATTTGGTTTGCCATTGTTTCCTCCTTGACTTTTTTACATCTGTTTTTTTATCATTACGTTCACGCTGGCGTGACGTTTTGATCATTTTCATTAAAATTGTTTTTTTACATTTTCTATTGTATCTGTAACCACGCCCGTCACCGTCTTTACCGCGCTGCGCGCCGCCGCTTCTGCTTCTCGCGCCGCTTCCTCGGCGGCCTCTGCTAAAGCGATTTCTGCATCTAATTCTATAATTTGTAGGCGTAACGCTGCTATACAGGCACGATGAACTTCTATTTGCACCTTATATTCAGTTTGCTTGGCGACGATCATCGCCTGCAATTGAACGAACGCCATCAACACTATTTGTACACCAATGCCATCTAGCACGACAAGCATCCCCGCTTCATAGCGCTCTGCCGTTTTACAATCTTTTTTTATTGGATGTAGATCGGCCAAGGCGTCCTGCTTGCGTCGATTTATCGCTTCAAACTCACCCGTTGTGCGCTCCACATTAACCTTAAAACGCTCCAATGAATGATATAAGGCCTCTAGTTCTTTTATTGCCGCTTCTTCTCGTGCTATATCATCATAACGCGATGCCCGCACCGATCTCAAATGCGATGATAAACTCATTTTACTTCTCCTTTTCAAACTATTCGCCAATGGCACGCGGTCATAGCTATAACAAATAGGCCAATCTTGAAATACCGCTAATACCGACCAGATCCTGATAATTTTTATCTTCATATTGATCAATCATTTCAACATAATCATCAATTATGTATTTGGGTGCAACTATTAAATCTTTTTGATTAGATTTATCGTATTTATTACAAATAAAAATGTACTTATCTTTATTGCTGTCATCGATATTGGTGAGCAGTGCATTTGTTGCCAATATTGAATTTGTAGACTGTTCAGTAACCAAAATGACTTTATCAGATAAACCGATAAGTTTAGCTTTATAGTCATCAAATATTACATCAGTATCTACGATTATGTAGTCATAATCATAGGAAGTCTTAGCACCTATAACAATTTGCTCGTAAATAGAGTATGGCAAGCCAAGCGACAATAATGAAATCTTAAATTTAGGTATATAACTAAAACCATCTTTAACTATCAATGGTTTCATAATTGAATACGCCTCATTTGATGGCCTTTGCAAAGCAGAACATATTGACAAATCAGAAATAACTGTATTGCTATTTAAGAATATTGAATGAGACTGTAGTCGCGTTGCATTAATATATAATACGTTCTTATATTTTTTTGCCAATTTGGCGGCAACACCGATAGCTAAAGTTGTTTTGCCAACACCACCTGACGCCGAGTAGCAGAGCACTATTTTGGGTTCATCTTTTTTTCGCGTAATTTTATCGAGAACAATAGAACTTTTGCCAACTATCTCTTCAAAATTCTGATTGATATCAGTATACTTATATAAATAATTGGTGGTCGAATATTCAGTTTTTGTCAAGTCACTTTTCTCACTCATTACAAATAAAACTGATATATTATGCTTACTAAGCGATTCATCATACAAAAGTTCTGATACGATCAAAATATCTATTTTTTGTGGCGCTGAAAAGAACTCTGCGTAGTAAGACGAGTCAGTTATTATTTCTAAATTGACATACTCGTAAAATTTTTTAATAAATTTTATCTGCAATGACATTGCAAAGTTTTCATCTGTTTCAGCTATAATAACGCGCGGTTTTAACATGACAACTCCTAATTTATTTTGACTTCAAAACTGCTATTTGCCAAACGAATAATATCTCCATCATTTAGAAGATGTAATTCATTGGGCGCCAATTTTGCATTGTTTAAATATGTACCATTAGAACTACCCAAATCGACGAGAAAAAATGAACCGGATTTTTTGACGACTTTACAATGTATTCGACTAATCGCTCGGTTAAAAGTGATTGCTCCGTCTACAACCAATATATTTTTCCCGATCACAAAATCATTTTTGGTAATATTCATTTCAATTTTTTGGGGAGCATCGATTGATATAATTTTAAGTTTAGAACCGTTATCATCATTTGATTTTAGTGCACCATCTTCTAATTTCTTTATCATATCTAATAGGCGATTATGTACTATTTCTAATGAGTACATATTTTCTAGTAAATCAATTTTTAATTGCTTCACATACTCATCATCAGAAAACTGCAACTCATCTATTAGTTTCACTAGTCCCATTTTTACGTTTTTTTCAAAGTTAAAATAATCATCTCGAATGTCGTTCCTTATTGGTAGATAAATCAATTTAACTTTTAAACTATCAACATCAATAAAAATACTATTGTGTTCAGTGTTAATATTTTGAAACAAAAAGAATTCACTTTTTTTTAATTTGATGATTTCATCAAATAAGCTGGCGACCAGCATTAGAAATAGTTTAGAATCAATAGTTTTAACGATCACATCGAGTGATTTCAACTCATCGACTAAATACAAAAAAGAGAGCTTGCCATTATGCTTAATTTTAACACATTTAACAAAACCAATCTCAGTTTGACTTTGTAGCATTTTAAAATGTGGTTCATAAAATAACAAACTATCTTGTAATACATACGAGAAATTCAAGCCACAGCGCACTTTTACTACCCGATTATCATCGATGAATTTATTCATTGCCGCTCCTAATTAATAAAAAACATTAAAGATATATATCGAAAGGCTTCACTAATACAATTATATACAAAATATTCCATATATACAATAAGATATAACAATTTAAATTAGAACTAAATCAATCTGCGGTGATATTTGGCCAAGAAATAGCCCGCCGCTATGCCGGCAAAACCGCCAATGATGTGGGTAAACTGTGAAATGTTGTCTTTTACGAAGATGCCCTCGTATATTTCTTGCCCCAAATAGGTGACGATGACTAAGATCAGCGTTAAGGGCACTTCGCCGGCCTTCATTTGAGTAAAAGACGACAGCAAGATAAAGGCAAATACGACGCCGCTACCGCCCAGCAAGACGCTGTGCGGCGATATTATTATGTGACAGATGCCAGTTACCAGCGCCGTAAACAAAATGACGACGGCGATGTTAAAGGCACCGTATTTTTCTTCGAGCATCGGGCCGATTACCAGTATTAAGGTGACGTTGGCAAATAAATGCGCCAAGTTGGCATGGCCAAAGACGTGGCCGACTAATCTCAGATAGGTCAACGGATCGAGCGGTGAAGAGCGATATACGCTAAACAGCGTGTCAATTAACCAGCCATTGGTTATAGAACTGATCACAAAGACCAGCGTACTAATGACAAAGTAGCTCAAGATTACGGGTGAATTAAATGATATTTTAACTTTCGGTATATTTAATTTCACAGCGCCCTCCATTGTTCTACATCTATTATAGCAAAAAATAAAAAAATTCCACCCCTTTGAGTGGAATTTTTTGTATATTTTAGAATTATTTAACTGAATCCATGCCCAGATTAAAGGCCTTGACGTTGAGGTCGATAAATTTTGGCTTGACCGTCTTTTCGATGACGCCCTGCCAATCGATTTCGGTCAACCCTAGCCCCTTAATCAGCGCGCCTACCATGACGACGTTCATCGCCTTGATATTGCCGAGACTGCGCGCCAGCTTTGCGGCGTCGAGCAGCTGCGTATTGCTAATTTTAGACTGCACTTCAGCTACGACGCCAACCGGATAATCGACCGAACCAATTAAGATGGGCGCCGATGGAATGCGATAGGTATTGATGACGACCGTGCCGTCCGGCTTGACGAACTCGATCCACTTGGCGGTTTCCATTTCTTCAAACGAGACCAATATGTCGGCTTGACCCTTGCCAATAATTGGCGAATAGACCTTTTCGCCAAAGCGCACCTGCGTCGTAACTGAGCCGCCGCGCTGTGCCATGCCGTGCACTTCTGACATTTTTACGTCGTAACCGCTGGTCAGCAGTCCGGTGGCCAATATTTTACTGGCCAGTATAATGCCCTGTCCGCCAACGCCTGATAGTAATATATTTGTCGTTTTACTCATCTTAGCCACCCATCCTTTCAATTGCATCAAATGGACACGCCTGCAAACAAACTGTACAACCGACGCACATCGTCGGGTCGATTGCCGCCAATTTAGTCGACTTGTCAAAGCTAATTGCCGGACAACCGGTGCGCGTACAGACGCGACAGCCGCGGCATTTATCTTCGATGACGTGACAAATTTTGCGCTTTAATTCAAACTCGTCGATGTCTTCCGGCGAGAACCGCTTCAGTACGCAGGGCCAGCGCGTGATGATGACCGAAGGCCCCTCAAAAGCAAAGGCCGAATCGAGCGCCTTGGAGACGCTGTCTAAGTCTAACGGATTGACCGTAATGACGTGTTCGATGCCAATTGCCTTACACAGTGCCGGTATATCGATTTGTTTGGCCTTATTGCCCATCAGCGTATAGCCGGAACCGGGGTTTTCTTGGTGGCCGGTCATGCCGGTGATGCGGTTGTCTAAAATGACATTTACAGTATTTGAAGCATTGTAGACGACGTTCATCAGCGAATTGACGCCGGTGTGGAAAAATGTCGAGTCGCCGATGACGGTAACCACTTTTTTGTCGACGCCGTTCTGGGCAAAGGCCTGTGCCGCGCCGTGCCCCATCGAAATTGAGGCGCCCATGTCGATGACGGTGTCAATTTGTTTAAGCGGTTCGGCCGCACCCAAAGTGTAACAGCCGATGTCGCCCGTAATCATGACGCCGCGCTTTTTGGTCAGTGCGTAAAAGAAGCCGCGGTGCGGGCAACCGGCGCACAGCGTCGGCGGACGACCGACAATATTATCTGCGCTGACAGTTGCCGTCTGGCGCTCTTCGTCGAGCAGCGCCTTGGCGATAATATCGGGATTCAATTCGCCAATATTGGGAATCTTGGCCTTACCGATACAAGCTATGCCAGCCACTTTCATTTGATCTTCGATAAAGGGCTCTAGTTCTTCAATGACGTAGAGCGTTTCAACCTGAGCGGCAAATTCTTTAATTTTTGCCAGCGGCAGTGGATTGGTAAAACCCAGTTTTAGATAAGATGCCGTTTCGCCAAACACCTCTTTGGCGTATTGATAAGAAACGCCCGAGGTGACGATGCCAATTTTTTTATCGTACCACTCAAAGCGGTTGAGCGGCGATTCGTTCGAGAGGCGCTCTAGCTGCACCAGTTTGTCTTCGACAACTGGGTGTAGGCGGCGCGCCGTCGCCGGTGCGGCAACGTATTTCTGCGGCATTTTTTTATATTCTTGCATTGCCACCTCGACCCGCTCGCCCTCTTCGACCAGCGATTTTGAATGGCAGGTGCGCGTCGTCATTCTAAACAGAACGGCGACGTCATTTTCTTCGGAAATTTGATAGGCTTCTTTGATAAAGTCTTTGCACTCTTGCGAGTCAGACGCTTCGATACAGACAATTTTGGCGTGCTTGGCGTAGTAGCGGTTGTCTTGCTCATTTTGCGACGAGTGACAGCCGGGATCGTCGGCCGAAATTAAGACCAGGCCACCGGTAATGCCGGTGTAGCCAATTGTAAACAGCGGGTCGGCCGCCACGTTGACGCCGACGTGCTTCATTGCCGCCAACGACCGCGCACCGGCGACTGATGCGCCAATTGCCGATTCGAGCGCAACTTTTTCATTGGGCGCCCATTCGCAGTATAAATGGTCTTTATACTGTGCGATGTTCTCCAGAATTTCGGTACTCGGCGTACCCGGATAAGCCGATGCAAACGTAACGCCCGCTTCAAAGGCGCCCCGTGCGACAGCTTCGTTACCCGTCATTAATTTTTTCATCATACACTCTCCCCCGTCAATGAAAACTAAATGCTTGAACTAACTGAATTTTGCGATTACGCTGCCGAGCGCAATTGAATTGAGCTTGGTCTCGTAATCGTCGGCGCGCGATACCAATACCACCGGTACCCGTGCGCCCATAATGATGCCAGCCGATTTTGCCCCCGCCAAGTAGGTCAGCGTCTTGCCGATGCCGTTGCCGACTTCGATATTGGGCACCAATACGACATCAGTTTCGCCTGCGATGTCGGATTGAAAGCGCTTGGTCTGAGCGGCTTCTTTTGAGAAGGCCAGGTCGACCGCGAGCGGCCCCTCGACGATGACGCCCTTGCCAAATTCGCCCGCTACTGACATATCTTGCAGCGCTCTGGCATCGACCGTCGCCGGCATTTTAGGATTGACCTTTTCCTTGGCCGCCAAACAGGCAACTTTAACTTGTCGGTTGCCCAGGGCGCGCGCCACCGCAATGGCATTTTTGAGTATTTTGACTTTGCCGTCGAGGTCGGGCGCAATGTTCATGCCGCCGTCGGTTAAGAAGACTAATTTGTGATAGAGCGGCACTTCGTAAACCATCACGTGCGACAGCTGACTGTCGGTGCGCAAGCCAATTTGCTTGTCCAGCACAGCACGCAGTAAAATGGCCGTATCGATTAGCCCCTTCATCAAGAAATCGCCCTCGCCGGCGCTCACCAAGGCGACGCTTTTAGCGGCCGATTCTTCGAGCGACTGCGTCGCTATCAAGCGGTAGTTCAAAATGTCGAGATTATTGTGCTTGGCAATTTCTTCAATTTTGGCGACGTCGCCGACTAGAATGGGCGTAATTACGTTTTCTTCCGCCGCCCGTACGACGGCGTGCAGCACATCGGCGTCTTCGGCGGCGGCCACCACCAAACGCATATTATCACCTTGTTTTGCCACATCTAAAAGTTGATTTAAACTCGCGACCACAGCACCACTCCCTTCTTCGTCAATCTACAGCAAAAAACTATCTACTATATAGTTTACATTGTTTTGTATAGAAAATCAACCGCGCGACACTAAATAGCCGTGCGGTAAATTAAAAGCCAAAGCTAAAATATGGTTTACAGTTGTGCTACAGCGCGTTGAGCTGTTTTGCCGATAACAGGCGCTTGGTGTAACTGTTTTGTGGCTTGTAAAAGACATCTTCGGCGTCGCCCTGTTCGACGGTGACGCCCTCTTTCATCACGGCAATTTGGTCGCTCATATAGTAGACCACGGCCAAGTCGTGCGAAATAAACAGATAGGTAAAATTGTGTTCGCGTTGCAGCGTCTTTAATAAGTTGAGAATTTGCGCCTGCACCGAGGCGTCGAGCGCGCTAACCGGTTCGTCGGCAATGATGACGGTTGGCTCTAAAATCAGCGACAATGCAATGTTGATGCGCTGCCGCTGACCGCCGCTCAACTCTCTTGGATAGCGCGCTAAAAAGCTGTCGTCGAGGCCAACGGCGCGCAGCATATCGCTTATTTTGCGCTTGCGTTGCAGCGGCGTCAAATTGCATTTATGAATGATCAGCGGCTCTTCTAACAGCCACTTTATTTGCTTTTTGGGGTTGAGTGAACTGGTTGAATCTTGAAAGACAACTTGTACTTCGCGGCGATAGCGCTTTTTTTCGAACGCCGTCATTTCAGACAGCGTTTTGCCCAAGTAACTGACCTTGCCCGCCGTCGGCACTTCGATGGCGGCGATAATTCTGGCCAGCGTCGACTTGCCCGAACCGCTTTCGCCGACGATGCCGAGCGTTTCGCCGCGCCTTAAATTGATGCTAACGCCGTCCAGCGCCCTTATTAAATTGCGCTTAAACAGCTTGCCGGTGTTATTTTTATAGGTCTTGGCAATGTCAATTGCCGACAGTATAATCGAGCCGTCATTGGCGCTTGTTCGGTCGTCGATGCGACTGCGCTTGAGTTGAATGCGCGCGCGACCGGTCAGGCCATCGGCCACCGTCAACTGCCGCTTATCCTTGTGCGTCGGGTCGGGCAAGGCATTGATGAGCGCCTTAGTATATGCGTTTTGCGGATTGCCAAAGACGTCTTTGGCGCTGCCAAATTCGACGATGCGGGCATCGTACATGACGGCGACGTGGTCGGCCACTGCGCGCACCACCGTTAAATCGTGCGATATGAAAATAACAGTTGTATTATACTTTTTGACGAGCGTCAGTATCAGCTGTAGTATTTCCGCCTCTGTCGTCACGTCTAGCGCCGTCGTCGGCTCGTCGGCGATCAAGAATGACGGCTTTGCGATCAATGCCATGGCGATCATAATGCGCTGCTGCATGCCGCCCGACAACTGATGTGGATAGGCGTGGTAGAGATTTTCGACGTCTTTTAACTGCACTTCTGTTAGCATTTCATAAACGCGCTGTCGCTTATCGACGACGTCGTCAGCCAGCGCCTCTTCAATTTGCGCGCCGACCTTGTGCAGTGGATTTAAACAGCTCATCGGATTTTGAAAGATCATTGAAAAATCGGTTTTGCGCAGCGCGCGCATTTTTTCGTCGTCCGTTAAGTCGATTATTTGTTCGTTGATTTGCAGGCTGCCGGAAACGACGCGGGCGACGCGTGGCAACAGGCCCTGTAGGGCGTAAGCGGTCATCGTCTTACCGCAGCCCGATTCGCCAACAATGCCCAGTATTTCCCCCTTTTTAAGCGCAAAAGAAACGCCGTTGACCACTAAATTGGGCTGGTCTTTGGCATTGTCGCCAATTTGCACTGTCAGTTGCATTACGTCCATCAAACTCATTTTACATCTCTCAATCCGTCGGCCAACATATTAAAGCCGAGCACTGTCAAGGTGATCAATAGGCCCGGTACAACCGGATACCACGGCGCCATGCCCATAAAGCGCTGCCCGTTGCTGAGCATTTGACCCCAGCTGGGATCGGGCGGTTGTATGCCCAAGCCCAAATAGCTGAGCCCTGCTTCGGCCATAATCGCACTGGAAAAGCCGAGCGTCGCCGTCACCAATAAGTCGGTCAGCAAATTGGGCAGAATGTGAATATACATAATTCTAAGGTGGCTGGCACCGCGCGAGCGCGACGCCTTAACGAAGTCGTATTGCTTAAATTTCATATAGCCGGCGCGCGTAATGCGGGCAAATTTGGGAATGCCCATTATGCCGATGGCCAATATTAAATTAGATATGCCCGTGCCAAAGATGGCGATTAGCATCAGCGCCAATAGTATGCCGGGAAAGGCCATTTTAGTATCGATTAACTTCATCAATACTTCGTCGACCCAGCCGCCAAAATAGCCGGCAATTGAGCCGATTAAAACGCCGACGAACAGGCCGACGGCGACGGCGCAAAAACCGATCAGGTAGATGACGCGCGAGCCGTCTAAGATGCGGCTAAACAAATCGCGCCCAAATTCGTCGGTACCCAAAATATTGGCCATGTCGGGGGCGGCAAAAGTCTTGTCTAGGTTCATCGCATTGGGGTCGTACGGCATGTAGACAAAGCTCATCACAAAGAGCGCCAGCAAAAATGTGACGATCACAAAGCCAAAGCTAAAATGCGGATTTTTAAGGTAATTTTTCATGCCTACCTCAGACGAATGCGCGGGTCGATGACCGTGTAAACAATGTCGACGGCAAAGTTGATTAAGACGACGACAACGGCCAAGTAAATGACTAGGGCCTGTATCAGCGGCAAGTCGCGACTGCCGATTGAAATGGCAATTAAATTGCCGATGCCGGGCAGCGCAAAGACGTTTTCAACTACAATTGAGCCACCTAAAATCTCGGCCGTAATCATACCTAAAATTGTCAGCATCGGTAAAAGCGAATTTTGCAAGACGTGGCGATAGACGATTTCGCGGTCAGTTAAACCCTTGCTCATCGCCGTGCGCACGTATTCACTCTCCATTTGGTCGAGTAAATTGTTGCGCAAATAGCGTATCAAAATGGCGCTAATGCCGATTGCCAGCGAAATTGTCGGCAAAACCAGCGATTTTATGGCGGTTAACGGGTCGACGCTAAAGCGCTCGTACTGCCCTGCCGGCAACCAGCGCAGGGCAATTGAAAAGATGTAAATTAAAATAATGGCCAACCAAAACGACGGCACTGCCAAACCGACTTGACTGAGTGCCGTCAGCCATTTCGACCACGATTTTTGATCGTTTAAGGCCAGCCATATCGCAACTGGTATGCTGATGACGATACTCAAAAAAAGCGACAGCACAGTAAGAAGCAGGGTCACTTCGACTCTGCTTCCAATCATCTCTGCCACTGGTCGCTGAAAGCGAATGGACTCGCCCAAATCGCCGCGCAACAAATCTGCTACCCAAATGAAATAGCGGTCAATCAGCGGCTTATCGAGATTGAGTTTGGCTTCAAGTGCTTCAATTTGCAGCGGGTCGGCTTCGACGCCCAAAATAATGTAGGCCGGGTTGCCGGGCAAAACTTGAAAGACCAAAAACGTAATCAGCGATACCAAAACTATGGTCGTTAATAACGAAATTATTTTTTTGCTGTAAAATGCAATCATTGACTTAGCTTAATTGTTGCCATATCCAAAAATCGAACGGGATAAAAGTTAAAACCGGAGACGCCCTTGCGCATTGCCACTACCAAGTTGGGGTCCATAATGTAGACGGCTGCCGCCTTTTCGGCCAAAATTTGCTGGCAATTTTTATATAATTCGACGCGCTTGGCTAGGTCGTTTTCAACGCTGGCTTGCGCCAATAGGCGGTCGTAATCGGCATCGTTAAACTGCATAAAATTGCGTTTATAATCACTTTGATAGCGCACCAAAACTTGATGTGGGTCGAGCTTGCCGGCCAATCCGATAATCGTCGTATCGTAGTTAAACTGCTTGTAGACTTCATCTAGCCAAACGCCCCACTCGACCTGCTTAATTTCGGCTTTAACGCCAATTTGCAGTAGTTGATTGGCGACGACCTGCGCCGTGTCGACGTGGAACTGATAGTTGGACGGCACGGTAATGCTGGTCGTAAAGCCATTGGGGTACCCAGCGTCGGCTAACAATTGTTTGGCGCGGGCGACGTCGGCGGCGTATAGCGCGATGCCGTCGTTGTAAAAGACCTTCATACTGGGGCTCATATTGCTGTCGAGCTTTGTGCCGTAGCCGTTGGCCACGGCGGCGATGATTTGTTCTTTGTCGATTGCAAAATTAAGGGCTTGACGCACCCTAATGTCATCAAATGGCGCGCGCTGGTTGTTTAGCGCCAGCAGCTGTATCATATTTTGCGGCGCCGCCAAAATTTCAAATTCGCCCTCAACTAATGGAATGTTTTTGGGATCGATGTCGGCAAAGTCGAGCTGACCGCTCTTTAAGCCGTTGATGACGGCCGTTGGGTCGCTCATAATATAGAACTCAACCTTGTCAATTTGGGGCAATCTGGCGACATCCCAATAGGCGTCGTTTTTAACTAAAACCACTTTTTGACCGGGTTCATATGACTGAAATTTAAACGGGCCGGTGCCGACTGGTTGGGTTGCTTGATCGCCGTAGCCAACCGGCAAAATGGCCTCGGTACAGGCCACTAAAAAAGCAGCGTCTGGTTCATTTAGGCTAATTTTTACCGTCATTTGATCGATTGCCTCAATTGAATTGACATTGCTAAAGCGCGACGAAAGCGGCTCGCTGCCACTTAAACCGGCCAGCGCCTCGATTGAGTAGACGACATCGGCGGCGTCAAAGGCGTCGCCATTGTGAAATTTAACATCTTCGCGCAGTGCAAAAGTATAATTTAAACCGTCGTCTGACACCTGCCAGGACTTTGCCAACGACGGCGTCAAATTCCCCGTCGTATCATACCATAGCAAGCCCTCAAAGACATTGCGCATTACCGCCTTGGTATCGGCCGCCGCCGACAACCACGGATCGATATTGTCGAGTTCTGAACTAATTGCCGTGCTGGCGACGAGCGGTTGATCAGTTGCCGTTTCAACCGCGCCGGCCGCCGTGGTCGCCTCTGACGCGTCAGTGCTACTCGTGTCGGTAACCGCACCACTATTGGCGCTACAGCCGATTGCTATTACAGTAATTATCAACAATAATATTAGCGTCTTTTTCATTTAAGTTACAACCTCCATTATCCTCTTATCATCAACTATGCTAGTATACCACATTATTGGCCAAAATTGATAAATTTATTCCCAATCATTTTCCTTTATGTAGTCGCGCGTGTAATCGACCTTGCGCTTTTTAGCAATTGTAATGTGATCGTGGTCAGTTGCGTCAACCGGACTGTCGAACTGCAAATCTTTGTCGAGCACATCCCACTTGCTCAAGTCGACGTCGATCTGCTGCGCATCAGTCGATTCGCGCGGGCGCGCTGAATGCCGCTCTGCCTTTGGTAGATGCGCCCTAGTTGTCACCTGCTCTGAAAAACTGTATTCGACGACAACTGTGCCCGTAACATAGTCGCCAATGCGACGGTGATTAGGTGTAAAGAGCACGACGAACAGTTCGATGCCGTGTAGTAGTAAAAGCACAAAATTGCGTATAATCAACTGAACAATATTGGGCTTTAGCCGGTAGTCGCTCGCATTGTGCACGCTTATTTTGACGATGCGCTTACCTAAACTGCGCCCGCCGACGACGTCTTTAAACAAAAAGTAGCAAAACATCACCGCAGTGGCCACGCTGTTTGGCATATCGCGACTAATTAATAAAAGCAGCATGAGTATAACTATCAGTCCGATACAATCTATCACAAACGCGATAGCGCGGCGCATCAGACTGGCTGATTTTATCTGATAACTCATTTGTCCTCCCCTTGACAAAGCTGTTCAATGCCCTTCAAAATGGCGCCAAACTGATTTAAATCGACCGACTGGGCGCCATCGCTCAACGCGTTGTCGGGGTCGTGATGCACTTCGATCATCAGGCCGTCGGCGCCGACGGCCACAGCCGCCCGACTGAGCGGTGCAATTAAATCGCGCCGCCCCGTCGCATGACTGGGGTCGACGATTACCGGCAGTCCACTGGCCCTTTGCATAACGGGCACGGCTGCAATATCCAAGGTATTTCTGGTACAGTTGTCAAAGCTGCGAATGCCGCGCTCGCAGAGTACGACCTGGTCGTTGCCCTGTGCCGTAATATAGGTTGCCGACATCAGCCATTCTTTAATCGTCGCCGAAAAGGCGCGCTTTAACAAGACCGGCTTTGCCAGTCGGCCGACGGCGCGCAACAGCGGATAGTTGTACATATTGCGCGAACCAATTTGTATCATATCGCAGTATTTGGCAACTTCGTTTAGTTGCTCGACCGCCATTACCTCGGTGACAAATGGTAGATTGTGGCGGCGCGCCGCTGCGCTTAAATACTTTAAGCCGTCAAAGCCCAGCCCTTGAAAATCGTATGGGCTGGTGCGCGGCTTAAAGGCGCCGGCGCGCAGTATATCGACCTTTAATTCGCTTAGGGCGGCGGCAATCGTTTCAATTTGTTCGGCCGACTCGACGGCACAGGGGCCGGCGATAATAATCGGCCGACCGCTGCCAAAGACGACGTCGCCCAGCTGTACCATCTTTTTGGGGGCAACCCGCAGTCGACCGCAATCGTCATATTCAGTTTGTTGGTATTGCCGTTCGTTCAAGTTAGCTCCTATGCTTCCATCGACATATTTTGGCGCTCTAAGGTCGTCAACCTACCGCCGTAGGGTTTTAGCACATAGTCGACGATATCGCTGATAATTTCGTAGTGTTCGGCGGTGTCCTGTGCCTTAAAACTGGCCTTTATCAGTTCAAATAACAGCATGTCGCGGGCGAACACGACCGACATCATCGATTTATCGCGCGGCACCCAAGTATTTTGCAATCTAAAATAGGCCTCAGTTAAGTATTTTAAGAAGACGCCGGCCAAATACTGAAAGGTTACCGGCTTATCTTTGCGGTAGTATAAGTCTTGTAATTTTTTTGTTAAAGTAACGCGTATGTAGTCGATGCGCTGCGCCGAAATTGGCTGTGGACCTTCCATGTAAATGCGGTTGGCGTCGACTAGCAATTGTTCTATGTCGTCATTGCGCTTGTAAACATGCTTGGCGTGCGACAATAAATTGAGCCAAATATGGCTATTTTCGGCGAGTGCCGCGCGCAATAAATCAGTCGACAAATAGGTTAAGTCGTACTCTTTTCCCTCGATAAATTTTATTTCGCGCGACTCGTGGTCAGCTCTATTTAACAATACCAGCAAGTCGACGTCGACGACCTTTTCCAATTGTTTGTAGTTTTCGGCGCCGCTGCCAATTATCGATATGGCATCGACTGAATTATCCGCGCTCAGCTCGGCAATTACCGTTTCAAATACCTGATTAACGCGCTCCATGTTTCCTCCTCATAAGCTATTCGCTTTACCTACTGTCATATTATCACGTCGCATAGGCGATGGCAATAGCATTGCGCTAAAGATACTATCAATAGCTAATTTGGTCGATTTCCGGCGCGCCACTGCCGACTAATTCGACGCTGACGCGATGCGGTAAGCAAATAATGCTTTGACCAGCTGCTGAAATGGCCTGACTGTTGACACAAATTTGATTGCGGCAGTCGGCGCTGGCAATGCGCACGACGCCGTCGCGATTGACGACTTGATTTTTGCCAAATTGGTTGTTCACCTCAAAATCTGCCGCAAAGCCGACCCGACAGGGCATCGTCTTGACGACTTGGCCCTGCGACTTAATAATTAACGTCAACGCATTGCTCGATTGTTGACTTGCCGCGTAACCGAAATAGACGGCGGCGGCCAACAAGAGCGCGACGACGACGATGCCGATATCGCCCTTTTTCATAAATATCCTCAATTACCCGCTCGGCGGGTTTACTTTTGTTTGTGATTTCCCTATAATGATTATAAATATCTTTTGTGGAGACGACAATATGAAATTAAAAGTTTTAACATTTCTTATCATTTTTAGCTTACTGATTGGCCTAACCGCCTGCCAAATGCCGAGTAGCGCGGGCGCCAATGGCGCGACGAACGACGGACAGGCGCACGCTGTGGCACCAGCCGAATTGTATCATGCCAGCGCCTTTTACCTCTACACCGAAGTCGACATTAGTAGCTACGGTCAATTGCCCGAGGCGGTCTATCGCGAAATATGGGATAATTTAAGCGCGATCGACCATAAACTCAGCATGAACGACGCGCAATCGGAAATCGCGCAAGTTAACGCCGCCGCCGGCCAACGGCCAGTGGCAGTCAGCGCGGATACCTACCAACTGATCAAGACGGCGCTGACCTACAGCGCCATCAGCGACAGCTTTGACATTTCAATTGGCGGCTTGGTTCAGCTGTGGGGCATTGGCAGCGAGCGGGCTCACCTACCCGAGCAAACTGAAATTGACGCCGCGCTACAGACGATTGACTACCGCAATATTCAGTTAGATGACGCCGCGCAAACGGTTTATCTAACTGAGCAACATATGGCAATTGACCTCGGCGCCATCGCCAAGGGCTATGCCGCCGACCAAACCAAACAAATTTTGCGCAAGCACGGCGTCGACAAGGCGATTATTAATTTTGGCGGCAATATCTTAACGATAGGCAGCAAGGCCGACGACGGCGCTTGGCGCATCGGCATCCAAAACCCAACGGCGCCGCGCGGCGCCTACTTGGGCGTACTGGCGATTACTGATCAATCGGTCGTTACATCGGGCACTTACGAGCGCTTTTTTGAAAGCGACGGCCAGCGCTACCACCACATTTTGAGCACTGCGACGGGCTATCCGGTCGACAACGCCTTAAATGCCGTTTCAATTATAGCCGATAGTTCGACGCAGTGCGACGCCCTGTCGACTTTGATATTTGCCGAGGGGCTCGCCAAGGGACGGCAGATGATTGCCGAAATGGACGGCGTCGAGGCCATTTTTATTACAAAAGACAATGCCGTCTACCTAAGCGACGGCATTGTGGATAGCTTTGCATTAAAAGACACAAATTATAAAATTATCGAACCTTAAAACCAACCCTTGCTATTCGACAATGGCGCCGCGGTCGGCCGAGGCGACATGTCTGGCATAGCGCTTAATATAGCCCGTCAAATGATCGTTCGACTTCAGCTGCACAGTCTGTTGGCGGGTCGCAATTTCTTCAGCTGAAACCAATAATTCAATTCTGTAATTGGCGATGTCAATTTCAATTTGGTCGCCGTCTTTAATGTAGGCAATTAAACCACCGGACATCGCCTCGGGCGAAATGTGACCAATCGCCGCACCGCGCGTCGCGCCCGAAAAGCGACCGTCGGTAATTAGGGCGACCGATTCGTCGAGCCCCATGCCGGCAATTGCCGAAGTCGGCGTCAGCATTTCGCGCATGCCCGGGCCGCCCTTTGGCCCCTCGTAGCGAATGACGACGACATCACCCGCTTTTATCTGCGACTGATAAATGGCGGCGACGGCGTCTTCTTCCGATTCAAAGACGCGCGCCTTGCCGATGTAGTGCAGCATTTCAGGCGCGACCGCACTGCGCTTGACGACGGCGCCATTTGGTGCGATATTGCCAAATAGTGCGGCCAAACCACCCGTTTTGGTATAGGGATCGTCAAACGGGCGCACTGCCTTATGGGCAAAGACGCGTACCTGCTTTAGGTTTTCGGCCATCGTTTGACCGGTAACCGTTTGGCAACTGCCGTCGATTAAGCCGCCGGCCGCCAGTTCGGCGATTACCCGATAGACGCCGCCGGCATTTTGTAAATCTTGCATATGATGCGGCCCAGCCGGTGCCAATTTGCAGAGATTGGGCGTCTTGCTGCTAATCACATTGACCTTGTCAATTTTTAAATCGATCGCCAGCTCGTTGGCAATTGCCAGCAAGTGCAGCACCGAATTAGTCGAACAGCCCAACGCCATATCGACCGTTAGCGCGTTGTCGAGTGCCGCCTGCGTCATTATGTCGCGCGGTCGAACGTCGTCGGCCAACAGCTGCATAATTTGCATACCGGCTCGTTTGGCGAGGCGCAGTCGACCGGCGTGTACCGCCGGAATAGTGCCGTTGCCAGGCAGTGCAATGCCGAGCGCTTCAGACAGGCAATTCATCGAATTGGCCGTAAACATGCCCGAACAAGAACCGCAAGACGGGCAGGCATTTTCTTCTATGGTAAGCAGTTCAGCTTCACTTATCTTATTGATTTTAAAGGCGCCGACCGCTTCAAAAACCGAGTTTAAATCGCTGCCGTCCGATAGCATCGGCCCGCCTGACACGAAGATGCTCGGTACGTTTAAGCGCGCACAGGCCATTAACATGCCCGGCACGACCTTGTCGCAATTCGGTATAAAGACCAATGCGTCAAATTTGTGGGCGCGCACCATCGCCTCTACCGTATCGGCGATCAACTCGCGGCTGCTCAGCGAATAACGCATGCCATCGTGCCCCATGGCCAAGCCGTCGCAGACGGCAATTGTGTTAAACTCCATTGGCGTGCCACCGCTCATCAAAACGCCCTCTTTGACCGATTTGGCAATTGTATTGAGGTGAATGTGCCCCGGTACAACTTCATTAAACGAATTGACGATGCCAATCAGCGGCTTGCGCAATTGGCTGTCTGAGTAACCCATCGACTTAAACAGCGCGCGCTTTGGTGCGTTGTGTGAGCCCTTTGTAACAAAATCGCTATTCATATCTCCCCCTCAGCGTCCTTGGCACCTTACTTATCGTCAGTTGACCAGCTCATTTTTTGACGCAACTTTGCGCCAACTACTTCGACTGGGTGTTCGCTTTCAAGGCGTCGCTTGGCCAAGAAAGAGGCGCGCCCCGCTTTGTTTTCCAGTATCCAAGACTTGGCAAAACTGCCGTCTTGAATTTCGCCGAGCACCTTTTTCATTTCAGCTTTCGTCTGATCGGTAATCATGCGGCCGCCCACTGAATAGTCGCCAAATTCAGCGGTGTCGCTAATTGAATCGCGCATGCCGGAAAAACCGCGCTGCACGACCAAGTCGATAATCAGTTTCATCTCGTGCACGCACTCAAAATAAGCGCTTTCCGGTTGATAGCCGGCCTCGACCAGCGTATCAAAACCGGCTTTCATCAAGGCGACGACACCGCCGCAGAGGACGCACTGTTCGCCAAATAAATCCGTTTCGGTTTCTTCTTTGAAAGTAGTCTGCAAGACGCCGGCGCGCGCCCCACCGATGCCCATTGCATAGGCCAAGGCCGTTTCCTGAGCTTTGCCACTGTGGTCTTGATAGACGGCAAACAAACAGGGCACGCCCTTGCCCTCTTGGTACTGGCTGCGCACGGTATGACCGGGCCCCTTTGGTGCCACCATAATGACGTCGACAAAGTCGGGTGGTAAAATTTGGTTAAAGTGAATGTTAAAGCCGTGGGCAAAGCCGACTGTCATGCCCTCAGTTAAATTGGGCGCAACGTCCCTTTTATAAATGTCGACCATTTTTTCGTCGTTGACCAACATAAAGACGACATCGGCCACCTTGACGGCATCGGCAGTCAGTGCCACTTCAAGGCCGCTTTGGCGGGCCCGCTGAGCGCTCTGAGAGCCCTCGTACAAGCCGACGACGACGTCGCAACCGCTCTCTTTTAAATTGAGCGCGTGGGCGTGACCCTGGCTGCCGTAACCGACAATCGCAATCTTCTTTTGCTTTAGGTGGTCAAAATTACAATCTGTTTCATAGTACATCTTTGTCATGTTATTCTCCTTTGGTCAGCCTTAAGCCGACGCGCTCAATGTGTGTGCTGTGCCGCGCGCCACCGTAATGACGCCCGAACGGCACATTTCCTTGATACCATATGCTTTGCTCAGCGCGATAAATGCGTCGATGCGCCGCGACGGCCCCGATATTTCGGTGGTCACGAAGTCGACGCCGAAGTCCATAATGCGGCCGCTGAACTCGACGATTAAGTCGTGTATTGCCTGTTGCGTCGTCTTGTCGACCGCTATTTTTATCAGGGCGTGTTCAATTGAAATCGCCTGATCGTCGAATAAATAGACATCTTTGACGTCGACCAATTTTCTAAACTGCTTGACGACTTGATCTTTGACGTAATCATCGCCGCGCGCCACAATCGTCAGGCGCGTATAAGTATTGTCGATCAGCTCGCCGGCCGCAATGCTTTCGATGTTAAAGGCGCGCTTGCTCATCAGGCCGGCAATGCGACTGAGCACGCCGAAGCGATTTTTGACGATCATGCCGACGACAAATCTGTCCCCCATTTTTTTAGTCATGTTTACCTCACAATCATTTTATCAATTGATTTGCCCGGTGGTATCATCGGGTAAACCATTTCATCTTTATCTATTTCACAGTTCAAAATAAGTGGCCCGCTGGCGTCGTAGTCGAGCAGCGCCCGCTTGAGCGCGTCAATCGACGCGACATCAACCGCATTGGCGCCAAAGGCGTCGGCCAGTTTGACGTAGTCGACCGGCTCATCTAGGGTCGTTTCGGAAAAGCGCTTGCCGTAAAAAATATTTTGCCACTGCCTAACCATGCCGAGTGCACCGTTGTTTAACAGTACGATGACAATTGGCAGGTGCTCGCGAACGGCCGTCGCCAATTCGTTCATATTCATCGCAAAACTGCCCTCGCTGGTGACGAATAACGTCGTCTTGCGGCCGCGGCCAATTGAAGCACCAATCGCCGCACCAAAGCCGAAGCCCATGGTACCCAAGCCACCCGACGTCAAAAAAGTGCGCGGCTTTTCGAATAGATAGTAGAGCGACGTCCACATTTGGTGCTGCCCGACGTCGGTCGTCACCACCGTGTCGTCGTCAAACTGCGCGTTTAGGGTCTGTAAAATGCGATCGGCTGTAAAGTTGCCCTTCATCGCATTGTCGTCGACCTTTTGATAGGCCTTGACCTGTGCCAGCCAGTGCGGCTTTTTCGCTTCGCTCAGCTGTTCGAGCAGTTGATTTAATATTTGTTTGGCGTCGCCGACCAGTTCGACATCGCAATTGACATTTTTGCCGACTTCGGCGTGGTCAATTTCGAGGTGTATCACCTTGCAGTGGCGGCGGTATTGATCGATATCGCCGGTCGCCCGATCGCTAAAGCGCGAACCGACGACGATCATTAAATCGCAGTTGGCCTGTGCCGTCGACGCCGCGTAGTTGCCGTGCATACCGCACATTCGCAAATTGTGCGAATGCGATGCCGGTATCGCCGACAAGCCCATTAAACTGAGGATAATCGGCGCGTCTATCCGCTCGGCGAGGGCGATGACCTGTGCGCTGGCTTGCGCCGCAATGGTGCCGCCGCCGCTGTAGATGACGGGGCGTTGACTGGCCCTAATTAAATCGAGTGCAGCCTTAAATTGGGCGCCGTCTAACTCGTCTGCAGCATTTGCTGCACTGCGTTTAAATGCCGTGTCGTAGTCGGCCAAATCGGTCTGTACGCTCTTTGGAATATCGATTAACACCGGGCCGGGTCGACCGCTGCGAGCGATCGCAAAGGCGTCGCAAAAAACGCTTTGCAGTTCGTTGACGTCGTGCACGATAAAGCTGTGCTTGACGATGGCCTGAGTAATGCCGACGATATCGACTTCTTGAAAGCTGTCGCGTCCCAAGTACGGCACGGCGACATTGCCGGTGATGGCGATCAGCGGCGTCGAATCGAGATAGGCCGTCGCAATGCCCGTCACCAGATTTGTCGCACCCGGCCCACTGGTCGCAATGACGACGCCCGTCTTGCCGGTGGCGCGGGCATAGCCGTCAGCGGCATGGCAGGCCGCCTGCTCGTGGACGGTTTTAATGTGCGTCAGTTGGTCGCGATTTTTGTACAGTTCATCGTAAAGATCCAGTACGGCGCCGCCCGGATAGCCAAACACCGTGTCGACGCCGTGCGCCAGCAGCTCTTTGATGACGATTTGTGCGCCCGTTAATTTCATAACTCCCCCTAATAAAAAAACCTATCAGCGTTATACTGATAGGTCGTGCAATCACCGCTTTAACCTCACACATCAATACAACGCAAACTGACACTGTCATCGTTGACAATGCCGATAATGATGCCGAGAATAATTTGTTGTTGAATTGACGTATTCATCATTTGCCTCGCGGTTTTACTAACTTAACTACACTACATTAACATATATTGAACGCATAGTCAATATTTTTTCAGCATTTTGTAGTTAACAAATCGCATAAACAAACGACTCGCTCAAGCGACACGGTCGCCCGGCATAAAACGCAAGCGTTTTAGCCGTAGTCATTTCGAGTGAAGGCGAAGCCGCAATCGAGAAATCTCAGGTTTAAAAACGAGATCTCTCCACTTCGGTCGAGATGACAGAAAGCAGTCGAGATGACAAAAAGCAATTGAACAGTTACATTATAACACAACAAAAAATGCCGCCACTATTAAATAGTGGCGGCATTTTCTTACTGTAGTCTAATGTTTAGCGTCTACTGTAACTGTCTCAAATACTGCTGCCGTTAATGTAGACTTGACCATTCTTTTTCTAATTGTGTCCAATCTCTGTTCGGCGTCAACTGCGTCCAAACTTCATACTTAAAACCAAAGTTCGGTACCAATTTTTCAACCGTCTTATGATTGTGGCTATTGCTTGCCTCTTGAATGGCAAGATAGTACCATGCGTGCTGGTTCATGTTGTCTGACCACGTATTCATGGCCGCATGTAGCGCTGCAAGATTTTCTGGTTCTCTGTGCAAGATTCGGTTAACAACCGTAATAAATTCTGCTCTGGTCGTGTATTGATCTGGTTTAAAGCTGCCGTCTGGGTAACCCTTTAACCAACCGATACCAGCTGCTTTAGCTATTTGGTTTTCACCCCAGTGGGTAGCCGTGTCGTTAAACAGTTTAGCTGCTGTACTTGCTTCGCCAACTTCCTCGGCAAAGCGCGACACGATAGCGGCTAATTCAGCGCGCGTAATCGGTGTATCGGCTTTAAATTCGCCAGTTGGGTAACCTAAAACCTTGTTTAATTTGCTCATAACTGAAACGGCATTGTTGTACCAGTCTGACAATGTGACATCGCTGTAGTCGTTTTGTTGCGTCCAGTTATCGGCACGTACTTGGTCGATTAACAGTCTGAAGAAAATGGTTGAAACTTCTGCTCTGGTAATATTGGCCAGTGGACGAACGCTACCATCTGGGTAACCCGTTACATAGGCAATGTGATCGCGAGTAAAGATGCTCGGCACTGGATAACTCGTCTCTTCAACTGACTCAGTTGCTTCTGGTTCAGCAGTTGGCTGATCGTCACCCGGTTCATCGTCACCTGGCTCATCATCGTCGACCGAAACCCAGTCACCTTCATCTTCGTCATCATTGTTACCTGTTAATACGACATTTAATAACAATGTTGCATCTTCATAGTTGGCCATTTCAATGTTAAAGCTGGCTTTGGCACTGTCGCCGACACTACCGGCACCACTTAAACCGTAGCTTACATTGTTGCCAGCAATTTTAATGGCACTGCCCGATGTGGTATCGATAATGCCATTGTCATCGCCAAAACTCGTCATTGTAATTTTGAGAATAACTGCATCTGGCGGCAACATAGCCGATACGTCTTCACCAAATGTACCCGTTAGTTTGCTAACATCATGATAGTGCGTTACCGGAATGAGAATTGGGGCCGGCGCCTTGGTTACTTCATCTTTTGTCCACTGGGCATATAGCGTAACGCCGCCTGGTAACATTGTGAAATCTGTCTGTCCATCTGAGTAGCTATCTCCTGAGCCATCAGCTGATGTATTCCAACCTACAAACGTATAATTCGGTCGCGTAAAACCATTGCTTGGTAAATCAAATACTTCACCTGGATGCTTGTCGATCGTCGGCATAGAACCCGTCGCGTCAACTGAATTTTTGTTAAAAGTCAAAACTTGCTTATCATCTTCTACCCATTGGGCGTATAGCGTAACGCCGCCAGGTAACATTCATTGTGAAATCTGTTTGTTCGTCTGAGTAACTATCGCCTGAACCATCAGCTGATGTATTCCAGCCGACAAACTTATAATTCGGTCGCGTAAAACCATTGCTTGGTAAATCAAATACTTCGCCTGGATACTTGTCGATCGTCGGCATAGAGCCAGTGGCGTCAACTGAATTTTTGTTAAAAGTCAAAACTTGCTTATCTTCTTCTACCCACTGGGCATATAGCGTAACGCCACCAGGTAACATTGTGAAATCTGTTTGTCCGTCTGAGTAACTATCGCCTGAACCATCAGCTGATGTATTCCAGCCGACAAACTTATAATTCGGTCGCGTAAAACCATTACTTGGTAAATCAAATACTT
>PDWI01003050.1_pt1 | contig 24235 bp, 30 predicted proteins | sample 1430891 | NCBI WGS metagenome assembly PDWI01 (sample SAMN01162508, study PRJNA174530) | Oral metagenome, whole genome shotgun sequencing project. | biome: Marine environment; feature: Marine mammal; material: Swab sample of the gingival sulcus; isolation source: swab sample of gingival sulcus... | reverse complement strand
TGGGCTAGAGTGGTTTATTATAGAGCAAAAAATAAATTATTGGAGGAAATAAAATGAAACTATCATGTGCAGTAATTAAGGATTTATTACCTTTGTATAAAGATGAACTTTGTAGTAGTGAAAGCAAAAAACTCGTAGAAGAACATATAGCTGGGTGTGAAAGCTGTCAAAAGGTTTTTGAGTTCATGAATAAAGAATTGAAACTATCGAAAGAAGTTGTCAAAGATAATATGGATAATGCTAATATGCTAATTGGCTTATCCAAAAAGTGGAATAAAAAACTTATGTTTGAAGTCTTGAAGGGGATTGGAATAGGAATATTGACTATGATTTTAGTTATTCTGTTCTTATCTTTATTTATAGGATTTAAAATTGGGTAGGTAGTCTATAAGGTATAAAAGTTACAATATAAATATGGACAATTTATTTACAATATGTTGACGTTGTCATTATATTTGTTGTATAATGTTGATAAGGAGGAACTTATTATGGCTACAACAAATTTAAATATTAGAACGAATAAAGAGATAAAAGAAGAGGCTGAAATAATATGCTCTCAACTTGGAATGAATATGACGACTGCAGTTAATATGTTTCTTAGAGCAATGGTTAGAGAGAATGGAATACCATTTGAGTTAAAGTTAGATAGACCAAGTGAGCTTACTATAGCAGCTATTGAAGAGGGAAGAAGAATTGCTTTAGACCCTGATTATAAAGGTTATACAAATATGGACGATTTGAGAAGAGCGCTTGAAGTATGAAATATGAAGTAAGATTTACTACTCAGTTTAAAAGGGATTTGAAAAAGGCTAAAAAACAAAAAAGACCAATAGATGAGTTATTTAAATTAGTTGACGTTTAAGAACAAAAGTAAGGTCGTTAGTAAGGTGGGATAGATAAAATGAAAAATAGAAAGATAGACAATATACTAGAGACGTTTTACAGTGATAGTTATATTGAGAATAACAGATTTGAAAGTAGGGCAAATAAGATTGAATTCATTACTACCACAAAGTATATTGATAAGTATTTAAAACAGGGTGATAGAATACTAGAAGTAGGTGCTGGTACTGGTGCTTATACCATTCACTATGCCAAAAAGGGGTATCAGGTTGATGCGGTTGAACTCGTTCAGTCTAATTTAGATGTGCTAAAAAATAGGCTTACTGAATCTATGACGGTAAACGCAGTCAAGGGAAATGCCCTTGATTTATCGATATATGAGGATAACACATTTGATGTGACTCTAGTACTTGGGCCACTGTATCATTTGTTTGATGATGAAGAGGTGGAGAAGGCAATTAAAGAAGCTATTAGAGTTACTAAAGTAAATGGTAAGATGTTTTTTGCCTTTGTGCTGGTTGACTTTACGTTAATTAAGTGGGGCTTTCAAAAGAAAAACATATATGATAACTTTGGTGATGACAAAATGATTGCTACAGACTATAAACCTCATAATGCAGAAGAATATGTGTTTTATCTCAGGTACTTTGATGAAGTGAAGAAATTACTCAGCACTTTTGATATAACGAACTTACACTATGTGGCAAGTGATGGAATTGGCACCCTTATCAAAGATGACTTAAATGATATGACAGAGGAGCAGTTTAGTATGTTTGTCGATTACCATTTATCAATATGTGAAAGAACGGATTTAATAGGCTATAGCGGACATATTTTAGGAATTTTTGAAAAGTAACAACTGAGGTGTGTATGAATAAAAAAATAATAAGTAAATACTGGCATTATATTGTTTCGAAGAATTCTGAGAAAATGAGAGTTTTTCGTTATGAAGCTGTATTGTGGTCAAATAGGGGTTATAAACTTATAGATTGTTTATAACCCTTTTTAATACCAATATCAGTTAAAACTACACATTGTCATTCAGAGTTTATGAAACACTAGAAATTATTATAAGCTTTAAGACTAAACGCCTTCGGCAAGTAAGGTTGCCCCACCAGAAAATAAATTTTCTGGAAGGTTCGCGCGCCGCTCACAATAGAATTTAATAATAATAAATATACTTACAAGCATGCTTGACATATATTTATATCATTAAATTCTGCTCCTTACTTGGTGTTCGAAAGTGACAAAGCTTGTTAATTTCTATAGTGTTTTAAAGCGTGGAATCTTAATGTGTAGTTAAATTAAAGATTAGTATAAACTAATATGGATGACTTGCTTTTGTGCGTACATTGTCTTATAATATTAGGTAAGAGATAGTTTAGGAAAAGGAGGTTTGTTATGGCTAAAACTGCTAATATATATGCAAGAATAGAACCTGAAATCAAGGAGAAAGATGAGATGATTTTAGGAGCTCTTGGTATACCAGCATCAAATGCAATAAATATGTTTTATAAACAAATTATACTTACTGGTGGTATTCCTTTTGACCTTAAAATTCAAGCGCCACTTGATGCAAGTAAAATGACAAAAGAAGAACTTGAAGCTGAGCTTCAAAAAGGATTTGATGATATAAATGCAGGTAGAGTAAAAGCTGCGAGTGCAGTTTTTGATGAAATTAGTGGGAAATACAATTTATGATGTTTACTGTAGTAATTGCTGAAAAAGCTATTAAAAGTTTATCTACATTTCCAGAAAGGTTTAAAAGATATGAAGGCAATAGTGCTTTGACTAGAAATTTAAGAGTGATGCCAGTAGATAAGTATTTAGTTTTTTATACTGTAGATAATGATAGTCAAGTTGTTTGTATTGTAAGAATTCTGTATGGAGCAAGAGATATTGATAGACATATATAATTTAGTTAAAATGATATAACTGAGGCGTTTATGAATAAAGAAATGATAAGAGAATACTGGAAATATACCATATCACAAAGTGCAGAAAAAATGAGAACTTTCTTTCATGAGGAAGCTGTCATAAGATGGCATAATACCAATGAAAAGTTTACAGTCGATGAGTATATCAAGGTCAATTGTGCCTATCCAGATACTTGGTATGGAGAAGTTCAGCGGATAGAAGAACTGGGTAATATTTTTATTACAGTAACTAAGGTATATAATGATAAGTTATCCTGTCATGCTGTTTCATTTATTGAGTTTCAAGATGATAAGATTATTGCTATTGATGAATACTGGGGAGATGATGGTGATATTCCTGAGTGGCGAAAAGAGATGAACGTAGGTGGGAAGATTGTGAAAGAATAGAAGTCTAGGAGAAGGAAAAAGACATATAAAAATGAAGTAATAATGTTGTAGATAAAATTACTAGATATTTTTTAACTACATTATAAAGGTAATAGTTAATTAGTAGGGAGTTATATAATGGATATATGGGAAAAATTATATTTAGAAGCAAAGGATTTATATCATCCAGAAGATATTTCGCCATTTGTCTATGGTCACAATGTAGTTTGTGCACTAGAAGCTGAAAATGGAGAAATATTTACTGGCATATGCATTGAATCGTGCAGTGGTGTGCTGAACTTATGTGCAGAGCGTTCAGCTGCACTTAATATGTATCTAAATAGTGGGCAGACTGTCATCAAGAGGATAATGGCTTTTCGGGATAAAGCACCAGTAAAAGATGAAAGTTTTACGCCTTGTGGTGCTTGTAGAGATTTTTTCCTTCAACTGAATATCAAAAATAAAGATGCTGAGTATTTAGTTGATTTTGATAGTAGAGAAACTATGACAATAGGAGAGCTTATGCCAAATTGGTGGGGAAGCGAAAGGTATAAGGAATTAGTGTAAAGGAGTGGAGTATGAAATCTGTAGTACTGTTATTTAATACTTGTTGTATTTTTGAGATAGTTACGCTCAATTACTTTTTGAATTATTCCAATAAGGACGTTGTTTTTGTATCAGTAGATGGCAAAGCAAAGACATCAATGGAAGGCTACTCTATCAATGCTGATATGTCTATTACTGATTTAGATGCTTCTGACATAGAGCTCTTAGTAATTACTGGTGGCAATGTAGAGGAAATAAATACTCCATTAGTGCATGAATTAATAAATTCAGTCAATGATAATGGGAGACTCATAGCAGGGATATGTGCTGGCGTGGATGTACTAGAAAAAGCTGGTATTTTATCTGATGTAAGAAGTGTTCAGAATATGGATGTGGATGTAGTGACTTCTAATAATATCATAACATCAAGGGCTAATGCCCATGTTGATTTTGCCATAGAAGTAGGTAAAAAATTAGCACTATTTCAGGATGAAGCGGATGTTAAAGAAACGATAGACTTTTGGAAGTATCATAAAAATCCAGAGTAGTGTTAAAGGAAGTAGTGAATATGTCTGTAAAAGTAATAAATAAGCTATACAATACTGGGCTCAATAGATTGGAAGGAGTAGGTGGAATATACTTCGCCTTTGATGAGGAAGTTGATTTTTACGAAATTAATGAACTGAAACAGGAGGGCTATAAAATTTTTGGAAATGAGCTTAGCTTTTTCTTTTACCCTGAAGAAAAAGTGTACACACCTTTTCAAAAAGAATATGGAATATACTATGATAAGCTCTGTATTTTTTACAAAGAAAATGTAATTTACTTTGCCAAAGCAGATTTTAATGTAGATGAGCTTACTTTATATAAATACAGGTTAGAGAATGAAAAATTAGAGAAAATTAAAACCTTTGATATGAAAAAGATGGATACTTATAACCTTCAGATTGCCTTTGACCCGCTTAGCATTTGTAGTAGTAATAGTGAGCGCTTAGAAGTATACTATCCTGAAGAATTTGTAATTGATATGGCAGGGAATGAAGTGTTTGAGTTTCGTGATGAGGATAAGTTTTATTTTTCGGCTTGGTTTGAAGAAGGAGAGGGACTGAGTTATAAGTATTATGAAAAATATCTTGTAAAAGATAAAAGTGGAATGGTACTTGAACAAGGATTAGGTGTTATAGAAAGAATGACGGATAGTACTTATATCATTGTTTGATGCTTAATTTAGTTATATTTTACATACAATGTATTAATTCAGAAGAGAGTACCTCCACGGAAAAGTGCCTTTTCCGTACCGTCGACCGCTTCGCTTCAATTTTCGAACGCCAAGTGAAAAGCGGCTACAATTAGATATAAGAAATATCGAGTTTACTCGTTATTTTCTAAATCAATAATTGTAGCCATTTGGCGCGGCAGCGCGACCCTTCCAAAAAGCTTGCTTTTTGGTGGGGGATATATTCGCTTGGCATTAGTAATGATTGTTTACTTTCAAAAACTTGGTGCAAGCATTGTTTAGACTCCTATTTTATTTTCTGCTCTCTTCTTGGGTTTCGAATATTATGCGATAATATGAATTATTATCCGTGCTAGATTCCTACGTCGCTGTTACGCTTCGAAGCAAGTCATGACCCACCAGAAACACCGTATCCCTTGCTGTCATTCAGAGGAGCAAAGCGACGTAGGAATCTAGCAGGGGATAAAGTGTTTCTGGAAGGTTCGGACTGCCGTCCTAAATAGTAAAAGCCTCTGACAAAATTATTTACGAGCAAGCTCGACATATTTTTTAGTCGCCTTTTACTGCTCATTACTAGGCCTTCGAAAATGACAGCACGTGTAGAAGTAGAATTTCAGCGTGAAATTTAGTTAGGGTAGCAGCGAAAAAGCCTAAGAACATCAAAGCAGTATGTATACGGATATACATTGCTAAGAATTATTAGGCTTATTTTATATGAGTAATTATAAATATATGAAGTAGTTATCTGAGGTTAAAATTTTATGCGATAGCCTGAAGCATGTAGTTGTCGACCGACAGGAGCGTACCATAGTGTACGTGAGTTAGGCGACAACTACTCGCGACAGAGCTAGCGTATGAAAGGTTAATCTCAGATTAGTATGACTTGGCGAAATAAACCATATACTTCGCCGGCTTCTTGCACACCAAACAATAATCTGTAATCTGCTCTTGCTCGTCAGGGATACATCTTACTGTAGTAGCCATTTCATCTTTTATAACAACTTCGCACTCTTCATTTCCACACCACATACCTTTGTAGAAACCTTGATTTTCTTTCATCTGCTCTTTAAAGTCTTCAAAGTCCTTTGTAATGTATGTCTTGCTTTCTCTTAGTGCTAGTGCTTTATTGTAAATGCTCTGTTGGATATCTTCTAGTAGTTCATTTACCTTTTCAGGGAACTCGTTGATATCAAATGTTACTTTTTCGCCAGTGTCTCTTCTAGCAACAACAACTTGGTTCTTTGCTAAATCTCTAGGCCCAATCTCTATTCTGATAGGGTAGCCCTTCATTTCGTATTGGTTGAACTTCCATCCTGGTGTGTAGTTTTCATTGTCGTCTAGTTCTATTCTGACATTTTTTGCCTTTAGCTTATCATATAGGTCATTACAAGCCTTCATAACAGCTTCATCATTTGTCTTGATAGGGATGATGACAGCTTGAGTTGGAGCAACTCTTGGTGGTAGTACTAGACCTCTGTTGTCTCCGTGAGTCATGATGAGAGCACCAATTAATCTAGTTGATACACCCCATGAAGTGTGGTGAGGGTAAGACTGTCCACCTTGTCTATCTTGGAACTTGATGTCAAATGCTTTAGTAAAGTTTTGTCCTAAGTGGTGAGAAGTACCAGCTTGTAGTGCTTTACCATCGTGCATCATTGCTTCAATTGTGTATGTTGCTGATGCACCAGCGAATTTTTCTCTTTCTGATTTAATACCATGAATTACTGGAAGAGCAAGTAGATTTTCAGCTAAATCAATGTAATGGTCAAGTATGAGTAGTGTTTCTTCTAATGCATCTTCATATGTTTCATGAAGTGTATGACCTTCTTGCCATAGGAACTCAGAAGTTCTTAGGAAAGGTCTAGTTTCTTTTTCCCATCTTACTACTGAACACCACTGGTTGTATAGATAAGGTAAATCCCTATATGAATTTAACCACTTTGAGTACATATTACAAATGATAGTCTCAGAAGTAGGTCTTATACAAAGTCTTTCTTCTAGTCTCTTATTTCCACCATGAGTTACCCAAGCAACTTCTGGCGCAAAGCCCTCTACGTGGTCTTTCTCTTTATTTAGTAGACTTTCGGGGATGAGTAGGGGGAAGTATAAATTCTTGTGACCACAAGCCTTTAGATTGTCGTCTAGATATCTCTGTATGTTTTCCCAAATTGCAAAACCATACGGCTTAATAACCATAAATCCCTTTACAGGAGAGTAGTCTACTAAGTCTGTCTTTCTTATGACATCAGTATACCACTTAGCAAAATCCTCATCCATGTTTGTAATTTCTTTTACAAAACCCTTATTATTACTCATTTTATCCTCCTAATTGTCCTTCTCAATGAGCACAACTGCATATGCCTTTACACCTTCGCCTCTGCCAACAAAGCCCATTTTTTCTGAGCATGTAGCTTTGACATTTATGTTCTCTATGCTTGTATGCATAGCATTTGCTATATTTTTTCTCATATCATCTATGTGTGGTCTTAATTTTGGTCTTTCAAGCACCACGGTTGAATCAATGTTGACTACTTTATAGTTTTCCTTTTCCATGAACTGATAAACATCTTCTAGTAGCTTCATACTACTTATATTTTTGTACTTATCATCATTGTCAGGAAAGAATTTACCAATATCACCTAGTGCTAGAGCGCCAATTATTGCATCAATAATGGCGTGAATTAATACGTCACCATCAGAGTGGGCAAGTATGGCTATATTTGACTCTATCCTTACACCACCAATGGTTATAAAATCACCGTCTATGAGCTTGTGTATATCATATCCATTTCCTATTCGCATAAATCATTTCTCCTTAAATAACGATATAGCAGTTTTGCAACTTCGTAGTCGTCGATAGTAGTTATTTTGAATAAAAATCGATCAGCTTCTACAAAGTGAGGGGTATAACCCATGCTAAGGCTTAGACTGATTTCATCGGTATATTCGCTGTTTGAACTCTTCATTCTGATAAGCATCTTCTGAGCGATGTCCATAGAAAAACACTGTGGCGTAAGAGCTCTGATGATTTTATCTCGGTCTATTAATTCTATACCATTATAGTTTTTGATATAAGATGTGTCAACAGTTTTTTGGTAAGTTGAAACAATATCGTGATTTCTTAAACTATCTAGTAAAAGATGTTTTACTTTATCTGTTATAAAAGGTCTTGCAGCATCATGTATCGCTATATGAGTACTTGATTTATGACAAGCACTTAAGCCGTTTGCTATGGAGTTTTTTCTCGTTTCTCCACCTTCAACAAGCCTAATTTTTTGTCCTGAATACTTTTTGATAATCTCTAGATATGCTTCATAGTCTCGCTTGTTGTAGAGAATAATGATTTCATTTATTTCTGGTATGTTTAACCACTGCCTTAAGTTGATTTCAAGAACTGGCAATTCATCGATTCCTAGCAGTGTTTTATTTACGTTTAGCTTCATTCTGCTTGCACTGCCAGCAGCAGCTATTATCAGGGAAATGTTTATCATAGTATTATTTGCCCTCTTACGTAGAAATCAGCTTCAGAAAATCTAACAGAGTGGCAGTTTTTTCCGAGATCTTTTGCCTTGTAAAGCTCTTCATCTGTTTTCTGTATAATATTCTTTATATCAGAAAACTCATTTGGTGTGAATCCGTATGCTCCTATACTTACACTTACTCTATCTGTTATTTTTGAATACTCGTGCTTAAGGTTTAAATTCTTTACAGCATCTGTAATATTAGTACATATACTGTTTGCTTCCTTGATATTTACGCCTTCAAGTATAGCTGTAAATTCATCACCACCATATCTTGCCATATAGTAACCACAGTCAACAAGATAGTTATTTATAGTGTTTGCTACTTCTTTGATGCAGGTATCTCCTGCTAAATGACCATAGTTGTCATTGTACTCTTTGAAAAAGTCAATGTCTATTATGAGAGTCACCATGTTGTTTTGAGTCTGTTTACATCGTTCTAAACTCATATTTAGTTTTTCAAAGAAGTTTCTTCTGTTTGGTATTTTAGTGAGAGCATCTACATATGAGATGTTGCTTAGTCTTTTGTTTAAGTTGATAAGTTCTTGTTGTGATTTTTTACTATTTTCGATTTCGATATTGAGAGTATTAAGCTCAATAGAGTTCTTTACAGCAATTGCTATGTGTGATGAGAGCGTAGTTAGAATGTTGTAATTATCATCATTATAAGCATTTTTTTCATTGCTTTGTACAGATATACCACCTATTAATTCTTCGCCTACAAGTAGAGGTAGCATAATAAGAGACCGAATGTCAGTTTTGTTTTCGGTATTACGTGTTTTTTTGAACTTATGCATCTCGTTTTTGTAGTCGTTTGAAAAGATTGGACTCTTATTTCTTACACAGTATGCTACTATAGAAGTTTCATCGTTGATATTAATAAATTTTTCTCTAATGCTGTTTTTCCCTTGGATTATTTCTACAGTTTGCGTTTTAATCGTTTTATTTTTCTTGTCATTGGTAAATATAACTAGAGCATCTGTTTTTACGAGTTTCTTAATGGCAGGGAATAGCATTTTAAGGATGTAGTCAATATCTGGGACCTTTGTAATTAATTTAGAAATATCATTAACAATCTTTATATTTTGTCTTAGTTTACTAACTTTCTTTTTCTTTATCATCAGATTATTATCTTTTTCGTAAATGTCTAGCATTTTTTCGTGGTCTTCCGATATATTGAATTTATATTTTGCTAAGTTTTCATATTGTTTTGTAATTTCTTTTTTATTCTTTTGGCTGAGCTCAATATATATCTTATACATCTCAATTGCTTTTTGCTTTTTTTTATAAAAGTTATATAGTTTAGCAGCATAGTAGTATATATCGATATTATCAATGTTTTCTTTGTTATTTAGTATATAGTCTTCCATATAGTATATCAGTCTCATTGCAGAGCCATAGTTGTATTCTTTCATGTAGATTTCAATTAAATATTCGCTTGTTATGATAACGTTTGAATATGAATTTGTCATTTTGGCTAGCTCAAGACTTTCTATTAGGTGTTTTTTTGCGTTTTTATAGTCCTTTACATCTTTGTATAAAAGAGAGATGTTTGTAAGGGCAAGGTATTGGTTTAATACGTGATTATTTTGTACTGCATTTTCAAGACTTCTTTTGAAAAAGTAAAGTGCAATGTTCAGTTGTTTATCTTCTTTGTGAATAATGCCCAAAGTTAGAAAAATATTTGAAAAATTAAGGCTACGCAAATCATTTTCAAAGGTATTGATTTCCTTGATTAATATTTTTTTTGCCTTATCTGTAAAACCCATCTTGTTGTAAATATATGCTTGGTTATTCAATATCTTTAGTCTAATATCTTTGTCTTCTTCTTTATCAGCGCAATTTAAAGCAAAGTTAACATTTTTGATTGCTAATTCATATTTTCCTTGCAAGCTAAATAAAATTGCTAACATATTATAGAGGCTACTTTTGGGTATTGAATCGTTTTCTAATTCAATTATACTTTGTATTTTGTCTATGTACGTTTCAATTTGGCTCAAATCATTGAATATAAGGACTGAAATTTTTACCAGCTGTCTTAATTTTTCGATGTAGTTTTCATAGTCATTTTCATCAATATTTATGTAATTAAGAAGTTTATAAGCTGTGTCAGGCTTGTTATCCAATAGTGTACCTGTTTTAATCAGCAAATCATTCATTCTTTTTATCTCCATTTAGTATTGTGTAAGTATTTCTGCCTTTGCCTTTAGATTGGTAAAGTGCATTGTCTGCCATACTTATTAGGTGCTCTATTTCGTTAAAGTCAGGAATTGTAATGTATCCACCTATGCTTAGAGTGACTCTATCTGAGTTGCTAGAAAAATCATTGACGATATTTTTTGACCACATGTTTTTGATAATTCTCTTCGCTTTTTCAGTCATTTGATCTGAACTATCTCCAGATACTAACATGATAAATTCATCGCCACTATATCTCGCAACGCAGTCGTTATTGTCAGATGATTCTACAAGAGTATTTGCAACTTGTTTTAAACACTGGTCTCCTTCTAGGTGGCCATAGTTGTCATTGTATGATTTAAAATTATCTACATCTATTATGAGTATTCCTATTCTAGATTTCATTCGCCTTGCAGTTTGAAGTTCATTTTCTGCAATTTTAATAAACTTTCTTCTATTGTAAATGCCAGTCAAAGTGTCTATGAATGAAAGATCTACTAATTTTTTATGCATTGTGTTTAAGTCTTGCTCAATCTTCACTTGGTTTAAAACTTCGTTGTTTGCATTGACTATGTAAGATACCATTTTAATAGCTATGGAAATATTGGCAGCCAGTATAGTGAAAATTGACGTGTGATAATCGTTGTAATTTTCTATATTGTTACTCTGTATACAGATTGCGCCAAGTACCTCATCATCTATAATAAGTGGAGTTGCTATAGAACTCTTCATTATATTTTCTGAACCAGTTTCATCCATAAAGGGAAGTATAGCTTCACTTTCAAAAGCGCTACTTTGAAGGTTGGTTTCCACTACAGTTTTTTTGTTTTTAATTATTGTAGCAATATATGTTTCGCTTTTTTCAAGTGGGATAGGTTGCTTATTTATGAGAATACTACCATTAACTTTTAGATGCTGTGAATAACTGCTTTTGTTATCATCTAGTATAAATATTCCAGATATATCACAGTCAATAATATTTTTTACACTGGTATTAAACTCATCAATAATCATTTGTTTATTTCTGGCAATTGATATTTTCTGTGTAAACTTGTTTATCTTTAATAAGTCGTTATATGATTTTTTCATCAAAATACTATCATTGCCATTGTAATTTAAATCATTATCTTCTGCGTTATTCATGCTTAGTATCTTTTTTATCTCATTTTTTGTTTCGCTATTTTGCAAAAATGTCTCTTTAAAATGAGTTCTATTATCATACTCTGATTTTGAAAAGGTCTCATAATACAAAAGCGCTTGGTCAATATCTCCTTTAGCTTCATAGAGGGTAGCAGCTTCTAGACATAGTTCTGCATTATTGATGCTAATTGTTTCAATTGAGTATTTGTTTTCTACATCTTCTATCACGTTAACTGCTTCTTCTTTTCTACCAGTCTTTACTAGTTGTTTAATAAGAAGAGTATAAATATTTATGATAAAATTTATTTCTTTGTATTTTTTAACTTCTTCTAGCGCTTCATACAGCTTGTCAATTGCTTCATCTGGCTGAAATAGCTTATCAAATATAGTGGCATAGGTATATAGCAAAAAATTTATTTTGAAGTCAGGGTCTTTACTTAGCAGTATGTTCTTTGCTTCAAGCAGTATTTTTTCTGCTTCGCTGTATCTGTTGGTAAAGGCAAATATTCCGCCTAAATTATTGAGTAAAATGCCATATGTACTATCTGAAATGGTATTTCTGTCAAGGTTTAAGCCCTTTTCTACAAATACTTTTGCCTGTTCATATAGTTCTAACTTAATAAGTGTGTATGAGATGTTGTTTAAGACTTTTGCGTAGTTTTCATTATCGATTTCAATTGAACTTTGGTCTTTGCAGTTAAGAGCTAAAAGATAGTTTTCAATGGACTTGATGACATTTCCAGATAGAGAATAACCTAGAGCAAGTCTGTTATATGATAGCATTAGAAGTGTTTTGTCGTTATCTCCTTTTCTGTTATAGAGCTCTTTTGCATCTTCAACCATTTGAATTGCAAGGTGGTAACCTTCTTTGGCTCTATTTTCCATATAAAGAACCATAGCTTCTATGTTGGTAATTTTAATTTTAAGTTCTAAATTACTTAAATCAGCTATTCTTTTAAATTCATTAATTTGTTTTCTTGCTTCAGTGGTGTCTTTAAAAACATATTGTTCTATATGCTTTAGTATTTGATCATATTTTGAAGTATACATATTATCCCCAAGTGTTGTTGAATAGTACTCTTAGCCTATCATTTAATTATACTTTTCTTTTAACAAAAATTCAATAACATTTTAATTTTTGTGTAATTACTTGACTTTGATTTGTGAGAGGTATATATTATACTTACTTTTGAGAGACTAAATGTTTATATTTTAATGGTTTTATATGTTTTTTTTGGTTGCCTCTCAAATGAAAAAATATAGAAAGAAGTGAAGTATATGAAAAAGTGTTCAATTTGTGGTAAAAATACTGCAATGATTATGATAACGAAATTAGATGAGTCTGGTAAGAGGATCACGGAAGGCATATGCATGGACTGTGCTACAAAGATGGGTATGTCACCACTAGACGAAATGCTAAGTCAGATTAATATGAGTGAAGAGGATTTAAACAATATATCAAACCAGCTTATGAATTATATGAATGAAGCAGATATGGATGATATGTCAGAAAATTCGCTCTTTAATATGATGACAGGGGCAATAAGTGACTTTGATGACGATGATGCAGAGGAAGAAGAATTAAAAAGCGAAAAGATCATACCATTTTCTTCTGAAGTAAAGTCTGACACAAATGCCGAGAAAGAAGACAGTAAAGAGAATCCTATAGAGTCAGAGCAAAGTGATGAGCAAAAAGAGATCAATGAAGCAAAGAGTATGTTTCAAGACTTTATCAATAGTTTTGGACAAGGTAAAAAGAAAGCTGGTACAAAAACTCAAGACTCTTCTAAGGGAAAAAAGAAGTTTAAACATCTTGATAAGTATGGAGAAAATCTAAATGAGAAGGCATTATCTGGTGGTGTTGATCGGGTAGTGGGTAGAGAAAATGAGATAGAACGAGTTATACAGATATTAAACAGAAGAAATAAAAATAATCCTGTTCTTATCGGAGAACCAGGTGTTGGTAAGACTGCTATTGCAGAAGGGCTTGCTCTTAAAATAGTCAACAATGAAGTCCCTAGAAAGATAAGTAGGCTTAAAATATACTTACTTGATTTGACTGCAATAGTTGCTGGCACGCAGTTTAGAGGACAATTTGAATCAAGAATGAATGCCATCATTAAAGAAGCAAAAAAAGCGGGGGATGTCGTTCTTGTCATTGATGAAGTTCACAACATAGTTGGAGCTGGTGAAGTTACAGGTGGCATTATGAATGCTGGTAACATCCTAAAGCCAGCCCTTGCCAAAGGTGACATTCAAATAATTGGTGCTACTACATTAGAAGAATATAGAAAACACATAGAAAAAGATTCTGCCCTTGAGCGAAGGTTTCAAAAGGTCATGGTTGACGAGCCAACGATAGCTGAAAGTATTGAGATACTAGAAGGTATTAAGTCGTACTATGAAGACTATCACAGTATATCAATACCAAAAGAAGTCGTGGAAAGTGCTGTTGTACTATCAGACAGATATATCAGTGATAGGTATTTACCAGATAAGGCAATTGATCTCATTGATGAAGCAGGGGCTATGCTCAACTTAAAGAACCTTGACTTTAGTGAACTAAAAGAACTAAATGATGAACTTATTCGGGTGGTTGCCAGCAAAGAAGAGGCGTCAAATAGTGATGATTTTGAAGCTGCTGCTATGTATAAGACAAAGGAAATACACCTTAGAAATTCCATAGAAGAAGTCCAAAAGAAAATGTCTGAATTTGAAATGTCAAAAGAAGATGTGGCAAAAGTTATTCAGATGTGGACTGGTATCCCTGTGACAAAGATTACAGAAGAAGAGGCAGAAAAACTTATTGAGCTAGAGGATAGCCTTCACAAGAGAGTTGTTGGTCAGGCTGAAGCGGTAGCTTTGGTATCAAAAGCAGTCAGAAGAAAAAGAGCTGGGTTTAAGTCAAGAAAAAGACCAGCATCATTTATCTTTGTAGGACCTACAGGTGTTGGTAAGACAGAACTATCCAAGGCTCTTGCTGAAGAACTATTTGGTGATGAGACAGCTATCATCAGGCTTGATATGAGTGAGTACATGGAAAAACACACCGTGTCTAAACTAATTGGTGCGCCTCCAGGATATGTAGGATTTGATGAAGGAGGTCAGCTCACAGAGAGAGTTAGGAGAAAGCCGTACTCTGTTATCCTATTTGACGAGATTGAAAAAGCGCATGCTGATGTATTTAATATGCTACTTCAGATATTAGATGATGGAAGGCTTACAGATTCTAGAGGAAGAACAGTATTCTTTGAGCACAGTGTTATCATTATGACATCAAATGCAGGTACAAGCCATAAGTCTCACTCTTTAGGTTTTAAAGGCGATGAAGCGGATAGTTTAAGAGAAGGCGTAAATACAGCATTAAAAGAGTTTTTCAGACCAGAGTTTTTGGCTAGGGTTGATGAAAAAGTAATATTTGAAGCCTTAAGCAGAGACGATGTTAGAAAGATTGTGGATATACAGTTGAAAGAAGTGTTTAATGACTGTAGTGAAAAAATGATTAAATTGGAAATCGTTGATGAGGTAAAGGACTATCTTGCAGATATTGGCTACGACCCTAAGTATGGTGCTAGACCTTTGAGAAAGAAAATTCAGAGTCTGATAGAAGATGAAATTGCGGAATTATACCTCAGAAAGAAGCTAAATCGAGGTGATATTCTACAATTGTCTCTAGTAGATAATGAGATAGAGTTTACAATTATATAATATAGTGGGGGGCTTCTTATAGAGGTCTCCCTTTTGTTATGCTGATGACATGAGAAATTTTATAAATAGGGAGGAAATGCTGTGGAAAAACTAATTGAAAAAATAGATGTGAAAGAAGTGTTTATCAATCTCTTTATGCTTCTTGTAGGTTCAACCCTTTGTGCTGTTGGGGTCAATGTATTTTTGAGACCGCTACACCTACTCAGTGGAGGTGTTACTGGTATAGCTATTGTGGTAAACTATCTAACGGATATCAATATTGGTCTCATTGTCTTTCTGGTGAATATACCGTTATTTATAGTGGCGTATTTTAAACTTAATTTAGAGTTTGTCCTCTATAGTTTGTTTAATATGACGGTTTTTTCTCTCATACTTGGTTCAACAGGGGCTCTAACGGAATCCTTTTATCTTAATGATATGTTGGCATCATGTTTAATAGGTGGTGCATTAAATGGCTTTGGTATGGGGCTTATATTTCGAGCTGGCGGCTCTCAAGGAGGACTTGATATCATTGCTGCTATCATCAAGAAAAAATGGGATTTTAGGATTGGTAAAATTCTCATGGTGTTAAATGTCTTTATTGTCTTATGGGCAACAACCCACTTTGGCTTTGAAATTTTTTACTATACAATGATTTCGATGTATATATCTTATAGCTTTGTCGATAATGTCAAACTATTATTAGAAAAGAAAAAAGTTATGCTTATCATCACAGAAAAGCATGAAGTAATGGGTGCTGATTTGATGAGCAATATGAATAGAGCAGTCACCTATGTAGACTGTGTTGGAGCGTATAGAAATAAAGAAAAGAAGATAATCTATACTGTTGTTAGTCCAAGGGATATTCCAAGCATTAAAAAAATCATCAAGAAACACGATGCAAATGCCTTTTATTCGATATCTGATAGTTTGGAAGTAAAGGGATATCGATTTAAAGAGAGGTTGATATAGACTAATTTTTATGGTATCTTAATATAGCTTAGAATGTGAGGTGGATATGGCGAAGAAGAGTAGTAATAAAAAAAACAAAAAAAATAAGGGTCTTGATAAAGATAAGAGAAATCGTTTAGTGAGCATATATGCTCTCCTTTCGTCAATTTCTTTTTTCATCCTTGCAGTGATACGAATTATGACGATTAGTAATAATTATACAAGGATGAGAGCATCTTCATTAATTTTTTTGGGAATAGAAATTATAGCCTTCCTTCTATTATCATGTCTCGTGATAAGGCGAAAGGTAAATGTGTATGTGCTCTTTGCTTTAGCCTTAAATGGGATTGGTTCTATTTATGGGTTGATTTCAGATTTGAAAATAGGAAATCCGCTGGTTATGTTCTTAAATAGTTTTTTGGTTATAGCTAGTGTTTTAATGCTTGTTATTTCGTATTATTCTTCTGATTGTTTAAATGTTAAAAGGGTGAAAATGGCTGTTAAGTACTCATCAGTACCAGCGGTATTGGTGTTTGTAGATGTTGCCATATGTATGCTTCTAGTGTGGTATAGTGTGTTTTTGGTTCAGCTTTTCTTGTATTTAGTTGCGTACTATACTATGGGTAAAGTAATAGCTTATTCCAATAGTAATTCAATTGTTTAAATCAATGAGGTGTTATGAAGGTTAATTACAGTAATAAGACTTTTTGGAGAGGGATTTTCATTGAAATATTTCTTGTTATTTTAGCGCTCTTATTTATTGCGGTGATAGCAAGGCATAATCTTTTTTTTCTCATCTCGTCACTTCTTTTGGTGTGTTTGTTTCTATATATTGCTTACCTGATTAAAGATGTTCATAAAAAGTTATACCTAGATGTGTCAATGGAAGATATGACTATTTATGGGATTAAGGGGAATTTGAAACACCGTATTCTCTTTTCAGATATAAAGCAGTTAAATATGATAAAGACTGATATATACGTTACAATGAAAACAGGGGAAGAGATAAAGGTGAATTTGAGGGTGATCAGCCCTAGGGATTTAAAGCAATTTATTCACTATTTACAATACAATCCAAAGATTTCAAATAAAAATTTTCATATGTAGAGGAGGTAGTTTTGAATACAAAGCAAAAAATTGATTTTATCGCAGAGTTTATGGTTGACTATGTCAATAAGGCAAGAGCTAGTGGTTTGGCTATTGGACTCTCAGGTGGGATAGATTCTTCTGTAGCAGCAGCTATCATGAAAATAGCCTTTCCAAACAATTCTCTTGGTCTAATTTTACCAATCAAGAGTTTGGAAAAAGACGAAATATATGCTAGGAAGTTAGCGGATAAGATAAAACTTGATACCATTACATTGGATTTATCGGAGTTACAAGACAGCGTTTTATCAGAAACTGCCAATTTATTAAATCCTCCTAAGGAAAGGCTTAGACTATCTGATGCAAATTTTAGAGCTAGACTGAGGATGAGTTCTATTTACTTAGCGGCAGGTATGTATAACTACCTCGTTGTTGGAACTGACAATAAGGCAGAGCTATATACAGGGTACTTTACCAAGTATGGTGATGGTGGCTGTGATATCATGCCATTATCTAACCTTTTAAAGAGAGAGGTTTATGAGATTGCACGATATTTAGACCTGCCAAGAGAGATTATTGAGAGAGCGCCTTCTGCTGGTCTTTGGGAAGGTCAGACTGATGAAGGTGAAATGGGCGTGACTTATGACGAGATAGATGACTACTTAAATGGTAAACAGATATCTCAAAAGAGTATTGATATCATTGAGTCACTTCATAGAAGAACAGAGCACAAGAGACATACTCCAGTAGCATGTCCAGAATTTAGATAGGAGTTAGTATGGGACGTATAGGAACAATCATCAACAGAAAAGGAAAGCAAGATGCTAAGAAGGCAAAGATTTTTACAAAATTAGGTAGATATATCATGGTAGCAGCAAGAGAAGGGGGAAGCGACCCAGAGTACAATGCATCTCTACAGGCTGCTATTGATAAGGCAAAGGCTGCCAATATGCCAAATGACAACATCGAAAGAGCGATTAAAAAGGGCGCTGGTGAGCTTGGCGATGTGGTATATACTGAGCTTACGTATGAAGGATATGGTCCTGGTGGCGTTGCTGTTATCGTAGAGTGTCTTACTGATAATACCAATCGAACAGCTGCTGATGTAAGGTCTTATTTTAACAAGGCTGGTGGAAGTTTGGCTAAGAACGGAAGCGTTAGTTTTATGTTTGATAGGAAAGGTGTTATTGTTATTGACAGGGCAGAAGGTGTTGATGAAGAAGAACTTGAGATGCTCATAATAGAAGCTGGAGCAGAGGATTTTTCGGCAGAAGAAAATCACTTTGAAATCTATACAGAAGTTGCTGACTTTGGCAGTGTGAGAAAGGCGCTTCTTGAAGCGGGTTATGAGTTCTCAATGGCAGAACTTAGATATCTTCCTCAGAGCTTTGTCAGTCTGTCAAATGAAGACGATATTAAGAACCTCAATAAGATTATTGATAACTTAGAAGATAATGATGACGTTCAGAACTTCTATACAAATTATGAGGGATAATTTTATTATCTGATATCGATTTGTATTTACAATTTTAGAATCCTAGACAAAAGTTTTATCCTTCCACGCTGTCATTCAGAGGAGAACCGTAGGTTCGACGTAGGAATCTAGCGTGGACGAAAGGTATTTGCATTAATTTTCAGCTTAATGCCACAAGTCAAATAATTTTTTATTAGCGCAGCTGGCAGATTCTTAACGGTTTTAGAGATAACTTTTTCTATGTGAAAACCTAAATCTCCAAACGCTATTAAAAAACTATTTGACTTTTGTTTTTGCATATTTTTATGTACTAATACTAATCTCAGTTAAAACTGCACATTGTCATTCAGAGCTTATGAAACACTAGAAATTATTACAAGCTTTAAGACTCCACGCCTTCGGCTCTGAGTGACAAAGTTTGTTAATTTCTATAGTGTTTCAAAGCGTGGAATCTTAATGTGGAGTTTAATTAAAAATTAGTATAAAGAGAACTTTGTATGAATTAATGAGAATAAAAAAGATACACAGCATGGTTTATTGATAAATTATGCTGTGTATTTTTTTAGATATAAATTATTTTTTTACTTTATTTTATTATATTTTAATGTTGACTTTAATAATGTTTAAGTATATAATCAATTTTGTTAAAGGGAGGTGTAGTATGACAATGAATATAGTTCCAGATTGGATAAGTGAACTTGAAGATGAAGATGTTGTATTTATAAAAAAATTTTTATTGTCTTCAGGGTCGTTAAAGGAAATGGCGAAGGTCTATGGTGTTACTTATCCAACGGTAAGATTGAGATTAGATAAGTTAATACAAAAAATCAATTTAAGTGATGATAATTCGAATGAGCCATATATTAAATTGGTCAAGAAATTAGCATTAGATGAAAAACTTGATTTTGATACAGCTAAAATATTGATTACTGAATATAAAAAGGTGAAGGGGGATAATAATGGTTAGAGTTTTAATTTTTATTTTGATGTTAATTGGTATTATTTTCTTGCAAATATTTTTATCTAAAAAAGAAAATAAGTGGTATGGTCTTTTTTTACCTATTCTAAGTTTAATATATCCAATATTAGCTGTCTTGAGTATTTCAACTTATAATACTTTTATTACAACTACAACTTTACAAGATGGAAGTAAAATTGTTAAATCAGTAAGTGATGCCACTAATTCTTTTGGAAGTATTTTTTTTCAAATCATATTCGTGTTTTTGTATACTAGCATACCAACTGCTATTTTGTTGGTAATTTATTTTGCTTGTAGACAAGGCATAAAAAAGAACAGAGAGCTTGATAAGATGAAAATTGGCGATTTGTAAATAGGGTTAAATATATAGGTAAAAGGTTGTTGTCTTATTCAGATAGCTAGGAATAAGAATATTAATAAAGGCATGTTTAAATCAGAATAGGTTTAGAATTTGCCTTATTTTTTTGAATAGTACTTGTCTATAAATTTCTTGGCTTCAAGTCCAAGTGGATTTAAGTCTTTGCCTTTTTCAGTCAGGGAATACTCTACTTTTGGTGGCATTTGCTGGTATACTTCTCGGTGTATTAGATCATCTTTTTCAAGTTCTTTTAGCTGATTGGTCAGCGTTTTATGTGTTATGGGTTCAAGGAGTCTTTTTATCTCACTATACCTTAGTACATGATAGGCAGCTATTACGTATATGATGCGAAGTTTCCACTTACCTGCCACAATGCTGATAAAATTTTCAAATTGATCATATCCCATTTCTTCTAAATAACATTTTTCGACTTTCATTCATACTCTCCTTTTGTATAGTATCACACAAAAAAGTACATACTTTCCTTTTTGATTATAAGTCCTTATAATGTAGATGTAAATACTAAAGTTATAAATAAATTCTATAACTTTAGTCTAAGATTCCACACCTTGAAATACCGTACAAATTAACGCAAATACTTTTCAAACAGAGCCAACCTCATATGTCATTCAGAGGAACGACGTAAGGAGTGACGTAGGAATCTAAGTATTTGCAATAATTTGGGTATTTCATAGGTTCTGAATGACTGACTAAAGTTATTACCTGAGATTTCTATTAGGAAATATGCTGTTATTGTTTATGGAGAGTGCAAGATGAAGATTGTTATAATAAATGGTAGTCCTAGAAGACATGGTGCAACTTCGAAGATACTTAGAAGGATGGAAGAAGAACTCTTGAAAAAAGAAGATGTAGAAGTAGACTTTGTCGATGTTTCTAAACTCAAATTAAATTTTTGTACAGGTTGTGAAAGGTGCTATCAGACTGGGGTTTGTGTATTTGATGATGACTTAGAAAAGCTCTCTGTTAAATTATCTGAAGCTGATGGGGTCATCATTGGCTCACCTACCTATGTCAGTAGAGTTAGTGCACAGGTTAAACTTATTACTGATAGATGTCATTTTGTACTTGAGCAGTTACTACGAGGTAAGCATGCTCTAAGCGTCATAACCTATGAAAACTATGGCGCTAGGTCTGCAAATAAGGATTTAAAAGAGCTCTTTATTCTGTCAGGTGCTCAGTATACAGGGAAATTAATTTCGAAGGTTCCATTTAATGAAAGTCCTTTTGATGACGAGTCTTTTGAGGTAAATCTTGAAAAGAAGGTCAATAAGTTTTATAATGATATATGTAAGAAAATAATATATCCACTTCAGGTATTAAAGCAGTTTGTTGTTTTTAATGTCGGGATTAAGCCGTATGTTACAAAGAATAAGGTAAAGTATAACGGGGTCATTGAGAAGCATTTGAAAAAGAGAGGACTTTTGTAGTCTTGATTTTATTGAGGTGAATGGTTATGATGAAGTTTTTTGTTCTTAATTTTTTCCAAATTGGCAATGCGCTTCAGATGTTTAAGAAGATGGAGGAGAAGGGTTATACACTTGATACAGAGGCAAATTATATATTTGGCCTATGGTACTTTTCAAAGAAAGAGGACCTTAGCATTAAGCATAAATATAAGATTATCCCGCTTAACTACGCTTTTGGTGATTCGTTTTCCGTTAGAAGCAAAAGACGTGAACGTGTAAAAAATGAAGCTAAAGAAGCAGGTTGGACTTTTGTACATGGCTCGTCAGACTGTTTGGTATTTAAAGCGCCGGATGGTAGTGGTGCTAGTGATGATTTTGATATATATCAAGAGGGCAGTGATGAAGTAAATCAGCTGATTAAAAGGCAAAAAAATGCTGGTTTAGTGGCGTTAGCTGCTATGATTATGCCAATGATTAACAGCGTTTGGCAGCATGGATTATTTTACCGTGACTGTATCGAATTCTGTAATGTTATGTTTTATTTGTCGCTATTATTTACAGTTCTATTCTCTTTCTTTTTGGCATCTGCACTTCATAGTTATTTCTGCATGGCGCCAAAAATACGGGCAAATTTTAAGGAGGAAAAGCAGCCTTATATTATCTCGAAGTTAAGTCAATTTATACAGTGGGTAGGCATGATAGTTGCTGTTCAGTTTTTACTTTTTATCCTAGTATTGACAGTAGTTGATTATAGTGATTCCCTTATAAAAGCTGTTAGCACACCGCTTTTATACCTCCTATCTGAGTATATCAGTATACCTGTTCGTAGACTTTTCCTCAGTAAGTACAAGGGAGATGATAGGAGAATGTATTTTCTTTCGATATATTTTGTTCTTTCCTTAGCTATTGTGTTATTAGGTAGTAAAGCTGTGATGTATCTAGCAGGAATATAAACCTAGTAGTTTTATTGATGAATTTAACACCTTAGACAGTATGCAGTCTAAGGTGTTTTTTTAGAACAAAATAAGTTTAGGTAGTGGAAAATGTGGATTTTTGTCGGAATAGGTGCCAATTATGCAAGTTGTATTGCAATTATATCGTATATCAGTATGATGTAATTACAAGGTATTACACAATGTTTATTGAAAACTATGTTAGTAAATTATGTTAGAATTTTATAGTGTGAAAGGAGAATTTCATGTTTAATAGAAAGAAGATTGCTACTTTACTTTTAACTGTGATTATGCTCTTTAGTTCCCAAGTTATTGTTTTTGCTGAAGTTGATAAGAACTTAGATTTAAAAGATGAAACTATAAAACTTACAGAATATGAATATGCAATGTTGCTTCAGAAAACAGCAAAGCAGTATGGTGTTGAATTTAAATTAAATGATGCTGTGAGTAAAACTGATACCAGAATTGCAAAAGTACTAAGTAAATCTGAATATAATGATTTAATGAATGATGTAACGAAAAAAGTTAAACTAATTGCTGAAAACAACAAAAAGGTAAGAACTAATTATGAGAATACCACTGGTAAAAAATGGGAAAATATAATTTGGACACCTTGTAATGAATCTAGTATAGTGAATTTGAAAGAAAACAGGTATAATATTTATTCATATAATAAATATCATAGCTTAGGTGGACTTTTTGCTCATGATTGTTATAAAGCTATTGGAAGAGTAACAGATAGATTTGGCTATTTTTCATTTATTGGTATAGATAGTTCATCTGCTTGGGGTTATTCTTTTGATATGAACTATGTTTCGTTTGCTTTTAGTGTTAATTATGTTAATAATAAACGTGCAGCTAATATATATTATGATTGTAAAGTTTATTATGAAGATAGTCCAGGGACATTTGTAATAAGTAAAGAAGATAGTTTTTATGCAAATGAGTAAGGTTGCTAGATTATTAATTTGAATTATTATTATTGAATTTATACTAATAATAAAAATGGATGTTTAGGCTTATTTCTGGATTGTTCTTGGTGGTATATATTTAGTTTAACTTATATATAAGCTTTTCAAGTTTAATAACTTATGTATATCATACCATAATAGTAATTATAAAAAATAAATATTTATGATGTTAATAGTTGGTGTAATGTCTTGCGATATATGTCTTCCAATATATTCTGAATCCTTTGGTCAAAATGTATATTATATGGTTCCTTCTGATGGCAAATATCACTATGCTAGCTATTCTTATATAACAGGCGGTAATCACACTTGGGAAGAAACTATATATAATTTTAACTAAAATGTGTTTGCGGGAATTTTATGTAAAAATATATTAAGGAAGGAAATAAAAATGAAAAATAATAAAAAAATAGTACTTTTATTAACTATGCTATCTATAGTTACATTTGCTATAACATCATACGCCATATCAAATCAAGAAAATAAAAACGAAATCCCGATAGAAGTAAGAGCGGCAGCAGAAGAAGGTTTAAAGAAATTAGCAATTATAGTGTCTAATGACCTAGAAAAATTTGAGTTTT
>PDWI01003049.1_pt1 | contig 24240 bp, 20 predicted proteins | sample 1430891 | NCBI WGS metagenome assembly PDWI01 (sample SAMN01162508, study PRJNA174530) | Oral metagenome, whole genome shotgun sequencing project. | biome: Marine environment; feature: Marine mammal; material: Swab sample of the gingival sulcus; isolation source: swab sample of gingival sulcus... | reverse complement strand
GCTGACAACAGAGGCGTTTAACGCCCTGTTAAAGACACTGGAGGAGCCGCCGCCCCATGTCTATTTTATGTTTGCCACCACCGAAATCCATAAGATACCTGTTACCATCCTCTCCCGCTGCCAGCAGTTTGAGCTGAAAAAGATCGCGGCAGAAGAGCTGGCGGCCCATTTTCAGAAACTTGCCGATCAGGAAGGGGTCAGCATCGAACCGGCAGCGCTCGCCATTATTGTCCGCGAGGCGGCAGGCTCGATCCGTGACGGCCTCTCGCTGCTGGACCAGATGTTCTCCTATGGCGAGAAAAAAGTGACCGAAAGTGATGTGGTGGAGGTGCTGGGGCTTATCAGCCGCGACGCTGTTATGCGGCTTGTCAACGCCCTGCTGCATGGAGAGAGACAGAACGTTTTTGCCACTGTTGATATGGTCTTTGCCCAGGGTGCCGACAGCAGACGTTTTCTGCAGGAGTTGCTTGCAACCTTCCGCAACCTGCTTCTCTGCTCAATCCGCGGCGGCAGTGAACTGGTCGATCTGACCAGTGAAGAGCTGGCGGAGTTGCAGGCGGTTGCGGCGACAACCACCACCGAGACCCTGCATCTGCAGCTCTCTTTACTGATGGATGCAGCCGAAAGGATGCAATACGCGCCCCAGCCAAAACTCGCCCTTGAGATCTCTTTGCTGAAAATTATTGAAGCAGGCAATATAACACCGCTAACGACCCTGCTCGGCCAGATGGACAACCTGCTGCTGCAGCAGGATCAGCACCGGCAGCTGCCGGAGGCGGCTGTATCAAAAAAACCGGCAGCGCCAACAACACCCCCAGCCCCTGTTGCTGCGAAACGGCAGCCCACTGCCGCACCATCGGTCCCGGCACAAAAAACAACCACAGAGCCGCCGCAAAAAAAAACACCGCCTGAAGAACAGGCAGAAGAAGGCGCAGCATCCAGCAGCCGGCCAGCAAATGCTCTTCCCGCCACTACCGATAACGAGCTGCAGCAGCGCTGGACAGACTTTCTCCAGTTCCTGGAAAAGGATACCGTCTGGTTGGCGGCAGCGGCAGCAAACGCCGAAGAACAGCAGTTTATCACAGAAGGGACAACGACAACCCTGCACCTCCATTTTGCCGAGAAAAAAGAGATGGTTCTCCTTGCTCAACCGGAAAATCTGCAGCAGCTCACCTCACTGGCACTGGATTTTTTCGGAAAGAAACTTACCATAGAGTTGCATCGCCCGGACAACACGGATGAGACGGACGAAAATTCACCAAAAAACCGCCGTAAAAACCTTGTCCGCAATCCGTTGGTACAGATGACAGAGGAGATCTTCCGCGGCAGTGTTGCCGCAGTGCGGCTTGCAAACCAACATAAGCCAGTAAAATAAGGAGCGAGAATGGATCTTGGCAATATTATGGAACAGGCAAAGGCCATGCAGCAGAAGATGGCCGACATTCAGCAGAACCTGGCACAGAAAACCATTGTCGGCAGCGCCGGCGGCGGCATGGTGCAGGTAACCGTTAACGGTCAGGGCGAGGTACTGTCAGTACATATAGAGGAGATTGCGATCAATGCCAGTGAAGCGGCGATGCTCCAGGATCTGATTACCGCCGCAGTCAACGACGCATTAAACAGGGCAAAGGAGTTGAGCAAGCAGGAGCTTGGTCAACTCACCGGCGGCCTTAATATCCCCGGTCTTACCAACTTTCTCCGCTGATATGCAGGTTCTGCCCCCCGCCCTTGAACAACTGGTTGAACAGCTCGCCCGCCTTCCCGGTATCGGTAAAAAGACCGCTACCCGGCTGGCATTGAACATTCTGCGCCGGCCGCAGGCACAGGCGCAGGAGCTGTCACGGGCGCTGGCCATGCTGCACCAGTCGATCAGGCTCTGTGCCAACTGTTTCACCTTTTCAGAGACCGATCCCTGTGCCATCTGCGGCAACAGTCGGCGCAACAGCAGTGTTGTCTGTGTTGTCGAACAGTCTGCCGACCTGCTTGCCATTGAGAAGACCGCCAGCTTTCAAGGGGTTTATCATGTGCTGCATGGCGTACTGGCGCCGATAGACGGTATCGGCCCCGATGAACTGAAGATAAAAGAGCTGCGGCAGCGGGTGGTAGCGGGTGGTATCACCGAGATTATTATCGCCACCAGCTCGACGGTGCCCGGTGAGGCAACCGCCTCATATCTGCTTGACCTGCTGCAGAAAGAACCGGTCAACCTGAGCCGTATCGCCTGCGGTATCCCGATGGGAATGGATATAAAATACGCAGACAAATATACCCTCGCCAGAGCTATCGAGCGGCGCTATTCTCCGGCGTAAAAAAGAAAAAAAGGCGTCATTTTCCCGGAGCATGACAGGAAAAACTGTTGCACTCCTCTTTTTTTTATGGTACAAAACATGGCTCCCTGTTAAGAAATGGGAGTAAAAAGTTTAACAATTTGCAGGCGCGTAGCTCAGTGGGAGAGCGCCACCTTGACGTGGTGGATGTCGACGGTTCAATCCCGTCCGTGCCTACCAGATAAGGCCTTTCTGAATAAACCTTTGGAGAGGGCAGTTCAGAAAGTCTGTAAAGGCTAAGGTTTTGCACTGGTCGGGTGTATCAACTTTAGCCTTTGTTTTTATTCAAAACCCGGTTTCTGAGTAAAAGCTGATGTCCCGCGGTTCCGGGTTACATTGTTATGGCTGAAGGCTATATCGGCCAACCATGCTGGTGAGCGAGGTTATGAGCAAAATTACGGTAGCGATAAAAGATGGAGAGTCTGCCCTGATGGAGGCAGGTGTATCAGTGAAAGAGGCGCTCGGCTCCCTGCTGTCCAACAAGCAGAGAAAGCAGACAGTTGCCGCCAGAATTGACGATACGCTCGTTGATTTCACCACCGTTCTTGAGCATGATACCACTCTTGAACCGGTACAGATCGGTTCAAAAGAGGCGCTTGAAGTGTTGCGCCACAGCACTTCCCATATCATGGCGCTGGCGGTGCGTGATATTTTTGGCGACGATGTCAAGGTCGCTATCGGCCCGGCTATTGATGACGGCTACTACTACGATTTTCAGCGCAGTGAACCCTTTACCCCTGAGGACTTTGCCCGTATCGAAGCCCGCATGGAGGAGATCGTCCGTGCCGCCCTGCCTTTTACCAGAACAACGATGCCAAGCGCCGATGCCATCAGCAGATTCAAGGCTGCGGGAGAGCCCTTCAAGGTGGAGCTGATTGAAGATCTGGACACCGACAGCGTCTCGTTTTATCAGGTTGGAGAGTTTATTGACCTCTGCCGGGGGCCGCATCTGCCCAATACTTCCTTTATCAAGGCTTTTACCCTGTTACGGGTAGCCGGTGCCTACTGGCGCGGCGACGAAAAAAGAGAGACGCTGCAGCGAATCTACGGCACCGCTTTTTACGATAAAAAAGAGCTGAAAAAACATCTCAACGCCCTGGAAGAAGCGAAGAAGCGTGATCATCGCAAACTCGGCAGAGAGCTGCAACTGTTCACCATGGAAGACCAGATCGGCCCCGGCCTTACCCTCTGGCTGCCAAAGGGTGCGCAGCTGCGCAGACTGATTGAGGATTTCTGGAAGGATGAACACTACCGCCACGGTTATGAACTGCTCTACACCCCGCATATCGCCCGGCAGGACCTGTGGAAGACATCGGGCCATCTTGATTTCTATGGCGAGAATATGTACTCCTCGATGGATATTGACGAGGTGAAGTACCAGCTCAAGCCGATGAACTGTCCGTTCCATATCGGGGTGTTTACCAGCAGCAGACGCAGCTACCGGGAGTTTCCCCTCCGCTGGGCGGAGCTGGGGACAGTTTACCGCTATGAGAGAGCGGGCGCCCTGCACGGGTTGTTGCGGGTACGCGGTTTTACCCAGGATGACGCCCATATCTTCTGCCGTCCCGACCAGCTTGAGGAGGAGATCTTCAATATCCTTGAACTTAATCTCCATATCCTGAAATCGTTCGGCTTTGCCGAGTACGATATCTATCTCTCCACCAGACCGGAAAAGTCGGTAGGTTCAGATGAGAACTGGCAGAGAGCAACCGAAGCGTTAAAACTTGCCCTGGAGAAAAAAGGACTGGGGTATGAGATTGACCCCGGAGAGGGAGTCTTTTACGGACCGAAGATCGATATAAAGATCAAGGATCAGCTTGGTCGTTCCTGGCAGTGCTCCACCATTCAGGTGGACTTTAACCTGCCTGATCGCTTTGATCTTGAATATGTCGGGGCCGATAACGCCATGCACCAGCCGATTATGATTCACCGGGCGCTGATGGGTTCACTGGAGCGTTTTGTCGGCGTGCTTATTGAGCACTATGCCGGAGCCTTTCCGATTTGGTTTGCGCCGGTGCAGGTGCGCATTCTCAATATTACTGATGACCAGGCCGAATATTGCGAAGAGGTATATCGCATCCTGCGCAGGGACGGGATCCGGGTAGAAAAGGATCTGCGCAACGAAAAGCTTAACTACAAGATCAGGGAAGCGCAGCAGGCAAAAATTCCGTATATGCTGATCGTTGGCGACAAGGAGAAGGCAGCAGGGAATGTTACTGTCCGCCTGAAAAATGGAGAAAACCTGCCACCAATGCCGGTTGCGGAATTTGCTCGCAAAATTACTGAAGAAGTGGTACAAGGTCGGGGGTATTGATTTTCCCGGCTCTGAGCGGAGAGGGAATTTTCATTTTTACTGTTTAAACGGCAAATGAGGTATGGCTATCAGAAAGGATAAGAGACACTCTCCACAACGTGATGATAAGGGGGTAATCAACGACGCCATTCGTTTCCCTGAGGTACGTTTGATTGATGCTGACGGCGAGCAGCGCGGCATTATCTCCAGCGCCGAAGCCCGCTCTATCGCGGAGGAGGCAGGGCTTGATCTGGTACTGGTCGCGGAGAAGGCGAAACCACCGGTCTGCCGTATAATGAATTACGACAAGTTCCGCTACGAGCAGAAGAAGAAGCAGCAGGAAGCAAGAAAGAAGCAGGTTATAACGGAGACCAAGGAGATCAAGTTCCGCCCGAAAACAGAGGAGCATGATCTCAACTTCAAGCTGAAAAATGTCCGTAAATTTCTTGCTGCAAAAAACAAGGTAAAACTGACCATGCGGTTTCGCGGCCGGGAGATTGTCTATAGCGAAACTATCGGCCTGGAAGCGATGCAGAGAATTGCCGCCTCACTGGAAGAAGACGCCCAGATCCTGCAGGCTCCCCGCATGGAAGGCAGACAGCTGGTGATGGTTGTCGGCCCCAAATAGAGCTACTGCACCAGAGTAAATTCTTCGTTTACAACAACGAACAGTAAGAGATAAGGAGTAACAGTTATGCCAAAGATGAAGACCAAGCGGGGTGCCGCCAAACGCTTTAAAGCAACCGGAACAGGAAAATTGAAAAGAGGCAAGGCCTATACCAGCCACATCCTGACCAGCAAGTCAACCAAACGCAAGCGCGGACTGAGACAAGCCGGGATGGTGGATGCCAGTGACCACAAGGGGATTAAGCGTATTCTGCCCTACCTGTAGAAGATAATCTGTTAGCAAACAAAAAAAAATCTGCTATAGAGAGTCTTACAAGAAGTATAAAGGAGTTTATAATGTCTAGAGTAACCAGAGGCTTCAAGGCCCGGAGAAGAAGAAACAGAGTTTTAAAATTGGCAAAGGGCTATCGGGGTGGCCGCTCCCGCCTCTACAGAACCGCGACCGAGGCGGTTGACCGCGCCCTGACCTATGCCTATCGTGACCGAAAGGCCAAAAAGAGAGATTTTCGCCGGCTGTGGATCGCCCGTATCAATGCCGGAGCGCGGGTTAATGGCATCAGCTACTCCAAACTGATGGGCGGACTGAAAAAAGCAAATATCGCGCTGGATCGTAAGGTACTGGCCAATATGGCGATTCTTGACGCGCCTGCTTTTGCCAAAATCGCCCAGCTGGCAAAGGATTCTATCGCCTAATCAATTATCTGATTGGATTACAGTTCCCGGCGGCGCTCTGCTGGCGGGTTTTTATACCGGATTACTGTGCCTTCCGGTTCTGTTGTCACTTTTTATGCCGGTTTTGGTTTTTGCCAAATCCGGCATAACTGTTCCGGCAGAAGAGACAATATCGTCAATCTGTTTGAATCCTGTGCCTGGTTACTGTACTGTGTAAGAGCATTTTTGCATCAAACACTATGTCCGGCGACAATACCGTCGCTGTATGTATCTGATTATACAACTTTTTAATCTGCCCTTTTCACACGTTATGGAAAATGAATTAGCAAAACTCCGCGCAGAAGCCCTCTCCCTGCTTCCCACCCTTGGCGATACCGCCGCAGCAGAAGAGTTCAGAGTACAGTTTCTCGGTCGTAAAGGCAAATTCAGCGCCATCATGCGCTCCCTTGGCACCGTGGCCAGGAATGACAGGCCGCGGCTCGGCCAGCTTGCCAATAGCGTCAAAACAGAGATAGAAGCGCTGTTTGCCGAAAAACTTGCCGAGCTGCAGCACGGAGTCAGCAGCGAAGACGAACTGCCCGATCTCTCTCTGCCAGGCCGGGTCCCGGCACGGGGAGGGCTCCATCCTGTTACCCAGATAATGGAAGAGATCTGCACCATTTTTGAAAACCTTGGTTTCTTTGTTGCCGAAGGGCCGGAGATTGAAAAAGACCATTATAATTTTGACGCGCTCAATATCCCGCCCCACCATCCGGCAAGGGATATGCACGATACTTTTTATATCAGCGACTCCCTGCTGCTGCGTACGCACACCTCTCCAATGCAGGCACGAGTGATGGAGAAGCGGCAGCCACCTCTGCGCATGATCGCGCCGGGCAAGGTCTTTCGCAGTGACTCGGATATGACGCACACACCGATGTTTCACCAGGTGGAAGGTCTGATGGTGGACAACAATATCTCCTTTGCCGATCTGAAAGGGATTCTTACCATCTTTACCAGGCAGATGTTTGGCAAAGAGCTGCCACTGCGTTTCCGGCCATCATTCTTTCCTTTTACCGAGCCCAGCGCCGAGGTGGATATTGCCTGTGTTATCTGTGAAGGAGACGGTTGCCGGGTCTGCAAGAAAACGGGCTGGATTGAGATCCTTGGCTCCGGCATGGTTGACCCTGAGGTCTTTAAACAGGTCGGATATGACCCTGATGTCTATAGCGGCTTCGCCTTTGGTCTGGGGGTAGAACGTATCGCCATGCTGAAATACGGCATTAACGATATCCGTCTCTATTACGAAAACGATCAGCGTTTTCTCCGCCAATTTATATAACAGGAAGGGATCATGAAATTTACTCTCGGCTGGCTCAAGGAGTATGTGGACTGCGGTGCCATGTCTGCTGACGAACTCGCAGACCGCCTGACCATGCTCGGTCTGGAAGTGGACTCCGTTACCCCGGTCTTTCAGGAGCTTTCAGGGCTGCTCACCGGCACGGTACAGAGCTGTGACAAGCATCCGGATGCCGATAGACTGAGTGTCTGTCAGGTGAAGGTCGGCGAACAGACGCATCAGATTGTCTGCGGCGCCCCCAATGTCCGCTCCGGGCTCAATGTGGTTGTCGCCCTGCCCGGCACAGTACTGCCCGGCGATTTCAAAATTAAAAAATCAAAAATCCGGGGGGTTGCCTCCAGCGGTATGCTCTGCTCCGAACGGGAACTGGGGCTGAGCAGTGCCCATGACGGTATTATGGAGCTGCCGGCTGATACCGAAAACGGCATCTCCTTTATAAAAGCGATGGAACTTGAGGATATCTGCATTGAGGTTGATCTTACCCCCAACCGGGCGGACTGCGCGGCAGTGATCGGCATCGCCAGGGAGGTGGCGGCGATCAGAGGCAAACCTCTCACGCTACCGGTAAAAGGTGCTGAGATTACCGGCAGCAGCAGCCAGTTTGCGGTACAGATAGAGAATCCGGAACTCTGCCCACGCTATGCCGCCAGACTGGTCCGGGGCGTGAAGATCGCCCCCTCACCGTGGTGGCTGCGTAAAAGACTGCTTGCCGTTGGCCTGCGACCGGTAAACAATGTGGTTGATATTACCAACTTCGTTATGCTGGAGTATGGCCAACCCCTCCACGCCTTTGATTTTGCCAGACTTGCCGGCAAAAAGATCGTTGTCAGAACGCCCCGTCCGAATGAAACCACCTGTACCACTCTTGATGGCGCAAGCCGCACGATTACAGCAGACACCCTGCTGATCTGTGACGGAGAGAAACCTGTCGCGCTGGCCGGAATTATGGGTGGTAAGAACTCGGAGATAACGGATACAACCACTGATATCCTGCTGGAGAGCGCCTGTTTTGATCCGGTCTCTATCCGTAAATCGGCAAAGGAGATGAATATCTCAACAGATTCCTCCTATCGCTTTGAGCGCGGGGTTGACCCGGAAGGCACCATAAACGCGCTTGCGCGGGCAGTGCAGCTTGTCTGTGAGCTGGCCGGAGGAGAGGCAGAGACCGGGGTGGATGAATTTCCCGGTAAAAAACCGCCCGTCTCCCTGGAAATCAGCACCGCCCGCACCAACACCATACTCGGACTGCAGCTGAAACAGGAGGAGATCGCCCACCTGCTTGAATCCATTGAGGTGCGGTGCAGTACCAGGGACAGTGATATCCTTGCCGCGCAGGTACCGCCATTTCGGATTGATCTGGAACGGGGAGTCGATCTTATCGAAGAGGTTGCGAGGCTGTACGGCTATGACAATATCCCCACCACCTCGCCTGCAGGACGGCTGGAGTTTCCATACCAGGAGAGTAGCAGATTAAAAAGGCTCGCCATTGCCAGAGAGCTGACAACCATCGGTTTTTTTGAAGCGATCAACTACAGCTTTATCAGTAAAAAAGAGCTGTTACAACTGGAGCTGGCGGCAAGCGATCCCCGCCGCCTGCCCGTTGCCCTTCTCAACCCGCTCAGTGAGGAACAGGGGGTAATGCGTACCACCCTGTTGCCGGGACTACTGGCAAATGTGCGGCGTAATATCAATTTTCAGGTAACTGCCATCAAACTGTTTGAACTCGGCAAGGTCTTTTTTCCAAAAGAAAAAGGAGAGCCCGAAGAGAAGACAAGGCTTGCCGGAGTCCTCTCCGGGAACCGTTTTGGTCACCCCGCATCACCGCTTTATTTCAAGGAGCAGATGGTTGATATCCATGATACCAGAGGTGCTGTCGAGTTTATTGTACAGTCAATGCGTCTGTCGACGGGGAACCACTCCGACGCGGTATCTTTCCGCATTCCAGCTGAACAGCAGATGGAGCCTTTTGTCCAACCGAAATGCGCGCTTGAGCTGCTCTGCGGTGAGACACGGGTGGGCTCTCTCGGCATGCTTAAGCAGGAGGTATTGCGCAACTATTCGATAAAAAACGATGTTTTTTATTTTGACCTTGACTATGAGGCCCTTTGCGGAGTAAAAAACAAGGCAAAGAGTTTTGCGCCTCTTCCTGTGTACCCGGCAGTACGCAGGGATATCTCACTGGTGGTCAAGAAAGAGATTGCCGGAGGCACTCTGCTGGCCGCAGTGAAAGATCATAAGGATAAACTGATTGAAGATGCAGAAATTTTTGATACATTTAGCGGCACAGAAAAAATACCGCAGGGCTGCAAAAGTGTCTCCCTGCGTATCACATATCGTTCTTTAACAAAAACACTTACGGAAAAAGGCGTGGAGAAATCCCACGCCAGGGTTGTCCGTATGCTAACAGATCAATTTGGGGGAAGTTTTCGCAATGAATAATGGCAAGCAAAGGAATCTCACACGCAAGGAACTGGCAGAAACACTTGCAAATAAACTGGGATTCTCTCAGACCAACTGTTCCCGTCTGGTTGACAGCTTTCTTGACAATGTCAAAGGCTCTATGCTGGAAGGTGAATCTGTCAAACTCGTTCATTTTGGTACCTTCACTGTACGGGACAAGGCCCCGCGGCGGGGAAGAAACCCACGGACGGGAGAAACCATTACCATCAAAAAAAGGCAGGCAATCAGTTTCCGGCCAAGCAAGAAATTACGTGAGCAGATCAACAAATAACTGATACTGTTCTTTTTTTGCCGGTTAGGGCAGCTTATAACCGGCAACAAGGCTTATGGCTTTATGCCGCCGCTATCAAAAAATTATGCCCGAACTTCCAGATAAACTCTATTTCAAGATTGGTGAAGTTGCCAGAATTGCCGGAGTTCCTCCTCATGTGTTGAGATATTGGGAGTCTGAATTTACAGCGATCAAACCGAAACGGGCGAACTCGGGGCAGCGTCTGTACAGACGCGAGGATATTGAGCGTATTTTGCAGCTCAGGGTTCTTCTCCATGAGGAGGGGTACACCCTCTCCGGAGCCAGAAAACTGCTGGCCAAAAAAAGAGGGGAAGCAAAATCGCAAAAAATCCTCCGGCAACGTACCGCCGCAGAGAGACTGCGCCAGATCAAAAAAGAGGTGCGGGATATACAGAAAATTGTCTCTTTATAACCGGCATGGCTGGGTAAGAGAGCCACCAGTCACACAATGAACAAGAACTGTTACAAAAAGAGCCCCCTTTTTACTCAAGGCTCTATTGACAGTTTACTGTTCTGATGGTAGATAAATTCGCACAGTCGGGATGTAGCGCAGCCTGGTTAGCGCACATGTCTGGGGGACATGGGGTCGGAGGTTCAAATCCTCTCATCCCGACCAGTGATTTTCAAGGGATTGCAGAATTGCTGTAATCCCTTTTTTTCAAGATAAACCAGTATGGCTGGACCCGGATAGCCTCCAGCCATAATATATTTAGATTATGCCAGCATAGCTCAGTTGGTAGAGCGGCGCTCTCGTAAAGCGCAGGCCAGCGGTTCGATCCCGCTTGCTGGCTCCACTATTAAGGCCTGCAGAGATTTTTCTCTGCAGGCCTTAACTGGTTTGGACCATCTGAAAATCCCATTCCATAGTCATAGAAAATCTGGCTGAAAAATAAGGATTTACATAGCAAAAAAAGAAAAAAAGCGGTAAACAGTAGTCTGCTGGTTCCACATTTTCTGCTAAAATGACTGAGCTGGCTGGCAGAAAGAAGCGATAATCTGAAAAAGGCGGGCCGTTACCGCTGTTGGTACCTTACAGTGGCAACAGCAAAACAGAGGATCGCGCTTTTTATATTTTACGGCAGGGAATGCGACACCAGCATACTGATTTTCAGAGCTGTCCGGAAAAAGCGATCAACTATCCTTATACCAGTGTATAGTCTATGGATTTTTTTCAGCAGGCAATTAAGGAAATAGCCGAGCAATATACAACCGAAAGTGAAAACAACGGCTGCCCCTCCAGAGCGCAGCTCTATCAAACTCTTGATGATCACGATAACAGCGAAAACAGCAAGATTACCGCACATATCAGAAATTGTACCAGATGCCGTCTCCAGATCATGTGTCTTGATGACAGGGAGTGGTTGGCAACCCGGTTCATTGAACAGCAACCGGACAAGGCGCTGGAGTCGATGCTTGGTGAAACAGGAAGACAGACAGTATCCGCACTGATACGGGAAAGAGAAGATGTGACCAAAACGCTTACTGCCATCAGGGAAGAGGCTGTCGCTTTTATCTCATCGTTATGGCAACCGATGTTTGCGGGTGAAGCTGTTACTGCCGCTGATCTCGCTCCGCAGAGCCATCGTTTTGATATGGAGTTTGGGGAATATGTTAGCGTAAACTGCAGCTGGCAGAAAGAAGATCAGGATACCTGGCTTGAGCTGGGCTGGGAGGCCAATATTTTCCAGAAGTCATTGCTGCGTGTGCAGTTTGTCAACCCTGAGAGTAAGGCTGTGCTTGCGGATATTCCCCTTGGTACCGATCTATGCGGCCAAAAGCGTCTGGCAAGCAGCGACCTCTCCTTCCATCCAGCCAATGACAAATGGGCGGTAGTTGTTGTTGTGGAAACATTATGACCTTCCATTTTGCCTACCCCAACGTCCTGCCAAGAAGCAATATCTATATTGGCTGCGGGCGCTATGCCGTTTTTCCGCCCGAGAAGGAACCGGATAAAGCGTATAGAGAGGTGCTGGAAGCACCAATGACGCCAAATCGCAATCTTTTGGCCCGTGCGATTCAGCTGCTGGCTGCTGAGCGCTATCACTCGCGGAACCGCCTTTTTCATATTCAGGATCAGACAGAACATATCTACCAGGGGGACTCTCTTGACCTTGCCTGGCTGCTGGCGCAGATCCATTGCAGCAGAGACCTGTGCCGTACTGTTAATGGAGATATCTGGTGTACCGGCATACTCGATCTGGACAAGGATGGTGTCCATCTACTCGGTGTCAATCATGATGGTTTCTGTCTGAAACTGGAGGCCTTTCTTGATCGTGCCAACACCGATATGCTGTTTATTGTACCACTGGCAAATATAAATTCCCGTATTGTGACACTATGTGAAGAGGCTGGTGTGGCGATACAGCAGCTTGATACATGCTCCAGGCGCCTGTTTACCGCAAAGCGGAAACAGGTGCTGGCCGTTCCCGCCAACGGTATGACAAAACTGCTGGAGCTTCTTTTTATAAAGAGTAACATCGCCAGAACAGCAACCGGCGGAATTCTATTACTGGTGGCAATCTCTTTGGGTTGCTGGTTTGCGCGCCCCTATCTACTCCCTTTTCTGCCTGAAAAAAAGGCTGAGAAAAGAGTCACAGAAAAAAGTGCCGCCGTTAAGGAGACGGATACTGATACCCTTCAGCAAAAAGCAAGTCTGCCCCAGCAAGCGACAGAGCAACAGCAGAAAAAGACAACGCAACAGATTGTCGCAGCCATAAAACAGGGAGACTTCGAACCATTAGCCACCTTCCTGCTGACGGACGGTCACGACAAAAGTCCTGCACCGGAAGATCTTTTGTTACGGCAGCAGATTACCTGCCCCGTTGCGGTTGAAACAAGGCTGCGCTATCAGTTTGCCGACGGTAGAAAAGGAGACACCACCTTTGCCAAAGGTGCCGCCCCCCCGCCTCTGACCTCTATGGATTATTACAGGCTGATCCTTACAATCAATTCTCCCGCAGAGGAGCTGTGGCTTTACGTATTGCAAGTGGATTCTCTGGGAAAATCAAGCATGCTTTTTCCCAGTGCTGCCCTTGGTTCGATAAACCCGATTCCTGTGGCAAAGCGGACAGTACAGATACCGGAGAACAGCGAGCAGTGGCTTGTGCTGGATGAATTACCCGAAAATGAAGAGAAACAGATAAAGGAGAATATCTATCTGCTGCTTTCTCCCTGGCCGGCAGAAGACCTTGAAAAGCTGCTCTCCTCTGTCGCAAAAGATTCCGGCAGTACCGCCAGATCGGCGATACTGCGACAGTTAAAAAAGAGGGAAGATATAAAAATACCCGCACTCTATTACCACCACTGGTCATTTTCCCATAACCGGCCGGTACAACCTTCCAGACCTCCTGTTGCTGAAGAAAAAAAATAACAAATTCTGAGCCAGCTTCCTGCCGCCGCCGATAGAAGAGAAAAGACAAAGCTGGATGCTGACGAAATTGAAGAAGCAGCTATTCAGTCAGTCGAAATATAACGTGGTGTAGAAACCGCGAAACTGGCATATGGAAAGTATGCTGACACTAACATATCCCTAACTTAAGGAGGAGATCATGAAGAGAGTTATTATTTTGGCGGCAATGGCTATGGTGATAAGCGCGAGTTATGCCTCTGCTGGTAGCAACGTAGAAAACGCGGTCATCAACAAGTCAGATATGCGGGATTCTGCAAATATTGCCATAGGCGAAAACAACAGGGTAAGTACTGGTTCTGCAGACATAAAAGAGTCTGTTTTGAAGGGCCCTGTAGAAAACACGTCTACCGTCAAAGACTCCGCAAATATTGCTATAGGCGAAAACAATACCGTCAATATGGGTTCTGTGGCAATGAAAAACTCGACAATGAAGGGATCAGTCACCAACGAATCTACCGTTAAGGACTCCGCAAATATCGCGATTGGTGAAAATAATACCGTTAATATGGGTTCTGTTGCCGCCGAAAACTCTGAAATAACAGGAGCGCTCACCAATCAATCTACCGTTGAGGATTCAGCAAATATCGCGATTGGCGAAAATAATACCGTTAATATGGGTTCCATCGCCATGAAAAACTCCACGGTAAAGGGCCAGATCACCAACGAATCAATGGTCAAGGATTCAGCAAATATCGCGATTGGTGAAAACAATGTCGCCAATGCCGGTTCTGTTAATGTAGAGTAATCACAACAAATAAAACCTTCTTCACAAACCAGGGATACCCGGCATACTGCCGGGTATCTCTAAAAATTGTTCCAAAATGGAGTGAAACAAGGCGGCAGAACCTCCGCAAGGCATTTCTCAAAATGATTCATAAATACATTTATGGTGCGTTATGGGTACTTGCAGCGTAAAGTCTTTGTTATTTTTTTCCCTGCTGATTCTCATTCAACCCTTTTCCGTCTGGGGATCGGATTTTGATGACGGTATTGCCGAATATAAAGATGATCCTATTGCAGAATATGATGAGCTCGGCAAAAAAGACAGAAATATAAGCTATATAAAAGCTGAAACCAAAAGCAGGGCCAGGGTTAAGACCAGAGCGGCAACGCGCCGGAACAGAGATCTGCTGGCCAAAGGTGATGACCCCGGAGACTCTGCAACCAGTCATGGCACAGGCATTAACAGTGTTCTCATTGGTCCGGGCGGAACCGTGCAGGGAGATATTATCATCATTGATGAAAGCCATGGAGACAAGACCTCAATATCAGAGTAATATCCTTATCGGGAGTCAAACTGCACTGTTTTACCAATAATCTTTCCCCTTCTTTTGAGATTGAGTATGAACTGTTCAACGATGAAAATTTTTTTGAAGCCTCTTGGATATTATACTGTTTTTCTGAGCTGCTCTTTTTTGTTCGGCGCCTGCGCTGCAGTTGATCCGGCACGGGTTGATTTTACGATGGAAAAATCTCAACCTGAAGCCAAGCTCACCTCATACACAGAGGCGCTGACGCAATTAGGACTGATGACAGAGATTTACGATACAGGCTCAATATTGATACAGAGTCATCCCGTTGGCGACAAGACAGGAACCTCAGCTTCCACCGGAGGAGAGATTCCTAATGATATTACAGAGATGTTGAAAAGCACCCTTAACTCTATTGGTGGAAATATCCGTTATATCCCCTATAATCCAGAATATATTGAGCATATGAATATCACTGGGTATTCTGATTTCTCTGGCAAACTGATTCCGCAGATCGTCATCAGCGGCGGCATCACCGAGTTTGACCGGGGGCTGCGCACCAGAGGAAAGGGAACAGATGTCGGCATTGATGTCGATTTTACCAACGCACCAAGATGGACACCCAACAGTTCGGTGGGAGCGGCCTATAGTGACAGTGACAAGATGGGACTTGCCAGAATCACCCTGGATTTCAATCTGCTTGATTTTGCAACCATGGCAGGTATCCCCCGGATGAGTACCGTAAATACGCTGGAAGTTCATAAAGGTATGCGGGAGAAAGAGCTGCAAATTTCTCTGTTTGGCCCGACTTTTGGCAGAAAGGGGTCAATCAAGAAAGTCGAAGGCCGGCATGCCGCAGTGCGGGTGCTGGTTGAGGTAAGCATGATCCAGATGATAGGCAAATATCTGTCGCTTCCCTACTGGCGGCTGATAGGTACTGATGCGCTGCAGGATTCTGTTGTCAGCCAGAAAGTGAAGCGTTATTTCCATAGCCTCACTCCTGCCGGCAGGGTTGGCGCGATTCAGCAATGGCTCTATCTTTACGGCGAACAGATCAACATAACCGGGGTTTTTGATCAGTCAACCGCAGCTGCCCTGCGTCATGTAGTACCTTCTTTGCCGGAAGGAACAACGTCTATAGATTATGCCACCTTTGCCCAGGTATACAATAATATTCCGATTGACGAGCAGACTCTTTTTCGCAGGGCGAAATTAAATAAGATTCTTGCGGCCCAAAAAAATCCTTCCCCAAAACAACAAGGAAAAAAAACGCACCAGCAAGCTGGAAAAAGTGCAGCAACAAAAAAAGAGAGAAAATCACCGGAAAAAAGAACACCATTTCTCGGCCTGGAACTCGCTGTTATCTATCGTCCGGGAAATATGGGTGAGTTCGTACTGGCGTCAGGAGATGTTCTGAAATCCGGCGAACAGTACAGGATTATCGTAGAGCCTGAGCAAAACTGCTATCTTTATGTGGTACAGCGCGATAGTACCGGCAGACTGTTTCCAATTTTCCCGAATATGAATGGTTATAATCACTACTCTAATCCTTTGCGGGGTAAAGAACCCTATATCTTCCCCAATAATGACAACTATTTCTATCTGGATCAGCAAAAAGGTCATGAACAGATCTATTTCTATACCTCCATGAAACCAGACACGTTCATTGAGGATACGTTCAAGATACTCGCCAATACCAGAACGCCTCAAGCAAACAGACTGGCTACAGAGAGAAGACTTTTTGAATACTTGACTGCCAAAGAGACCGTTAACGCAACCACGGTGGAAAAATCGTACAGTTTACGCGGAGGCAGCAACCAGAAGAGCGTTCCTTTTAACCGTGTTCAACGGTTGGGTAAAAACAAGTTATATGTTTTTCTGTTCGATCACAGATAGATGCGTTAAATTCCTCAAAGGTTATGACAATGAAAAAACATACCGCTCTATTACGCCTGTTTATCCTTCTTCCGCTGGTACTTTTCAACCAGGAGTTAAACGCGACTATAGTACAAATCACGTCAGGAAACGGGAATGTCAACACCGTATCGACCATAAGCAGTGGATGTATTAAGGGCAGTGGAAAATCTGAACAGGAAAAAAGGAAAGTCGCAGATTTTTCGAAGGTTGTTGTCAGCGGCGTCTTTGAGATACAGATAAAACGACAACAGCAGTTCGTTGTTGAACTTGCCGGAGACGCAAACATTCTGCCTGAAATTGAGTCTGCTGTGGAGGGCGATCAGCTTCGTATAACGGCTCGCAGTAATATCTGTCCTGCCCTCCCCCTTCGTATTACCATAGGAATGCCAGATATCTCCCAATTCACCAGCCAGGGAGTAAACAATGTCCAGATATCAGGCATCAACAACAAGAGTTTCACCCTTGAAGCAACAGGAAGTTCGGATATAACCGTACAGGGCAGCACTGAAAATTTTACTGTTTCCACGACGGGAACAGGGGATGTACATGCCTTTGACCTTATTGCCGATGCCGTTACCGCAGAAGTTCAAGGGTCAGGAGATCTTCAGGTTTTTGTAAAAGGCCCGCTCTCTGCGACAAGTTCAGGAACCGGAGATATTTTTTATCGGGGGACACCGTCAGAAATAACTTTTACCGAAGATGGCGTTGGAGAGCTGATCAGGGAAAAATAATCTTCCTAAAAACTCTCAGCTAACTGAAACAACATATTTTAAGAAATCAATTTTGGAGATAGCGATGAAAAAAGAAATAATTTTGACTGCTCTTTCATTTACTCTCGCTACCACCATTGCTTACGGAGAGAGCCCTTTAACAGGCGCGGTTATCAATAAATCAAATGTCCTGCACTCCGCAAATACAGCAACCGGTGTATCCAATATTGCCAATGCCGGTACGATTAATCTGCGCCGGGCAGTGTTAAATGGAACGGTCGTAAACAACGCAATGATTGGTAACACCGGTAATATTGCAAAAGGAGAGAATAACACCGCGAACACAGGAACAGTCGGCTTACAGCGTTCTTCCGTGAGCGGCACCGTCACAAACGACAGTACTGTTTCCAGCTCGTTGAACGTCGCCAGCGGCAACGGGAATATGGCGGACACCGGAGCTATTGGTGTTCACCATTCGGCAGTTCACGGTTCAATCACAAATAGTGCTACTATTGCCGGCAGCACCAATATTGCTGGAGGAGATGGCAATATTGCAAGTATGGGTTCTGTCAGTATCAAAGACGGAGCAGCGGGAGATATCAGTAACCACTCTCATATTTCTGGAGCCACCAATGTTGCAGTTGGCGATAACAATATAGCAAGTACGGGGTCTGTAAGTGTAAAAAGTGGTGCTGTTGACGGAGCTATTGTCAATAAGTCAAATATTTCCGGAACAACCAATATCGCCTCTGGTTCAGGCCGGACCTCAAGTATAAATTCAGTTATTGCGGAGTGATAACACAAAAAAGGTTACGGTTATGAAAAAATATCTATGTTCGTATGCATCAGTACTGGTACTGCTTTTTGCAAATTCTGTAGTGGCACTGGAGGCAGATGATTACCTGCGGCTGCTCTCTCCGCCACAGGAAGACGCTCAATCAACGACTCTCCGTACCAGAGGGATTACCGGAGAGACGGTTCGTCTGGAAACGCCAGGACCTGCGGCTGCAAGTCAGCCAGAAGTTGCGATGTATCTGCAGTTTGAACTCAACAGTGCCACACTTACCGCGCAAGCAAAAATGGAGTTGCAGAAATTGGTGACCGCGCTCAATAACAGATCCCTGCGTGACTATAAATTCAAGATAGAAGGCCATACATGCGATCGCGGCAAGGCCTCTTACAACCTCAACCTTTCCAACAAAAGAGCACAGAATGTGGCTGACTTCTTGATAAACAACTCCTCGTTGGCCGCAGGACAATTTGAGGTGGCAGGCTATGGCGAGAGCGCCCCGGCAGTGCCGAACAGAGACGAGCAGTCCCGCAGGAAAAATCGCCGGGTGGTTATCCGTAACACCCTCGCAACCGTCGCAAAACCAACAGGCCTGCCAGAGCCAGCCTCTTCTGTTGCCATGCAGATACACCGTTATGGGGCGGAGCAAAACGATCCTCTGCAGCGGGGCGGAGCGCTCGCTTCCGGAGACCACTATGCGATAACATTTACTCCGGGAAACCATCGTTATGCCTATCTTTGCCAGATAGACTCGGCAGGGACAGTCAACCTGCTCTTTCCAGATCTCTCCGGCAGCAGGAATCCGATAGCACCGCAGAGCACATACCGGGTGCCTGCAAAGGGGGAATATTTCACCCTGGATAATACGGTAGGCAAAGAACAGCTGCTGCTGCTTGCCTTTGACAACAAGATTGCCGACCCGAAACAGACCTGTCTGTCAGCGCTGCAAAAGACAGGCAGCTCAGAAGAGGTGACATATCGAGGGCTTGGCGGTGTAACATCGCCAAAAGGCTCTCCGCCTGCTGCCACCAACAGGCAGAAGAATACCTTTTCTGTGGAGACCTCCTGCAGTGGTTCAGAGCAGGTAAAGACCAGGGGCGTTGCCGGAATCAAAGAGATATCAACAGCACAGAACAGTCTTGAAGGCAAGTGCCAGGGGACGGTACTGGAACACTATTTCCTGCATAAGTAAAAAAGTACAGCGGCAGGGGAATGGAAAAATATCCTCCCTCTCCCCTGCCGGCGGGAAGTATCGGTCAGTTTTAAATGTTGGCAGAAACGCAGCGCCTTACAGTTTCATATACATCATTTTTATACCAGCGTTTAAATGTGGCAAAACTGCGATCATAGTTAATATGATCAAAGATGGCACGTAAAGAGAGTTCCTGCATTTCGTGGAGGCGGAAGACCCGTTGTTTCAGCTCGGTAAGTTTATCAATGCAGTGCAGCAGGATCTGTCGTATCTCATCCTGCTCCACCTGATCTTCAGGGGTGGCAGAAGAGACTTCATACTGCTGGCTTACCGCATATTCTGTCTGCTCATCATGTGCCGTGACAGTACGCGAGCCAACACCGCTGCTGGATATTTCAATCAGCTCTTTTTCGGTATACCCGGATGTTGCTGCCAGCTGTCGCAGCTTCTTTTTATCACCCTTGATCTTTTTCATCTCTGTATAAAGGCGGAGCCGCTCTCTGTCCACCGGCGGATTTTTTCGCAGCAGGGTTCGCTGGATATCTTCCATTTTCCTGGAAACCATAAAGCGAACATAGTTGTCAAAGGGGCGCTCGCCGTCGTATGACTGGCAACATTCAAACATGGTGATCATCGCCTGTTGAATCCAGTCCTCCTGGCCAAGAGCAATGGAAGCAAAATCCGAGGTCTGCAAAGATTTTTTAACAGCCATATGACGCACCGATTTAATCAGGGATTTGATTCGCTGTTCGTGAAATGTCCCGGAAAACTTCTGCGCCGCAGATTTTTCTGTATATGAAAAATTAAAATTTCGGGTAGTATCACAAAAATAGTGGAACAACTCTGTATCGGACATAATAAAATATCTGCTCTTTTGTCGAAATTACTATACAGGATGAAAACAATACGCAATCTGTCATCGGCTGCCGCTCACAATAACTGTAGCCGCCCCGTTCAAAATAGTCTGTTACCCAAATTTTGCAACCAGCATGGCTGGCCAGGCAGTCTTCAACCATAACAAAAAATGAATACCATACCAGCATTTTTTCTGACAATCATTACCTGCGTTTCCGTTTTTCTCTCTCCCCTCCGTGGCCATGCGGAAAATCATGCTCTGTTAATAGGGATAGGCAATTATCCCTATCTGCCGCAAGGCAGTTCCCTGCCCGGTCCCGCCCATGATGTTGCCGCTCTGCGGTGGTGTCTGGTGGAGAATCTCGGCTTTAAGGAGAGTAATATCACCGTACTGCAGGATAGCGACGCGGTAAAGAGCACCATCCTGCGCCAGATCGTCGCTCTTAAACAGAAAAGCCGTTTTGGCGATCTTGTCCTTATCTATTTCAGCGGTCATGGTACTTCCGCCAGAGATACAACAAATAATTGGAAAATGCCGCTGCAGACAGGGGCCATTATCCCGGCAGACTATCACCACCAGGGCCCCCTCGAACAGAGGATGGAGCAACTTATTATCGGCAAGACCGATCTTCAGCAGCTGCTGAAAAACGAAGGCCTCGAAGATGGGCGACGGATTGTTATGATATTTGACTCCTGTTTTTCGGGTCAGGCGGTACGCTCACCGCTGATAAAAAAGCGTAATATCCGCTCCATCGGTAATTTTGATACGGAAACACCTCTCTCTGAAAAAAGCAGGCAAATGATATGGCAGGAGTCGGCCGCGGCGGTCTACCCCTATCGCAATGTGGTTTATCTCTCAGCAGCAGGCCCGGCGGAACCCGCGGTGGATATTGACCAATCAGCCAGAGAGAAAGGACAAACAACCATAGATAACAAGGATCATGGCGCCTTTACCAATATCCTGCTCCACGCCTTTAATTATCAGAATCAGGGGAGTTCCGTACTGCAAGAACGTTCCCCTGCCGATGAGAATGGCGATGGTCGACTTACCGCCGGCGAGCTGCATCAGTATATTCGCGGCGAACTGCGCAGACGGAACTTTTCCCAGAGCCCCAGCCTGCTCACCCCGAAAAATGGCCGTAAAAACGAGCTGACTGGCGGCAGGGCATGGAATGATGTGCCGCTCTTCACCTTTACCAAAAAGGCCAGCCCGCAGGCGGCGGTACCGAAAGAACCGCATAATATCCGAATAGCACAACTCAGTCTCCCCAGCCATATACGCAAGGAACTGCAGTCTGTACCGGGTATCGAACTGCTGCCTGCAGAGAGAAAAAAGGAGGCGGAGTTGCTGGTAAATGAAGAACAGGATGGCTTTGCCCTCTACCACTCCAGCAGTAAACTGCTGGTGAAACTTCCGGACACGGCAGCCCTGAAACAACGCCTTGCCCGGCAACCGCTGTTAAAACGGCTTGAATTTCTGGCGCAACTGCCCAAAAAATACGGGGTCATGGCGGAGATTATCGGCAGCAGCGGGGTTTATCTTACCGGCATGGATATGGGCGTGGAACTGAGACTGGAACGTGAAAGCCGTCTGCTGCTGCTTGATATCGCCCCCTCCGGCAAGGTGAAGATCATCTGGCCCTGCGACAACGCAGAGCTGAAAAAAATTAACGGCATCTCCTATCCCGGCCTCGCCACCCTGACCGATAAGGATACCGGCACGGAAGTACTTGTTGCCCTTGCCTATCAGGGGGAACCGATCTTCTGGAACAAGGTGCTGACCCAGACAAAAGAGGATGTGGATAACGCCTTTCTTGAGGAGGTCATACAGTCCACCTATAGCGATGTCTTTGCCGGGGCAAGTGTCGATTATGCGCTGATTGTAGGAAAAAATGATCTGGTAGAGCGATAGGTTGGCTCTTTAACGGGAGCGGTGGATTCCCTGTTACGTCACTGCATCGCTACCGGAAAGTTCGACACCGTCTGCGGCAGAATCATGATCGGCGTCTGCTGGCCTCCGGTCAACGTCCTGACCCGCTCTGAGATATAGAGATCAAGCTCCTTGATGGTGATGGCGGGATCGGAGGTGAGAATATTGGCTTTCCCGGACAACCCTTCCACCAGCGCCTTGGTAAAAGCGCCGTTATTCCAGCTACGGTTCTCCAGCGAATACTGTTTGCCAGTGGAAGAGGTGAAAACAACCACCCGATTCTCAATGGCGGACAGTTCGTTGGCAATCATCGCAAAATCGACATCTCCTCCCCGGCGCCGCCCCATGATATTGCCGGAAAAACAGGTGTCGGCAAAGAAGATTTTTTTGCCCGGCAGATTACTGATAACATTTTTTAGCACCAGATATGACACCCCGCGGCGGTGAATGGAGTCTGGTCCCGCGTCCTGCGGAAGAAAATAGTAGTCGCCGTTACTATCATTAACACCATGTCCGGCGAGAAAAAGTATTGTCATATCATCGCTGGTAACCTCCTTTTCCAGCCAGGAAAACGCCGCCATCATCGAATCACGGGTTGCCTGGTGATCGGTGAGCAGCCGGATTTCCACATCGCGATACACCCTGCCTTTCTGCTTTGCCATTATTCCAGCAAAATCTGCGGCGTCCTTGCCCGGAAAATCAAGACGGAGATCGGAGTCAGCGTAGTCACCAACTCCAACCGCCAGCATATAGAGTTTGGGCAAACGCGCCGCCTTTGCCGCTTCACTCCCCTGCCATTGTAAACGAACGGTGGCAGGAGTACTCGCCGCGTAACGGTTACTGGCAATCAGCGTAATCTCGCAATCCCGCAGCGGCACAAGGATATTCAGACTCCCCTGCCCCTCTTTCTTTTTGCGCTGCATCGTTCTCGGCACCGATACGGCAACACCATCCACCAGTGCCTCAATAGAGGTTACCGGCTCACCGGAAGGGCTCTCCAGCTGATAATGCAGGGTGATCTCTCCACTGGAAAAGCCGCTGCCCGACCGGGGTGATATCAACCTGATCACCGGCGGCAGTATCGCATCAATTGCAAGCTGTTCACGCTGTTTACTGCTCTCCGCGTTGGCTCTGGCAAGAGCTTTTTTTTCATCAAGGGTCGTCAGTATCTGCCGGACAACATCAGGCCGATAGTAAACGGAATGGAACCGGGACGCGGGAAAGAAGTTTGCCGCAGCATCAAGGCCGCGGTTAAGATGCCAGCCAATCAACTCATCACCGCCGATGGAGGCGGCATAGTAGCCGGAGGGGGTCCATCCCACCCAGCGTCTGGTATCGTTATGGGGAAAAAAACCCAACAACGGGGTACCATCGCTATAACGATACCAGCGGATGGTACCATCACCGCAGGCCGCCACCGCCAACCGGCCATCCTCTGAAATATTGACCTCCCAGGCAGCGCCCGGCACCGGCTGCTGCCAACGCAGATTCCCCCGGGCATCAAAGCTGCGCAGATACCAGTCAGCGCCAAGCAGAAAACTCATACCATCGGGGGCAATGGCCACTCCGGAACGAATCTTTTCCCCTTTCTTCAGAGCGGGTTCCCAGTCGGCCGCCATATTTTCATCCCGCAGGCCACTGGTTCTTGGCCCATGCAAAGGGGCACTGACAGATGGAGAAAGTGAAGACATCGAAAAACGAGCCGGTTCGCTGCCCCCATAGCGGTAAGAGAAGGAGAGCTCACGGCCATCGTGAGAGAGCTGCAGACCATTCTGGCTGCCGCGAAAATCAGCAATAAACGATGAGGCAATATGGTATGGGCTGCCGTCGTTGTTCTGCACTCCCCATACCGGACCGCCGCCGGCAAAGATCAAACGGTTATCACCCAGTAACCGGAGATCGAGAATGGTATTGGTTGTCCCCGGCCGCTGATGACGTTTGCCCTGACCACCCTTATCCCAGCAGCAGATAAGTTCCACCCCCCTGCCATCATCATAGCGGCCGGCAGCATAGAGGCGCTTGCCATCAACAGACCAGGCAACGCTGTTAAGACTGCCGTTATCGACACCATCAGTATCTGTAGCAAAAAGGGGCAGAAGGGTTGTGCTATTATGAACGGTTACCGCAGTGCTGTCCGCATAGCCAACAGCGATACGACTGCCGTCCGGGGAGAAGAC
>PDWI01003101.1_pt1 | contig 24247 bp, 17 predicted proteins | sample 1430891 | NCBI WGS metagenome assembly PDWI01 (sample SAMN01162508, study PRJNA174530) | Oral metagenome, whole genome shotgun sequencing project. | biome: Marine environment; feature: Marine mammal; material: Swab sample of the gingival sulcus; isolation source: swab sample of gingival sulcus... | reverse complement strand
AATGGATCACCGAGTCAAAGTCAACATCTTTTTTCTACTTTTTTTATTGTATCAACCTAAAAAACGTAGCCGCTCATATTCCGCCCCGCGGCGACCGCGTGAAACTACTTGATTACTCGTTACTTGTCAATAATAGTTGTTGTTATTTTTGCCATAAGATTTATTTATTTAAATCAATTGGATATATTTACTCACAAAGGTATACTTATAAAAAAATAAAAGATTCTGTATTGTTTGACGATACAGTTTCGATGATTTCAAACCTGTAACAAAAAAATCATATAAAAATGCATACCAAAAATGAACTGTTGAGAGCACTGCCAAAAGTTGATGATGCTATTGGTGAGCTTTTAGAGCATCTTGACCAGGAGGTTCCTTTTGCCATTGTTAAGAAAGCTGTACAGGATGTTATAGATGCTGAAAGAACTGCTATTTTGTCTTCTGCAGATGATTATATTCTCAAAACACGGAAACAATGGGTCAAATTGTTTGAGCGGGAGGTAAAGCGTAAAGTATCACTTAACCTTAAGCGGGCTATTAACGGAACCGGGGTGGTTGTACATACTAATCTTGGGCGTTCTCTTCTATCGGAGCGGGCTATGCTCGCTTTGACCAGGGCTGGAACATATTATTCAAATCTTGAGTTTAATTTTTCAACCGGGAAGAGGGGAAGCAGGTATAGTTTGGTTGAGGAGATTCTCTGTGAGATTACCGGGGCCGAAGCAGCCCTTGTTGTTAACAATAATGCTGCGGCAGTGCTGCTTGCACTCGATACCATGGCCCACGGACGAGAAGTTATTGTTTCACGCGGACAGTTAGTTGAAATCGGTGGCTCTTTCCGTATTCCTGAGGTTATGAAAAAAAGTGGGGCATTTCTGGTTGAGGTTGGCGCGACCAATAGAACTCACGATTTTGATTATGAGCAGGCTATTACCGATCAAACTGCGTTATTGCTCAAGGTACATACGTCAAACTTCAAATTGATTGGTTTCACTTCAGAGGTATCAGCCGAAGAACTGGTTGCGCTTGGTAAAAAGCATCAGCTGCCGGTCATGGAGGATCTCGGAAGTGGGTCATTGATTGATTTGTCCCCCTTTGGTCTTCCCAGGGAACCAACCGTTCAGGAACTGGTGAGAGCGGGGGTTGATGTCATCACCTTTAGCGGTGATAAATTGCTTGGGGGCCCCCAGGCTGGCATTATAGTCGGTAAAAAGGAGACCATTGAAAAGATCAAACGTAATCAGTTGAATCGGGCACTTAGAATTGATAAATTCACCCTTTCTTCTCTCGAAGTAATTTTACGAGAATATTATGATGTTGAAAAGGCGTTGAAAAATATTCCCACCCTGAACATGTTGACCGAGCAAAGCGACTCTATCAAAAAACGTGCTCAAAAGCTTGCCCGCAAGGTAAGACCAAAAATAGCAGCGTATTGTGAATGTGTTTTAGTGGAAACGCACTCGAGAGTAGGGGGTGGGGCTATGCCCGAGCATGGGCTTAAAAGCTGGGCTCTGCAATTGTCACCTGTGGAGATGAAACTGAGTATAATGGAAAAGAAAATGCGATCCTTGCCGATACCCATAATTGGTCGTATTGAAGATGAAAAGTATCTTTTGGATATGCGTACTATACGAGAACATGAGTTAAATGATGTCGCAGCAATGTTACTTAAATTATTTTTAGCAGAGTAAGGAATGTCTGTTTTCCCGTTATTGTTTGAAGAACCTTTTCTTGAAGCTGAAGATTTTGTCAGATTTTCCTCGACTTTCTCAAAACGTGTAAAGGAAAAGATTCCAACATCACAGGCAGTTGTTTTTTTTAATGATACCAAAGAATTGATTGATTCCGTTGATAATGAAAGTCAAAAGATTTCTCTCAAAAAAGTACTGAAAGATCAGGAAAATATAGGTGATTTGGCAGTTGCTTTCAGCGATTGTCTGCTGTTTGCTATTCCTGTTGCTGCCGGTCAGGTATTGGTGTTGGTCGATCAGATAGACCCGTTGGTTGCAAGACGTTTCAGTGAGGATTGGCTTGGTGATGTTCGTGCCGGTTTGCTGGCTGAGTTTGTTTTGTTGAAGCAGGCTCGTATGGATATGGAGACTGGGCTGTTCAACAGTTGTAATTTGCATTATCTGTTGGGTGCTGTTCGAGATTTTGACCAGGTAGATCTGATGCTCGTCCATCTCCCTGCCAGAGGAAGAAATGTTGCCGGTACTATTCGCTATAACGCGCGCTTTGTGAGCCTTTTACAGGACTTTATCGGTGAACACATCGTGTTGCATCACCTGGGTCAAGCAATCTTTGCTTTTATTACAGTCGGTTGGCAAATGAAAACCTTCAGTCAATTTGCCACTTCTCTGATTAACTTTGTCAAAAAAGAAGGGTTTACAAAGATACATATCGGCTGCAGTAAAGGTGAAAGTATTGAGCGATCACATTCTGAAAGCCGTGAGACGCTGCTTCTGAACAGAGCATGGCAGGCTCTGCACGAAGCTGAGAGCAGGGGGCCTTGTTCGTTTTGCCATTATGATATGATCGTTGATAAAAAATCACATCCTTTAGCCATTCCTGATGATAGGTTGGTTTGTTATTTCAGAAAATTGTGGAAGGATGAAAAGCAGTTTTGCATGGTGAGGTTTATTTCTCCCAACAATGAGAATCTGCAAGGACTAGAACGATATCTTGTTCAAAACGAGCAGCAGGTAAAAGGTGAAAATAACGAACTTTATCTGTACCTTCCTTCCATATCAGGCAATAAGGCTGAAAAACTTGTGAAGAAAACTCTGTCTGATTTCAGTCAAGTACAAAAGAGTGATGGAGAAAAGGTTTTTTCTGCTGGAATTGCATCCTATCCTTTTTCCACCTTCAGTAAGACCTCGACCCTGTTGAACAGCAAAAAAGCCTGTGTACATGGCGAATTTTTTGGTCCGGGAGCCGTTGTTGTCTTTGATGCTGTCAGCCTTAATATAAGCGGAGATGTCTTTTATGCTGAAGGTGATTTTAGAAAGGCGGTAAGAGAGTATCGGCGTGGGTTGGAATGTGATCCAAAGGACGTCAATCTGTTGAACAGTCTTGGTGTTGCGTATATTTTTGTTGACCAGTATAAAAAAGCCGAAGATTGTTTTAGAATGGTACTCCAGGAAGATTCTGATAACGTAATGGCTCTTTTTAATCTGGGACTGAGGGAAGAAAAGCGGCTGCATTATCAAACAGCCATAGACTATTTTGACAGGGCGTATCAACTTTGCGTATCTCACAGTGAAAAGGAGTTGCTTGAAGATCTAGAGTTCCATCTGGGACGGCTGTATTGCCTTACAGAAAAATTTAACAAGGCAAATGAAAAACTGTACAGGCTGCATAAAAAATTGAAAAACCATAAATATACGCCACAAGTCTATCGTTATCTCGGTGTTTCGTATTATGGGATGGGAGAAAAAAAAGAGGCTGTTAAATGGTTGCAACGTGCCTTACAACTCAATGAATTTGACGCAGAATCATTGAGCTTATTGGGTATTCTTTATCTTGAGCTCGATCAAGGACGTGAAATCGCGTTAACTCTTTGTGAGCGAAGCGTAGATATTGTTCCTCAAAATGGTCAATATCTTCTCCGGTTGGCAACTGTTCAACTACAATGTGGACAGCTTGAGCAAGCTTATATAAATCTCAAAAAGTGTTTGCGCAGTAAAATAAATCCAGAGCATGTTCAGCGGCAGATGGCTCTTTACTATCAGTTACTTGGAAATAAAAAGAGGGCAGCTTATTGGCAAAAAAAGTATGGTGCGGCCTAGCTTGATTGCCTTCATTATCGAAAAAAAGGAAAGAAAATGAAAGGAAAGATACTTCGGGAACCGAAATATTGTCTTGATAATAGTGTCGTAGGTGATTCCTGGAGAATGTTCAGGATAATGGCAGAGTTTGTAGAGGGTTTTGATGCCATGTCTGCGGTAAAAAGTCCAATGGTTACTATTTACGGATCGGCAAGGACGTCAAATGATGATCCTCAGTATTTGCTGGCAGAGAAAATTGCTGCAGCTCTTGCGGAAGAGGGCTATGGTGTCATTACCGGCGGAGGACCAGGGATTATGGAGGCAGGGAATAAAGGAGCCTATGAGGCTGGGGGACTCTCTGTTGGACTCAATATAGACTTGCCCCATGAACAGCATCTCAACCCTTATATAGGATTGCCTCTTGATTTTAAGTATTTTTTTGTTAGAAAAGTTATGTTTTTGAAGTATTCTATGGCTTTTATCTGTATGCCTGGTGGTTTTGGTTCCATGGATGAGCTTTTTGAGAGTCTGACCCTGATCCAGACAGAAAGGATCAAACCTTTTCCGATAGTTTTGGTAGGAAGTTCATTTTGGGGTGGACTTGTTGATTGGATTAAAGATACAATGCTATCCATGGGGAATATAAGTGAAGAGGATCTTACCTTGTTTAAATTAATGGATGATCCTGAAGAGGTTGTAAAATATATAAAAAAGACTGTTGTTATTTAATAATTGAATTCGTTTGTGGCTTTTCTGGCTCGATAATATTGGAGGAGTGTAATGGCTCAGATTGATGCTTTTTTTAAATTGATGAATGATGAAGGTGCTTCAGATCTTCACATGGTTGCTGAGCAGCAACCAATCTTGCGAATCCGTGGTGACATGGAGAGGGTCAAATTTAAAAAAATGGGCAATGATGAATTACGAGCCATGTTGTATGAGATATGCCCCGAGGACAAGATTAAGATCTTTGAAGAAACTGGAGATGTCGATTTTGGTTACGAGATTCCGGGTCTTGCCAGGTATCGATGCAACTACTTTTTGCAAAAATATGGGGTTGGAGCCGTTTTTCGTGAGATTCCCAGTGATGTTATGACCTGTGAACAATTGGGGCTGCCCAAGGTTATTTCACGTCTTGCCCATTTGCCGAAAGGGCTGGTTTTGGTGACGGGGCCAACCGGTTCCGGTAAATCGACCACCCTTGCAGCCATTGTTGACGAGGCGAACAAGAACAGGAAGGATCACATTCTTACAATTGAAGATCCGATAGAATTTGTGCATAAGAGTCAAAAATGTATCATCAATCACCGTGAAATTGGAGCGCATACTAGAGGTTTTTCCGAAGCCCTGCGAGGAGCTTTACGTGAAGATCCTGATATTATAATGGTTGGTGAATTACGTGACCTTGAAACTATTTCTTTGGCCATGGAAGCATCAATGACCGGTCATCTTGTGTTTGGTACTTTGCATACAATGAATGCGATGAAGACCGTTGATCGTATTATCGAAATATTTCCGGCAAGTCAGCAGGGACAGGTTCGCTCCACTCTTTCAGATTCGTTAAGAGCTGTTGTGTCGCAGACATTGTTTAAACGTATTGACGTCAAAGGTCGATGTGCTGCCTTAGAGATTCTTATTGCAACTCCAGCAGTAAGGAATCTCATCAGGGAGGGGAAAACATATCAAATTCTTTCAGCTATGCAGACTGGTAAGAAATATGGAATGCAAACGCTTGATGATTCTATTCTTGATTATCTTCAACGAAAAATGATTTCTCCAGACGATGCCTATTCTAATGCGGTTGAAAAATCTAAGTTCGTGAAGTTCCTTCGCAAACAACCAACAGATTTTACTGAGGTGTAAAAGTCTTTTTACGGAAGAGTCTGAGTGATTTCAGGCTCTTTCTCTCCATTGGTTTCAAGCAGTATTGTTCCCGCTTTTTTTGTTTCCAGGAAAGGGATGTGTAGTTTTGCTAATCTCTTCAATGTTGCCGGTGCTGGGAAGTGTCTTGATTTTCCAGAAGATATTATGCAGGTGGTGGGTGAAACCGTCCGTAAAAAAGGAACGCTGTTTGAGTATTTCGATCCATGATGCGGAGAGAGTAATACCGTTGCTTGCAAATCGTTACCATATTGCTTTATCAGCGATGCCTCCTTGCGATGACTAATGTCCCCTGGAAAAAGCATTGAAAAGTCTTGGTGGCGATAACGGACAACCAGGCTGGAATCATTGTCTGAATTTTCAGTTTCTGAATGATCAATGGTAGTCAGAGACCAGTTTTTTCCACTGAAAAATGTCTGGTCTGGTACTTTTACTGCAATGCCTTTTTGTCTTGCCGTAGACAGGAGGGCGTTGTAACTGTATGACCTGCTGTGCACTTCACTTATCCAGAGGATGTCCGGGGTGAAATGTTCGAGAAGAAATGAAATCCCGTTATAGTGATCCGAGTCGGGGTGGGTAATCAGGATCTGGTCGAGTTTTTTGATGCCAAGATGCCATAAGTAGGGGGCTATGATTCTTTCTCCCACATTAAAAGTTGTTGAATATCCGCCACCCCCGTCAATGAGGATGTTCTTACCCTGGGGAGTGGCAATAAGAGTGCTGCTTCCCTGACCCACATCAATTACCGAAATGGTTGATTTATCCGACCAGCGTTGTTGAAATGTTCTGACTGGATAAAAGAATAGAAATAGTGAAATTAGTAATGGGATAGCAGCAAGCAATCTTGTTTTGCCTTTCAGGAATAAAATGATAAGCGATCCATAATAGAGGAAAATGGTTGTTAAGGAAGGTGTTGGCAGCCACAGGTTGGTTGTATCTGAAAGGGGCTTCATGGCCAGGATGATTTTTGTTGACAATAAAATTCCCGATGAACCAAGATGCAGCAAAACTTTACCCAGCGACGGGAGCACAGGATCAAAGACGAGTGCAAGAAAACCTAATGGTAAACTCCACATACATATTAAAGGTTCGATAAGCAAGTTTGCCAGAGGACCAATGAATGATATTCGGTTGAAGTAAAAGAGGAGCAGAGGAGCAGTCCCCATATTGGCAAGAAGAGAGATTAACAGGCCACTACCCACATAGATTTTCAGCCTGTTCAATGGTGAAAGGGAGTGATCCAACGCTTTTACATAGAGTCTTGAACCGGCAAGTATTGCAATAATGGCAGCAAAGGAAAGCTGAAAAGAGGGGGTAAACAGTGCTGTTGGATGGATGAACAGTATCAGCAGTGCGGCAAACGAGATAAGAGTGGCAATTGTTTTCTTGCGGTTGGTTATGATCGCCAAAATGGCCGTTGCCGCCATTATGAAGGCTCTTAGTACGGGAGCGTTTCCTCCAGAAAGGGTGACATAAAAAAGAAGTGGAAACAGGGTCAGGATGCTGGCTATTTTTCTGACGTTAAACAAGAGCAGCAGTTTTTCGGATCTGCTTAAGAGAAAATAGAAAAAGCCATACATAAACAAGGTCAGGATTGAGAGATGCAAACCGCTGATAGCCAGAATATGCGATATCCCATTTGCCTTAAAACCTTCCTGTAACTCTTTTGAAAGTCCTGCTTTATTGCCGGTTAAAATTGCCTGGTATAAGGGTGCTGTGCCATGTTTTGCATGGTCAGCAATGAAAGTTGTAGCCCTTGCCCGTACCCTTTCTGGAAAATAACGCCATTTGTCCCATAAGGAAGGCTTAATGCGTAAGCTGTCTATCAGCAAGGGCGAGGTTATTTTTCCTGTTACCCAGATGTTTTTATTGATGAGGTAATTTTTATAATCAAAGGTCCCAGGGGTGGTTAAGGGACGGGGGATTGACAGTTTTGTCCTGCAAATCACCGGTGAACCAGGGGCGATTTGTTTTTCAAATTGCCCCTGGTATCGAATGGTGATCAGACCGGTTGCCGGTTTAAAAGCAGCAGAATGTTCAGTACGATAAGACCTCGTTTCAATGGTTAACGTGGCATGCTCTTCATGCTGTTCAACAACCTTATTGAGAAAACCTGTTATGACCACTTCCTTATTTGTTTTTGCTATGGTGTAGATATGGTGGTCAGCCTTTGGCGGGGTTGTGCAGAGATGGTGGTTAAACCAGCCAACCAGGAAAAAACAGAGCAATATGCAGTATTGCGTTGCCTGATTTTTTTTTAAAACCAATAACAGGGTGGTTATTAGAAGTGATAATAGAAGCAGATGGAAAGGCAGTGCGATTTGGACAAGAGTTGAAAATACAATCCCAGCCCCATAGGCGAAGGTGATAAACAGCAGGAAAAAAGAGTCGAGAAAGCGGTCAATCCGCATCATAGGCGCTTTTGGATGATTTTGAGGTGTTTTTCCACCGTTCCTTTTTGCTCGGTTATAAATTCAAACCCTTTTTTCCCCCGTTGTTTTCGAGTTTCTTCCGAGGAGAGCAGGGTGTCCATTTCAGTTGAAAGATGTTGTGGATTTTTTACGAAGATGGCGCCACCTGCAGTAACAAGCCCCTGGCTTATTTCCCTGAAGTCGTCCATATAATCACCAAACAGAACGGGCACCTGGCAAACGGCGGGTTCTATCGGGTTATGTCCTCCCTGGCGGACCATGCTGCCTCCTACGAATGCGATATCACATACTTGATAGGCAAAAAAAAGTTCTCCCAGGGTATCTAAAATGATGATATCTGTTTTTTCCTCAGTGTCTGTTGTTCGCAGACAGCACGTAAAGCCTTTTGTCAGCGAAATTTGCTCGATTTCTTTTCCCCTTTCTATGTTTCTGGGGGCGATAAGGAGTTGGGTGTCAGGATGTTTTTGACGAATTGTTGTAAAGCAGTCCAAAAGAATTTCTTCTTCCCCTGCATGGGTTGAGCCGGCGACGATCAGTAAGGCATTTTTTTTCATGGATGTGAGGAGAAAATTTTGTTTGGGGGCGATGTCTTCGGCTAAGACCACATCGTATTTGAGATTACCCAGGGTGACGACTTTTTCTGGAGCAACGCCCAATGTAATCATATTGTTGCGATCTTGTTCTGTTTGCATGGCAAGAACGTCAAAAGCGGAAAATAGTTGACCAAAGATCCACTTTGCTCTGAGATATTTCTGGAATGAGGTCTCTGAAATTCTGCCGTTAACCAAAATAGTCGGTACAGAGTATTTTTTTAATATCTTTAATCTGTTAAGCCAGAAATCGGTTTCTACATGAATGTATAAATCGGGTTGTATGTGCCTGAAAAAAAACAACACCACTGGAAGCAGATCAACCGGCGGACTGATAAAATAATCGACGTAATCGGTAAGTATTGATTTTGCCGTTTTTTGACCACTGGTGGTGGCAGCTGAAAAGCAAATTTCAACGTTGGAAAAATTGTTTTTTATACCACGAAGCAAAGGGCGGGCAGAGGTCACCTCTCCAACCGAAAGGGCGTGGATCCAGATTCTTTTTTTGCTTGATTTTTCAGGCGGAAAGTTTACTCCGAATCCCAACTGTGGGCCAATTTTTATTCGATATTTTGGGATGAAAAAACAAAACACCAGAAAAAGAGGGCCGAGTATTGTTAAGAAAAGAAGTTGTAGTATATTATAGACATATATCATATTTACACCATGCGTTTGTATGGAGAGTCTAACATATATGGTCAAAGCACGGCAAGGGCGGGGTAGTTGTCTGGATGAATATAATTTTGGTGGAAAAAGATGAGGTTGTTGATGGCTCTGTTGTTTTGCAGGGGCGTCGGGCACAACATATTATAAAGTTCTTAAAACCTGAAATTGGCGCAGAACTCAAGGTTGGTGTTATCAATGACAAGCGAGGGGTTGGGCGAGTAGTTGGTATAGATAAGAGAAAACGTCAGGTGACGCTCGATATTATTTTACAGAATAAACCCGCCTCGAAACCGATGATTGATTTTGTGGTCGCTTTGCCAAGACCTATAATGTTAAAACGTATTCTAAGTCAATTGACAGCATTGGGGGTCGGGAATCTTCATTTTGTTAATGCAAACAGGGTTGAAAAGAGTTTTTGGCACGCGTCCATAATTAAAGAGGGGGAGTGGTATAATCATTTACTCACCGGACTCGAACAGTGTGTGGATACTCGCATGCCGGCATTACACTTCCATTCACATTTCAGACCCTTTGTCGAAGATTATCTTCCATCTCTTGTAGAACACTATAGTTGCAGGTTTGTCGCTGATCCTTCTGGCAAGAGAGCTGTCAGCCAGGTGCTGGAGGATACCAGAGGAAGGGTGTTGATCTGTGTTGGGCCTGAAGGGGGCTGGGTGGATTTTGAACTGGATTTATTCAGCAAGGCGGGGCTTGAGGTTTGTCATATTGGTGAACGAATTCTCAAGGTCGATACCGCTGTGGTTGCTTTGCATGGTTATGCCTCAGCAATGTTGCAACAATAATCAACTGTGATGATATGTACGAAAACCCGTTAGTTTTAGTTCCGGCAATATTTTTGGTCTGCACCTTTTGCCAATGGCTGGCATGGAGAATAAAGTTGCCGGCTATAATATTTCTGTTGCTGGCTGGAGTGCTTGTTGGTCCCATTTTTCATGTCGTTCATCCTGAAGCCTTACTTGGGGAGCTTTTTCATCCTTTTGTGTCAATGTCGGTGGCCATTATCCTTTTTGAAGGCAGTCTGACCCTGAAGTTTAAGGAAATACTTGGTCTTGAAAAGGTTGTTCGCAATATCCTTTCGGTAGGGGTTCTCGTTACCTGGGCAATTACTGCCGTTGTTACTAAATATGCGATAGGGATCAGCTGGGAGTTTGCTGCATTGTTTGCAGCCATTACGGTGGTGACCGGCCCAACTGTAGTCGCCCCGTTGTTACGAACGGTCAAACCTTCTGCGGCCGTTTCCAATATCCTTCGGTGGGAAGGGATTGTCATTGATCCCATTGGTGCATCCTTTGCTGTCTTGATCTATGAATTTGTCCTTTCTGGAGGCGGCAGCAAGGCTCTCGGGGCAACCCTGATTGCTTTCAGCCAGATTCTATTGATTAGTGGTGGCATTGGGGTCATTGCAGGATATGGCTTTGGTGTTGTGCTTCGTAAGCGATGGTTGCCTGAGTTTTTACATAATATCGGTGTGCTTGGTGTTGTTTTTACTGCCTTTGTTCTTTCAAATTTTATTCAGGCTGACTCTGGTCTGGTCGCCGTAACTGTTATGGGCATGTGGCTTGCCAATATGCCGGGAGTGGAGTTGGATGATATCCTTGAGTTTAAAGAGCATCTCAGCATTATGCTGGTCTCTTTTCTTTTTATTTTTTTAACTGCTGCAATTGATTTAAATGCAATAAAATCTCTGGGTTGGGCGGCTGTTGTCGTTTGTCTGGCGGTGCAGTTTCTGGCAAGACCATTGAATATCATGGTGTCTACTCTTGGTTCAACTTTAAGTTTGTCTGAAAGATATATACTGGCATGGATTGCACCCAAAGGGATAGTGGCAGCGGCAATTTCCTCTCTTTTTGCAATAGAGTTGTCCCATGCTGGAATCGGTGAAGCCGATCTCCTGGTGCCTCTTACTTATACGGTCATACTCAGCACTGTTTTGCTGCAATCGTTTACCTCACGTCCTCTGGCAAAGTGGCTTGGGGTGGCAGAGCCTGACCCCGATGGCTTTTTGATTATTGGTACCAACAAGATTGCAAGAGCCATTGCCACCATAATGCATGAGCGAGGAGTCAAGGTCTTGCTGGTCAATGAGGGATGGGGAAAGATATCAAAGGCAAGGCATGCCGGCCTGCCAACCTACCATGGAAATCCGTTGTCAGACCCGGCAAACAGGTACATGGACTTGGCAGGTATTGGAAAAATGTTGGCGTTATCACAGTATGCCAATGTTAATGCAACCACTGCCAAACGGTATCAGGTAGAATTTGGCAAGGAGAATGTCTATGTCCTTCGTTCTGAAAAAGGTGAGACAGGAAGATTTGATGGCAAAATTCTCTTTGATGCTAAAACCGATTTCAGCTTTCTTGATCAAATGATTGGAAAAGGTGCAAAAATTCATGTGACCCAGCTGACAGACGTATTTTCCTTTGCTGATTTCATGGATTTGCAAGGCAAAAATGGGACATTGCTCCTTGCTATTGACAAGAATGATGCATTTAGACCTTTTCATGTCGATCGGCAATGGGAGCCGGAGGCAGGTTGGTCCATAATATATTTGAACCATCAATTGTTTTAGAGATTTGTCTTTTGATGCAATAATTTACAGGGTGGAAGGATAACGGTGCTGTTGTCCTGGGATTATTTTCCTTTTGAATCGGAATGGAGAAAGGAGTGGATTTCGCGAGCCAGTTCCGATCCAATACCATCAACTTCCTCAAGTTGCGAAATGTTTGCTGTTTGAACCTGTTTAAGGCTTCCGAAATGCTTGAGGAGCTGGTTTTTACGTATCTTCCCGACACCAGGGATCTTGTCAAGCGTTGATGATAAGGTGCTTTTGTTTCTGAGTTTGCGATGAAAGGTTATGCCGTATCTGTGTGATTCGTCCCGCACCCGCATCATGAAGAGTAAGACAGGATCGTGAGCAGGAAGAATAACAGGATTCTTTTGACCTGGCTTATACAGTTTTTCGCCTTCACTCGCTCTTTCCTTTGCAATGCCGATTAATTGAAGCGTATCAGCAATGCCAAGTTCCAGGGCGACCCGCCGGGCAATGTTTAACTGCCCTTTACCGCCATCTACCATAAAAAGGTTGGGCAGGTTATCCTGGTCTATGCCTTTGGAGAATCTTCTGTAAAGCACCTCTTCCATCATACCGTAATCATTAGGCCCTTCGATGCTTTGAATTTTATAGTGACGATATCTTGCCTTGTCTGGTTCCCCTTTGTGAAAACAGATCAGGGAGCCGACTGCCTGTTTACCAGAAATATTTGAGATGTCGAGACACTCGATGGTTTCCGGAGGCGTTGCAAGTTTTAGTTTTTTTACGATGCTCGAGGAGAGGGTTTGCCAGGAGGCTTTTTGTTTTTCTTTCTGATCAAAAATATTTCTGGCATTCTCTTCTGCCATCTTACTGATTTTCAGGCGGTCACCACGTTGGGCGGTTGTAATTGAGACCTTTGTTGTCAGTAGATCAGAGAGCTTTTCAGCGATCAGATTTTTTGAATCGAGCGCAAACGGAACGAGAATTTCTTTTGGTGGCAGGTTGCTTTGACGATCATAGTACTGGTTCAATACCTGCTCGAGGATCATCACATCGTCACCGTACGGCTCCTTGAGAAAAAAGGATTTGGTGCCACTGATGATACCTCCTCGTACAAAGAGTATGGTAATCCCTACAGCCGCATCCTTTCTGAAGAAGCCGAAAACATCCTGATCTTTATTTTGGCTGGAAATTACAACCTGTTTTTCCAGCGTCTTTTCTATTGATCTGATTTGGTCGCGAACAAAAGCCGCCTTCTCAAACTCCAGACGTTCAGCAGCCTGGGCCATCTGAGCGTTGAGTTTTTTCAAAATAGTTTTGTTATGACCTTCAAGTAGAAGAATGACGTTTTTCACGTGGTTTTGATATTCGTCTACGCTGGCTTTACCAAAACATGGAGCCAGACACTTTCCCATTTGATAATCAAGACAGGGACGTTTTCTCTTTTTCAGGACTGATCCTTTGCAATTGCGTAGAGGAAAGGTGGCGGAAATAAGTTTGAGCGTTGACCACATTGCGCTTGATGAAGAATAGGGGCCAAAATATCTGGAACCGTCCCTGTTTTTTCGTCTCGTCATCATCACCCTTGGCCATTCTTCCTGGGTGGTGACCTTTATGAAAGGATAATTTTTGTCATCCCGCAGAATGATGTTGTATTTTGGTTTGTGTTTCTTGATAAGTGATGCTTCGAGGATGAGAGCTTCCTTTTCGGTGCGAGTAATAATGGTATCAACTTTAATTACTCGGCTGAGCATGACCGTAGTTTTGTTATGCTCTACTCCGGTATGCCGGGTGTAGGATGATAGTCTCTTAAAAAGATCCTTTGCCTTGCCAACGTAAATTGGTGCTGATTTTTCATCAAGCATCATGTAAACGCCTGGAGAATGCGGAACAGAATCAAGGGTACTCTTCGGAAACATCGGTTGGTTTTACTGAAATTGCCGGTTAACGCAGCCTTTCTGTTCACCCCGGTTCATTTTTATTTGAGGTGAACAGAAGCTGGTCTACTTGCTGTTTTGAAAGTGCGATGTTCAATACATGGATGACGCATTTTGAATAATTTCTTTCATGTCCCGAACAGCCTGATCAAGACCAGTGAAGACTGCCCGACTGATAATAGAATGCCCGATTGACAGCTCTTCGATGGTGTCAAGGGCAGCAACTGGTGCGGTATTATGAAAATCAAGACCATGACCGGCATTGACTCTTAATCCCATCTGAAAAGCCTTTTCAGCGGCAGTTACAATCTGGTCGAATTCAACTTCCTGTTCGTATTCTGTCGGTGCATCGCAATAGGCGCCGGTATGGAGTTCTACAAAGGTGGCTCCAATATCGTGGGCAGCCTTGATCTGTTTTGGCACCGGATCGACAAAGAGCGAAACCGGTATGCCAGCGGCCATGAATTTTTCAATGGTTTTTGCCAATTTCTTTTTTTGTGAGGCAACATCCAGTCCACCCTCGGTTGTCAACTCCTGACGCTTTTCCGGCACCAGCGTAACCATTTCCGGTTTGGTTGCCAGAGCAATTTTGATAATTTCCTTGTTTGCGCCCATTTCAAGATTGAGCTTGGTGGTGACGGTTTCTCTCAGCAGTCTGACATCTCTTTCCTGAATATGTCTTCTGTCTTCTCTTAAATGAACAACAATGCCTTCTGCACCTGCAAGTTCACAAATAGCTGCTGCCGCGACCGGATCCGGTTTGTTAATCCCCCTGGCCTGGCGGATGGTGGCTACATGGTCTACGTTAATGGCGAGTTTGGTCATGGGGCATCTCCTTTGGGTGTGAATGTATGTAAGTAAATCTTGTTCCTTGTTAAACATTGTCAGGGCATCTTCTGGTGAACGCTCGTGATCATAGCCAATCAGGTGCAATATGCCATGGATTATTAACCAGGTTAATCGTTCATGAAAGGACTGGTTGTATTCTTGTGCCTCCCGGTAGGCAGTATCGATGGAGATAAAGACGTCACCGAGTTCGTTGACAGGAAGAGTTGAAACTATAGTGTCCAGTGCCTCATTAAACGGGAAAGACAGGACATTGGTTGCCTTATCAATATGGCGATAATGATGGTTGATTGACCTGATCTCTTCGTCATCAATCAATAAAATGGAAAGAGACTGATGGGTTAACCGAAGAGATTTGAGGACGTGGACGGTATTTTGGTAGAGTAATCTGGTATTAACTCTACAGTAAGCTGGTTGGTACTTGGCGTGAAGGTTTATGTTCATGATCCTGCGGGCTCTGTTTGCAAGAAGAGCTTATTCCCGTTCTTCCTGCTCATAGGCCTGAATTATTTTTTGCACTAATGGGTGCCTTACCACATCTTGTTTTGAAAAATGGCAGAATTCAATGCCGTTGATGTTGTTGAGAAGTTTTTTGGCTTCCAACAGTCCCGAACTGTTTTTAACCGGCAGGTCAACCTGGGTGGAATCTCCTGTTACCACGGCGCGTGAATCAAAACCAATTCTGGTGAGAAACATTTTCATCTGTTCTCTGGTGGTATTCTGGGCTTCGTCAAGAATGATGAACGCGTTGCTGAGGGTCCTGCCGCGCATAAATGCCAGCGGAGCAATTTCTATTACTCCCTGCTCGACCATGTCCGCCGCCTTGTCTGGACCGATCATATCATTTAAGGCATCGTGTAAAGGTCGTAAATATGGGTTAACTTTTTGTGCCATATCTCCGGGCAGAAAGCCTAGTTTTTCACCAGCTTCAACTGCTGGTCTGGTGAGAATAATCGAGCGAACTTCGTTGTTTACCAATGCACTTACCGCCATTGCTACAGCAAGATAGGTCTTTCCTGTTCCCGCCGGGCCGATGCCAAAAACAATATCATTATGCCTGATAGCGTCTATATACAGCTTCTGATTGGGAGTTTTCGGGGAAATAACCCGGTTCCGTGTGGTTACGTAAACCTTGTCGAGGAAGATTCTGGCAAGTTTGGCCCTTGGATTTGACTCGAGGATTCTTACGCCAAAGGCAATGTCTGATGTATAGACGGGATGACCTGTCTCAATCAGATCATAGAGTTGTTTTAACAGATCGGTGGCGAGTTTCACTTCATGGTGTTGACCACTGATGTTCAGGCAGTTGCCGCGGGTTTTGATCGTAACCCCTGTACTCTTTTCTATTGTTTGGAGATTCTTGTTTAAATCTCCAAACAATAGCATTGCCAGAGTGTTATCTTCAAAACAAAGATCTTGAAAATGCTGTTTTGGACACATAGGCGTTATTTGGTCACACCAACATGTATGAAATTTTTAAAAAATATTGAGTTATTTAGCTTTCAGAATTTCTTCATCAATCAGCTTCTGGAATCCCGCAACCGAACGATTTTGAACCTTTCTGCCGTTGACATAGGCGGTAGGTGTGCCACTCACCCCTGCTGTTTGTGCCATTTGTATGTCCTGATTAATGAGAGCTCTCGTCGCCGGAGAAATCATGTCATTTTTAAATACGTCCATATTAAGATTGAGTTTGATGGCGATTTGCTCGATTTTTTTCAGATCCAGTTCCTGGGTTGCAAAAAGCTGGTCATGAAATTCCCAGAATTTTCCCTGCTTGTGGGCCGCAAGGGCTGCCATCGCAGCAGGTTCTGCCATCGGATGTATCCGGAGCGGGAGATTTTTCAGTACGAGTTTAACTGTCTTGGGATTGTTTTCAAGCACTTTGTCAATAACGGGCGGAAGCTTTTTACAGAAAGGACACTCAAAATCTGTGAAAAGGGTAATGGTAACAGGTGCATCGGCAGGTCCTTTGAATGGAGATTGACCGGCTTCCAGCTCAGCAATTTGACTTACGGAAAGGTTGGTAAAGCTGTTGTTTTCAGAATTTATTAAAAAAAGTTGTTCTCCGTAAGGAGCAATGTCAATGGCAGTGACGCCTTTGTCAACTGGTATGGAGCCAAGTAAGGTGCCCTCGGGCGTAAACACATGTACCTTGCTATCATTTCCCAGCACAAAAACTTTTTTTCCATCAAGTGAATGAACCAGAGAAACTGGCTTTGCCGGAATATTCCATTGAGCTTTGGTAAACCATTCTATTTTGTTATCCATACCGCTTTCTTGTGCAGCTAATGCTGGTAATGACAAGGAAAAGACGGTTAGGGTTGCAAGAGCAGTTTTTTTAAGTAATTTCATATTATTCCTCATGTTGTTTAAAACGGTAATTACATAGTAATTTATTGATAATAGCTATTGTGGAAAGGTTTGGCAAGTATTGCTCTGTAATAGATTTTACAGAGCAGGTTGGAAAAAGACAAATGCCAAGAGAACAAAAACAGCAACTCTTTTTTGAAACAGTGAGGGAGAAAAGCATTTTCGCAATTCAGCTTGACTGGTATTGTTATCTGAATTATAAGGGTGTTTTCGTACGGTAAATCTTGCGAGGGTGGCGGAACTGGTAGACGCACCAGACTTAGGATCTGGCGCCTTACGGTGTGGGGGTTCGACTCCCCCCTCTCGCACCATGTGCTGAAAGCCTCAAGCCTCTGTAAATAAAAGGTTTGAGGCTTTTTTGTTCTGTGGAAGATGTCGTAGAGAATGGGTGATGACTGTTAAGAGGCGTTTGGCGGAAATCATATGGTTGAAATAAAAAAATTGACAGGTTGAAAAATTGCTATATTGTTTGCTCTCGTTCGTGAAAGTATCTTCCGGTACTTGTCTGTTCGGTGTGGTGCAAAACTGAGGTCTTATAGTAAGGTTGCTGCATCATTTTGCCTGATGTTAAAAGAGAGTATCGAAAAAGAAACATTAATGGTATAAAAGTTTTCAGATATTTCGTTTGAATGCATGTTGGGCAGGGTAGGATTCTCCCCTCCTTTTCATATCAGAAATAACCTGTTTCAAGGTTCATCATGAAAAAGTGGCTACATTATTTCTGTCGTTATTCAATCCATGAATGCCAGGAGGTAATGTGGTGGAATCAAATACAGTTTTAATTTATTACAAAGGGATAAGCAGATGGACATAGCTATTGAAAAGTTGAGTGAACTTACACGAGAAGTCACAATCACCTTACCTGAAGCCGATGTGAAAGGAAAGCTTGAGAAAGAGTATGATAAATTACGACGCGAAACGAAAATGAAAGGGTTTCGTCGTGGTAAGGTACCCATGAGCATAATCAAAAAGAGCTATAAACCACAGGTTGAAGCTGAAGTAGGTGAAAAACTGATTCAGGAAAGCTATTTTGACATCATTGAGAAGCAGGATTTCGATGTTATTACCCATCCCAACATCAAAAGCATCAAATATAATGATGATGGTTCATTTACCTATGTTGCCGAAGTAGATATCAAGCCTGATTTTGAACTTGGTCAGTATAAAGGGCTTGAAATTGAAAAGGTCGACACCTCTGTTTCCGAAGAAGAGGTCGATGCGGAAATTGCGGTGATGCAGAAAAATATGGCTGCACTCCAGGGCGTAGAAGACCGGGCTGTTCAAGAGGGTGATGTGGTCGTCGTTGATTATCAGGGCTTTCATAAAGGTCATGCCATGGAGCACGTCAAAAACGATGACTACTCCGTTGATGTTGGATCAGGGAGAATGGGTAAGGAATTTGAAGAAAAACTCATTGGCATGAAAAAAGGTGATGAGGCAAGTCATGAGGTTGATTTTCCTGAAACTCATCAGAATCCTATCCTTCAAGGAAAAACGGTTGAGTTCAAGATAACGGTTAAGGATATTAAAGAGCGTGTACTTGCAGAGCTTGATGATGAATTTGCTAAAGACGTTGATGAAAAATATAACAATTTTGATGAATTCAAAGCAGCAGTCAAAAGCCGTAAGGAAGCTGAAAAAGCTGAGGCTTCAGAAGGGGTTATTACTGATAGGATCATGAAGGCTCTGCTTGAGAAACATGATTTTGAGGTTCCTGAAAAACTGGTTGTTTATGAGGCAGAGCAGATGGTCAAACAGACCGAACAACAGTTTCAGCAGGCGGGAATGTCATTGGAAGCTGCCGGGTTGAACAAGGATGATCTGAGTAAGGAAAATATGCCAATGGCAACGCAGCGAGTTCGCGGTGATTTTATCTTGAAAAAGATCTCAGAGGTCGAAAATATCAAGGTTACCGATGAAGACCTGGAAAGAGGGTTTAAGAGAATTGGTGACCAATACAATATGTCCGTTGCAAAGGTTAAGGAATTCTTTAGAAGTAGAGATGACTTACTGCCGTTTATGAATGAACTGCTCAACGAAAAGGTGCTCAATCTGTTGCGTGAAGAGGCTGTTCTTGTTGAGGCCAAGGAGCCGGTTGAAGGCAGCGGTGAGGAACCCGAAGAGAGTTCAGAATAGAAAATCCTGTTTTTGTGTAAGACTCATTTGTGCCTCGTTCAACATTGAATTGAAGGCATTTATAAATACCCTTTTCGACTGCAATTGGTGTAATCCTCTTGCAGTCGTCCTTTTTAGGAGAAATGACATGAATTTGATTCCAATGGTTGTGGAGCAGAGTCCCCGTGGTGAGAGGTCTTTTGATATTTATTCCAGATTATTACGGGAAAGGATCGTTTTTCTTGGTTCTGCTGTTGATGATAATGTCGCCAATGTCATTATAGCCCAGTTACTTTTTTTAGAGGCCGAAGATCCGGAAAAGGATATTACCTTCTATATCAACTCTCCTGGAGGATCGGTAACAGCCGGAATGGCTATTTACGATACCATGCAGTTCATAAAATGCGATATTGCAACAGTGTGTATGGGGCAGGCGGCGTCGATGGGTGCTTTTCTGCTTGCAGCAGGGTGTAAAGGAAAGAGGTATGCTTTGCCAAATGCCAGAATTATGATTCATCAACCCATGGGCGGTTACCAAGGGCAGGCAACGGATATTGATATCCATGCCAAAGAAATATTGCGTATCCGTGAGGACTTAAATAAGTTGTTGGCCAAGCACACTGGAAAAACAGTAAAGAAGATACAGGGTGATACCGATCGAGATAATTTCATGAGTTCCAATGAAGCGGTGAAATATGGTATCATTGATGAGGTGCTCGTTAAACGGGAAGACATTAAAGAGGAAAAATAGATGAGCAAATCCGATGATATGGACAAGGAATGCAGATGTTCCTTTTGTGGTAGAGAGCGGGAAGAAGTTGATAAGCTCATAGAAGGTCCTGACGTTTATATTTGTGGCGACTGTGTCGAATTATGTAACGAAATCGTTGCCGAAGAAAATGTTACTCCAGAGGAAGGGGAGACGCTTCCTTCGTTAAAACCAAAAGAAATCCATGATCATCTCGATCAGTATATCATTGGCCAGGATTACGCTAAAAAGGTGATGGCGGTTGCTGTACATAATCACTATAAACGTATTGGGGCACCGAAAAGAGAGCAGCTTGACGACACTGTAGAGCTCCAGAAATCAAACATTATTTTGATTGGTCCAACTGGTTCGGGGAAAACCCTGATGGCACAGACCCTGGCCAGAATCTTGAATGTCCCGTTTTGTATCGCAGATGCTACGACACTGACGGAAGCTGGATATGTGGGCGATGATGTGGAAAATATCCTGGTTAATCTTCTTCAGGCAGCTGATTATGATGTTGAAAAGGCTGAACGGGGAATCATTTATATTGATGAAATCGATAAGATCGCCCGTAAATCTGACAGCCCTTCTCTGACCAGGGATGTTTCCGGTGAGGGGGTGCAGCAGGCGCTTCTCAAGATCATTGAAGGAACGATTGCCTCAATTCCACCCAAAGGAGGCAGGAAACATCCTCAACAGGAACTGGTAAAAATTGATACCACTAATATTCTGTTTATTGTCGGTGGTGCCTTTGTTGGTCTGGACAAAGTGGTGAAACGACGTGGAGGAACCAAGTCCATCGGATTTAATGCCAGGATTCAATCTGACGATAAGAAGAAGATGGGAGAACTGCTTGCCTCGGTTCAACCGGAAGATTTGTTGAAGTTCGGCCTTATTCCTGAAATGGTTGGTCGTCTTCCTATTATTGCCACTATGCATGAACTTGAAGAAGAAGATCTTGTTCGAATTTTGAAAGAACCGAAAAATGCACTGACCAAACAGTATCAAAAACTGTTTGAATTTGACGAGATCAGACTTAGCTTTACAGAAGATGCTTTGACTGCAATTGCCAGAAAAGCCCTGACCAGAAAATCCGGGGCAAGGGGACTGCGTTCTGTGATGGAGGCAGCCATGCTGGACATTATGTATGATCTTCCCTCTAAAGAGGGCGTCCAGGAATGTGTGGTTAATGAGCAGGTGATTACAGATGGAGAATATCCTGTAGTTCTCTATCGGAAAGAAAGTGAGAAGCAATTAAAAACTGCCTAGCAGTAAGGACTCTTGTATGTCAAATAAAGAAAATAATACAAAGCTTTATCCGTTGATGCCGTTGAGGGATATCGTTGTTTTTCCACATATGGTTGCGCCGTTGGTTGTTGGCCGCAAGAAGTCGATCCAGGCACTTGAAGATGCCATGGAAAAAAGGACGGAAATCTTTCTGGTTACCCAGAAAGATTCTACTACTGATATGCCCGGTGAAAAAGACATCTATACTGTTGGTACGCTGGCATCGGTGATGCAGCTTCTTCGTTTGCCGGATGGTACGATCAAGGCATTGATCGAGGGCAGGGTTCGGGCTGAGATAGTGTCCCATGTCCCCAATGAAAATTTTCAGCAGGTTGAAGTTCAAGAACTTGCTGATGAGGTGATTGTTGGGCCTGAATTATTGGCGTATGAGCGGGAATTACGTCGTTCTTTCGAAAATTATGCCAGTAGTAACAAAAAGATTGCCAAGGAAGTTGTGCAATCGGTTGCCTCGATTGAAGAGCAGGACAGGTTGCTGAATGTCATTTGCGCACATTTGCCGCTTAAGACTGTAGAAAAACAGGAAGTTCTTGAGCATAAGACTCTGGTCTCCCGTATTGTTAAAGTCCTTGAGGTGATCAATCGGGAAATAGAACTTGCCTCAATAGAAAAGGATATTAACGCCAAGATAAAGACCAAGATGAGTAAGACTCAGCGAAATTATTATCTTGGTGAGAAGGTGCGTGAACTTCAGTCTGAGATGGGACAGGGAGAGAATGGGCTGGACGAAATGGGAGAGCTTGAAGAAGCGATTAAAAACAAACTGCTTCCCGCTTATGCTCTTGAGAAAACCACTAAAGAATTTAACAAGCTTAAAAATATGCCACCGATGTCGGCAGAGACAACGGTGGTAAGAAATTATATCGATACCATCTTAAATCTTCCCTGGAAAAAGAAGAGTCGTTCGAAGATTGAAATAAATAAGGCTGAGCGAATCCTTGATGAAGATCATTACGGCTTAGAAAAGCCCAAAGAGCGGATTCTTGAATATCTTGCTGTACAGGCACAGGTGAAAAAGATTCGAGGACCGATTCTTTGTCTTGTCGGTCCTCCAGGTGTAGGTAAAACATCAATTTGTAAATCTATTGCCCGTGCCATGGGACGCAAATTTGCAAGACTCTCCTTGGGAGGAGTGCGTGATGAGGCAGAAATAAGAGGGCATCGAAGAACCTATATCGGTGCCATGCCGGGGAAAATAATCCAGACCATGCAGAAGGTCGGCGTGGCAAACCCGGTGGTATGTCTTGACGAAGTTGACAAGATGTCGATGGATTTCAGGGGTGATCCGTCTTCAGCCTTGCTTGAAGTCTTGGATCCTGAACAAAATTTTTCCTTTAATGACCACTATCTTGATCTTGATTATGATCTTTCGCAGGTGTTTTTTATTACTACTGCAAATAATCTGCACGCAATTCCGGGACCTTTACGGGATAGAATGGAAGTCATTCAGATTACTGGTTATATGGAAGAAGAGAAGGTTAAAATTGCCCAAGGGTATCTGGTCCCAAAACAGCTCAAGGCAAATGGCTTTAAAAGTGGTGATATCAAGTTTTTTGAAAGTGCCATTCTTGAGATTGTGAGAATGTACACCAGAGAAGCCGGGGTGAGAAGCCTGGAACGTTCCATTGCTTCAATTTGCAGAAAGGTGGCGAGAGACCGCCTGAAGAAAGGAGAAAAGACCAGAAAGTACCGGTTGAATGCAAAATCGATTAACAAATTTCTGGGAACTCCGCTTTACAGGTTTGGCTCTGCCGAAGAAAAGGATCGGGTAGGGCTTTCCACAGGGCTTGCCTGGACCGAGGTTGGTGGTGAGTTACTGCAAATTGAGTCAACCTTGATGGCAGGGAGTGGTAAATTGTCTGTGACTGGCAAGCTGGGAGATGTCATGAAAGAATCTGCACAAGCTGCCCTGAGTTATGTGCGTTCGCGGGCATTGATGCTCGGACTTGATCCAGATTTTTATCAGAAAATTGATATTCATATTCACATCCCCGCCGGGGCAATACCCAAAGATGGTCCTTCTGCAGGTATCACCATCGCAACCAGCTTGATCTCTGCCCTGCTTAAAAAACCCGTGCGACACAATCTCGCCATGACTGGTGAGATAACCTTGCGGGGCAGGGTTTTACCCATAGGGGGACTGACCGAAAAATTACTGGCTGCCAAAAGGGGGAATATAACCCATGTTGTCATTCCGGTGGAAAATGTGCCAAATCTTGATGATGTGCCACAAAAAATTAAAAAGAGTTTACAGATAGAACCGGTCGAGCATATGGACGAGGTTTTGGAATTGGCTGTGGTAGTGGAGAATAATGAAAGCCTGTTTAAAGAAGTTCCTTTGGATATGATTTACAACGATATTACTGTTTCGACATATAATACACCGCATTAACTTTTTAGTATTTTTTGGTTGACGTGAGGTAGGGAAATTGGTAAATAGTCCCTCACGCTAATTGACGGGGCGGGTAGCTCAGTTGGGAGAGCATCGGCCTTACAAGCCGAGGGTCACAGGTTCAAGCCCTGTTCCGCCCACCATCAATTAGAAGAGATGGTAAAATACTGGGGTCGTAGTTCAGTTGGTTAGAATGCCGGCCTGTCACGCCGGAGGTCGTCGAGTCTCGTCGGCCCCGCCAGTATAATAAAGGGTTTCAGGCATTGTCTGGAACCCTTTTTTTCTTTGTGTGTAGCCCGGTATCATCGTTTATAGTACACAAAGGTGGAGAAAATAGGAGGGGTAACGACACAAAATATCGAAATTCCTTTCTTCTTGTTTGATCACTGAAAGCAACACACTTCCCTCATACTTCAAGATAGTTCATGATTTCTTTTTTGTTTGTATAGTGTAATCATAATAAATATGCTGCGGTTTTGCTTAATACCATGATGGTTTTGTGGTCATACAATTACTCAGAAAGCGTTCGGCAAAGGTGGTGTTTGCTCGGTAAGAAAGTAGTGCAAAAACAGAAAGTAATTGCTCCATAAGAAAAACGTACTTACTATTTCTGTTGCTGGGTGAAGACAAGACTCAGT
>PDWI01003048.1_pt1 | contig 24250 bp, 18 predicted proteins | sample 1430891 | NCBI WGS metagenome assembly PDWI01 (sample SAMN01162508, study PRJNA174530) | Oral metagenome, whole genome shotgun sequencing project. | biome: Marine environment; feature: Marine mammal; material: Swab sample of the gingival sulcus; isolation source: swab sample of gingival sulcus... | reverse complement strand
AAAAAATGGGGTGGATGATGGGATTTGAACCCACGGCCTCTTGGGCCACAACCAAGTGCTCTAACCAGCTGAGCTACATCCACCACATATTGCTGCCATAAAACGCGGCTTCTTTATACCCAGTCAAAAAATGATTTGCAATACAAATTTTCTACAAATCGGCTTGGCAGTGCTTGCACTTTTTCGCCTGCTTTTTTATCAGCTCAAGGCAATAGGGGCATTCTTTCTTGAAATTATTCTTTAATAACTGATCAACGATGAGATTGGTCTCCTGCTCAAAGCTGGAATCTCGAAACTGGTGGTTTCGTATCGGATCGATACAACTGAGATCATTGAGCTGCAGCAGGTAGCCCATAGCCCGGCGGCGATGTTCACGGTTTGCAGCCTCATCGAGAAGCAAGGTCAGCACCGGGGTAAGATTTTTTTCGGCAACGCAGGTATCAAGTGCTGCGATGGCCTCTTTTTCCTCGTGGTAGCGTTTGTTTTGCCTTCTAATGGCTTCCTTGTCAATAACGCTTGCTTTAAAGGCATCCTTATTGCCGACCATCATCACGTTACCCTCTTTGGAGCGGGGAAGTTCCATATATCTATACGAGGCATGGTGGCCATATTTACTGTCTATATTTTCCCAGCCTTTTAAAAATAATGAGCAGGCATCATTTAAGCAGATAAAAAGGACATCGGAACCCCAGCCCAGGCCGTCACCGACATGAATCTGTGGGGCTTCGCAGCAAGACATTTCTTCTTTGCAATGCGGGCAGATGTGTACTTCATCGAGGTAATCGTAATTTTGCATTACCATGATAGTAATTCTCCTTATATAAATGGCAGCCGGGTTTTATAGCGAAGATATTGTATCCCGACACGTTGTTATCTGGTTTTACTTTCAGGCAAAATCTCACGACCGCTGTCTTGTAATACATCGTCAACAGCTTTTGCCTGTTGCATTTTCCGTTTCAAAAATTGTGGCGTCAGATATTCTTTATTCTGCTCAATAAGTGCAGAAATTCCAGAAATATCCTGGGCATCAGCCATATCCATAAGCCGAAGAAGATTCTCGGCAAAACTCTTTACGATCTTACGGCCATCTCCCTTCGTTGACATGATCTCCGCATAGGTGCGTGGATTCTGATTATGAACCCGAGCCATAGAAAGAATGCCGTAGAGAGAGGTCAGGGTAGAATGACTGCCAATATCGTCACAATTGATCTGGTGCTCGGCAAGGGTTTTTGCCAATGCTACCGATATTGTGGTTGGCAGCTTTTGACCAACTCCCATCAAAAGATCGTGTTTTTGGGCATTATCGTGATAGATCTCTGCGCCATGTTTATAGAGAAAGGCCTCAAATTCACTACAGAAACTGCCACTTCTCGGAGTGCGCACTACAATGGCATTTTTGTCTTTCATCGAGACAATCTGTGGCCCCCAGAGATTGTGTACAAAGATAATCTCTACTGCAGGATCAGTTGTCTGTAATGCCGTTTCCAGGCTGTTTTCTGATTCTCCAGCTAAAATGATAAGGGCTTGCCCCGCACAAAGCAAGGGGCCGTATTTGGCAATGGTGCTCGCAGTCACTGAAATCGGCACACAGATGACCACCACATCGACCTGTTCGATCATCTGTTCCGGGCGAAGCTCGCTGGTCCTTCCGGTTATCAAGGTCTTATAACCTTCGCTGCGTAGTTTTCTGGCAAACCAGGTGGTCATCGCACCGCTGCCAATAAAACCAAAAGAGCCTATCTGCTTGACCCGCATATCAACACGGGGAAATGAACCCAGCAGTTTCACCATGCCCGGTTCCTGGATAACCGCATGTTCGAGCCGGTATACCGCAGTTTTTAAAGCCTCGTCAGAGATATGCCCTTCAAGTTCTATATAAATACGTAATTTTTGGGTGGTGATATCGTTTTCAGACTGAAGATCAAGAATGTTGATACCCCGACGGGTGAATTCCCCTAAAATATCAGCCAACATGCCCACCCGATCGTTGAGCGGTTTGGTAATTAACGCGGTGGCATCATATCCCGTTGCCGGGGCAGGGGATTTGCCAATGACAGCAAATCTGGTTCGGTTATGAGAGACGACCTCTCGTTCGCTCAGCTCAAAGCCATATGATTTTACCAGGGCTTCAGAATCAATGACTGCATAATTTTTTCGCTGTTCTGCAATGATTTCTTCGAAAGCCGTCTCAATATGACGGGCAGCCATCAGCGTGGCATCGGGAAAATGTTTTTCGATATATTCTTCGCACTGTTTTAAGACACTGTTTCTGGCAACGATCACCTCTATCGGATACTCGCTAGTTCCTGGCACTCGAGCCAAAGAGAGGTGGATCGGTAAAACGACATTATCAACCCAATACCCGGAGGGGATCGCCGCCATTTTAAAGTATTCTTTTACCTCGCCTTCCCGAGTGTTGTACACCGGCAGCAACACAAAATCGGTTTCTTCGGCGGTAAACGCAGCAATGGCATCAGCAAATCTGTTATACGATATAATTTGAGCCTTGGGGGCATATTGTAACGCGGCATTATAGCTGTCTGAACCTTTAGGCCCGAGAGCTGCAATGCGTTTTGTGTCCTCGTGTGGGATGTGATCTGAAATCATGGTGTGGGCTGCTTATAGTATTGCGTGATTTTCGACAAATGGCCCATCTTTCCAGAGTTTTTTGAAAGAAAAAGCATCACATCAAGTTGCCGAAAAAAGATGGCGGGACAACGAACTGGCTGTATCTTGAAAAATAAACAAGAAAATAATACCCGGCACAGCAATGCTGCAACCGGGTAAAAAAAACTGGCATTACAGAAAAATTATCAGGGCCAGAGCAGAGGCTTGTAAATCCAGCCAACTGTGCCGCTTGAATGACGAACTTTCACCCATTTTCCGTTATTTCCCATCTTTGTCATAATAACGCCCCGTTCCACATCGGCAACGACAGTACTTTTGGTCGAAGGTTCCGCACGCATATTAACGCTTGTTTTTGCATTGACGATTGCAGTGGTGTTCGCACCAAGCAGGGAGTTATGTATCCAGCCGGTATCCCCTTCAAAATCTGTGACTTTTGACCATTCTCCTTTTTTTTCAATAAGTTGCAGTGGGTAGCCGTAAAACAGCTCCATCGCAATTGGATTCTCTGTGCCAGGACCAGTACGGACATTGACCTTATCTTTTTTGATGCTGAAATATTCAGCACTCATGGCAGGTGAGGCAAGAAAGAGGTACGCAAGTAATATTGTAGAAACAATAGAAAATAAAGTGATACGTGATGACATAAGACAAACCGTTGCAAAAAGATAAAGGCGTACTTGAAAGAAGTTTTTTGTTTATATTATTTTTATTTAAGAAACAAGGTATCCAAAATACACCCAAAAATATTTCCAGCCAGACATCTCAGCACCCACTTATAGCATTTTGGATGGGCGAAGTCAAACGGCAAGTCACGGCCTGGTTTCTGAGAATATGGCGTTTTAGGAAGAGACTGAAATCAGGTCCAAAGAGTATGCAGCATTGCTGTTTGCTGGTCCATGGTTGCCTTGCCGCCGAATGGCAGCGTGATGTTGGCAGTGATATGTCCTATCGGGAAATTTCCCCAGATTGGAAAGGAGCAATGCCCCGTCACTTCCAGGATTCTTTGCCAGACATGTTCTGTATAGCGAAGTTTTGCGAGAGGATCATTGCTATGACTTTTCAAAGAGAAATCACCAAGGATAAGTCCTGAAATGTTCTCAAAAATTCCTGTTAATGCCAACTGGGTTAGCATTCTATCTATCTTGTAGGGTGGTTCATTGGTTTCCTCAAGAAAAAGAATGGCACCGTTGAGAGAGGGTGTATATGGAGTGCCGAACATAGTGAGAAATGAACAAAGATTTCCACCGAGTAACGGCCCTATAACTGTAGATCCTTCACGTAATACTTCAAGTTTTTCAGGCCGGAAGGGGGGAAGCTGTTGTCCAGAAAGGGTATGAAAAAATTGGGACCGTGCAGTTTTATCCAGTCGAGAAAGCGAGGTCACCACTGGACCATGAAAACACAGGCAACCACTTCGTGCGTAGAGTTGGTGAAGAAGTACTGTAATATCAGAAAAACCAAGAAACATCTTGGGATGTTGCCGGATAGAGGTAAAATCAAGATAGGGGACAAGACGCAAACAGCCATAACCGCCCCGTGCTGCAATGATTGCCTTGATGGTGTTGTCCGCAAAGAGCTGCATCAGTTCTTTGGCCCGTTTTTTGTCACTATCTGCAAGATATGTGTTGTCTCCTGGCCAGAGTTCTCTCGGAAATACTGGACAAAAGCCCATCTCGCGAAGAACAGTAATTCCTTGCTGGAACTTTTCAGTATCAAAAATCTGGCCCGCTGGTGCTGCAATACCAATGCAATCACCTTTTTTTAGACCCTGTGGAATGAGCAAGGATTTTTTCATCACAAAACCGTTTGTTCATAAATATATACAAGACCTTTCAGGGTAATGAGCTGATCTACCTGGGTAATTCTTCGTGATGCCGGGGCGATAATCGGGGCCATGCCACCTGTCGCGATCACTCCCAGTTCCTGCTCAGTATCGCCAAGCATCTCATGTTCTATCCGGGCGATCATGCCATCAACCATGGCACCATATCCATAGATAATTCCACTGGTCATGGCTCCGACGGTATTGGTTCCGATAACCTTTTCAGGAAGTTTATGGATATCAATATGGGGAAGTCGTGCGGTTCGCGAGGCAAGGGCCTCAAGAGAGATTGCGACACCGGGCAGTATTGTACCGCCAATATAAGTGCAATCGGCAGCAACACAGTCAAAGGTGATTGCGGTGCCAAAGTCAACGACAACCAGAGGCCGTTTTAGCTGCTGGTATGCGGCAATACTGTTCACCAAACGATCTGGACCGATCTCTTTAGGATTGGGTAGGGCAATATTGATAAGCTCTGTAAGTGTCTCTGCGGAAACAGAAATAATTTTTTTTGTATCATCTTTGAGCAGATATTTCCGGCAGCACGATCTCCATACTGTTTCAAGTGCCGGAACAACGCTGGCAAGAACTACTCCAGAAATATCGTGCGTAGCGACACCAAGCATCGAAAACAAGGCATAATATTGAGAGGCTATCTCATCATCGGTCTTTGCGATATCCGACTTCATTCGCCATTGCCCAATGAGGGTATCTTCTTTGTAAAGACCGGTGACCGTATGAGAGTTACCAATATCAATAATCAAAAGCATAATAAGTACCTTTTAATAATACAGCGTGAAACCAAGAGGTGAGTTGTTATTCAAGGTGGAAATCATATGTGTAACGGCTTTTGTTTTTTCTCCTTCGTGGTATTACTGGCAAGCTGACCACAAGCCGCTGAAATATCAGCACCTCTGCTGCTTCTGATAAAGACTGAATAATGGGCGTCACGCAAGATTTTTTGAAAGGCAAGGGCACGCTCACGACTCGGACTTTTATAAGGAAGCTGAGGACATTCATTGTACGGAAGCAGGTTTATTTTACAGGGAATGTTCCGTAATTTTTTCGCAAGGATACGGGCATCAGAATCAGAATCATTGATACCGGCGAGCAGGATGTATTCAAACATAATTCGCTTACGCCGAGGTATCGGAAAATCTCGGCAAGCCTCAAGAAGCCTGTCAATGTTATAGCGTTTATTTACCGGCATCAAGAGATTACGTTTTGCATCATCCACAGCATGGAGTGAAATTGCCAAATTGACGGAGCTTTTCTCTCCAAGCTCCCGCATTTTCGGCAAAATGCCGCATGTTGACACGGTGATTTTTCGTGCAGTAAGATCCATGCCTTTTGGCTCAGTGAGGATCGAAAGAGAGCTGAGTACATTTTTGAAATTATTTAATGGTTCTCCCATACCCATGTACACCAGGTTGGTCACACGATTTGGCCCAATCAAATTATCTACGGTAAGCAGGTAATCACGCACCGCACAGACCTGATTAACAATTTCAGCAGTGGTCAGGTTGCGGATAAAGCCCATAGTCCCGGTAAGACAGAAAGTACATCCCATCGCACAGCCAACCTGGGAAGAGATACAAAGAGTATTGCGATCCGGTTCGGGAATCAATACCGCCTCAATGACATTGCCATCATCAAGGGTAAAACCAAATTTAACACAACCATCTGCGGCGTGTTCAGTAACAATGTTTTCAAATTTTGACATCCGGGCTTTTTCCGCAAGGACGTTACGAAAACTTTTCGCAAGATCAGTCATCTGGGAAAAACATTCAATGCCGGGCCGATACAACCAGGCCATAATCTGGCGGCCACGAAACGCTGGCTGACCAAGACTTTCAACATAGGCAACCAGCTCCTCTTGATTGAGGGCTCTAAGATCTTGTTTTTCTTGTGACATGATAATGAAAACCGGATATGCGGCCCGGGATAATGCAATAAAAGATTATTCTTTATAGTATTGTTTAAATTCCTCTGTTGGTTTGCGATCGGAATATATGTAAACAGTGTTGCCAAGGGGGTCAATGACAGAAAAGCCTCGATCGCCCCAGGGATGATCTTCTAAAGGCATTGCAGTCTGCAAACCTGCCGCTGTTATTCGTTGGTACTCCTGATCAACATCAGTAACCTTGAAATTAAGCATAACACCAGCTCCAGCAAAAGGTGCCATGTCCTGTTGTGGCTCGATGAATTGTATTGAAGGGCCATGTTCACCAATTCTCAGGTTAAGATACCAGCCACAATCAAAGACAGTCTTTGCTGCAAAATATGCTTTATAGAAATCTCGACAGGCGTTCAAATCGTTCGTGCAAAAGCAGGGAGACAATTCTATTGGATTCATTTTTCGATCCTGAATAAGAAAGTAACGAAAACAGCCGTGACGATTTTCACCGTCTGGTCTGTTTGAGAAATGATTTTTATGATTGTAAAGGAAATGTGTTTTCTGGCATTCCCTGCTTCAGAGAACACCAGAAAACAGTAAGATAAGTAGATTTGTTAAGATTTATTATTAGCTTCGAATTGTCGCATAAAGGCAACCAGTTTCTCAACACCATTAAGAGGGAAGGCGTTGTAAATAGATGCCCGGCAGCCACCAATGGAGCGATGCCCTTTAAGACCAGAAAGACCGACGGCCGCGGCTTCCTGAATGAATTTTTGTTCAAGTTCTGCTGTTGGTAAATTAAACGAAACATTCATCAAAGACCGGGAAGAGACTTCGGCATGACCTCGATAATAGGGCGTGCTATCAATGACATCGTAGATGAGTCGTGCTTTTTCCTGGTTCTTTTTTTCTATTGCAGTAATGCCGCCTTGATCTTTGAGCCATTGCAACACCAGGGAAACCATGTAAATGGCAAAGGTTGGCGGGGTGTTAAACATCGATCCTTTGTCAGCATGGGTCTTGTATGAGAGCATGGTCGGAAGATCGTCGGGCAGGGAGGCAATGAGATCTTCTCTGATGATTACCAGGGTTACTCCGGCAGGGCCAAGGTTTTTTTGGGCTCCTGCAAAGATTAACCCAAATTTTGAGACGTCAAATGCTCGCGAGAGTATATCCGAAGACATATCAGAGACCAGCATTTTTTCGCACTGGGGCATATTCTGAAACTGGGTACCATAAATAGTGTTGTTTGAGACAAAATAAAGATATTCGCTATCGGCTGCGACCTGATATTCATCATCAGTGGGAACCCTGTTAAAACTTGTTGCTTCGCTTGAATAGGCAACGTCTATATCACCAAAAGCCTGGGCCTCTTTTATGGCTTTTTTTGCCCAGGTACCGGTGTTTAAATAGGTGGCTTTTTTCTTTTTCGCCAAGAGATTCATCGGGATCATGAAAAACTGGCTGGATGCGCCTCCCTGTAAAAAAAGAACCTTATAATTATTAGGAATTTCAAGGAGTTCACGAAGCAGCGATTCTGCCTGTTCTATCACGGCCATGAACTCTTTTGAACGATGACTGATTTCGGCAATTCCAATACCGGAATCGCTGAAATTGATGAGATCTTTACTTGCCTGTTGTAGAACTTCGTAGGGAAGGGTGGCGGGACCTGGGCTGAAATTATAGATTCTTTCTGACATAGGGCTCCTCTCTTTTCGTTCGTGGGTAGCTTGCTCGGATAACTTACCCTTTAAAAGGAATTTTGTCTTAATGCTTCATAGAGAACAATCCCGGCAGTCATGGCCAGATTGATCGAACGGATATTCTTGTTCTCCATCGGAAGCGTATAGCATCTCTCTGAATATAACCGTCGAATTTCAGCGGGCAAGCCTTTTGTCTCCTTACCAAAGATAAGCATATCGCCTGGAGTGAAACGGGCTTTGCTATATGGCGTTGTTGTTTTGGTGGTAAAAAAATAGAGCCGTGTTTCATCCTGAGCCTTTAAGAATTCGTCAAAGTTTTCCCAGTGAACGATGTTGACATGGGCCCAGTAATCAAGTCCGGCACGTTTTAAATGCTTGTCATCGGTAGAAAAACCTAAAGGATGAACGAGATGTAACACGCTGTTTGTGGCCCCGCAGAGTCGTGCAATGGAACCGGTGTTTGGTGGGATCTCGGGTTCTACAAGGACAATATGAAAAGGTTCGGTAAGTGACATAGTTATTATCTTTCAGAGTCAAGAGTATATGAAGATCTGCTATATACCGTCTCGCATCCCTGGGGACAACAAAAAATTGCCATGAAAGGTACAGAAAGAAACAGATTGGCAAACCTTAGGGAAATGTTTACTCTTGGCCCTGTTTTTTCCTACGACACAAAAAATACTCAGAGATATTCCACATATAAAACCTAGAAACAACATGAAGGAAAACAAACAACATCCTGTTATTGCTCTTGTTGGGCCAACAGCAATTGGCAAGACCAATCTTTCTTTACAGCTGGCTCGTGACTGCAATTGTGAAATAATCGGTCTGGATTCCATGCAGGTATATCGCTATATGGATATTGGCACCGCAAAAATTACTGACGAAGAGATGAATGGGATTCCCCATCACCTTATAAGTATTGTGGACCCTGATGAAGAATATGATGCAGCACGGTTTGTTCGTGATGCCAATCAAGCGGTAACAAAGATTTTGGCCAGAAATAAAATACCACTTTTTACCGGGGGAACAGGACTCTATCTTAAGGCCTTTCAAGAAGGTTTGTTTACCGATATTCCCGCAAACCCGGAAATTCGTGAGAAACTTACCCGTCGCATTGCCCAGGAAGGAAGCGAGAAGCTTCACGAAGAACTCTTCTTATATGATTGTATTTCTGCAAAAAGAATCCACAAGAATGATCGAGCTCGAATCATTCGAGGTCTTGAAATTTATCTGAGCAGCGGAATTCCTTGGTCGAAACATATTGAGAATCAGAAAAAAGAAAAGAAATCTAATCACTTCAAGATGTTTCTTGTTGGTCTGACTTGCCCGCGAGACCAGCTCTATGCCCGAATTAATCAACGGACCCAGATGATGATTGATGCAGGGCTTGAAGAGGAGGTGAGGGGACTTCTGACTCGCGGTTATGGCCCCGAATTAAAGGCAATGAATTCAATAGGATATCGTCATATGCTGCGATATATTGATGGGAGCTGGACGAGAGAAGAGATGCTGGAGTATCTCGCCAGAGATACCCGAAGATATGCGAAACGGCAATATACCTGGTTTACCAAGAGCGAAGGAATGCAATGGTTTCAGGTCACTGACACCGCAATGATTATAAATAGTTGCCAAAAATGGCTTGCTGAAATTGAGAAAATCGTGTGATGGACAGCACTACGATACCGCCTCTCGTATACAAACTCCTGGAACATAAAGGGCTTGTAAGTGCTCTTGATATTGAGAGTTTTCTTCACCCAAGGCTTCGTGATCTCAAACATCCGTTAAAGATGAAAGGGGTCAAAGAGGCTGCGGCAATAGTGTGTACCGCGATACGGGATGATTCTGAGATCTTCGTCTGGGGGGATTACGATGTTGATGGAACCACGGGTACCGCATTGTTACTGAATTTTTTCAAAGAACTTGGCGTTGAGGCTCGTTACCATATACCCAATCGGCTCAAAGATGGATATGGCCTTGACGGAGATATTTTTATTGAAAAATATCTTAAGAATATATCAAAAAATGTCCTTTTGATAACAGTCGATTGCGGTATTTCCGACCACCAGCAGATTGAGAAAATTCTTGAGCATGAAAGAACAAAGGTTATTGTCACTGATCATCACCAGCTTCCTCCTGGCGCCTTGCCTGAATGCGTTATTGTAAACCCCAGCCAACCTGATTGTGGATTTTACCAGGAAAAGCCTGCCGGGGTCGCAGTGGCATTTTTTCTGGCCGCAGCAATACGCATACAACTCAGTGAAGAGGGTTTTTTTACTGATCGAAAACTACCCAATCTAAAAAATTATTTAGCTTTAGTGGCTCTTGGCACAATCTCAGATCTTGTAGAATTAAGTGCCACCAATAGATTGCTTGTCCGGGCCGGCTTTGAAGCATTACAAAATCCCGATATCCCAGGATTGCAAGTATTACTTGAATATGCGGGAGTTTACGGCACAACAATCACCTCAGAAGATGTTGGCTTTGCGATCGGACCACGGATAAATGCGGCTGGACGACTCGGGGCAGCAGATGCGGCTGTTGATCTCCTTATCGCCGATAATATTGCCGAAAGTGATCGACAGGCACGACGCCTGGAACAGTACAATGTGCAGCGAAAACAGATCTGCGATGAATGTTATACGGCAGCAGTAGAAAGCCTTCGCAGTTTCGATCCCACGAATAACGCGGCTGTGGTAATCACAGGAAATTTTCATTCTGGAGTTATCGGTATTGTTGCCTCGCGGCTTGTGGAAAAATATCAACGACCAGCCATTGTTTTCTCCGAAGAACAAGATTCAAGCGGAAATAGTATATTTGTAGGTTCAGGACGGTCTGTTGAAGGAATCAATCTTGTGGAATGTCTTGCTGACTGTGCTGTGGCCATTAAAAAATTTGGCGGCCATGCCATGGCTGCAGGATTAACAGTGCAAAAAGAGGATATTGATAATTTTGCCAGCTTATTTCAAAGCCGAGTTGCAATGGCTCGAGCGGCACGACAAAATATTGTAACGCCGCAGTATATTGTGGAATGCTCTGTAGATGAGGTAATGGATCGGCAGTTTTTGAAATATTTTTCTTTGCTCGAACCATTTGGTCCAGGAAATGAAAAACCTGTGTTTCTGGATCGGGCTGCTCAAGTGGTGTCATGTCGTGCTATTGGAGCAGCCAATCGTCATCTCCAATTGGAGCTTCGGGGCAGGTATCACAATTACAAAGCTATGGGCTTTGGTTTTGGATCTCTTCTCAGTCAGATAAAAAAAGAACCTATCCAGAAAATACATTTCACTCCGATGCTCAATAAATTTAGAAAACAATCCACCTGGCAAATCCAGATTCTTAAATTTTAAATCTATTGTGAGAGATAGGCCACAGCAAGAAATGGAGCATACCATTATTGGCAAATCTCCACGCCGCAAAGGATTGAACATCCCAAGAAACAGCAATGCGAGAGAAGTACCACAGGAAAGGCATCTATAGTACTGAAATATTTTGATAAAATAAAATTAAACATAATATACATTATGCGACATTACTATAAGCGTGGAAATGGTGACTACATACGAAATAAATGATTACCAAGTGATTTGTTGATGTTTTCATTAAGAAATAATTCTTTCTCATTGAAGTAGCGTTATTTTGTAGTTTTCTTTGCAGTGTGGAGAAAACTTGGTATAGTTGTGCCGGTTTATACATTTTTATCTATCATTCATAACCAGTAAAAAAAGGAAGACATTGTGATGCAACGCGAGATCTATCAAGAGCCTTTGGTCAGCCGTTACACCAGCAAAGAAATGCAGCAGCTTTTTTCTGAACGCACCAAGTTCACCACTTGGCGCAAATGTTGGTTGGCCCTCGCTGAGGCCCAGCATGAACTTGGTCTTGATAGTATTGTTACCTCAGCAATGCTTGATGAGCTACGTGCCAATGTTGACAATATTGATTACGAATTGGCAGCACAGAAAGAACGGGAAATCCGCCATGACGTGATGGCCCATGTCTTTGAATTTGGAACGAAATGTCCGACGGCGGCAGGCATCATTCATTTGGGGGCAACTTCGCAATTTGTGGTCTGCAATACAGATTTAATCTTGCAGAAACAAGGTCTCGAGATCATTCGTAATAATCTTTTGCAGGTTATTGCCAATCTTGCAAAATTTTGTAAGCAATATAAAGATATGGCCACTCTGGGTTATACGCATTACCAACCGGCACAACCCACAACAGTTGGTAAAAGAAACACCCTCTACCTTCTTGATCTGCTTATTGACCTGGAATCTCTTGATTTCTTTATAAATAACATGAAGGCTCGTGGTGCTAAGGGAACTGTGGGAACTCAGGCAACCTATCTTGAATTATTCAAAGGCGACCATCAGAAAGTACGAGAACTTGATGCCCGTGTTGCTGAAAAACTTGGCTTTAATTCTGCCCTTTTTGTTACCGGGCAAACCTATACCAGAAAATTAGACACTAAACTCATTGAAATTCTTGCAGGTATTGGAGCTTCTGCTCACAAATTTGCGGTGGATCTGCGTTTGCTCTCTAATCTCAAGGTACAGGAAGAGCCTTTTGCCAAAAATCAGACTGGATCTTCGGCCATGGCCTATAAACGAAATCCAATGCGTTCTGAACGAATGACCGGGCTTGCCAGAAAATTATTGGGTCTTCCGGGAAATGCCGCTGCAACCCATGCCAATCAATGGTTTGAGCGTACTCTTGATGATTCAGCAATCCGTCGTATGGATATTCCCCAAGCCTTTTTGCTCACAGATGCAATATTGCGTCTTTATGGCAATATAACTTCAGAAATGGTTGTCTATCCACAACAGATTGAGCGTCATCTCCGTGCCGAACTTCCGTTTATTTCCACCGAAAAAATTCTGATGAACGCAGTTGAAAAAGGACAGAGTCGCCAGGAGATGCACGATATAATTCAACAACATTCTCGCGATGCAGGACGGGCCGTAAAAGAACAAGGCGCAGAAAATGATCTGTTGCAGCGGCTTGCCGATGACGAACGAATCCCTTTTGAACGCGACGAACTTGAAGCAATTGTGCTTGACTATGCTCAGTTTACCGGCCGTGCTGCACGACAGACTGAAGAATTTCTTGACGAAGTTATCTGGCCTCTTCTTAAGAAAAACGAAGACCGGATGACGGTTACAGATACTTCTGTTACTGTGTAGCTCATGGATTGTGGCAGAAAATTTTTTTATACAATTTTCTGCCCAATTAGTTTTTAGTGGAGATTTTTTTGAAAAAAGTTTTTTTGTTTATTCTTCCTCAGATGTTTTATTATCTTAAGTTTATACTTGAAGGTTATGATAATCTGGGAATCCTTTCTGCTTATGATCTGAAACAGGGGCTTGTTGTGCTCCGTTATCCGATAAAGCGTGAGCAGGAAGTATTTTCGTTACTCCAGGAACTTGCACCACGGCTTTCTCCCCTGCCCTTTTATCATAAAAACCATACCTGATGGACATTCAGCGTTCAGTATATATAAAAACTTTTGGCTGTCAGATGAACGAGCGTGACTCTGAAGTCATCACCCAGCTTTTGGTTGAAAATGGTTATGTGGAGACTGCTTCCATAGAGTCCGCAGATCTTGTTATTCTCAATACTTGTTCTATTCGTGCCAAGGCAGCACAAAAAGCAATGAGCCTTGTTGGTCAGTTGCGCAAACAAAAACGCCAACAGTCTCAACTGAAAATTTGCGTGGCAGGCTGTGTTGCCCAGCATGAGGGTGAGGAATTGCGTCGCCGCATGAACCATATTGATCTCGTTATCGGCACCCAGAATATTTATCAGATTGGAGAGCTTCTCGATCGGGTTGATCAAGGCGAAAAGATTACCGCGGTGGATATGGTTGATGCTTACCGGATCCCAGCCTTCCTTCCCAATTGTGATACTGGTGCAAACACTGCTTCGAGTAAATTTGTCACCATTATGCAAGGCTGCAATAACTTTTGTGCCTACTGCGTTGTTCCGTATACGAGAGGAAGAGAAGTTTCACGATCTGTTAGTGATATAGTTGACGAAGTCAAAGTTCTTTTGGACTCTGGAGTCTCTGAGATCACCCTGCTCGGACAGAATGTCAACTCCTATGGTCAGACAAATTCGGTAACTTCTGATGGTTCCCCTTTTTCTTTTGCCCAATTACTCGAACGTGTTGCGATGTTATCTGGACTACGCAGATTACGTTTTACTACCTCAAATCCTAAAGATCTTTCTCTAGAGTTAATGCAATGCTTCAGGGATATCCCGCAACTTTGCCCTCAGTTTCACTTGCCTGTTCAGGCTGGTTCAGACAAGGTGTTGCGGAGAATGAACAGGAAATACAGTATTTCCAAATACCTTGATCTGGTTGCTGGGCTTCGCTCATATAGACCAGATATTGCTTTAACAACAGATGTTATTGTTGGTTTTCCCGGAGAAACAGAACAGGATTTTCAAGCAACTATGGATATTCTGGAAACGGTTCGCTACCATGGCTCGTTTTCTTTTAAATATTCAGATCGGCCCGGTACTGCTGCAGAGAATTTCTCGGACAAAGTTCCTGAAGAACAGAAAAAAGAGCGTTTGATGCGTTTTCAAAAGAGGCAAAACGAGATCAGTTTAGAGAGAAACCGTGAATACATTGGAACGATCATGGAACTGCTTGTTGAACAGATCTCAGAGACATCGATAAAAGGCCGAACTGTTACCAACCATATCGTTCATGTTGACCAGAAAGATTCTTCTTTACAACCTGGAGATTTTATATCTGCCAAGATTTATCATGCAGGACAGCATTCTCTAAAAGGAGAAATGGTAGAAAATACCTAAAGAACACGACACGGGAAAATATCTCCAGGGACTTTATGGAGTATATCCGGCAGGTAGTGTCAATATTTTTCGTACATTTAATTTTTGAGATAACCAGTTATTCCATTTTTCTCTTATAGGGAGAACATTACACAAAATTTCTTGATCGCCCTACTCTTCATCGTTGTTCGCTTGTTCCGTGGACAAGCCAGGAAGGGGCATATTTTTTCGAGGATCTTCTTTAACTATTTCTGCTATCTCGTATATCCTTCGTACATTTCTCGGGGAAAGACGTTTTCCTTTTGCGGCAGCACCTTTGATCAGATATTCGTCAAAATTTACGGTCACGATATTTGATTTCGCTCGTGGCGAGGGGATCAGGTTGGCTTTGGCATATTTTCCTTCACCAAAAAGCAGCAACAAGATTCGGGAGCGTTTATGTTGGGGAAAGAGATGATAGATCTTTTCCATGATAAACGCTGGCATCTTGAAGCGTTTTATATAGACAAGATTTTCCCGACCTTCTCGATAGGCAATATTAAAAATTAATTCTTTACTGACCTTGCCAAACCAGAGCAGCTCTTCCCCGACAAATATCTTTTCTGCCACAGGGATAATCTTATAGATGCCATCATTAAAAATCAGCATCAACTTATCATATTCAGAACAGGTCACCGCCATCTCGGCTTTTGGGTCACTGGATTTTACCTGATACCCGAGAAAACCCGTGGCACGGTCATAATCAACAACAAGATTAGACAGGGCAACCTTTCTGAAAACAACCTCTTGAAAACTCTTAATCTCTGTTTGCCGTGGGAAATATTTGCCATATTTTTCTAATAACTCCTCAAGATACTTGCTGGTATAGCCAATCATATCTTTGAGAGAGTGTTCAATCGCACTGATTTCCTTTCGTATTGTCTTGATTTCTTTTTGTTGTTTTATAATATCAAAACGGGAAATACGCTTGATCTGGATCTCAAGAAGTCGTTCAATATCTTCACGGGTTACCGCCCGGAGCAATTCATCGGCGAATGGAATCAAAGAGGTTTCCACCGATGTGATGACGTCCTCATAGCTGGTTTGTTCTTCAATGTTTTTATAAAGGCGCTCTTCAATAAAGATCTGCTCGAGAAGACGGGCTTGGAGCTTTTCCCGGAGTCGGGCCAGCTCTATTTCAAGCTCTCGTGTCAGATCATGAACCAGTTTTTCGGTATTTTTCTCGAGGACCTCTGTAACCGACATTGTGGCAGGTTTGCCACCATGGATAAGGGTAAGGTTTGGAGACACTGACAGCTCACAATCAGTAAAGGCATAAAGTGCTTTGATGGTGTCTTCGGCATAAATACCTCGAGCCAATTTGATCTCTATCTCTACCTCTTCCGCAGTATAATCGTTGATGGAAACGATTTTTATTTTGCCGTTTCTCGCTGCTTTTTCAATGGATTCAATGAGCGATGTTGTTGTAGTACCGTAAGGGATTTCCTTAATGATAATAGTCTTTTCATTTCGCTCTTCAATACGGGCGCGGCAGCGTATTTTCCCGTTACCGTCTTCGTATCCTGTTACGTCAACCAGCCCCTTCTGGGGAAAGTCGGGATAAAGAGTAAAGGGTTCTTTGCGCAAGATGGCCTGTTGGGCCTTGAGTAATTCGCAAAAATTATGAGGCATGATCTTCGTGGCCATACCAACCGCAATTCCTTCTGCCCCCTGAAGCAGCAATATCGGGATTCGTGATGGCAGAGTCACCGGTTCAACCATACGGCCATCATATGAGTCAACAAAGGTGGTGAGTTCCTTTTTAAAAAGAACTTCTTTGGCCAGTGGAGAGAGGCGACATTCAATATATCGTGCCGCAGAGGCCTGATCTCCGGTGAAAATATTGCCGAAGTTGCCTTGTCTGTCGATCAGAAAACCTTTATTGGCAAGGTTGACCAGAGCTGCAAAAATTGATTGATCGCCGTGAGGATGCAGCTTCATGGTCTCTCCGACCACATTCGCTACCTTATGGAAACGGCCATCTTCCATATTAAAAAGAGTCTGGAGAAGACGGCGTTGCACCGGCTTCAAGCCATCTTCAATGGCCGGAATCGCCCGTTCCCGAACCACATAAGAGGTGTATTGAAGAAAGTTCTCATCAAAGAGTTGATGCAGCTTGCCGCCAGCTTTTGGTTCCATGTGCTTGCTTACGATAAAGAGTATAATTTTGTTAGTCTATAAAAGCTATCATTCAGGATCTACAAGGTTGTCCATGATATACTGTTTTCGGTTCGGGGTATTTTTGCCCATATAAAAAGACAGCACCTTGTTTACCTTGCTCAACGAGTCCAGAGTCACGTTATGTAACCGGATATCATCGCCGATAAATTGTTTAAACTCTTTCGGGGAAATTTCTCCAAGGCCTTTGAATCTCGTGGTTTCAACAACTTTTTTTCGTTTTGCTCTTCCGGCAAGTTTTTTGGTTGCCTTCTCCTTTTCCTGCTCGGAATAACAATAAATGGTCTCCTGTTTATTACGGACCCTGAAGATTGGTGTCTCTAAAATGTAGACATGGCCGAGTTTTACCAAAGGCTCAAAATAATGCAGAAAGAAGGTCAAAAGCAGATTACGGATGTGAAGCCCATCGACATCGGCATCGGTGGCAAGAATTACCTTGTCGTATCTCAAATTTGCCAGGGAGTCTTCAATATCAAGGGCTCGCATCAGAGAATACATTTCGTCATTTTTATAGAGCATGACCAGTTTCTGACCAAGGACATTCATTGGTTTCCCTTTCAGAGAAAAAACAGCCTGGGTCAATGGGTCGCGCGAAGAGACGATTGAGCCAGCGGCAGACTGTCCCTCGGTAATAAAGATCATGTTCTCCCGCCCTTCAGGTGATGGCTTCCCTTGAGAGGGGTGGTATTTACAATCTTTTAATTGTGGAATTTTGAAGGCAACTTTTTTCGCTTTGGCTTTGGCCTCTTTGCGTACCGACTGTAGTTCTTTGCGGACCTTTTCATTACGCTGGATCTTCTCAATGAGCTTTTCCGCAGTTTCAGTATTTTTATAAAGGGCGTCCACTACAGCGTCTTTTACCGTTGCCACAATCCAGGAACGAACTTCGGTATTCCCGAGTTTATTCTTGGTCTGGGATTCAAAGACTGGTTCTTTTAATTTTATTGCGAGAGTACCAACAATGCCATCGCGAACATCTGTGTTAACAAATTTCTTTCCTGAAAACTCATTTATACCCTTGAGTATTCCCTCTCGAAAGGCCGAAAGATGCGTCCCCCCTTCGCTGGTATAGGTTCCATTAACAAAGGTGAAATAGTTTTCTCCGTAGCTGTCAATATGTGAGAAAGCACATTCTAATGTGGCATCTTTATAAAAAATTGGTTCATAAATCTGGTCATCATTGAGCTCTTTGCCAAGTAAATCAAGAAGACCATGGGCAGAATGAAAAAGCTGCTTGTTAACATAAATCTTCAGTCCAGCATTGAGATAGGCATAGCGCCACATCCGTTTTTCAATGAATTCTTCATTGAAGTGAAAGGCAGGAAACATTTTCTGGTCGGGGAAAAACTCGATTCGAGTGCCGTTTTTCTCAGTGGTTTCACCTTCTTCTTTACTAATCAACACCCCTCGTTCAAAATTTGCCAGGGCAAATTGACCATCGCGGAAGGCGGTGACTGAAAAATCCGTGGAAAGAGCATTGACAGCTTTGGTACCCACTCCATTCAGCCCAACGGAGAACTGAAAAACATCGGTATTATATTTTGCGCCGGTATTGATAATTGATACACAGTCAACAATTTTTCCCAGAGGAATACCCCGGCCAAAATCGCGGACCACCACCCTCCCCTCGTCTGTGATCTCGATATTGATCCGTTTACCAACTCCCATAATAAATTCATCAACGGCATTATCGACAATTTCTTTGAGGAGAATATAAATACCATCATCAGGATTCGAGCCATCTCCGAGACGACCAATATACATACCAGGACGTTTCCTGATATGCTCAAGTGAGCTCAGAGTCTTTATCTTGCTTTCGTCGTAAGTATGGGATGGAGATGTCATAGTGATGAAGCTAAGAATTACAGTTTATAATATGTTTGCAAGCGGCTCATACTATTCTGTTTTAAAATGATTGGCAAATGGCAATTTCACATCATGCGTACCCTTTCACAATCAGGGCAGATCCAGGTGGGACCATTGCTAATCCCCCATTTATTTTCTTCAAAACATTCAGGGCATATCATAAAACCACAGGGACAACTCAGACAAAACGGCAGCTTCTTTCTGCAGCAGTGGCATTGATATTCACCGATTCTTTTTTTGCGATATCCTTTGGTTCGTGGACTCTTCATGCTTCCTGTTCATCCTGGAAGGATCTCGTTAGTCTGTTTTGCACTGTTTTGTACCAATCGTTTAGAAAACTTCTTGCAGAAAAGGCCTCACCCAATTTTCAGGGAGAGGCCTCTTGCTCAACGTAGAGAAAACAGAGAAACTTCTTTATCTATTCCTCGCATAGTTTTGTATTGACGTATCTTTAGCAAAGTGCGTCAATTGGTACCACTGGGCCATGCTGTTCTTTTAACGCAAGTAATGCGGTTTTCTGCTTCTCGTATACCTCAAACAATGTTTGTGGAATGTTTGCCTCTTTCGAATAGGCCTCTTTTTGCAGATCGAGGCGGGCGACGATATTATCGACATAGAGGGCAAACTGCATATTGTAGAGCTCTTTAGGGTATTCCTTGTCGATTGCGGCAAAGAGTGGTTGCAAATCTTCATACTTGGGCAACATGCCAATGGGGCTGTCAATAGCTTCAACATCACCATGAGCATAGAGCTCAAGCCAGCCAAGCCAGACCTTTACGTCTCTTTTTTCACCAAGCAGCCCACTTCCGGAACCGCCTCGGTTCTCATGAGTCAGAAAGTAGTTGAGCCCTGCCATAACAGGCCGTCCCTCATCTGAGAATTTTACGGAATTAAACAGGGTGAACTGGGCTTCCATGTAATCGGCAAGGGCTCCGGGGATAAACGGAGCATTTGCCCAAGGCTGACGACGCACTCCAGTGGCACCAACTTCAGTGGCTGTTGCTTGAGAAACAATCGATGCCCCGATGGCAACTCCTTCATCCATCGATTTCGCAGCCCATACCGGTGGCATGGTATCGGCATCCCGTCCAGAATAGGTGATTACCTTGATAGGTGCTCCTGCGGGATCTTCTGCAATATCAGTAGCATGGTTCGCAATCTCCGAGGCCAGCAAGGTGCATCGTGAGTTTTTATGGGACATTGGTATTGCTTTGCCGTCGGCATCGGTTTTTCCGGCATACCACTCCCCTTGAAAATTAAAGCCCTTTTCTGGTGGTTGTTCGCCATTGCCAACCCAATGGGGGACCTTGTTCTCATCGACTAAAACGTTCGACCAGATAACCTCAGTCCCATCGCCGCGCAGGCATTTCATAAGATTGGGATCACCTTCCTGATTTACATCTTCAACAATACCAAAGATCCCTTTTTCCGGGTTAATAGCCCGCAAGGTTCCATCGGCAGCAATCCACATCTGGGCAAGATCATCGCCGATAAAATGTGAACCAACCATAGCTGTGGTCGTCTTGCCGCAACCAGAAGGTGCTGCCCCGGCAAAGAAGGTTTTCCGCCCTCCTGGTCCAGTCATCCCGGTGATAAACATATGCTCGGAGAGTTGTTCTTCTCGTTTATAGTAGGTCGCATAATCAACGGAAAAACGATGGTTGCCTTTTTTCAGCAGCAAGGTGTTTCCAGCATAGGTGCAAAATGAAGAGAACGTAGTTTGCCAGCTACGATCCATAAGAATCCGGGCATTGGGAATTTCTTCGGGGGTGTTATTTCCTTCACTGTGCAGATTGGTATAGAACAGTCCAGCCCGTTTGGCCTCACCGTCAAAGGCATCGTAGCAGTTACGATAGAGTAATTCCGCGGAGTGCATGACATAGGTTGAAGAAGAGATCTCAATGGCTGGTATTGCAGCTTCGGCCCCTACTGGGCCCCGACTGTAAAAGCCGATCATCATTACCTTCCCTTCCATAATTCCAGGAAAAAATTCTTTAATATAGGTTAAGGCATCATCGCGGAGCAGAGGCTTGGCAAGAGAACTCATCTTTTCTTCGGGGTTCACGATATAAAAAGTCTGGTTAACGAGTCGAGCCTGATCCTGAGGAAGATCAAAATGGATGGTATGGCCGTCTTTAGCCAATTTGGCCTCTTCACCCTTTTCAATGGAATGTTCACGAATCCATTGGACATCTTCAGGACTTCCGGTGTTGATCATCACCTTTGCCGGACGGCATACCGCGATCGCGTTGGCCACTTTCATTAAGGCCTCTTCGTTCTGAATGACGGCAAGTTTTTCTTGATTAACCGCATCCAGTTTTGTTTCCAGCAATGCTTTTGCTGCAGCAATATCACGTATTCCACCGACCTCTGTCAATATGTCAAGACCTTTCTTAAGTTCAAGCATACTCTGCTCCTTAATAGCTGAAAATAAACGAATAAATGTAACATTACATTTCAGGTCTCCCCGAACGAACAACCAATGATAGGGTGTTTTCAAGGCGGCGTCAAGTAGAACTGATGACCAGAGTTATGACAAGCGTTTTTTCTTTGCCTTAAAAAAGTATGGAATAACAAATTCTACCCCCTGCCCTTAAAAAAAGCACAACGCCCCTTAGCAAAAAAAATTACGGAAGGGGCGTTGTGTTTTTTTTTTGTTTACCACATACTTTTATTCTTCTTCCATAAACGGATAGCCAAAATCCGTTGGTGGTACGAAGGTCTCTTTGACAGTCCGTGGAGATACCCAGCGTACCATATTATTGATGGCACCGGCCTTGTCATTCGTTCCTGAGGCCCGTCCGCCACCAAAAGGCTGTTGACCAACAACAGCCCCCGTAGGTTTGTCATTAATATAGAAATTTCCTGCAGCATGTTCCAGTTTGGCCATCGCAACAGAGGTCGCCAAACGATCATTTGAGAAAATAGCTCCGGTCAGTCCATAAGCAGAGGTGGTATCACAAAGCTCCAGGGTTTCTTCATAGTGATCATCTTCGTAAACGTAGATGGTCAATACCGGACCAAAAATCTCTTCCTGCATGGTTTTGAACTTGGGATCAGAAGCAAGAATAACAGTGGGTTCAATAAAATATCCAACACTATCATCGCAACCACCACCAAAGAGAATCTCGCCACCTTCATTTTCTCGTGTGTAATCAATAAATTCTTTAATAGTGGTAAAGGCATCCTGATCGATAACCGCACTGACAAAATTTCTAAAATCAGTGGTCGGGCCAACTTTTATCTCTCCGATTTGCTTGCCAAGACCTTCTTTTACTGCGGGCCATAATGATTTGGGGATATAGGCTCGGGAGGCAGCAGAGCATTTTTGTCCTTGATACTCAAAAGCTCCACGCACCAAAGCAGTGACCACCGGTGCGGCATCGGCAGACTTATGGACAAAGACAAAATCTTTACCACCGGTTTCGCCAACTATCCGTGGATAGGATTTATATTGGGCAATATTTTCACCAACAGTCTTCCACATCCGCTGGAAAACAGGAGTTGAACCGGTAAAGTGAATTCCAGCCAGGTTCGGATCAGCAAGACAAACTTTTCCGACCTCTGAACCACGGCCCGGAACAAAGTTAATAACTCCAGGAGGCAAACCGGCTTCTTCAAGAATTTTCATAAACAGATAGGGAGTATATACCAACGAAGATGCGGGCTTCCAGACCACGGTATTTCCCATAATGGCCGGAGCAGTAGGCAGGTTACCTGCAATGGCAGTAAAGTTAAATGGCGTAACAGCAAAAACAAACCCTTCAAGAGGCCTGTGTTGCACATAATTCCAGACACCAGGAGAAGAAACAGGCTGGCTGCGATAGATTTGTTCTGCGTAATAGACATTAAAACGTAAGAAATCAATGAGTTCACAGGCTGCATCTATTTCTGCCTGGAAAGCAGTCTTGCCACCTGCCAGCATTGATCCGGCATTCATTTGATAGCGGTATTTTCCTGCAACCAGCTCTGCAGCCCGTAAAAAGATGGCGCAGCGTTCTTCCCAACGCAAGCTTTGCCATAGCGGCTGGGCAGCAACAGCACTGTCAATGGCCTGCTTAATCTCTTTTTCACCAGCCTTATGCCAGGTGGCAAGAACATGGCTATGATCGTGTGGAGTTACAGCCTTTGCGGTATTCTCTGTCCTGATTTCTTTTCCATTAATAACAAGGGGAATATCTAGAACAGTCTCCTGCATTTTCTGCAGAGCTTCTTTGAGTTTTTTACGATGCACAGAACCCGGCTCATAATTGTAGATAGGTTCATTCACCGGTTTTGGTGTTGATATAACAGCATTATTCATGTTGTACATAATTCCCCTCACATTGTTTTTAGTTATCAGGCAGCAAACAACTCATTGAAGAGACGCTTGCTGTAAATGTTTGCTTCTTGTTTTGCTCGAATCAAACAGACATTGTTTGTTCAGTAAGACAAAAAAAGACAAAGAGTAACGCTCTTGTCTTCTCAACAGGAAGATACGAACGCTGTTTATAAAATCTCATTTGGACAGCCAATCATCCCTTTTTAAACAGAGCCTTGAGAATAACTCCTGCCATCTCTGGATTTTCTTTTAAGCGGCGGGTTGAATAGCCAAACCATTGTTTACCAAAAGGTACGTAAACACGCATTCGGTGCCCGGCATCAACAATGGATTTCCGAAGCGCAGGAGTTACCCCGTAGAGCATCTGGAATTCATACATATCCTTAGGCACGTCATATTTCTTTAATAACTCCAAAGCTCCATTGACGACAGGAACATCATGGGATGCGATACCCACATACATTTTCTTTTCTAAGAGATAGGCGACATTTTCCAGGAAATGCTGGTTAATCTCTTCGTATTTCTTATATGCAATGGCCTCAGGCTCCCTGTAGATGCCTTTGCAGATCCGGAAATTTAATGGGCTTTCAGCAGAATGGACGTCTTCTAACCCTTTAATATCATCAAGAGTACGTTTCAGATATGATTGAAAGACCAGACCAACATTGGTGGGAAATTCCGCTTTAAGTCTCCGATAAAAGTCAATGGTAAAGTCAGTACATGGAGAATCCTCCATGTCAATGCGCACAAAGCTATTGTATGATGCGGCGTGGGCCACAACATCTCGTATAAGACGAAAAGAAACATCTCGATCAATAAGCGCGCCAAAGAATGTCGGTTTTAAAGAATAGTTCCCTTGAACTCCTGCCTCTTCAGCCTTGGTGATAACATCGATATATTCCTTGGTATTCTGTTCAGCCTCTTCCAAAGTGGAAATAAACTCGCCAAGGACATCTATCGTTGTCAAAATTCCTTCAGCATTGAGTTTCTTT
>PDWI01003047.1_pt1 | contig 24252 bp, 20 predicted proteins | sample 1430891 | NCBI WGS metagenome assembly PDWI01 (sample SAMN01162508, study PRJNA174530) | Oral metagenome, whole genome shotgun sequencing project. | biome: Marine environment; feature: Marine mammal; material: Swab sample of the gingival sulcus; isolation source: swab sample of gingival sulcus... | reverse complement strand
ATCAATCGGTTGTATTTGTAAACTGTTGTACTGTCGTCCAGCAAGTACTTCTTGTAACAGTTGCTCTTGATGGTCAACTTGTTTTTTTATTTCTTCAAGTTGACAATAGCGCTGATAGTAATCGTCAAGTTGAGCAAATGATTCAATTGCCAATTTCGAAAAACAATCAGCTTTAGTACTTTCTAGTTTCGCTAAATTTTTCTCGTGCGCTGTTAATTGTCTTTCTGCAACTACAAGTTGTTTGCCATATTCAGCCTTTCTTTCAGTTTGTTCATTTTGTTTTTGCTCAGCTAGCTTGGCATATAATAAATCAGCTTTAATTGCTTCTAATTTGCTGGCTAACTGACTTGCATCAGTGACGTGTTGCGCTTCAAAAATTGCTGCGATGTTAGCGCTATTGTTTTCTAAATCTGACTGTAACTGCTTAATTGCATAATTGATTTCATTTTTCGCAGCACTTGCCAATTGCGCTCTTTTGCGCTTATCTTGCCAATAAAATACTACAAATAGCGCCATCAATAAAAACGCACCAATGGCAATATAGTAATTAAACTGTGCTAAGCCACCCGCAATGAATAGCGCTGCCAATAAAGCAATCGGTAAAAAATACTTCGGCGTAGCCGAAAAAGGCAATTGCATGTCACGCTGTCTTTTTAGTAGACCAATTTCACTTTCAATTGCGAGTCGCGCGGTTTCTAAGTCTGCTAGGTGTTGTCGGGCATGATCAATTTCGACACTGGCTTGCTTTCGTTTTTCCAGTTCACTTGATTGCGCTTTTTGATGATTGAATTGACCATATAGTTTGCGAATGCTTTCAACTTCGCGCTGTGCATTTTGTTTAGATCGTTGCGCACTTTCTATGTCGGCTTTTAAGCGCTTTAATTGACTGACACAATCGTAGTTAAACGCAGCGTATTGCTGAAGTTCTTCAATAGCTTTGCGCTGCTCTTCAATTTGGGCAACAATGCTGTCGGCCTTTTGTTTTAACTGGTTATTCTCAATGTTTTCGATGGTTTGCAAATGGCGATTTAGTTGTTCTAATTGTTGTTCTGCTTGGTAAATTTCATCAGCCAAGTACTGACCAAGCGATTGTAACTGGGTAATTTCAGTTTCAATAGCAATCGCTTGTTTGCGCATTTCATCTAGTTCTTTTAACCGCAATTCGCGTTTGCCATAGCGACTTTGCTTTTTGGTTTTGCGACCGATTCGTTCTCTTTCAGCTTTTATTTTCTCTTGAACGGCTTGTACCGATATGGTGGCGTCTTTTGTTTTTTTAATATTGCCAACGTACTTTTTAATTTCTGTTGCGACCTCTTGGTCGGCCGATTTGCCAATTTGTCCTATTGAAACTGTGTTTTTAAACATCAATTTACTGAGTCCAACGTGCTGTTGACCAAATTGCGGTTCGCGGTAAATATCATCTATTTGGTAAAGTGCTGAAACATCACTGCCAGCAGCATCATAAATTGAGACTTTAGGGTGTTTTGTACTAAAATCTTTTTCTATTCGACGTATGTCGTTATCAGAAATTGTCATTGTGCCGCTAAAACTCGCCTTGCCCCACGGTTTATATTTTTTAAGCGCTTCAGATAATTGTCGTTTTTTGTAACCAGTCTTATAGGGGTGATAGAGCATGTTTTCAATAAAGCGGTGCAATGTCGATTTACCCTTTTCATTTTCACCATAAATAATATTAATATGCGGGTCAAAATCTATTTGTAGATCGCTTAAACGACCAAATCCTTTAATAAATAGTCTATTTATCTTCATCAGTAGTCTGCGCCTCATATAACATTATTATTCCCTTTTCAAAAGCCTTTTTATAAGTGCTATCAGCGAGTTCTTGTTCGCTAAAACTATTGACATATTCAGCGATAAAACCATCTTTATGCTCGCTGATGATCTGATTAATTTCAATATCGACGCGTGTTAAATCGACGACTTCAAAATGGTAAAGCGATAAGTAATTTGCTAAATGTTCGCCATTGAGTTGCAGGGCATGGTGACGATAGCCGGAAAATGCAATTCTGACAAAGTCATTTTCTAAGCCCTCAACCTGTGCGGCGATTTTTTGAACAATTGACGTCAGCACATCTGCTGCTTCGACTGTAATGTCAACTTTGACGAATTTACGTTTGCTAAACGGTATAAACTGAAACGAATGACGATCGGCTAGTGTACCTAAAATAAAACCGTGTTCGCCTAATTCGCCAAAGTCAAGTGGTTCTAATGACCCTGCGTAGGCAATGTTTGCGGCAATAAACTGCGGCTTGTGAATATGTCCTAAGCCAATGTAGTCATAATTTAATGCCAGCAACTGCTGTTTGTCGATGTAACAATAATCGTCATCGTTAAAGACATTGCCATGTAATAACAATATATTGTGATAACCAGCGATTGGTTGGCCAATTGCTGCAAAATCGAGCGGCGCCTTTATTTCATTTTTAAAGACATTGCCACGTATCGCGCATTTTTTGTCTTCAAAGATCAGTGGTTTAAATTCATCTTTTATTATGTGAACATTTTTTTGCCATCTCATTTTGTCGTATATTTTACTATTTGACAACGGGTCGTGGTTGCCCGCGATAATGATGATTTGACAATCGGCAATTTTAGAAAAATTATAATTGATATCTGCTAAATCAATCGCACGTATGTACTTACTTTCAAAGGCATCACCGGTAATAAACAAAAAATCTATTTTTTGTTTTGCAATATATAAAATGACACGATAAAAAGTATCGACAAGTTCGCGCCTGCGCTGTTCGCCTTTGTCAATTGAAAATGAGGCATTTTCAAACTTTAACCCCAAATGCATATCGCTAATGTGAACAAATGAAATAGCTTGATTGATCACTGACATCTTACCCTCTCAATCCTTAAAATATCGTTTCAGCTACTAAATATTATACCAAAATATCTGCAATTTGACTGATAATTACAGTAGAACGTAAAAAAAATTAAAAAAATTGTATTTTTGTCTTGTATTTTTTTTCGTTAGCTTTTATAATAATTTGCAAGAGGTGTATTTATGAACTGTAAAGACTATTTATTAACAACTACAAAAAATGGTAAACTCGCAGATTGTTTGATCGAGCAGTTTGTTGCGCCTAAGTTCAGACGCCGTTTCAATAGTCTCCGCCGCCGCAGGAGATTCATTGACATGCATATGTTTTGACCTATTGAGACGCAATAATATTTTAGATATTAAGCGATAGCTTAATACAAGTAGATTCATTAAAAAGCGCTCAATCTGAGCGCTTTTCTTTTTCGCAAAACAATGTCAATTGTCTATTTATCTAAGAAAGGACTTATTATGAAACCGAATAAAAAAATTGTACTCGCCTACTCAGGTGGTCTAGACACTTCAATTATCCTCAAGTGGTTAAAAGAAGAGCTCAATTATCAGGTAATTGCCGTCTGCGTCAATGTCGGTCAAAAAGAAAATTTTGATGAACTAAAGCAAAAGGCAATGAACACTGGCGCAAGCAACGTATTAGTCATTGATGCACGCAAGAACTTTATTGAAGACTACGTGTTTAAGGGCTTAAAAGCAGGCGCCGTCTATGAAGATGACTACCTATTGGGCACGGCCTATGCACGCCCTCTAATTGCCAAAATTTTAGTCAGTATTGCCAAGTCAGAAAACGCTTCTGCGATAGCTCATGGCGCGACTGGTAAAGGCAATGACCAAGTGCGTTTTGAGGCGTCAATTAAAGCGCTTATGCCAGAAATTGACATTGTCGCGCCTTGGCGTATTTGGGACTTAAATTCACGTGATGCACTGATAAATTATGCCGAAAAACACAATATTCCTATTCCGGTTACTAAAGAAAAGAACTACAGTCGCGACGACAATTTGTGGCATATCAGCCACGAAGGGGCCGATTTAGAATGTCCCCAAAATGCACATGACACTTCAATTTACTGGAAATGTCAGCCAATTGGTGCATATTCTGAAATTGAAAACCTTTCAATTACTTTTGAAAAAGGCGTTCCTGTCGCCATTAATGGCAATAAAATGGCTTCAGTTGAAATTGTCAGTACACTAAATGACATTGCTGGCAAGTGCGGTGTCGGCGTCATCGATATTGTTGAAAACCGTCTAGTTGGTATGAAATCGCGCGGTGTTTACGAAACGCCTGCTGGCACCGTATTATACCACGCACACAAGGTACTTGAAAAACTAGTACTCGATAAAGCGACCATGCACTACAAACAAAAGATCGCCTTAGAATACGCCGATATTTTGTATAATGGGCAGTGGTTTTCACCACTTAAATTTGCGCTTGACGCCTTTGTCGAAGAAACCCAAAAATATGTCAGTGGCACAGTAAATGTTCAACTGCAAAGTGGCAATGTGCGCACGCTGTCGGTTGATTCAACCTATAGCTTGTATGACGAAGCACTGGTTACCTTTAATGAAGATGATGTCTACAATCAATCTGACGCAACTGGATTTATCAACTTATACAGTCTATCAATGCAATACTATGGCAAAAAACACAATATGTTCAATGAAGAGAATACACTTAAAACAGTTGACATTAAGGCGGTTTAAATGGAAAAGACAATGTGGAGCGGACGCTTTAAAGAGGCGCAACACGACGCTTTCAAAGAGATTAACTATTCAATTAATGATGATATGTTCTTAGCTTTATGGGATATTAAAACCAGCCGAGCGCATGCAAAATGTTTACTACAAGCCAGTATTCTGAGCGACGAAGATTATCAAGCCATCAGCAAGGGATTAAGTGAATTAGAAGAGCAATTTTTATTAAATAATTTAACCCCGCAAAGCCATGACGAAGATGTCCATATGTGGATCGAACGACTGTTAACCGAAAAAATTGGCGCTGCTGGCAAAAAAATTCACACTGGACGCAGTCGCAACGACCAAGTTGCCACAACGCTTAAACTGTGGCTAAAAGATGCCTATGACAAACATTTAAGTGAACTTAAAACACTGATTGAAACACTGACTGATTTGGCCAAAGATCATATCAACACCATTATGCCAGGCTGTACGCATTTACAAATTGCGCAGCCAATCAGTTTGGCATTTTACTTTATGGCTTATGCTTACAAGCTAAAGCGCGATTATCAAAAGGGATGTGACTTTTTAATACACATGGACAAATGTCCGTTGGGGTCAGGCGCCCTTGCCGGTAGTAATTACGAACTGTCACGCGAACTAACTCAAACTGAACTCGGCTTTGCCGCTATTTGCCCCAATGCAATGGATGCCATCAGCGAACGCGACTACGTTGCCGATTACCTCTATTTTAACACTTTAATTGCGACACATCTCAGTCAAATGAGCGAAGACTTTATCATATGGCAATCGTCTAATTATCAATACATTACGCTGTCCGACGCCTTTAGTTCAGGCAGTAGTTTAATGCCACAAAAAAAGAACCCCGACGCACTTGAACTCATCAGGGGTAAAGCCGCTGTTATTAACGGTAGGCTCAATAGCTTATGTGGCCTTTTAAAGGGCATACCGATGTCATATAACAAAGATTTACAAGAAGATAAAAGGCTTGTTTATCAAACCTATTGCGACAATAGGCATATACTCATGGTGATGCCTGAAATGCTCAAGACGACAACTTATCACGCCGACCAAATGAAAGCTGCTTTGCGTTATAGTTATGCGAACGCCACTTATTTTGCCGATTATCTGGTGATGAAAGGTACACCATTCCGCGATGCGCATCATATTGTTGGTCAGCTCGTTGCCCACGCGATTGCCAATAAAAAAGAATTGTTTGAACTAAAACTCGATGAACTGAACGCCTATTGCGACAAGCCAATTATCGATGAAACAATTTACGATAAAATTAAATATGAACAGACAATCGAAAATAAAAAAACTGCCGGTTGCACCAACCAGCACGAAGTCAACAAGATGATTGCCGACTTCATGCAGTGGTTAGCGCAAACTTAACAGTAATAAAACAAGCTGACAATCGCTAACGCTGTCGGTTAGCTGATTTAACGACTAAACAGTTACAACATGAATATTTAACTTAGTCAGTCGACGCTTGCCACAGTTTGCTTTGCTGTTCAAGCTGTTCAGCAGTTATGGGTTGCGCTAAAATGTGAACACCTTTAAATCGGCTATTGGCTATGCCAAATGGCGCAAATGGTCTTTCAAATGGGTTAATCAATGATGCCCAATAGCCGCCCCCGCCCCTGCGGTAAGGTATTACCCAAGCATTATCCAAAACGTAGCTTTCAGCATTGGCATACAGTTCGTAGCGCTTTTTTAAATCAACTTTTTCAGTTTCGGCTTGGGCAACCATGTCTTTATAAACACTGTATTTATTGTTGCCATCTTGATCAACTTCTGTGGTCAATTCTGGAAAATTATAATTACCATCAACAAACATCTTGGTAAATGTATGTGGGTCGGCGTATTCTGGTCGCCAGTTGACTTCCATAAGAGAATATCTGCCAGCACGCCGCGTCATCGTCGAGTAATCAGTCGCAGCAAAAGGCAAAATATATAAATTGATGGTATCGCTGCCAAATAAATCTTCAAGTTGTTGTTCAATTGCTTCAGCCTTAACTAAATTACTTGGATTATCCATATTATATGGCATCACAACTTTAATTGGCCAAGCTACTTTATCGGCCAGTTCTTCTACAGCTTTTGCCATGAATTCTTTTGCTTCTTTTTCATTATATTTAAGAGTATTTGCATCGCTTACATGTTCAACTAATCGCGTGTAATCTTTACCATCTATATTAACAAACGACTTTGGCGTAATCGTATTATTGATTAAACTGCTCGGCAAATCGGGTACTTCTGCTTCTAAAGCTATCAATTGATCAAAACCATAAAAAAGCGCCTTTCTAAAATTGAGGTTATTGACGGCAATGCGCCAATCATCAGGTGCAAACGCCGCATCATAGTGCGGATCAAAATTAAGCGCATAGCAATAGGTGCGATAACTATTTGGCACAAGATGTACGTTTTGCTTTAGTGTCGTATCTGCCAGCCACTTTTCAATTAAGTCGACATCAAGTGACAGTTCTGATATTTCGCCCTTTAAAAACATCGATTCTGCGAGGCGCGTCGCTTTTTTATTGTAAGTATAATTGAGTGCCTTAATGTGAACATTGGCTTTATCCCAGTAATTTTTATTGGCAATTAAAACGCGTTTTTTGCGTGGTTCAAATTCGCTTAACAGATAGGCGCCATTGTACAAGAGTGCTTGTTTAGTTGTGCCAAAAGCTTCGCCTTTCTCTGCTAAAAACTTGCCATTTACAGGAAGAAATGCCGCATAATTGAGCATAGATAAAAAATGAGGTGTCGACGCTTCTAAAGTATATTCTAATGTATACTTATCAATTGCCTTTACACCTACTTTTTCAAATTCTTTAATTCTGCCCCTGTTGTAATCCCTGCCATTTTTGATGATGTCATAGGCAATATTGGCAGTCTTTGACTGACTGTTAGCATCAAACGAATACTTCAAAGCATCGACAAAATCTTGCGCAACAGTTTCGGCATAATAATGACCATCCCAAGTATACCAATTGACGCCTTCACGTAATTTAATGGTCCAAACCAAGCCATCATCTGAACATGACCAACTTTCTGCCAAACTAGGCACAAGCTGACCATAGTTATTATAATCGATGAGTGTATCGACAAAATTAGCCGCTAATCCCAGTTCAAAGTCCGTCGCCGTCACCAAATAATTGAGTGTTTCAACTTCTTCGTTATAAATTGCACGATAGACTTGTTCTGCAGCATAGCGAATTTCTGTTGAATCAGGCTCTGTTGCTTCAGTCATATTTATAGTCGTTGTAAGCTCTGTTTTTGATGTTGTCTGTTGCGTTGTTAGCGTTTCTGTTGTCGTTTGTACTGTTTTTTGTGTTTTATCTTGACAACCTGTCAATACAACCACTAGCACTAAAATAAAAATCAATGCCCGATTTCTGTTTGCCACTGATACTTCCCTTCTCTTAATGAATCAATAAAATAAATAAGTCACACTAGCGATCAACATTAGCCAATTTTTGGCGCAATTTAAGCAAATCGTCAATTTGCGCGCTGTTCAATTCAACTGCACCAATTTGTTGACAATTTAGTATTATTTTGCCATAGTGTTCAACCGATTCATGCCTGAAAAACGCCTGTGTTAGATCTTTACCCCAAGTGACCAAGCCGTGATTGGCAAGTAGCAAAGCATTATAGTCTTTTAAAAACGGCTCGATTGCAGCAACCACTTGATTTGTACCCGTTAGCGCATAGGGCGCAACAGGCACTTCACCTACCGTGACAATGGTTTCAGCAATTATCGGCTTGACCATTGGTTTGCGTGCAACGGCGAAAGCTGTTGCTATCGGCGGGTGGGCATGCACAACTGCCGCAACGTCAGGTCGCGCCCGATAAATTGCCAAATGCATTTTTGCTTCGGTTGAAGGCTTGGCTCCCCCCTCTAAAACATTACCATCGCCATCAATGACAATTAACGACTGCGGCGTCATATCACCTTTACTGACACCAGTTGGCGTAATCAAAATGCGATTGTCATCCAATTTAGCAGAAATATTGCCATCATTGGCAACGACAAAGCCCTTATCGTATAAGCGCTGCCCAATTTGACAAATCTGTTTTCTAATTTCAATTTCAAATTTCACAACATCACCCTATTTTTCAAATAATTTTGCGATGCCTGCTTCAAACGGTGGCTTTAATACCCCTTTTTCTGTAATAATCGCTGTAATATATTTGGCTTCTGTCACATCAAACGCCGGATTATAGGCCTTGACGCCAACTGGCGCCGTACGCCTACCAAAACCATTGCCAATTTCTTCTGAATCGCGCAGTTCTATTTCAATATCAGCACCCGTCTTAGCAGCCAAATCAATTGTCGAAGTTGGTCCCAATACATAAAATGGAATCCCGTATTCTCTTGCCAAAATTGCGACACCCGACGTACCAATTTTATTGGCGGCATCGCCATTGGCAGCAACTCGGTCACAGCCTACTAAAACGGCGTCAATTTTACCCTCTTTCATCACTTGCGAAACCATGTTGTCACAGATAACAGTAACATCAACCCCCGCCTTAGCCAGTTCATAAGCCGTCAGTCGCGACCACTGTAAAAGCGGTCTGGTTTCGTCGGCAAACACTTTAAAATTATAGTTTTTTTGGTGGCCAACGTACATTGGCGCCAGCGCTGTGCCATACCCCGACGTGGCAATGCCACCAGCATTACAGTGGGTCAACAGCCCCATATTGGGTTTTAACAGCGTTAGACCATGTTGCCCAATTGCCTTACCCATTGCCTGATCTTCAGCTAAAATGGCTTCACTTTCTTTTAATAGCGCCACTTTTATTTGAGCGACGGGTTGACTGGCATGTCTTTCGAGACAAGTCGTCATGCGGTCAAGCGCCCAAAACAGGTTAACTGCTGTTGGACGCGACGTCGCCAAATAATCGCGCACTTTGATAAACTGACGCTGAAAATCAACATAATCGATCGCCGTCGACTGATTGACACAGACGTATAGTCCAAAGGCGGCAGCAATGCCAATGGCAGGCGCCCCTCTGACACGCAACTTTTTTATCGCTTCAAAAATAGTTTCAGGTTCATCTAGTTCAAGAAAAATTTCGCGATTTGGCAATTCAGTTTGGTCAATAATGACCAACTTATCTTTTGTTTCATTTAATTTTGCAGGTACAACTGTACTAATCATATTTTCTCCTACTAATTGGCAGCTTTATCGCAAATCGATTCTGCCAATTGTTTAATTTTGCGGTTGACTTTGTCGTGAATACTATTTCTGGTAAAGCCGCCTGACTTATTGCGCTTACCCGCTTTTTGACCGGTTAAAACTTCAATGCCCTCATCGATCTTCTTAATCGGATAAATATGAAACATACCCGCGCGGACAGCTTCGATAACATCTTCTGACAACATCAAATTTTTGACATTTTGATGCGGTATCATGACACCTTGATCACCGGTTAAGCCCTTAAGGCGACAGACGTGATAAAAGCCTTCTATTTTTTCGTTGACGCCGCCAATTGGCTGAATATCGCCGCGTTGATTAACCGACCCGGTCACGGCAATATTTTGTTTAATTGGCACACCAGATAAAGACGATAATATTGCATAAAGTTCAGTTGACGAGGCAGAATCGCCATCGACGCCAGAATATAATTGTTCAAACACGATGGTCGCGGTTAAGCTAAGTGGCTTGTCTTGGGCATACATATGGCCTAAATAACCAGAGATAATCAAGACGCCCTTGTCATGTAGTTTGCCACTGGTGCGCGCCTCTCTTTCAATGTTGACAATGCCTGCTTGTCCTCTAAAAGTTGACACGGTGATTTTACTTGGCTTACCAAAGCTATACTGCGAACCACCAACAACTGCTAAGCCGTTTATTTCGCCAACCTTTTCGCCATCGACATCTATTAAATAGGTGCCATCGTCAAAGAATTCGAGCACTTTTTCTTCATACTGATTAGACCGATCGCGCTTTTCTTCTAATGCCGTATTGACATGGTGCAAACTGACGACATCGTCACCTTTGACACTTGCCCAAGCATCTGATTCGATTAATAAATCGACAATGCTATTGAGATGCGCACTCATCTTAAACTTATCATCAACTAAGCGTGAAACATACTTAACAACACGGGCAACCGCTGACTTGTCAAATGGTTTAAGATCTTTTTCTTCACAGTGCTTGGCTATAAAACGCGCTAATTTATTGATATTGTCATCATTTTTTGTCATTTCGACATCGAAATCAGCCATTATTTTAAACAACTTACTAAATTCTTCGTCGTATTGTTTTAAGACATAATGTGTGTAACTGTCGCCGATAATAATCAATTTGACATCAAGTGGAATTGGCTGCGGTTTTAATGTCGTTAGGGCGGCATGTCCGACACCTGTATCAACGCTTTCAATCACAATTTTTCTGTCGAGCATCGCCCGTTTCAATGCCCGCCACGCATAATAATTGGCCATTAAATCTTTGGCGTGTAATATTAAAAAACCTCCATTTGCCATGTGTAATGCGCCTGCTTTAATGTGCATGACATCGGTCTTTAAGACGCCCATTTCATTATAAAACTCAATTGAACCAATTAAATTGGCAAATGTCGGGTTCGATTCAAACACAATTGGTGCATGCTTTAATGTGATGTTATCGACAAAAAGATTGAGTCGGTAACGTTCAAAGAAAGCTTCTGGATTCTGCTGCATAAACATTGCCATTGGGTTATTCGACTGGCCTTCTGGTTTTCCCTTAAACAGTTCAACATGGTCGATAATATCTTTTTTTAAGGCACTAAAGTACTGCTCTAAACTGGGGTTTGATTCAAATGCCGTCTGTGCTTTTTCAATGTAGTAATCGACAACTTGTTGACCGACCTCACCATCGAGTTCATGAAGGCGCTTGCGGTAGGTCTCTTCTTCGCTGCGCAATTGATTAAAAAAATCGACACTTTCGGTGGATAATAATTTGGTGCGCTTATTCATTTCGGCGTGTTCTTCATCGCTCATTTTGTTAAAATCTTCTTCAGACATGGCGACGCCATCCTTTAGTGGTATACTAATTAAGCCCTTTTCATTTTCACTGAATTTAAAGTCGTATTGCTTAGCAACTTCGTTGAGTGCTTTTAAGATGGCATCTGTCTTATGCTGATAGTCTTTCATTAATTCGGCCCGCTTTGTCTCGTATTCTTTTGATAGAAAAACAGTTTTAATCTGCTTGCGCAACTGACGAATTGTATCGCTTATCAACTTGACAAACTGACGTCCACTGCCCGCTGGCAAATAAATAGAACGCGGATGACGACCATCTTCAAAATTATAAGCATATAACCAATCGTTTGGCGTCGGCTGGTTGATGGCTTGCTTTTGAGTTTTTTGCATGACATAGCTGGTGCGTCCAGTACCCCAACCACCTGCCACATACACATTGTAGCCGCGCTGTTTAATTGACAGGCCAAAATCTATTGCTTTCATCGCTTTTTCTTGCGCGATTAAGCCTTGTAAAGGCGTTAAATCTTTGGTTGTTTCAAATTCAAAAGTACTATCATCACAACAACTTGTAAGGGCTTCAACTGCTAATGGTTTTACTGACATAATTGCCTCCGTATCTTTTTATGTCTTTCACTAAGTATTATTATAACGTAACTATTCAGTCAAGTTGTCATTTCGAGTGAAAGCTAAGCCGTAATCGGGAGCTCGGTTTTTTAATGCGCGATTTCTCCACTCACTACGTTCGGTCGAGATGACACGAAACAGTGCCTTTCGACTGAATAGTTACATTATATCATAATTTGCCCGTCTAATTGAATAGTTAATCACTTAGTTATATCAATAAATTAATACTTAAAACAATGCTGTCAAGTGCCGATATTGCAATTGCTATACTGCCTTTTTATTGCTATAATAATGACGTAAAAAAAGTAAAGACGAAATGGAGAGAATACTATGAATGTATTTTTTAAAAATCAACAAACTGCTTCTGATTATGAAGCCAAAGCTGTCATCATTTACCAAGAAGATGCCGTCACATTGATACCAACTGCATTAAATGACGAAATTAAGCGTTTAACCGAACGTAAGTTATTTAAATACGATAGCAATGATGTCAAAAAGTTTTTTGTCGACGGCAAAGCGTTTTACATTTGTACATTGGGCAAAGCAAAATCAGCCGCGACATTTGAAGACTTGCGCTTTTTAGCACATAAGCTATTTGCCGCTGTCAACGCCGAAAGATATAGCAACTTGACAATTGAAATGCAAGCCGGTGGTTTAGACAAAGAAAAGAGCTATGCGCTACTCGCTGAATTTGCCGAACTGGCACGTTATAAATTCGACTGGTTTAAATCTGACAAGTTTGACAATAATTTTGAAACACTTACTTTTATCGACGAAGTGGATTACAGCAGTGCTGTCAAAGAAGGCTTAACTTTAGCTGAAGCACAAAATGCAGCGCGTTATCTGGTAGACGAACCCGCCAATATTATGACACCTACTAAGATGGCTGAGATGGCACAGCAATACGGCAGCGAGTCAGGCTTTGAAGTCGATGTCTTTGATGAAGACTATGTACGCGAACAAGGCATGCACGCCTATTTGGCAGTTGCACAAGGATCAACCAAAATACCACTAAAATTAATTGTCATGCGTTATCGCGGCGCTGAAAAAGACGCGCCGATTTACGGCTTAGTTGGCAAAGGGTTGTCGTATGATTCGGGTGGTTATTCACTTAAGCCAACTAATTACATGACCGATATGAAATCCGATATGGGAGGCGCAGCCACAGTGATTGGTACAATGAAGGCAATTGCCGATGCCAAATTAAAGATTAACGTAACAGCTGTTGTCGCCGCTTGCCAAAATTTAATTGGTCCCGATGCTTATTTACCAGGCGACATTATAAACACGATGAACGGCAAAACAGTCTTTATTGGCAATACTGATGCTGAAGGTCGCTTGACATTAATCGATGCAATTACTTATATTATAAGAAAAGAAAACGTTGTTTCAGTATTTGACTTTGCTACACTGACAGGTGCCGCACTCTACTGCTTCGGCAACGCTTGTGCGGCTGCAGTTACCAACAATGACGACATCTATCGCGAATACGCCGCAGCGGCTGAAGCCACTGGCGAAAAAGTATGGCGCATGCCAATTTACCGCGAATATAAAGAACTAATCAAACACAAAGATGCCGACTTAACCAATGCGGCTGGCCATCCTGGCACAATAACTGCCGGCATGTTCTTAGGCGAATTTGTCGAAGACAAGCCATGGGTACACGTTGACATTGCACCAGTAGCCCATATTGAAAAAGACTACGGCTACTACGACAGAGGCGCAACTGGCTACGGCGTCAAGACCTGCTATCAATTTATGAAAGCTAAGCAAACAACCAATTGAACTAAATTAATTTGTAGCTGTTCACTCGAAATGACAACTTGACTGAACATTTAACTAATTTGTCTGCTGGAGGTTAACATGAAAAGTTACTTTTGGATACTTATTATTATCAGTATTATTTACAGACTGATTATAAAACCCAAAATCAAACAATACAATCAGTACGGTTCTAAACAAAAGAACCAGTTTTCTCTTGACCAAATTTTGCAAAAGCTTGAAAACAAAAATACACCAAAGCAAGACCCAGGCTATAACCCAAACAATGTCTATAAAACTGAATTTGATATGACGAAAAAACAAGGGAACACTCGTCGCGTTAGCGATGCAAAACGCAGTAAACCTAATAGCAGAATAAATTACAGCGACCCGTCATGGGTAAAAGATGAAGATACTTGGATTAAGGGCGAATAACTAGATTGGCAACAGCATAATTAGCTTGGCGCCGACAAAAAAACTAACCATATTTGCAGTGACAACATAGAGCAGTCGTCTTAAGCGCGACTGCTCTTTTATTAACATTAAAAAGCCAGCAAGTTCTGCAATAAGTATGATTATTTCGTAGATTAACATGCCGAATATCCAGTAATCATAGTAGATTGGCGCGCGCGATAAACTGATATTTAAAAAGCTCTGCGTCACCAAATTAAGCGCTAAAAATATCAGCCAAGTCTGTTTTTTTCTAAAGCCAAATAAAAACAGTATTGCGCCTTCAATCAACAGCGTTAAGACAATACGGCTGCCAATTGTCAACCATTTCAAAAAGGCTGGTACATCTTTTGTTAGCGCTTCGCCTTTTAAATCAAGCGCATAAAAATTGCGATAGCCCTTTACCTTTTCTACTTTTATATCAAACTGGTGGTCACCATGTTTGACATGTAGTTTGGCAATGCTGTTCCATTTAATTTCGTAATTATAAAAGTTGTACTGCAGTTGATTAAAGCGTTGAATTGGCGCATCAAATTTCAGTGGTTTGCCTGCGGCATCAAATGCCGTTATAGCAATTTGATCGGGTGTCGTCGTTGGCACTAAAATAACCACACTAGGCGGTTCGGCTGAATTGGCAACAAGTGGTAATATTGAACATAACATTAAAAAGATGATGAGTAACAGTGTGCTAAGCTTTTTCATTAAGGCCCTCATTATCGCAATTTCTAGCGATGATATAACGAAGTTTAGTATGATTATATCACTGTTTTATGCGATTAACAACTGAGCTTTGCTGCGATTGAAACGAAGTGCTTTTGCCTTTATCGTGCTCCTTCGTATATTTCTAGGTGGGAGCTGCGCGCAAATTCTTAGTAGCAACCATGCTTCTTTCAGAAGAGGTGGTTTAACAGCAGCTCTTACCACTACAAAACACACTTCAGTCGCACGGGCTTCAAGCACTTCTGACAATCTAAGCAGATTGCTTGTAATCTGCTGCGTCGCAAGTTTTTTATTTATCACATTGGTTTATTTAATTATGATAAATAAAATAACGAAAGACTAGTCGTTACGAATTATGCGATGTTTGTTTTACACAAATGTGCTAGGTGGCCTTATAAGTGTACTTGTCATTTCGACCGAAATAGAGAAACCTTGCTTTTTTAACTAGACAATATTCTTACTATTGTTTAGTGCTTTGGCAACGTAAATATAACCAACCACTGCAAAGATTATTGTCATTAACAGTGGTCCTAATGGTATTGGCATTAACTGACCAATTTCTGGGTCATTAACCAATGACATCATAGTGCGTCCGGTAATTGTCAGTCTGACAAAACCAGCTGTGCCGCTTTCAACAACTGCTGATAATGGCATGTAAAACACATTTAGAAACGACAGTATTTGACCACCAATATAGAGTGTTAAAAACGATAACACAATACCGCCTTTACCAAATCTACCCAATAGTTTACCTGAACCAAATGTGACAATAAAAGCGTAGTAAATCTGTGATGAAAACAGCGCCAAAGCACCCAGAAAAATAATGATTAACCAAAAACTAAAGCCATTGATATTTTCGATATAGTTTGGCACTTCGGCAAATTTAGCTAACGCAATTGACAATTGTTCAAGCATTTCTGCCGATGACATATAACCGTTAAAGATGACATTTGCTATTAATGTACCAAAAAACAACAAGACAACTGACAACAACATGTAGATGACACCTGATAGTATTTTGGCATTTAGAATTGTTGATGTCTTTGCCGCCAGTTGATGCATGGTATAGGCGTTTTTACCGTAAAAATCGGTGTAATAATTAACCGCCAACAGTATCAGCGGTGCGGTGACGACAAGTACCGCTAATATTGTGTGAAAAGCAATTGCTATGCCAGTTAGCCAATCGACATCAATCAATTTAGTAAGTGCTAAGTTGACAAGGCTTAAGCCATATAACAAGAATAAAATAAAAATTTTACGCTGACTCTTTAAGTCCCATTTTAGTATTTTTAAGAACATATTACACCTCTCTGTAAGTCTTTCTAAAAAAGTCATCGACGCTCATTGCCTGTTCACTTCTAATGACATCAGTGTCTTGATTGAGCAAAATTTTTCTATCTTTTATGAATACGGCGCGGTCGAGCACAGGTTCAATATCGCTAATTAAATGTGTCGACAATATCAAAAGTGAATTTTTATTGTAATTTTGAATAATGTTTTCTAATATCACACTGCGCGCCGCGGGGTCAACGCCACCTAGTGGTTCATCAAGCAAGTAAATATCAGCCTGTTTAGAAAGGGCAAGTGCCAAGTTGACCTTTTCTTTCATACCCTTTGATAAACGCTTAATCTTCATGTTTTTATCGAGCTTAAACAAGTTGAGCATGTCATTGAATTTGGCAACATCAAAATTATCAAAAAAATCACGATAAAACTTTAGCGCTGTGCCAATGGTCCACCATTCATTTAGAATTTGCTGCTCTGGCAAATACGAGATTTTAGCCTTGCAAGTATAGTCAAGCGGCTGATTGTCAACGTAGACATTACCCGTATAGTCTTGAATAAGACCAGCAATGATTTTTATTAATGTCGTCTTACCAGAACCATTAGGGCCAAGTAAGCCAACAATACTGTTTGCCTTGAGCTCTAAATCGATGTCATCAAGCACCAAGTTAGAACCATAGCTTTTATTAAGTGATTTAATCCTTAGCATTTTTATTCCAGTTCCTTTCTAAAATATTAATGATCTCAGAATAATCGTCAACGACCTTGCTGACTTCATCTAAATAATTGACCGACAACTCCTCGATGTACTGCTCTTTCATGGCGGCAAACTTAGCGCCGTTATTGCAGACAAACCGACCAGCAGTACGTTCTGAGCGAAGCACAGCCTGTTCTTCTAAACTGGCAAGTGCCTTTTGTACTGTATTGGGATTAACACCATAAATACTAGCAAGTTCGCGGACACTAGGTATCTTTTGATCAACCTGCCATTCTTTAGTATAAATTTTAATCATAAACAGGTCAATCAGTTGTAGGTAAATCGGCTTGTCATAATCAAACTTATAAGACATTTAACCTCCTTATTTTTAATTGTTGTATTAATACGCTAATACAATAACACAATTGCAATTTTATGTCAATATGCTTTTATAAAAAATTTGAAGCCAATAAAAAGCGCATCGGATTTCTCTATCACGCTCAAAATGACAAGCGTAGTAAAGTTTCTCAAATGCGCTCAAAACGACAAGTTGAATTAATAGCTAACTGTTTTTTTAGGCTGATTTTGTTTAATTGGAAAAATGCCACTGTCGATTGCATTTTTCGGACAAACCATTTTACATTTACCGCAGCGAATACACTCTAAATGGTTGGCGTCTTCAACTGGATTAACGTTCATTAAACAATTGTTGGCACATCTACCACAAGCAATACATTTTGCAGTATCAACACGGTATTGATAAAGTGATATTTTGTTAAATAGTGCGTAAACTGCCCCCAGTGGACAAATCAACTTACAAAATGGTCTATATATCATAATCGACAATACAATTGTCGTAATAAGTATCGCATTTTTCCATACGAATAGCCGACCAATTGCACTGCGCATTGATGTATTGAGTAGCACCAACGGAATACCACCTTCTAGTGTACCGACTGGGCAGATGAATTTACAAAAATAGGGATCGCCATTGCCAAAATCATTAACTAGATAAAGTGGCAACAATATGACAAAGACCAGTAAAACAACATATTTAAGTTTGACTAACAGCTTTTCTTTTGGTAGTTCTCTAATTTTTTTAGGAAATGGCATTTTATTTAACAGGTCTTGAAACAACCCAAAAGGACAGAACCAGCCACAGACCAAGCGCCCCAAAAGGCTAGCTACTGCAATTAAAAAACCTGTTACATAAAAAGAAAAGCGTCCACCGCTGCGACCGATCACCGCCTGTAAGGCACCAATTGGACAAGCACCCAATGCGCCAACACAGGAATAGCAATTAAGCCCTGGCACACAAATGTTTTTTAGATTGCCTTTATAAATTCTGCCGCTTAAATAACCCTGTAAATAACCATTTGTAATCAGTGCCCACAGCAACTGAAAGACATGTCTAAAATTTCGACTTATCTGTTTAACCAATACCGATACACTCCAAGCATATTCTAATTGCTTTATGTAAAACAACTAAATTCTCTTGTTTTAGCAAAACGCCAATCAGCATAAATAAAACGCCGACAACAAACCCAAACAACCACGTATATTTTTTACTATATTTCAAGATTTGTTGCTTCATTACTGAAGTGCCTTTTCAATAATTTGTGCCCACTCTTCCTTAGTGCGCGAGCCTACATACGTTTCACCAACAATATTACCGTCTTTATCGACAAAAAAACTATAGGGAATCGCATCGATTTGTGCTACGGTATTGACGAGCAAGTTGTCATCTGGGAAAATAGCCGTCATGCCACCACCCGCTTTTTCGATTATTGACGCAATCATCTCTTTAGAATTTTGATCGGGGTTGCCTTCACTGTCCATATCAAGATTGATACCTAAAACCGCAAATTTCTTATCTTTTAATTCATTCGATAATTCAACTAAGTGTGGCAGTTCATCCATACATGGGTTGCAAGTAGACGAAAAAACGTTAACCATTGTCAAATCGTTTTGCTTGAAAAAGTCTTCTGTTATTTCATTGCCTTGTAAATCAACGCCTTTAAACGCACCAATATTTGCCTTTTCTTTTTCTGCAATTGTCGTTTTTACTGTCGTTTTTTTAGTGGCATTGCTTTTGTCGGTAGCTTGGCAACCGACTAAAGCAAATAGCATGGCAACAATAGCAATTGCCATTAAAACCATTTTAGAAACCTGTTTTTTACAATTTTTTGTTTGTTTTTTCATGTTAGTTTCCTCCTAAAATTGTTCAGCCAAATTAGTATAGTCGCTAATTTTAAAATAAATATGAACAATTAGAGGATTAGCAAAATATTTTAATCCAGAAAAATGCTGGGTTTTTGCATATTGCTATCGCGTTCTTTCATTAAATTTTAAAAAATTGATTCGTCTAGTTCTCCCTTAGCTAAAATAACGGCGCGACCGCCGACTTTTACTCTTTCTTTACCATCTTCTACGATTACTTGTGCCATTATTTGTGATGGTCTTCCCATTTTTTCGCCTTGTATAACTTCAAGTATTTGATCTTGTTTAAGATATCCGTAACTGTAAAGATAATAAGCCAGCGCACCATTTGACGTGCCCGTAGCAGCTTCTTCATCGATGTCGTAAAGCGGCGCAAAATTTCTAGCATGCACTTTGCCATCGTCAGTATTGGCGGTAAAGGCATGTACACCGACGACGTCGTATTGTCTTGATAGCTGACTAAGTGCTTTAAAATCGGGTGCGATATTGTCGAGTTCTGCTTGACTTTTTACAGGCAACATAATGTCGACTAAACCCGTCGATACTTTGCGTGCAAAAAATGTCAATTGCCTCACTTTAGTTGTACCTTGTTCAGCGCTTGACAGGCCCATAACTTGATAGAGTTTTTCAGTGGCTTCACCAACGGCAATTTCATCAAACAGCTGTGGTTCTGCCATATCCATTAATATACTATCAACATCTACAAAAATATCTAAGTTGCCCGCTAAGGTTTGATTTTGATAACTACTGCCCGCTTTGACAATGCCCGCTTTTAACAGTACATAAAACGAGGCAATAGTCGCATGACCACAGAGATCGACTTCTGCAACTGGCGTAAAATAACGTATATTAAAGGTGCTATCAGTTAACTGCTTAATAAAAGCCGTCTCTGAATACCTCAGTTCAGTGGCAATTTTTTGCATGATGTGTTCTTTTGGAAAATCACTTTTTTCTGGCAATACGACAACACCCGCCGGATTACCGCCGAAGGCTTTGTCAGTAAATGCATCGACAATATATAATTTCATGTTAATCTCCTTAAAAAGCATGCCTCAAACTTTTACCAACCCGCTATTTTATCGAGCACATCGTCTAAAATTTGACCCTTTTCATATTCTGTAAACGTCTGCTCAATTTTATCCATCGCCATTTCAATTTCATGATCTTTAATCACCAGTGGTGGCTGTACTCTCAATGTGTTGCCGCCCATGTAAATTAGGATTAGTCCATGTTCAAAGCAACGATAACATATTTTTTTTGCAATTTCAGTGGCGTTAATTACGCCATTTTTATCTTTTAACTCAACGCCAACACTTAAGCCATAGCCTCTAATGTCATATATGACTGTTGATTTTTCAGCAATTTGTCTAAATCTTTTTTTAATGTAAGCGCCAACTTCATTTGCTCTATCTAACAACTTTTGTTCTTCAATTACTTTAATTGTAGCAAGCGCCGCACTGGCACAAACTGCGTTGCCTTGTAATGTAAACAACTGCCCTGGCATTGCAATTGAATCGAATATCTCACTTCTACCGACCACCGCGCTCATTGGAAAACCCGACGCCATCGCCTTACCCATAATCACTAAATCGGGGATAACATTGTAATTATCAACGCTGAACCACTTACCCGTTCTGCCAAAACCTTGCTGAATTTCGTCAACAGCAAGCAAAATGCCATGTTGATCACAAAACTGTCGTAACAATTTCATAAAGCGTTGTGGACAGGGTAGTAATCCCAAGTCGCCAGCAATTGGTTCAATCAGAATAAGGGCGACCTCTTCGGGTGGTATATATACCTTAAAATGCTTTTCAAATTCTATAAACTTGCGTTCAGAAAACGTTTGTTCTGTTTCGTTATCAAACATATCAAATTTATTGGGATATTCTAGATGCATGACTTCTGGTAAAAGTGGTCCAATTTTTCTCTTCATATTTAAGTCAATCGCACTAGCCGAAATTGCGCCGTAAGTTGAACCATGATAGGCGCCGATAAACGAAATAATTTTACTTCTACTCGTATAAGCACGCGCTAGTTTAATGGCCGAATCAATTGAATCAGAACCCGAAAAACCGAAGATAACTTTTTTATTATAATTACCTGGAGTTATTTTGGCAAGTGCTTCAGCGAGCGCAATTTGCGGTCTAGTATAGAAGTAATCATTTGTAAAGTGAATAAATTTGGCAAGCTGCCTTTGCACCGCCGCTAAAACAACTGGATGATTATAACCTGTATTGACAACACTAGCCGAACTAATCATATCGATATACTGCTTGCCCTCAACATCTTCAACGACAACACCTTTCGCCTTTTCTGCCACTAGTGAAACATAATGCGAACGCGTACACATTGCAATAATCTGTTGATCTCTTTCTACTATGTCATGGTTACTAGGTTTCATATAAAACCTCCTTTTGCATATTGTTAAATCTGCAATTGATACTGCTGTAGGTATTATTATTCGTTGCCTTTTATTTTAATTTATACTAATCATTTTTTTATGTCAAGCAAAAAAACTCGATATTGGCAATTTGATTACCTAATCGAGTTTTATATTTTGGTGTAACTGTTCAGTCAAGTTGTCATTTTGAGTGAAAGTAGCTGTAATCGGGATCTCTCCACGTTGGTCGAGATGACACGATGGCTGCACTATTCGATCGAACAGTTACATTTTTTTATTAATATTTAAACTTTAAACTGTGATACTTCTTCTTCTAAATCACCTGCAATTTTAGCGAGATTTTCACTTGCCTGTGAAATAGTATCAATCGATGCAACTTGTGTTTCAACTAATGCTGATGCCTGTTCTGTCGTGGCAGCGTTTTCTTCAGCAATAGCTGATAAGTTTTCAATAACCCCAGTAACTTGCTGTGTTCGCTCTTCTATTTCTTGCGATGATTTGTTGACCTCTTCAACGATGTCGTTACTCTTTTCGACAGCCCGTTCGATGTCGTTAAATCTATCTTGGGTAACGATCGCTTTTTCATTTTGTTCAATCATTTTTTCACTGACGACATTCATAGCGCTAACTGCGCGACTTGTCTTTCCTTTTAGTTCGTCAATAATTGTTCTAATTTCTTCCGTAAACTTGGTTGAATCTTCAGCTAGTTTACGAATTTCTTCAGCAACTATTGCAAAACCTCTACCTGCTTCGCCAGCACGCGCTGCTTCAATTGCCGCATTGAGTGCCAACAGATTAGTTTGGTCGGCAATTGATTGAATCATTTCACTTGCCTTTGAAATTGATTCGGCACTCTGATTTGTTTCGTTGATGATATTGTTAACAAAGATTGATTGTTCTTTATTTTCATTGGTGATTTTCAATAGATCAGATAAGGCAACTTTACCTTCTTCGCTACATTCATTTATATTTTCTATTGCGTTCGACAATTCTGTTAAAACCTGTATCATGGCACTTAAACGCATGGTAATATTTTCAACATTTTGTGCTGCATCAGCCGTATTTTGTGCTTGTTCAATGGCGCTTTCAGCAATATTTTCAACTGCATTGGCAACCTCGCCAGCTGATTCGTTCGTCGTATGAGCTGTCGCAGTTAGTTCTTGCGATGTCGCAGCAGTATCATGCGAATGGCGTGTTATACCAGAAACCAAATTTCTTAAATTCTGTTCGGTAATCATTATGGTTTCAACTAATCTGCCAAATTCATCTTTTCTTTCTTTATGCTTAAATACTGGGTCGTCTTCTCTTTCTGTCAAGTCAAAATGCCGAAACTTATCAAAATACTTATCTATATCAACTATTGGCCTGCTTAATCTTTTGCCAACTAAATATCCTAGTAAGGCAATGACAACAAACAATATTGCGCCAGCTATCGTCACATCTATAATAATCGCGTTAACTCTATTTTGCACTTCAGACCGCTTTGCACTACTGACAAATACCCAACTCGTACCATCAATTTTTTTAATTTCAGAGTACATTTCAACGCCTTTAAAGCTGTATTCTACTTTGGCGCTACCTTCATCAAAAGCCTTTTGTACGATGTCGATAATCGATTGAATACCAGGTTCGCTTTTAACCATGTCATTCAGATTTTGATTAGCTCTTTCTTTGTTTTTATGTGCTACGACATCCATATTACTGCTGATAATATAACTATAACCTGTTTCACCAACTGAGATATTTGCCAAATAATCGGAAAGCACTTCGGTTTTAAGGTCAATACAAAACGCGCCATCAATATTGCCCTCAGCATCTTCGTAGGGGACAGCTATTGTAATACAATATTCACCTGTTAAAGCATCAACATAGGGGTCGATGACATCGATTTCGCCAGCGAGCGCTTTACCAAAAAATCTAATGTTCTTTGCAGTGGTGATATTAATTTCATCGCCAAAGGCAATTAAATCAGCATTTTGCTTAACGTAATACAAATTCAAAAAACTATTATTTTTAAAGACTTTTTGCATTTTCTTTTGAATTGTCTCATCTGTAAACGACTGGGTTAAGTCTACCATTTCACCTAAACCTTGTAACCGCTTGATTTCAGAATTAAAATGGTCGCTAAAGGCTCTTGCATTTGATATCGAATAGGCCTTGATAACGTCGTTTTGAATATGCATCATATCTTTTTTAGCTATATGTATTGATACAGCATTAGCTAATAAAACACTTATAAATACAATTTTTAATATTGTTAAAGTCAGTGTTCTCGCGACAGAGCCTTTTTTGTTTTTGTCGCCTTTTCTTATTATGCGTTTTTTGTTATAGCTATTAGATGACATTTTTACCCCCCCCCCCGAAATTTTTTGAGGGTCGCTCATTAATTTTGTAATTACTTTGTCAAGTCTTTTTTAATTTACCATTTTTATTAAATGCTAGTGAAGTGGAGAAGACTCACTTTCAAAACCTGAGATTTGTCGAGTAGGCGGAGCCTCACGGCTCCAACCCCTCACAGAACCGTACGTGCCCTATTAAGGCATACGGCTCTTCACGCCACCATTTACAGT
>PDWI01003936.1_pt1 | contig 24257 bp, 12 predicted proteins | sample 1430891 | NCBI WGS metagenome assembly PDWI01 (sample SAMN01162508, study PRJNA174530) | Oral metagenome, whole genome shotgun sequencing project. | biome: Marine environment; feature: Marine mammal; material: Swab sample of the gingival sulcus; isolation source: swab sample of gingival sulcus... | reverse complement strand
CTTGTACACGTATCTGAAATGTCTTGGACACAGCACCTACGTTCAGCTCAAGATTTCTTGAAGGTTGGACAAGAAGTAGAAGCTGTTATCTTGACTCTTGACAAGGAAGAGCGTAAGATGTCTCTTGGTCTTAAGCAATTGACTGAAGATCCTTGGGCTGACATTGAAACACGTTTCCCTGTTGGTTCACAGCACACTGCTCGTGTACGTAACTTCACTCAGTTTGGTATCTTCGTTGAGCTTGCAGAAGGCATCGATGGTCTTGTACACATCTCTGACCTTTCTTGGGACAAGAAGATCAAGCACCCAGCAGAGTTCACTCAAGTTGGTGCAGAGCTTAAGATTCAAGTGCTTGAAATCGACGTTGAAAATCGTCGCCTAAGCCTTGGTCACAAGCAAACTGAAGAAAATCCTTGGGATAGCTATGAGGCAATCTACCGCCCTGGTACAGTTCACAACGGAACAGTTTCTGCAGTGATTGAGAAGGGTATCATCGTTGACCTTGAACACGGTGGTGAACTATTCGTAGCTACTAAGCAAGCTACTAAGCAAGATGGTTCAGCTCCTAAGCTTGGTGAAACTCTTGAGTTTAAGATTCTTGAGCTAAACCGCAACGATCACCGTATCTATGCTTCTCACGTTCGTGTTTATCAAGATCAAAACAAGGCTGCTAAGCAGGCTATGAACAGCGAAAAGAGAAAAGCTGCTAAGGAAACAGAAGAGTTTGTAGCTAAGACAAACGCAGAAACGACTTCTGCTACTCTTGGTGACCTTGATATCTGGAATGACTTGAAGGATAAAATGTAATCTGTAGTCATTTAGAATCATTCAAATGCCAAATAGGGCTGTGTCCAAGCGACACAGCCCTATTTTTGTTTGTCTATTCTCTTTTTGCTTTTCAAGTTGTCTGCTTCTTGTTTTGTTATTTTGGGATAGAATCTTCTCTTTTAATTATTGATGGGGTATTTCTATTTTGTTATAATAATTGTTGTGCTTGGCTTAATCTTAAATTTATTTAATATCAATAAAATCTATTTAGTTATTAAAAACTATTGTGTATGTGATTTTTTTTTTTGTTATTTGTGTTATGAAGCATTATTAAATTAATAACGAGATTGTTTATGAGTAAATTTTTAAGATTAAGCAGAGCCATATTAATGGTGTTCTTGCTGTTTTGCGGTTTAAGTTCTGTAAATGCCCAAACTAAGGTTAAAATTAGTGGACACGTTACAGATATAAAGGGAGACCCAATGATTGGTCTCCAAGTAGTACCGTTAGGTTCGGCTCAGAATGGAGGGCTGACAGACCTTAATGGTAATTATAGTATTAACATCCCTACAAGCGTCAAAGAACTAAGTTTTAGCTATCTTGGCTATAAGACAAAAGTAGTTCAGATTAAAGGTCGTCAACGTATCGATGTTGTGTTGAGTGAAGATAATAAGCTCCTTGACCAAGTTGTGGTAACAGGGTATTCATCTCAGGCACGTTCGAGAATGACGACCTCTATTTCGAAATTAGATACCAAGTCTTTGGCATCTGCTCCTCGATCAAATGTAGCGACAGCTTTGCAGGGGTCAATCCCTGGTTTGAAGGTTAGTCTCTCTTCAGGACAACCTGGTCAGACCCCAAACATTACGCTTCGTGGAGGTACAAGTTTCAATGGAACAGGCTCACCTCTTGTTTTGGTTGATGGAGTGCCAAGCTCTTTTTACGCTCTTAACCCAGATGACGTAGCTTCTATTGAAGTTCTGAAAGATGCTGCTTCGACAGCTATTTATGGAGCAAGAGCTGCCAATGGTGTTATTCTTGTAACAACGAAGAAAGGTAAGGTTGGTACATCTCGCATTACTTTCCGAAGCAAATTAACTTACAATGCACGTCCTGTTGACCCAATGGAATATCTTGGAGCTAAGGACTATGTAAAGTTCAATCGTATGGCTGTTCGGAATACTCAGATGGTTCAGAATAATAAGAATGCTTTCTCGGCTTTCTTGAACGGAGGTAATGGTGCTGCAACTGGCAACAACCCAACCAACTCTATCTATACGACTATGTTCTTAACGCCTCAGAATAAGTATTTGCTTGACAAAGGTCAGGGTTGGGTAACAATCCCAGATCCATTAGATCCAACAAAGACTTTGATCTTCCAAGACAATAAGAACGATGACTTATTCTATCAAGATAGCCACGCAGAAGACTATTCAGTTTCTTTTGAGGGCGGTAATAATAAGGGAACTTATTATCTTGGTTTAGGAGCGTTGAATGATGAAGGTCTTGTAATGGGTGCAAGCTTTAAGCGTTATTCAGCTACTTTTAATGGTTCGTATAACATTACGGATAGAATCAAGGTTTCATCTTCTGTAATGTATATCCATTCTAATCAAAGCCAGCCATTTGATAGTTTGTACAATCTTTTCCAACGTTATGCTGGACAATCGCCAACGACTCGTCAATGGTTTACAAACCCTGATGGAACAAACTCTGATAGACCACACCCTGGAACAAACTTTGGTTTTGGTAATGCTATTTATTACCAAGATAAGCGTCCTCGTTCAAATCTCGAACAGCGTCTGTCTGCTAATGCTCAGTTAGACTTTAAGCTAACTGATAAGGTTAAGCTTTCGGCTAAGGGTAGTCATTTTGCTGTTAATAATTCAAATGAGCAGTTTAATAAAGCCTATATGGAAGGCTCTGGTCGTGAAATAACATCACGAGAGTCTATATTTAGGTATTCTCGAGTTTTACGTAATCAGTTGTCATTACTTGCTCGCTACTCTGATACTTTTGCAGAGCAACATCATATCTCTGCTCTTGGTGGTTGGGAATGGTTTGAACAAAAGAACTTTTCAATGAATGCGGGTACTCGCTTAGCTCCTACAGATCTTATTCATTCAATGAATGCTGGAGCTGAAGCTGATGGTAAGCCTTATTCATTCCATACAGAGTATGCTATTGCTTCTGTGCTTGGTCAAGTGAATTACGACTATGATATGCGTTATCTTGTTGGACTTACTTTCCGTTATGATGGTACATCTCGCCTTGGAGATAATAAGTGGGGCTTCTTCCCAGGGGCTTCTATTGGTTGGAATATCCATAATGAAGAGTTTTATAAGGATAGTAAGATTAAGGACTATATCTCTACGATCAAACCACGTTTGAGCTATGGTGTAAATGGTAATATAGAGGTATTAGGCAACTATACCGTTCAAGGTAAGTATGGCAATACTTATATTTACGACTCAAAGGGAGGTTATGTCAATACGGCTTTACCTAATCCAACACTTCTTTGGGAACGATCTAAAACTTTCAACGTTGGTCTTGACCTTGGCTTGTTCGATGGTCGTGTCTCTATGATGACAGACTTCTTTGTTCGTAATGTAGAGGATAAACTTGCTGGTCAGAAGTTGGCTAAGTGGACAGGATTTAGCTCAATTACGACGAATAATGGTACAATCCAAAATAGAGGTATTGAATTCCAACTAAATGCAGAGCTGTTGAAACTTAAAGACTTCCAATGGAATATGGGCTTGAATCTATCGCACGTTGTATCTTATGCAATTAAGTTGCCATACAATGGTCTTGACAAAAATCGTCAAGGTGGACGAGAAATCTACACTGGTAATGGTAATGAAACGATTTATGTCGGAGGTAATCAAGAGGGCGAACGTTTGGGGTATGACCTCGTAACAGCTTATCAATATGATGGTATTTATCGAACACAAGCAGAGATTGATGCACATAAGGATCGTATCGTTGACTTTGCGTACCGAAAAGATACACGTTACCTTGGGGACTCGCGTTGGAAGGATATCAATGGCGATAAGAAGATTGATAGCCGAGATAGAGTTGAGATTGGTCGTACAACGCCTTGGCTTATTGGAGGTTTGAACACAGACTTCAACTACAAAGGCTTTAGTTTGTACGTCAAGACGGATTTTGCTATAGGGCATTATCTAATCAATGGTCGCCGTGTCAAAGGTCTTGCTCAAACGCAAGGAAACCAAAATGGACCTATTGAAATAACGGATTCTTGGACTAAAGATAATCCTAATGGCTCTGTCCCTCGTTTCGATTTAGTTGATAGACAGCACAACCACTTAGCTGGAGGTGGAGACCAAGGTGGCTATACAGATAGTAGTTCTCGTCTATTGGAGAAGGGAGATTACTTAGCAATCCGTGAGGTAACTTTGAGTTATAATCTAAATAAGTCTATCTTGAATAATCTTGTTAAGGGTGTTCGTCTATACTTAACAGGTAGTAATTTGCACTACTTTACTAATTATTCTGGTAGCCTTCCAGAGGAAAGTCACGGCTCAGATACGGGTCGCTATCCACTTCCTCGTACCTTTACTTTCGGAGCAAACTTAACATTCTAAAAGCATTATCAATATGAAAAAATATATTTTAGCAATAGCTGTCGCAGTCGCTACACTTTCGTCTTGTAATCTTGACCTAAAGCCTGAGAGCGAACTTAGCTATAACGGAATTTGGGACACCGAAGCAGGGGCAAGGAGTGTACATATCGGTGTCGTATCTAAACTAAGAGATTACAACTACACACTCTTCGCAATGGGAGAGATGCGTAGTGATATATGGGGTGGGCTAACTATTGAGTCGCCTTCTGCGGAGAATTTGATGAGGAATGAGTTTTCGGCAACGAATGCTCCATTTGGAGATTGGGGTCATTTCTATGGTTATATTCATCAGTTGAATGACTTTATTGAGAATGCTCCTAAGGTTCAGTTTGCAAATAAGGCAGAGCAAGACAATCTTCTTGCACAAGCTTATGGTATGCGTGCTTTCGTGTATTATACAATGCTTAAGGCGTGGGGAGATGTTATTATCTCTACAAGTCCTGTTGATAGTGAGCAAATTCAGAATCCAGAAAGTCTTCGTCGTCCTCGTGATTCTAAGAAGAAAGTTATGGCACAAGTTCTGAGAGATATTGATGAGTCTCTCAAGCTTTATGCTAATACTTCTGACAAATGGCACAATAGTAGTGTTTATTGGTCTAAGGCAGCGTCTCAAGTTCTCAAAGGAGATGCTCTTCTCTGGAAGGGAGAAGTCCTGAAAGGGGGAGAAGCTGACTTCCGTGCAGCCAAAGAAGTGCTTTCTAAGATCCAAGGATATAGTCTTGTAGATGATTATATGAAGCTATGGGGAGAAGCTAATGAGCGTAACTCAGAGTTTATCTATGCTTTTGACTATCAGAAGAATCAGAAGAGCAATTTCTACTCAAGCTTTACGGCTCGTAGTGTTGATGTCTTGAGTTATTTTGATTTGGCAAATCAATCTCTTGCTCCTTATGAGTTTAGTGGAGGAAATCGCTATGGTGCTTCATTCTCTACGATTAAAACTCTTTGGGAGGATAATGGCGATGCTCGTCAGAAGAGCTTTATCTTAGTTTATGCTGAGAATAAGCCTCACGATGTCGCAAAGGTTGATGAAAAGAATAGTAGTTTTAAGACAACTATTTTGCGTAAGTTTTTTGGTCGTAAAGATGCTGATGGCTCTCGTAAGTTCTACGCTAATGTTCCTGTTTACCGCTATGCTGATGTTGTTTTGCTTCTTGCCGAGGCTAAAGCTCAGCTTGGAGAAGACCCTTCTCCAGAAATCAATAAGATTCGTAAGCGTGCTATGGGTGCAGGTTTTACTCCCTATACAAATGGCTCTAAACTTGAAAACAAGAAGGCTATCTTGAAAGAACGCTTGAAAGAGTTTATCGGAGAAGGTAAACGTTGGTGGGATTTAGTCCGTATGGGTGATGACCTTGTTTACGAGTATGTCAAGACTCTTGACAAGACTAAGCCTTATTTGATTTACTATCCTATCTCTCGTGGAATGATTGCAGAAGATCCTGACAATATTAAACAGACAGTTGGTTATCCTGACTAGAGAATAGTTAAACTTAATTTAAAGCCAAATAGGGCTGTGTCCAAGCGACACAGCCCTATTTTTGTTTGCACACTCGCTATCAGAAAATCAGACCAATGAAATGCGAGTTGAATTGCTTATCTTTGTAAGTTAGAGTTATATATTATATCGTTGATGTTCAGTTCTTGGCAAATTAGTCGCAAAACAATCAAAAGGTTTAGAGTCTTTGGTATTATTACTGCCATTGCTCTCTTTATCTTTTACCTCCCAGTTCTTATTTTTCAAATAGAATTGGGACGTCGTGGTGGTGCCAAGTATTTGTCTCAAGAGCTAACTAAAGTCTTAGGAGCTTCCGTTGAGGTTGGCGAAGTTAGTATTGATTATCTTGGGAGTATTCAGACCAAAGGTATTGATATTAAGGATAGCTTAGGAGCGAATATCCTTAAAGCCAAAGAGCTTCGCTTTGATCTGTCAAGTAGCTCGGTGTGGCAACTCCTAACTAAAAATGAGCTATCATTGAGTTATATTCGGCTCTATGAACCGCACCTAACCCTTACTCGTGATAGCCTTAATCGGCTTAATATCTCACCAATACTGGAGCATCTGCAGAGTCCAGACCAAACAAGCCAAAGTGATTTTGAGCTATTTATTAGTGGCATCTTATTACGAGAGGCAAGCTTTGAGTATCGACTGATGGATAGTTTGCTTTTCGGAGCAAAGCACATTAATGCTAAGTTTGATGAACTCCGTCTCAGTGCTGAAGAGGGAAATCATATCAATATCTTGAACTTAGGCTTTACGCTATCTAATGGCTTTTGTCTAAATAGTTTATCTACTGTTGTCAATCAGAGTCGAGATAGCCTAAGGATTGACGACTTGGATTTGCATTTTGCTTCAAGTAAGTTGAGTATTCCGAAGCTATATTTAGCGAATAATCGCCTTTTTTGGGGGAAGGTTGATGAGCTTGATTTGGATAAGTTTGATATTCTAATTAAGGATCTAAGCCCCTTTTTTGCTGAACTAAAACAATTTGATTCCGAACATTTTCGAGGGCAAATTAAGCTAAAGGGACAGGCTCAAGACAATCAACTCTCGCTTGAGTATATAAGATTAAATATCACTAAGCTTGCTACTATAAGTGCAAAAGGTCTCGTAGAGCTTAGCTCTTGGGGGACGTTCGCAAATCTAAAGCTTGATCATCTTAAAGTCTTGCTAAAAAATAAAATGTGGCATAGGCTTGGAGACTTCGTTGATAGAGAAGAGTATCATCTGAATGACTTAGCCCTCTTGGGGCGTTGTCTCTTTGAGGGTTCTGCTTCTTGGCAGAGGGAGGATATGGCTCTGTCGGGGCAACTGAAAACAGGTCTCGGTGGGGGAGAGGTAGAGACTCGCTTGAAAAGAAAAGATGAAGACCTTCATTCTATTATGGCGAAGTTTAAGCTTCGTGATATTGCCTTGGCAAAGTATGGAGATAATACCTTAGATTTGATTGTGCCAAAGCTTAACCTATCTTTTCTTGCCGAGCGAGATGATAAGCTTGATCCCTATCGTTTGGAGACTTCAGTCTTAGTTCCTAATTTAGATTTTAGAGGACTTCATTATGATAATTTTGAGCTTTTTGGCTCTGGAAAGGGGAAATATCTCTTTGACTTCCTGCTTGATGACAATTCTCTTAGGGCTAAGGCAAAGTTAAGTTTTGAAGCAGTACAAAAGCTTGTCTCTAATATCAAACTTGATTATCAAGTAGCCAATCTCTCTCTGACGGATTGGGGACTTCATTTGGGGAAAGCTAATAGACGCTATAGCTCTGAGGGTAGCCTTGAATGCTCTGATCTGAATGAGCCTCTCAAGCATCTAAGTTTGGCGATGAAGTATTTTGCTTGGCGAGATATGGGGCGAAAGCCTATTAACGGTTTGGATAACCTCAAGCTGTCTGTAGATAAATTTGCTAAGGGGTCACTCATTAAGTTCAAAGCTCCTTGGCTTGATGGAGAGTTGCGAAGCAATCTACCTTTTCAAGATTTGACTCAAAAGTTTCGAAAGCACTTCTATGCTCAAATGCCTATTATCGCTCATTGGGGCGAATCTCAGTCTTTGGGACAAGAGCAAGCCTTAGCTACTGCTCGGCTTGACTTAGATAGTATTCCAAATGCTATTAATGAATTCTTTGAACTTCCACTTAGAAGTGGGCGATCGATGATGCTTCGAGGAGCATTTGATGAGCAAGAGGATAATCTCCAACTTCTCGTCAAGGCAGAGGAAGCCTATTGGCATCAATATAAGATTGCTGATGCTAAGTTTATTTGTGATAAAGAGGATATTGAGCTTAGAGGAGATTTCTTCCTTGATAGAATGGGCGATTTCTTGGGGGCAGACTTAGAGCTTAGCCGAAATAAAAATAATGTCGCTCTAAATCTTGACTTAGGTCTAAATAAAGATAAGCAAGAAAATGGTGTGATCAGTTCGCAGATACAGATTTCTTCTCCGAGAGATTTGCCCCAAAGTATTCAAGATCTTAATATGCTTGTTGGCTTGGGTAAATCTAAGTTGCGTATCCATAATGAAGCGTGGCAACTATCGCCTGCAGAGATTTTTGTCGGAAAGGGGCGAAGCTATATCAAAGGCTTAAAGCTTGAGAGCCAAGATAAAAGCCTGATGATAGAGGGGGCTATTGGGGATAATCCGCAAGACAGCCTACATCTGAAGCTCAAAAATCTAAGTTTGGTCTATATCTTAGCTTCGGCAAATGTCAACTTTAAGCTTTTAGAGACCCATCTCTCTGGAGACCTCTATGCCAAGAAAAAAGAAGGAGCTATCTATGCTTTTGGTGATGTTCAGAGCAAAGAGTTTTTCGTTGATAGCTACGATGTGGGAGCTTCTAAGCTACATTTAGCTTGGGATAGTAAGGATAATTTCTTAGCTATTAATGGTGTTTTAGGAGCTTATCCGACAGCTTATGTCAAAGCTAATGGGGGGATTAGCCTAAAATCGCCCTCGGGGATAGATATAATGTTCTCTGCAGAGCATCTAAACGTTGGTTTTGTTCAGGCGTTTACAGCAGGCTTCTTGAGTAATCTTGAGGGAGAAGCGACAGGCGATGTTCGTCTCTTTGGAGTCTTCAAAGATGGTGTAACTATAGAGGGAGAGGCAGATCTTAAACAGGCTAAGGTAGGCGTTAAGAGTATTGGCACAACTTATACTTTTGATGATAAACTTCGCTTTACGGTAGATAAGATGATATTCCCAAATATCAAGCTTAGAGACGAAAGAGGGCATACTGCTATTTTTGATGGGCTGATTAGTCATCATAACTTTAAGGATATGAATATTGATCTTCGTTTTGAGGATTTGGAGAACTTTAAGGTTTTGGAGAATAGAAATGCTCGGAAGCTACCAATCCTTGGAAAAGTCTATTGCTCGGGAAGTGGTAGCCTAAGGGGAACTAATGGTAATATGCTTTTGAGTATGGATGCTTCTGTGGTTAAGCCCTCAAATATAAGTATTGATATTAATGCTTTGAATAAGGTTTGGCAGGATCAAAGCCTAATGCGTTTTACTAACCTAAGAGATAGTATCCCTTCAGATGAGCAAGATATTCTGGCAGAAGCGGAGGCCTCTTCACAGAATATCTTTGATATGAAACTGATTTTGGATATTAAGCCTCAAACAGAGATCGGTATTCGTATTGCTAACGATAGGAGTGATGAGGTCAAAGCCAAGGGTGAAGGTCGCCTAAAAGTTGATGTGCCTTATATTGGAGAGCCAACGATTGAGGGAGATTTCAATTTCCTTTCGGGAGATTATTCGCTCAACTTAGAGAGCCTGATGAACAAACGATTTAAGATTAGGAGGGGAAGCCATATCAAGTTTCAAGGAAATCCTATCTTGGCAGATATTGACATTGATGCTATTTATCGTTTGACGGCAAATATTGCTGACCTTGACGAGGGCTTAGCCTATGGAACAAAGCGAACCAATATGCCCGTTGAGTGTATCTTGAATTTGAAAGGAACGCTTGCTCGCCCTAAGATAGACTTTGGGATTGCTCTGCCTAAGGCAAGTAGCGATGTGGAGCAACGTGTTAGATCCTTGCTAAGTACAGAGGAGGCAATGACACGTCAGAGTTTGGCCTTGATTAGTATTGGGAAGTTTATGCCCAGTGAATATAGCAATGCTACAGAAGATGGAACAAGCAACTGGACTGCTTTGGCTTCATCGGCAATCTCCGAACAGCTCTCTTCAATGCTTGGGAGCCTGAGTGAGCAGTTCCAATTAGGAGCAAGTATCAAGACCCGAAATGAGTATTTTATGGATACTGATATTGAGTTGCTGTTCTCTGGAAAACTACTTAATAATCGCTTGATTATCTCTGGAAATGTCGGCTATCACGATAACCCTTTCTTGAGTAATACCTATATTGGAGAGTTTGATTTGGAGTATATTCTTAATCGCTCAAGGAGTCTTCGCCTCAAAGGATTTAACCATTACAACAATACTTACCAATATATTACCAAAGGTCTGACGACACAAGGCTTTGGCGTTCTCTATCGTAAGCGTTTTGATACGCTTTCGGAGCTATTTAATACCAAAAAGAAAAAGAAGTCAAAAGAGGCTAAATAGGCTAAATAGGGCTTCATTATCATACTTATCATTGAATCTATTAAATAATGTCTATCTTTGGTTTGTAACCATTGAGTAGATGTTACGATAGTATTCATAGAAAAACAATAATCATTATGCACACTTCAAACTTAAAAAAAGACCTTGTTTTTGGACAAGATAAGCCAGCAATCAAACTAATGTTTGAGACAAATCATAGTAAGGAAATCCGTATCCTAATGAAAAAAGGACAAGTAATGAAAGAACACAAAACGCCATTTCCTATTGCTGTAGAGCTTTATTCTGGAGCAATCATCTTTGGCGTTGAGGGGCAAAAGCACGAACTCGTTTCTGGCGATTTGCTTGCCCTTGAGGGAGGCATACCTCACGATCTTGAAGCTACAGAGGATAGTATCATTCGCCTTAGCCTATCAAAACGTGATAAGATAGAGCGAGTTGTGGGTGTCAGCAGGCTGTAGCTCTTTCATAATCCCTAAATTTTGCTTAGTTTTGTCCCAATGGTGTATCACATAATATAAATCATTGGAATGAAACTAAGCAATATAAATATCGTATTATTCGCCTTTTTGCTTGTGCTGACGCAGACAGTTTCAGTCTTCGCTCAGACGGAAGTACGTCGCTATGATGTAACGGAAGAAACAGATTATGGTATCGTTTACCGCCTTCCTAAGACAGAAATAGATGTTACCCTCGTAGTTAAGGCGGAGACTTATCGCAAGGGGATTTATCAACCTTGGGCAAAGAAGTATTTGGCTCAAGAACCAAAAGGAGAAGAGCAAACAGTCTATAGTATCGAAGATGTTCGCTGTAAGCTTGTTGGAGTGCCTGACCCTAAAAAAGAATTTTTGGTTGTCTTTGACAAAAATAGCATAGCTCCTTGCCTGTATCTTCGTCAAGGGAACTTAATCGCAAGCGTTAATGCCAAGGAGAATGGGTTCGCTGCAAAGCCTCTAAGCTCTGCGATGAAGCAAGCGAGAGATTTTGACGATCAGCTTCCGACCTTACCAAGAGATTATACAATGGCAACGACGGCTAATCGTAGAGCTGAAATTGTAGCTAATTACATCTACGAACTGCAAGAGACGATGAATGATATTATCCTCGGACGTGCAGAACAGATGCCAACCGATGGGCAGGCAATGAAATTGGTGCTTAATCGCTTGAAGACAGAAGAGCAAAGAGCTAAAAGGTTATTCCTTGGAGATACTGCTACTCGTTACCAAGAGTATCACTTTCGTATTAAGCCTAAAGAAAAGGCTATTGAACCAACGTTGCTTTGTCGCTTTTCGCCTCAATGGGGCTTAGTGTCAAATGAAGATCTCTCTGGAGATCCTCTCTATTACGCTATTGAGCTTGTGGAGCAACAACCTAAGATGAGTCCAGAAGCTCGTGAGGAACTCAATAAAAATTTAGGACTTGTCTATAACCTTACAGGAACGGGCTTGTTGCGTCTTAGCTTTAATGATAAAGTTCTTTTGGAGAAACATTTGCCCTTGACGCAGTTTGGAACTGTTCAGTCTCTAAACAAAAAAATGTTTAACCTTAAAAGTCAAGGGGTTACCGCTGTTTATTTTGATCCAATAACCGGTGCTATCAAGAGGATCATTAATAAATAAGCAAAGAAGAAGATATATACTTAAACGATGATAAAAGCGATTAGAAAGCGAATTTTGGAGGGTGGAGCGATCAGCAAAGAGGAAGCCTTATCCTTAATCAATATAGAAAATAAAGAAGAATTATACGAACTTGCCCACGAGTTGACTGCCCACTTTATGGGGAATCGCTTTGACACTTGTTCGATTATCAATGCCAAGAGTGGTAACTGCCCCGAAGATTGCAAGTGGTGTGCACAAAGCTCTTATTATGCGACTTCTGCCGAAAAATATAGATTAGTCAGTCCGAGCGTTTGTGTAGCTCAAGCGACTTATAATTATAATCAAGGGATTGGTCGCTTCTCTTTGGTTGCCAGCGGAAAGGGGCAGAGCAATAAAGAGATTGATATGATTGCCATTAGCTATCGTGCTATTAAGAAGGCAAACCCCAAGCTCAAATGCTGTGCTTCTCTGGGCTTACTCAAAGAGGAACAGCTCAAAACGCTCTTTGATAGTGGGGTTACGACCTATCACTGTAATATGGAGACTGCTCCAAGTCATTTTGCCAATCTTTGCTCAACGCATACTCAAGAGGATAAAAAGGCTACGCTACTTGCAGCTCGTCGTGTGGGAATGCGTATTTGTAGCGGTGGTATCCTTGGAATGGGAGAGACGGCAGAGCAACGAGTTGAGTTAGCTTTCTATCTCAAAAGTATTCAGACGGAGAGTATTCCTATTAATATCTTACAACCTATTGAAGGAACGCCTCTTGGTTCTTCTACGCCATTGACAGAAGATGAAATCTTGACAAGTATTGCACTTTTCCGTTTGATTAATCCCACTGCTTATTTGCGTTTCTCGGGAGGTCGTGCTCAGCTTAGTCCTGAGATGCAACGTAAGGCAATCTATGTTGGTATAAACGCTGCCATTACAGGGGATCTCTTGACGACTATTGGTCAGCAAGCGAAGGAGGATATGGCGATGATTGAAGAATGTGGACTGGAGAATAAAGCTGTTGATTGGGAAGTCTCTTATGATTATTAGGGGACTAAGATTGCTTAATTTATTGGTATAGAAAACCTTTTGAGGTATAAAAAGCGAAAAGGTTCCTATCTCCCGATAGAAACCTTCCCATTAACCTTAAAATCTAATACCATGAAAAACACAATGCAAATATATGTGTTTTATTTATAATAAGCAAGTATAATCGCACTATTTTTATTAAAAATTTTCTTGGTTTCGGATAAAACCTTGAATTTTGTTAAATAATTTAAGATAGTTGCCCTTGTTTTTATACTTATCTTGTATGATGGAGAGGTATTATAAGCTTTTTTTTAGATTTATTGTTTGTCCTATTGCGAAAGTTTTAGGGCAAGCTTTTTTCTTGTGTTTGCTTTCTCTCTCTCTGCTTTTTGCAAATGAACAAGATAGTCTTAGGGGTAAGGGCTTGGAAACTGTCGTTGTTAGTGCAAGGCGTATGGAGCATCTCTCTGTTTTGCCACCACAACGCCTCTCTGGTCTTGAGATTAAACGTCTAAGTTCGCTCTCGATTGCTGATGCTCTTCGCTATTTCTCTGGTTTGCAGATTAAGGATTATGGGGGCATTGGTGGTATCAAAACGGTTAATATCCGTAGCTTGGGGAGTCATCACGTTGGGATTTTCTATGATGGTATTGCCTTGGGGAATGCTCAGAATGGACAGATAGACCTTGGGCAGTATAGTTTGGACAATATCGAGGTAATCCGTCTGTATAATGGACAGAAAGGAAGTTATTTACAGCCTGCACGAGACTTTGGCTCGTCAGGCTCTATTTATATCCAGACTCGTCGTCCTCGCTTTGATGGGAAGAACTTAAACCTTGGTTTCAAATATAAGGGAGGTTCTTTTGGCTTAGTCAATCCAAGCACGACATTATCCTACAAACTAAAGGATAAATTAAGCTTGACCCTAAGCTCCGAGTGGCTCAAGGCAAATGGTCGCTATAAGTTTCGCTACCGAAAGTACGACAAAAGTGGTCGTATTGCTAACGAGGCTACAGCCTATCGTAAGAATGGAGACATTGAGGCTTTTCGCTTGGAGACGGCTCTATTCTCAAAGATGACGAGAGGTGATTGGCATATTAAAGCATACCACTATCAGAGCGAACGTGGTATCCCAGGGGCGATTGTCAATAATGTATGGAAGCGTAGCGAGAGGCTTTGGGATAATAACAGCTTTCTTCAAGGAAGCTTTAAGTATGCTTTGGGGTCGTATAGTACAAGCTGGAAAGCTAAGCTTGCTCATTATCGAACGCATTTCTTGCGAGAAGATAAGAGAGAGCTTTATGTTAATAATCATTATCGTCAGACGGAGCTTTATCTCTCTTCGGCAAATGCCTACAAGCTCTTAAACTCTTGGTATCTTAGCCTTGCCTACGATTATATGTACAATACGCTTTGGGCGGATTTGCCGAGCTTTGCCAAGCCTTATCGCCATACGCAGATGTTGGCACTTTCTACGACTTATAGCAACGATAGGGGCAATATACAGGCAAGCTTATTGGATACTTACGTTGTAGATAAAACTTTTAACGGAGCTGTTCGTCGCTCTCGTAATGCACTGAGTCCTGCTTTGCTTGGCTCTCTCGTCTTGATGCCTCATCTTCGTCTTAATGCTTTCGTCAAACGTAGCTTTAGAATGCCTACTTTCAATGACCTTTATTATACAGAGATTGGTAATAGTAAGTTAGACCCCGAGTACACGACGCAGTATAATATCGGCTTAGTTTGGAATAAAAGACTTCGCTCTGGCTGGTTGAAGTCTTATTCGCTTAGAATGGAAGCCTATCATAATGATGTACAGAATAAGATTGTTGCCTATCCCAAAGGTCAGCAGTTTCGTTGGACAATGCTCAATCTTGGGGAAGTTAGCATTAATGGTTTGGAGACGATTGCGACACTTAAGCTTGCTCCTCTGCCTAATCTATCGCTAAGGCTCAAAGGACAATATACTTATCAGCAAGCTATTGATGTAACGAATAAACAAGATAATTACTATCGTCATCAGATTCCTTATGTGCCAGAGTATAGTGCTTCTTTTGTCGGAATGATGACTTATAGGGATTGGGAGCTGAACTATAGCTTTATCTATGCAGGAGCTCGTTACAATGCTCAAGAGAATATCCGTTTTAATTATGTGCAACCTTGGTACACCAGTGATTTAAGTTTGGCTTATAATTTTAAGCTTTGGGGAGGGCGTTGCAAAGCTCAAATGGAGTGTAATAATGTCTTTGGACAAGACTATGAAGTTATCTCCAACTATCCAATGCCGAAGCAGAACTATCGCTTTGTCTTATCCTTTAGCTATTAAGCTCTAAGAATCTATTAAGTTCGGAATACTTGAGAGGCTGTGTCAAAATGTAAGCTTTGGCACAGCCCTTTTGCTATATATGTCTAATGAAAATCTCCTTAGGAAGAGATTATAGTCTCATAAGTAGAAGATTTAAGTCTCTTACAGGAGAGACTAAAGTCTCCTAATGTAGAGACTTTTGAGAGACCATTGGGGGCAAGGAGGGAAAAAGGGAATGCCGTTCTTTAGCTTCGTCTTTGTCGTGATTTTTAGTTTAGATTGTCCTTTTTTGCTAAGAAAAAGTGAAATGTTATTCAAAATGGTTAAAATATTTTGGAGTTCTGTTTGATAATTATTACTATTGTATTTAAGGCTACATTCTTGTCTGAAACGTCTATGTGATAGATGAATTGTAGCAAATAATCTAAAAACTATAATTTTGGCAATGGCTCACCAAATACACAAATAACAACAATACACAAATTGCTATTGGTTAAGAGCCAATAATCAATAGAACAAAAAAATAATTGCTATGAAACAAAAATTACTCGGTACCATTCTATCGGTTCTTATGCTCGTATTGAGTGTTGGTTCGGTGTATGCTTATGCACCTCCTGCAGGAGTTGCGAGTGATATTACGGTAGAAGGACTTATTTATCAAGTAACGTCGGAACCCAATAAAGAAGTTGAGCTCATCGGTCGTGATACACAATCTCAACTTCCAGAGGATCTTGTTGTTCCAGAGACGATTACACACGATAGTCAGACCTATAAGGTTGTCGCTATTAACTCTAATATGAACTTTGCTACATCAGGCATCAAGACGCTAACGATTAGTGAGGGTATTGTGAGGGTTGGAGAGAAATCATTTGCTCAATGTACGGCTCTAACTTCTTTAACTTTACCAAGTTCCCTAAAAGAAATTGGCGATGAAGCTTTCAAGGGCTGTACAGCCTTAATGAGGATTACTACAAGTGCAGATGCTTATAATATGAGCTTAGGGCAGAATATTTTTCAAGGAGTTGATAAGCAGAGTTGTATGCTTGTCATTACTACTGAGATGTGGGGCTATGAAGATATTCAAGAATGGAATAACTTTGAGAATAAGATTGGTAGTGATGTTAACTTTGTGAAAGATGGAGTTCGCTATAGAGTCCTAAGTGTCGTTACTAAGGAAGTTATGTTAGAAGTTTATCTGACACCACAATCAGGAGATCTCGTCCTCCCTGAAACGGTTGAATATGCAGGGATTAGTTTTTCTGTAATAGAGACAGGCTGGGAGTTTCTCGTAGACCGAGGAGCTGGTGGAGAGCCAACAGAGCCTACTGTAACGTCTATTACAGTACCTGCGAGCTATCAACGCCTTGGACCTCCTACAATGCGTCCAATCCTTTCATTGACAGCGATTAATGTGGCAGAAGATAATCCATTCTTTACTTCATTAGATGGGGTTATTTTCACTAAGGATAAGTCTCAGCTGTTGATGTACCCAGCAGGAAAGCCTGAGGCAAACTATACAATCCCAGCTGAGGTGCAGTCATTTGGACAAATGGCTTTTCAAGGCTGTACTCATCTAAAAGAGTTGTCATTTGACCCTAATACGACTATGACCTCTCTGATTCGTACATTCCGAAACTGTACTGCTTTGGAGACTGTTCACTTGCCTCAGTCGGTAACTCTACTTGAAGGTACATTCCAAGGGTGTAGTAAGCTTAATAGCATTGTTTTGCCTAATGCTGTAGAGAATGTTAGTTACAGTACCTTTGATGGCTGTACAAGTTTAAGCTCTATTGTCCTCCCTAATAGCGTAACAGAGATTGGAAACAATGCTTTTGCTCGTTCAGGATTAACATCTATTACGATTCCTGAATCTGTGGGAACTATTGGATCGGGAGCTTTTGCCGGTTGTAAGTCTTTGGCAACGATTGAGCTTGCTGGTAGTAATCAGCACTTTGCCGTAGAAGATAATATCCTTTATTCTAAGGATAAGAAGACTTTGATACAATGTCCAGGAAGTAAAGCGGGGACTTTTGTCGTTCCTAATTTTGTTGAGACTATTGGAGAAAGGGCTTTTGCTGGTTGTCAATTAGAGGAACTAACTATCCCAGAGAACGTTTCAAGTATTAAGGGGAGTGCTTTTGCAGAGACTGAAGCCTTGAAAAAGCTAATTGTTCAAAGAGCATCTGCTATCCATATCTTAGACTATAATTCTCTATGGGGACTTGATATGAACCTATGTACGCTTGTCGTTCCTACTGGTAAAGTTCCTACTTATCGTTCAGCTGAATATTGGAAATCTTTCTTGAAAGTAACGGACGGAGAGACTTCTGTTATTGAATTTTTCGCAGATAACTTTAAGTATTTAGTCTTGAAGAATACAGCTACAGAGAAGACGGTTAGTGTTATTGGTTTGGAAAGTAGCTTTTATAGTGACTACACTCTTGAAGTTCCTCAGACAGTAGAGTATGATAATGCTACCTATACGGTTACAGAAGTGGGTATTGAGGCGTTTCAAGAGAATAACTCTTGGTCTCATTATCTGACAGGAGTTACCCTGCCTGCTACAATTACTCGAATTGACAAGAGAGCATTCTATAAGTGTGAGAAACTTAAATCAATTACCTTGCCTGCTGGGCTCAAGGAGGTTGGTAGAGAAGCCTTCGAAAGTAGTGGTTTGACATCAATCACGATCCCTGCAAGTGTTACAGAGATTGGTTCCGATGCTTTTAATTATATGCCTCTGACTTCTATTGTCTTAGAAGACGGTTTGCAAGAAATTGACTTAAGTAACTTTGCGACATCAGAGCTTACCTCTCTGAATATCCCTAAGAGTATCTCTTCTATTACATTTGAGGGGGTAGGGCGTCTAAAGAAGCTAAGCAGTATTAATGTTGATCCTCAGAATACGCATTATGCTTCGGAAGATGGTATTCTCTTCAATGCAAGTAAGACAACTTTGGTTAGGTATCCATCGCAAAAGAACTATACAGAGTATGTTATCCCAAGTTCTGTTACGAAAATTGAGGAAGAAGCCTTTGAGAATAACAATAATCTAAAGAAAGTTACAATACCCAACTCTGTTAAGACTATTGGGGCACACGCCTTTACGTACTTGAACGAGTTGACAACGGTTGTCTCTGAAATAGAAGACCTGTCATCAGTAAATGTGAAGAGCTACTCATTGACTTCGCTTAGTTTTTATCAGATGACGCTTTACGTGCCTAATGGTAAAATTAATGATTATAAGGCTCAGAGTCCTTGGAGTAAGTTTGATAAGATTGCTGACCAAGAGGTTTCAACGAATAAGATTATCCTCAATAACTTACAATATGAGATTGCTCCGTATGAAAAAGAGCTAACACTCATCGGTTATACAGGTCCTCTAAGTTCAACGGTTAGTTTGCCTGCTACGATTGAGCATAACGGCGAAGACTATACTTTGGTTGCAATCAAAAAAAGAGCTTTGTCTCAAGTAGGAGGTCTGGAGCATTTGACAATCCCATCTACTGTTACATCTATCGGTAGTAGTGTGCTTGAATACTCTGAGGATCTAAAGACTGTTGATATTCAGGCTAATGTCGCAGAGATCTCTGGTGAACAGTTCCTCTATTGTTCTGGACTACATACGATTAATTTGTCAGAGAATGTTACGTCAATTACGAAGTTTGAGGAGTTGCCAAACTTGTCAGAGGTTACTGTAGATGCTGATAATCCAAGCCTTTCTTCAGTAGATGGAGTGGTCTTTAGCAAAGATGCTTCAGCTCTAATCTGTTATCCACGAGGCAAGACGGATACTGAATATGTTATTCCTGAGAGCGTGCAAACGATTAAGTCAAAGGCTTTCTATGGTGCGACAAAGGTGAACACCTTGACAATCCCAAGAAGCGTTGAGACTATTGAATCAAATGCCTTTAATTATTGTATCGGTTTGTCATTGATTACTTCTCGTCTTAACACTGCTGAAGTTAGTATCGGTAGTGATCTGTTTGAAGGTGTAGATAAATCTCAATGTGTGCTTAAGGTTAGAAGCTATGCAATGCCATACTACGAAGCTCACGATGAGTGGAAAGATTTCCAAATAGAAACTATTTATCCTACAGGTGTCAAGAGCCTTGCTTCATCAAGCTACAAAGTGGTAGTTCTTGCTCATCAGATTAAGCTTTCATCAGTGGGTAATCAGCCTGTGAGCTTGTATAGCCTTTCTGGTCAGTTGCTCTACAGCTATCCTAATGTTCAAGATGAACTTACGCTAAGTGTGCCACAAGCGGGTATTTATCTGCTTAAAGTAGGGCATCAAGTAACAAAGGTTGCCGTTAAATAGCTTTCGCTTCAAAAGAAGCATTAATATAAATATAGGCTGTGCATTTAATTGCACAGCCTATATTTTTTTTGAGCAAGCATAGTAAAATACTCAACTCTTCATTCTTAATTAGCCAAAATGCCACAAATCAGAACTGTCGCAGACAGGTTTATACAACTTGTTATATATCAGGGAGATATAAACTTTTGTTTTAAGGTCAAAAAATGACTGGGAAAACTCATTTGAGTTTTCCCAGTCATTTTTAAAAGTTTTCCCAAAAACTTTTTTGACTTTTCCCAATCACTTTCCGAGCTTATCCAAATACCACAAATCGGAACAGGCACAGCCTGTCTTATCCTGCACACAATCGCTGTCGGTTGCACCGACCGAGGGGCAAAATGCGAGAGCATTTTGGTGTTCTTAGTTGACTTGTAAAATATAAATGGGTCTGCGACTCCTGTTGCTCTTTTTAGAGGGTTTGGCTTTTTGAGAAGCTTTTATGCTCCTTGTAATAATAAGTAGGTAGTTGGTATGGATTGGAGAGAAAGGGCTTTTGAAAGACCTTTTTTTGTTGTAAACACCAAATAAATAGGGTTTTTATAGTGAAGTCTACATTTGCAGAGAAAATTCATTAAATAAATCTACCTAAATAGTGTTATGGCAAATATAATTTCTATAAAGAAAGGCCTATCACTCAATCTAAAAGGTAAAGCTCCTGAGGAGTTATTAGAGCCAGTAGCAAAGTCTGAAACTTATGCTGTTGTGCCTGATGACTTCGTGGGACTAACGCCTAAACTCGCTGTGAAAGTGGGAGATAGAGTGCAGGTTGGTTCGCCTATTTTATATCACAAGGCTTCGCCTGATGTGAAGATTACTTCGCCTGTAAGTGGTGAAGTCGTTGCTGTTAATCGTGGTGCTAAGCGTAAAATCTTAGACATTGAAGTAAAAGCTGATGCCGAGCTTGACTACAAGGCATTTGACGTGGAAGGCTTGCTCAACAAGAGTGCCGAAGATGTTCTTGCTCTTATTATGGAGAGTGGACTCTTTGCTTTCTTCAAGCAACGTCCATACGATCGTTTGGCTGACCCAAAAGTTGCTCCACGAGATATTTTCGTTACGGCGAATTTTACTGCTCCATTAGCTCCTAACTTCGCTTATCTTATCCAAGGTCGTGAGGACGAGTTCCAACTTGCTCTTAACGCTCTTACTAAGCTAACAGAAGGTAAGGTTTACGTGGGCGTAAAGGCTGGAGAACTAAAAGATATTCAGCTTGTAGAGCGTGTCGAAGTAGAAGGTCCTCACCCTGCAGGCTTGGTTGGTACTTTGATTAACCGAATGAAACCTATCAACAAGGAAGAAGTTGTTTGGACATTGAAAGCAACAGACTTGCTTGTCCTTGGACGTTTCCTAAAGACTGGTAAGGTTGATTATACTCGTAAGGTTGTCCTTGCTGGTTCAGAAGCTAAGGCTCGTGGTTATGTAGAACTATTACCAGGGGCTAAGTTCTCGGAAGCATTCCCTCAAGGTCTTGCTGTGGCTGATGAGCATATTCGTACTATTGACGGAGATGTGCTGACTGGTTATAAGGTTGATGAGAACCACAGCCGTATCTCTATGCAATGTGACCAGATCACGCTTATCCCTGAAGGAGACAACGTACACGATATGTTCGGTTGGGCATTACCAGGATTTGGTAAGTTCAGCACAAGCCGTTCGTTCTTCTCTTGGCTTGCTCCTAAGAAGAAAGAATACGTGCTTGATGCTCGTTTGCAAGGTGGTCGCCGTGCAATGATTTTGAGTGGCGAATATGATAAGGTATTCCCTCTTGATATCTATCCAGAGTTCCTACTAAAAGCTATCATCGCTTTCAACATCAACGATATGGAAGAGCGTGGTATCTATGAGGTTGCTCCTGAAGACTTCGCTTTGTGTGAGTTCGTTGATACATCGAAGATTCCTTTGCAGGAAATCGTGCGTCAAGGTCTTGATGAGCTATATAAGGAAATGAACTAAAGTCTTACCGCTCGAAGCTTTCCATACAGCATTTGATGCTTTCGAGACATTCCTCTTTGTGCCGAATACACGTCGCAATAAGGGTGTACACGTACACGATGCTATGGATAGTAAGCGTGCGATGACAATGGTCATTATGGCCTTGTTGCCTGCATTGCTTTTCGGAATGTACAACATTGGTTATCAGCACTACTTGGCAATCGGTCAAGAGACTGTTGGTTTCTTTGATAAATTCATCTATGGTCTGCTATCTATTTTGCCACAGATTATTGTGTCTTATGTAGTAGGTCTTGGTATTGAGTTCGTCATCGCTTCTAAAAAAGGAGAGGAAGTAGCAGAAGGATTCCTTGTAACAGGTCTTCTAATCCCAATGATTGTACCTGTAGAGACTCCGCTATGGATGATTGCTGTTGCAACGGCTTTTGCTGTTGTTTTCGCAAAGGAAGTATTCGGTGGTACAGGTTACAATATTGTAAACGTTGCCTTGATTACTCGTGCGACACTCTTCTTCTCTTATCCAGCTGCGATGTCTGGGGACAGCGTTTGGGTTCGTCTAACGGACACTTTCGGTCTTGGTGCAGGTAAGGTTGTGGACGGCTTCACAGGAGCTACGCCTCTTGGACAGATTGCTGCAGCAAAATCAGGCACTCCTGTCATTACAGATACAATGGGTAAGGTCTTGACAACGACAGAGTCTCTTTGGGACGCTTTCCTTGGATTTATCCCAGGTTCTATTGGTGAAACATCTACTTTGGCTATCCTTCTTGGAGCTTTCTTCTTGATTTGGACAGGAGTAGCGAGCTATAAGATTATGGTTTCTGGGGTTGTTGGTACAGTGCTTATGGCAAGTGTGTTTAACGCTTTTGCTACTACGCCTGCGATGATGGTTACACCTTTGCAACACCTTCTATATGGTGGTTTTGCCTTTGGTATTGTCTTTATGGCTACTGACCCTGTAACGGCAGCGAGAACTGAAGCAGGTAAATGGATTTATGGCTTCTTGATTGGGGTAATGGTTGTCTTCATTCGTGTGCTAAATCTTGGTTTTGCAGAAGGAATGATGCTTGCTATCCTATTTATGAATGTCTTCGCTCCACTTATCGACTACGTAGTTGTGGATAGAAACGTTCAGAAGCGTCTAAAGCGTGCTAAGAAAGTAAAAACGGCTTAATAAAGAAAAGGAAATGAATACAGAGAATAATTCATATACGATTATTTATGCAGCCGTAATGGTTATCGTAGCCGCAGTGCTACTTGCCTTGGCTGCAACAGGTCTGAAGGATACGCAGAAGGCCAATGAGAAAATTGACAAGATGCAACAAATCTTGCGTACGATTGGTCAAACGCCAGAGACAAAAGATGTCGTTGCTACCTATAAAAAGTTCATTACACAAGAGCTTCTTGTTAATGAAGAAGGAGCGGTTCTTGCTTCTTTCACAGGCGATGACCTTGCAGAAAGTGAAGCTTTCAAGTTTGACACAGAGAAAGCAATGAAGCAAAAGGATTACTCTAAGCTTCCTGTCTTCGTCGTTAAGATGGAAGACGGCAAGAAGGTTTATGTGCTTCCGCTTAATGGTTCTGGTCTTTGGGATAAGATTTGGGGCTACATCGCTGTTGATGCTTTAGATCATTCTACAGTGCTTGGTGCTGACTTTGGCAACAAGGGAGAGACTCCAGGACTTGGTGCTGAAATCTCTACACCTGCTTTTGCTAATCAGTTCAAGGACAAACAGCTCTATCGCAATGGAGCGTTTACAAGTATTGCAGTTGTGAAGCACGGTGGCAAAAAAATTTTTAGAAAACGCTCAAACAGCAGAATAGTATGGAACTTTGGAATAAAAAGAATAAAGAAATTTTAGTAGGACCATTGCTGAAGAACAACCCTGTTGTTGTTCAAATGCTTGGGATTTGTTCGGCTCTTGCCGTGACGGCAAAGCTTGAGCCTGCTATCGTTATGGCTCTTGCCGTAACTGTCGTAGTGGCTTTCGCCAACGTGATTATCTCACTTTTGCGTAAGACTGTCCCAGGGCGTATTCGTATCATCGTGCAGTTGGTTGTCGTGGCAACGCTTGTAACTTTGGTAAACGAAGTCTTGAAAGCTTATGCTTACGAAGTAAGTAAGCAGTTGTCCGTATTCGTAGGTCTGATCATCACAAACTGTATCTTGATGGGACGTTTGGAAGCTTTTGCCTTGGCAAACAAGCCTTGGGAGTCTTTCCTTGACGGACTTGGTAACGGATTCGGTTATGGTATCATCTTGGTGGTTGTAGGTTTCATTCGTGAGCTTTTCGGTACAGGTTCTGTGCTTGGCTTCCGAGTTGTCCCAGAGAGTTGGTACGCTACAGACGGTATCCACGGATATGTAAACAACGGTTTGATGATTCTGCCTCCAATGGCTTTGATCTTGGTGGCTGTCTTCATCTGGATTCACCGTGCGTATGATAAAGATCTTCAAGAAGATTAGTAGTCGTTAATCTATATAATTAAAAGAAAAGAATGGAAACATTAGCTATATTTTTTAAGTCCATCT
>PDWI01003043.1_pt1 | contig 24283 bp, 23 predicted proteins | sample 1430891 | NCBI WGS metagenome assembly PDWI01 (sample SAMN01162508, study PRJNA174530) | Oral metagenome, whole genome shotgun sequencing project. | biome: Marine environment; feature: Marine mammal; material: Swab sample of the gingival sulcus; isolation source: swab sample of gingival sulcus... | reverse complement strand
TCCTCCTTCTTTTGGTCCAATTTTAATTTGTTTTAGCATGATACTGACTTCTGCAATCAGTAATCCGGTAAATATCAGTGCAAAGAGTGTAAAGGTGAGTTTTACAGCACTGGCGTTGATGCGAGATACGGCACGCATGGTGGGCATCACATCCTGAATCACCCAAGGCTGTCTTCCCATCTCCGCAACGGTCCACCCCATTTGGCTTGCCAAAAAGGCGGCCGGGAACATAAAAATACCGGCCATAAGCAGCCACTTGGTGTTTGCCGTCTTATTTTTTAAAGCCATGAATAGGGAGACTAAGAAGAACGTAATCAACAGAAACCCCAGGGAGACCATAATGTGAAAACTGTAGAAGGTGACGGGCACGTTGGGAATGAACTCATTCACATCCTTATCAAAGTAGCCGTACCCAAAGTATTCAAAGTTCTCTTTAAATAGTTTTTTTGCGCTTTCTGCTCTGGCCTTATCGCCCGCATCCTTAAAGCGTTTATAATCAGCAAGCGCATTGATGGCGATCTTTCCCTTTTTTACCTTTTCGGCAACGGGCATGATCTCATGTTCCGGATTTCCGTAGATGAGATCTTTTATTCCGGGGACAAAAGCGTTAAAATCGCGATAGGAGAGGAAAGAGAGTAGTCCCGGAAAACTGATTTTCATTATATGTTCTTTATCGCCTTTATTTTCAGGTGATTCTGCATCTTTCAGAAAGCTAAAGGCCACAAGTTCTGCATTCTCTGTTCCTTCGTATAGCCCTTCCATTGCCGCTAATTTCATGGGTTGGGTTTGGGCTACCTGATAGGCCGAACCATCTCCTGTGCCAATGGTAGCGATCGCTCCAAGAAAGCCAAAGATTGAGGCAATAATGATACTCTTCTTGGCCATAAGGATATGACGTTTACGTAATAGATACCAACTGCTTACGGCAATAACAAAGGCTGAAGCATAGGTGTAGGAAGAGAAGATAGTGTGGAGAAACTTATTGATAGCTACAGGGTTAAAAAGAACTTCCCAGAAGTTGAGCATCTCGTTCCGCGCCGTATCCGGGTTGAACCACATCCCCACGGGATTCTGCATCCATCCGTTGGCCACCAATATCCACAGGGCTGAAAGGTTTGATCCAATGGCTACCAGCCAGGTGGAGGTGAGGTGGAATTTTTTGCTGACTCGATTCCATCCAAAGAACATTACGGCAATAAATACCGTCTCCATGAAGAAGGCCATAATGCCCTCAATGGCCAGCGGTGCCCCGAAAATATCTCCCACAAACCATGAGTAGTTAGACCAGTTGGTCCCAAACTCAAACTCCATGATGATACCCGTGGCCACACCAATGGCGAAGTTAACCCCGAAAAGAGTCATCCAAAATTTGGTGGCTTTTTTCCATTCAGGATCTCCCGTTTTTACGTAGAGGGTCTCCATGATTGCCAAAAGCCAAGTAATCCCTAAGGTTAGAGGGACAAAAATCCAATGGTAATAGGCGGTCAGCGCAAACTGTGCCCGCGACCAATCCACCAATGAAAAGTCAATGTTTCCCATAATGTTATTCTTGTGTAGTTAATTGTTTAAATACGTAGTCCCCCCGTTCCTTATCATTGGAGAAATTGGTCTCTAAAAAATCGGGAAAGAAGATGAGTTTCATGACGAGAAAAAAGATGGCTAACTTGATGATAATAATGACCCATAGCTTCTTTCCCACCGTCATATTGCTGAATCCATCGTAATAGAAATAGAATATACGCTTGAAAATGTTCCCACTTCTTCTGGAGGTGTTCATATCAGATGATTTCGTTACATTCATCCATTAACTTATTATCAACATTGTGGATGGATTTTTGTTTGTTAAGTGAATCTTATTTAGATTCAATCTAATTTATTGCCGTTACAAAGCATCTCCTTGAAAGGAATAGAGGAGGGATCTATGGTGGGTCATAGAGTTTTTTTACATTTGTTTAGTAAACATGGGCGAGGTGGAAGATATTCACACCATATTGGAGCGTTATTGGGGGTACACCTCTTTTCGTGCGATGCAGGAATCGATTATCCTTTCCGTATTGCAGGGGCGGGATACGTTGGCGCTTCTTCCTACAGGAGGGGGCAAGTCCATCTGTTTTCAAGTGCCGGGAATGGTGCTTCCTGGGATGACGTTGGTGATTTCTCCTTTGGTGGCCTTGATGAAGGATCAGGTGGAGAATTTGAAGTGCCGCGGAATCAAAGCTGCGGCACTCTATGCCGGGATGTCATCCGCTGAGATAGGAAATGTACTTAACAACGCCGTAAATGGGGTGCTTAAATTTCTTTATATCTCTCCGGAGAGGTTGCAAAGTGATTCTTTCCAGTTGAGTATGAAGACAATGAAGATATCCCTTTTGGCTGTTGATGAGGCTCATTGTATTTCCCAATGGGGATATGATTTTAGGCCTCCTTATCTCGAGATTGCATCGGTTAGAGCGTGGATGCCCCGGGTTCCTGTGATTGCGCTTACTGCAACGGCCACTCCGCCGGTGGTAGAGGATATCCAGGAGAAGTTAAGTTTCAGGAAGAAGAATGTCTTTAAGAAGAGTTTTGAGCGTCCCAATCTTACCTACCTTGTGTATGAAGAGGAGGATAAGATGCAACGGATGCTCAAGGTTTTTTCGGGGGTTCCCGGAACGGGGATTGTCTATGTCAGGAGTAGGAGACGAACAAAAGAGATTTCAGCGTTTTTGCAAGCCAATGGGATTTCAGCTACCTATTACCATGCCGGTCTCTCTCTCAAGGAGCGGGAGAAGCGTCAGCATAATTGGGTAGAAAATCGCGTGCGGGTCATGGTGGCTACCAATGCCTTTGGGATGGGAATTGACAAACCTGATGTTCGTTCCGTAATTCATCTGGATCTTCCGGATCATTTGGAGGCCTATTTTCAAGAGGCCGGTCGCGCCGGACGAGATCTAAAGCGCTCCTATGCCGTTATTTTTTACGATAAGGAGGATCTTCACCATTTGGAAAGGAATGTTGAAACCTCTTTTCCCGGGATCCCCTATATCCGCGAGGTTTACGATCTCTTGATGCGTGATGCCGCTGTGGCTATGGGAACGGGGAAGGATGAGCGTGTGGATTTTGATTTGATCTCCTGGGTTCAGCGACGGAAGCTAAATCTTGGGAAAACGTTTAGTGCCATAAAGTTTTTGGAAAAGGAGGGATATTTTGTCTTGAATGATGCCATGAGTGTTCCTTCTCGCCTGTATGTGAGGGTAGGGAAGGAGGATCTTTACCGTTTTCAGGTAGAGCATAGGGCGTACGATGGTTTGATAAAACTGATTTTACGATCCTATTCCGGGCTCTTCAGTAGTTATGTGGCTATTAGTGAATCGATGCTTGCGAGAAAGAGTAATCTTTCTGAAGATCATTTGGTTTATGGACTTCAGAAATTACAGGAATATGGGGTCATTGATTATGTGCCGACACCCCGGAAACCACAAATTGTATTGCTTCAGGATCGTCTTCCTCCCGAAGATCTTTATGTGGGAAGGGTTCATTATGCCCAGCGAAAGGAGGTGGCATTGGAACGCTTGAGGGCTATGAGAGCATATGTAACTCGAAAGGATCTTTGTCGGAATCGGATGTTGTTAGCCTATTTTGGAGAGGAGAAAGAGGTTGGATGTGGGGTTTGTGACTTTTGTAGGAGGGCGAATGCTTCTTCAGTAGACTATCGAGCAATTTCTGCATCCATTAAGAAAAGGTTATTGCTTAATCCTTGTACTTTGGAGGAGCTCGTCGAGGAGCTATCTTCGGGAGAAACTGTCCATGCTTTTGTTCATGCGTTGCAGTATTTGTTAGATCAGGAGAGGGTAGAAGTTGATGAAGATAGGCGCTATTACTGGATAAAATAAAAGGTTGTGTTAAAAAAGACACAACCTTTTATGCTCTTTTCTTGTAGCTTCTTACATTACTGCATCGGAGAGTCCTTTTCCCGCTTTGAATTTTGCAATTCTCTTGGCACTGATGGCAATCTCTTGGCCCGTACGGGGATTTCTACCGGTTCGTGCGGCACGAGCATCTACGTAAAAGGTACCAAATCCGGTGAGTTGTACACGTTCTCCAGCAGCAAGCGTTTCTGTTACGCCCTTCATACAAGCTTCAAGTGCTCTCTGGGCATCAATTTTTGTTAAGCCTGTTTCCTCGGCTACAAAATTAATGAGTTCTGTTTTGTTCATAAGACGTAATTGTTAGCATAAACTGTTTTCAGTTTGCAATATTATTATTTTTTTTGATGAATAGCAAGATGGAACCGTTTGTCCTTCGCTCTCTTATGAAACCATCCAGTCGTTATGAATTCTAAATCCTTTCAAAAACGCTTCAACGTTCATTCTTTTTTTTCCTGCCTGCTGTAGGGATAGAACCTTAAGCATTCCGTCATGGGTGCCTATGTGCAAGAAACTCTTTCCGTCTGTTTCTACCTGTTTGTTCTTTCGTTTCTTGTGTGCTTCTTCCGTGACTACTGATGCCTCGAATATTTTGATGAGATAGGTCTCTCCTGTGGGAGAGAGGAGGTGGGTGAAGGCCGCAGGATAGGGGCTTAACCCTCGGATGAAATTGTAAACTTCATGAGCTTTTCTATCCCAATTGATCGCAAGATCCTTTTTGGTGAACTTGGGGGCCTTGTGGAGTGGACTTTCCTGTTCGAGTTTGTCCTGAGCAATGGGGGTTACTGTTCCCTTTTCCAGGGCTTCTGCGGTCTCTACGACCAATGAAGCACCGAGGTGCATGAGTTTATCGTGCAATGCGCCCACATTCATATCTTCAGGAATATCAATTTCCCGGGTGAAAAGAATCTTTCCCGTATCAATTTTGTGGTTGAGAAGGAATGTGGTTACGCCTGTTTTTTTCTCGCCATTGATGATGGCGTGGTTCATGGGAGCCGCGCCCCTATAGTTGGGGAGAAGCGAACTGTGTAGGTTGAACGTGCCATTTTTGGGTAAGCTCCATATTGCCTCAGGGATCATCCGGAAGGCAACCACTACCATAAGATCCGGTTGAAGAGACTGGATCTGTGCTATAAAAAGAGGATCCTTAAGCTTTTCAGGTTGAAGTATGGTCAAACCCCGTTGGGTGGCATAGGCTTTTACCGGACAAGCGCGCAATTTTTGTCCTCTTCCGGCAGGTTTATCGGGAGGAGTAACGACCGCTACAATCTCGTGTCCTGCCTGTATAAGGGCTTCCAGTGAAGGAACGGAGAACTCAGGAGTTCCCATAAATACGATTCTTTGCATAGGCGAGGCGTTTTAAGGGGGGAGGATATGACATAAAAAAACCGCTCACACACTAACTCTGTTGGAACGGTTTCTTTATGTTCAAAGTGTGAGTTTATTTATCAATCTCTCCCTTTACCCTGGCAATATGTTGATCTACTTCACGAGCCAAAGAGCTGGTAGGGTACTCTTTTTTTATCTTTTCAAAATAGGTTGCGGCATTGTCATAACGCCCAAGTTCTTCGCAGGCCATTCCTGCTTTGAGAAGGAAAAATGGGGTTGAGAATTCATTCTTATGCATTCCCGCAGCTTTTTCGTAGTGGCTTAACGCTTTTTTGGTATCGCCATTTTCCATATAGGCATCTCCCATGGCTGCTTGCGCCATCGCGGAGACCATCATGTCCTTGCTGCTAAACTTCTTCAGGAACGAGATTGCATCGTCATATTCTCCACGGTGAAGAAAACAGACTCCTGCGTAATAGTGAGCAAGATTTGCCGACTTGGTGATACCATACTCATCAATGATATCTAAGAATCCTAAGTAGTTGCCCCCATCACCATAGAGTGCCAGGTCAAAGGAGTCTTTTTCAAAATATTTCTCGGCCATAAACATTTGTTCTTGAGCCTCCAGGTTCTTGGGCGCAAGAAAATAACGTTGGTAACCAAGATAGGCAAGTATTATAACAACGACAGCTCCAATAACGATGGTGATGATACGTTGGTTTTTCTCAATAAACTGTTCCGATTTGCTTAACGCATCCTCAACCGCCATCAGGTTGTCTTCTGCGTGATCATGCTTTTTTGCCATAACGCTTCAAAAATTTTTGCAAAAGTAATTTTTTTTTTGAGAAACTAAGCAGCAGAGAATTGTTTTTTTCAATCGCTTTTTTTCGCTTCGGAGAATCTGCTATGAGGAGAATAGGCCTTCTCTCTCCCCTTTTTTTCGTATTTTGGGTTGGTTTTTGTTCGAAAAGGGGGAGGGAAGGGGAGTTTTTCAAAATAAGAGGAGGGGTAGCCTTGTTATTTAAGAAATAAAGATTATATTTACGCAAGATTTTGTGTGTATTAACCAAACATTTTATTACTATGAACAAAACTGAACTCATTGATGCGATTGCTCGGGATGCAGGTTTAACTAAAGTTGATGCCGGTAAGGCATTGGATGCATTCGTGAAGAACGTAAAAGGTGCACTTCAAAAAGAAGAGAGGGTTGCATTGGTAGGTTTTGGTTCTTGGAGTGTATCTGAGCGCTCGGAAAGAACAGGCCGTAATCCCCAAACGGGTAAAACGATTACTATTCCCGCCAAAAAAGTGGTAAAGTTTCGCCCGGGAGCAGACTTGAAGTAGTTTTTTGCTAAAAGAAATAGCCCCGTTTATCGGGGTTTTTTTTGTGTCTTTGAGATGATGGAATTTGAGAACAGATTATTGAATTTTCTCCTGGAGTATGTATCGGATGAACGCAGAGCGCGTTTTTTGCAACTTGTAGCAAACAGGACTCAGCATATAACCATTGTGTTGGAGAATATTTTTCAGCCGCATAATGCTAGTGCTGTGTTGCGATCGTGCGATTGTTTTGGTATCCAGGATGTCCATATTATAGAGAATTATAATACCTATAGGGTGAACCCTAACATTGCCCTGGGTGCTTCTAAATGGCTTACTATGTATCGTTATAATGAGACTGAAAATAATACGGTGAGTTGTTTGAAGAGCTTGAAAGAGAAGGGGTATACCTTGGTGGCAACCTCTCCCCATCATTGTGACTTCCCCCTTTCTGCATTACCGTTGGAGCAGAAGGTGGCGGTGATGTTGGGGACGGAATTGCAAGGACTCTCCGAGGAGGCCTTCGCAATGGCCGATTGTACCCTGGGAATTCCCATGTTTGGTTTTACCGAGAGTTTTAATATCAGCGTATCCGCAGCATTAATTATGTATGAACTTACCAAGCGCCTTCATGCATCCTCTTACCCCTGGAGACTTGGTGAAAAGGAGCGAGAAGAGGTGCTATTGGCCTGGGTTCGCGCCTCTATAAAAAAACCGGAGATGTTGGAAAAAGCTTTCTATGAGAGAGTTAAAGAAGAATAAGAAATTATTGCCGGTTTTAATAAAAAATTATACTTTTGTCCTCAAAAAAAGAACTCATGGGAAAAGGAGATAAAAGAACAAAGCGAGGAAAGATTGTGAATGGCACTTATGGTAAAATGCGTGCCCGCAAACAACGAAATTTAGAGGCTCACAAGGAGCGTATCACTGTTAGTGAGGAGAAGTAGGATTTAATCCAACTTTTTTGGTGAACCATCTCCCACAAGGAGGTGGTTTTCTGTTTTTATTCGATAGGTGATTAGAGCAGATCTGCTTTTTCCCTCAATGGTGTGGAGGATAGGCCTCTGACAATCTTTTTAAAGTGGTTTCCGCGTTGCTCAAAATTTTCGTAAGTGTCGTAGCTTGATGCTGCCGGAGAGAGTAGACATATCCCCCCTTTTTCCTTGTGCAAAAGAACGGTGGCTATACATGATGCCATCGTTTCACAGGGGATTATCTGTGGGGATGATATTCCGGAAGCCTTTGCAAGGTCTTGGATCCTTTTTCCGGCTTCCCCCAATAGTAGTGCCGTGATCTCAGGATGTTGTTTCAGGTAGGAGATCAGTTTGTTGTAAGGAATTCCCCGATCAAAACCTCCTAGAATAATCCACCGAATGGGGGCAAGTGCCTCCATGGCGGCGATGGCGGCCTCCGGTATGGTGGCGATGGAGTCGTTGTAGAACTCCACCCCTTGGTAGTTGCCTACATACTCCAAGCGATGGGCCAAGGGTTCATAGGTACTTAAAGCACTTTCGAGTTGCTCTTCTGAGAGGTTAAGGTGATGGGCCAGGGTGACTGCAGCCGCAATGTTTACCAGATTATGCGTTCCTTTCAAGGTGCGTAGAGGGTTGTGGAGGGTGAAGCTGCTCCCTCCAATAGCCTTTGTGGAGTATTGAATCTCTCCCTCTTGGGGCGTGGGAGAGAGCGCTAGATAAGTCACGCCCTCTATTTCCCCCCTACAGTTTTGTAGATGGCTATCTTCAGCATCATAGAGCAAAACATCCCCTCGCTTTTGCTGATGGCAAAAGTTGAGCTTTGCTTCTTTATAGCGGCTAAAACTTCCGAAATGGTCAAGATGTTCCTGAAAAATATTTAATAAGATCATCCTTGAGGGAGCTACGTTTAGCACTTCTCCTTGGTGGGCAGAGAGTTCCATGATGATAAGGGTCTCCGGAGTGATTTGGGGGATGAGGTCAAAAACGGGGATCCCGATGTTTCCCGCAAGTAACACTGTTTTTTTATTCTCCTTCAGCAGGTGGTAGAGGAGGGTGGAGGTGGTACTTTTTCCTTTGGTACCGGAAATGCCAATCACTTGTGAGCGATACTTCTCAATGAAGAGTGCCGTTTGTGAGGTGATTTTCTCCCTTGGGATGCCGGAAACCTTGCGCAGGGGGATTCCGGGGCTTTTAAGGATAAGGTCGAAATGCGCTAAATCCATGTAACACTGCTCTCCCAGGTGCCAGTGGATATGGGGGTCCGCTTTAAAAGAGGGTTCAAGGTCAAGGGAAGCATTTTCATCGCCAACCCATAGGGGCATGGAGGGCCGTATGGAGCGAAGGTAGCGAAGACTACTTCTCCCTTCTCGTCCAAATCCAAGGATAAGGATTCTCATTTCAGAGGAGTGTGAATTAAGGATGGAGAGCATGGAGGGCACGATTTAAGATGGCAAACTCCTCTTTCGAGAGATGGTGATGGTTGTCGTATTTTGTGAGATAACTCCCTAGGGATAGGGGAGCAGGGGGTAACTTCTCTTTGATTTGTGCAAGTACAAGGGGCAGTTCCTGCCCATCAAACTTCCGGATGAGATGGTGGAGCGCCAGCGTCACCTCTTCGGAGGTCCCTACACATTCAAAAGGTTTGGAGGGCCATAACCCGGCCAACTCTTCGGTTATTTTTAGCATTGGGGCATGCTCCAACATGGGAGTGCCGATGATATGAATAACCTGCTGCTGTGGTAAAAATAGGGAGAGGACAAGGTAGGTAAATAGACATTTGGGGCATGCTCCACACCAGCTGTTGGTTTTACTCCCCACGTTGCAGCTTCTAAATACTTCGTGGTGTGCCGTGAACCCGGAGAAAAGGGCTCCGATTTGCAGTTCGGAGAGTGGTCGCAGCATACTGAAATAACGAAGATCAGGGGTGATATAACGTGTCACATAGCTTCTGAAGTGCTCTTCAAAAGCCAGGCTTTTGCTATACTGATGGTTTACATGACTCTGTTTGACGGTACTCTCATTGGCGCTGGATTCATTGGAGAGGGCAATGTGCCGTTTTCCTTCAAGGAGAGCTACCGGTAGGCTGATAAAGGCCAGTAGAGCCGAGAAGGGGGTATGGCCATTGAGGAACCCCTCTTCATTGAGTTGGAGTATGAGAGGATCGAGTGTTCGGGAAACAGTTATAAGGGCCTCCTCAGCTATTCCTGCTGCTCTTACGGTATCGTATTGGGCTTTTCGAGGATTCAATGCAAAGGGGGAGGCTCCCTGTTCTTTTAATAACTCCAGGGTGACGGCGGAGTCTTTGCCACCACCAATGGGTACCAAATAGCCGTGGAGGTTCTCCACAGGGGTTGCCTGAAAGGAGGAGGAACCGTCGGCCTCAATGGTGACAAAGTCTGTGGGGTCTACTGTGATCTTATTACGATAAAAAAACTCTCCTAATCCATTAAACAATAAATCCTTCCACCATGATTTCTGCCAGTCGTCCAGCCTTGCGGGATGTACGATGATACGGGGGGCGCAGGTAATCTTCCAATAGCTGATCATCTCGGCCAGTCCAATATGAAAGAAGAGGTTCTCAAGCAAGGCTTTGTGGGGAGAGGAGGGGAGATGCTCCCTGGTGTTAAACCGGATGGTGGGGTGGAAGTGATAGGTGTCGGCAATGTGAAAATGGTAGGTGACAAGAATGGCCTTCTTGGAGGGTGAAACAGTGAACCCTTCATAATGAAAGGTTCTATATTGTTGCCTTAATGACAGGTATTTCTTCTGCTGATGCATAGGTGGCAAGAGGTTACTTGGTATAATAAATAGGGGTTAAAGATACAATTTTAGTGTAGAAGTTTGTATCTTGCCATCTTTTAATTGGGCTTATGCTCGTTGGTTATGAAAAAGAAGAATTGGTTATCTCCCTCTGCAGGTAGGATTCTGATCTCCGATCCCTCTCTTGTTGGAGATCCCTATTTTGCGCGCTCGGTGGTGCTTCTTGTGGAGCACAATGAGGAGGGCTCCATTGGGTTGGTCTTGAATAGGCCCATAGATATTGGGTTGGATAAGGTGTTGGAGGAGCCGTGCAGCATCAATGCGAAACTCTCCTTTGGAGGGCCTGTAGCAACCGATGCGCTCTTTTTTATTCATAGCGCCGGACTGGCCATCCCCGATTCTCAGAAGGTTTGTGACGGTATTTTTTTTGGTGGAGATTTTGCGACGGTTGGTAAGATGCTTCTCTCAGGGCATCTGAATCCCGTTGATATTCGCTTTTTTATAGGTTATTCCGGTTGGTCTCCGGGGCAGCTGGAAGAGGAATTGGCCCGGAAATCCTGGGTGGTTTCCGAGGCTCCCTCTTTGGCGAGGATCTTCTCTTCGGATACGAGGATGTTATGGCGCAATAGCATGTGCGCCCTTGGTCCCTCCCATGCCATCTGGGCTAACTACCTCGTTGATCCGGATTTGAATTAAGGTCGCTGATTTGCAAAGATTGTAAGCATCATTTTTCCTTACAGAGTTATGGCATATTTGTATATTTGCTCTCAAAAATAGGGTTATGTATGTTGAGATTGATAAACACTCCGGTTTTTGCTTCGGCGTTGTACGTGCCATTAGGGTGGTGGAGCAAGAGTTGTTAAAGGAGGATAAGCTGTTTTGTATTGGTGATATTGTACATAACCGTGTTGAGGTGGGGCGATTGGAGAAGTTGGGGGTGAAGGTGATTGTTCATGAGGATCTGGAACGCTTGCAGGGAAAGAAGGTCTTTATAAGGGCGCATGGGGAGCATCCCAGTACCTATGAAAAGGCTAGTCGTTACCATATTGACCTGATCGATGCTACCTGTCCTGTGGTGCTCCAGTTGCAGAAAAAGATTCGTCGTGCTTACGAAAAAATGAAAACGATTGGAGGCCAAATTGTGATTTTTGGAAAACCTAACCATCCTGAAGTGAATGGCCTCTGGGGACAGACTCGTGATGAGGGAATTATTGTCTCTTCCATTGGAGATCTGGATCGCATTGATTTTTCTCGCCCTGTTAGTCTTTTTGTACAAACCACCAAAAGTGAGGATGAATTTCATGCGATACGAGATGAAATTGGTCGAAGAATGAGGGCGCTCTCTCCTGAGGATCCCCCCTTGTTTGACGTGACGAATTCCATTTGTCGGGAGATGTCAAGCCGAGTGCCTGCCCTGCAGAACTTTGTGGAGCGGTTTGAGGCGGTGCTTTTTGTGAGTGGGAAGAAGAGTTCCAATGGAAAATTTCTCTTTTCCAAATGTAGAGAGATTAATGAAAAGACCTACTTTATTTCGTGTAAAGATGAGATGAAAGGGGCGTGGTTTGAAGGAGTAGAGAGCGTAGGTGTCTGTGGTGCCACCTCAACCCCCATGTGGCTGATGGAGGAGATTGCAAGAGAGGTTCAAGAAATGGTGGATTAATATGCATTTAAAGCAGATCCATATTGTTAACTTTAAGAATTATCGAGAGGCTACTATTGTCTGTTCTCCGCGGTTAAATTGTTTTACCGGGCTGAATGGTGCCGGCAAGACTAATATTTTGGATGCTGTCTATTATCTCTCCTATTGCAAGTCGGGCTTTCATACTTCAGACCAGATGAATATCCATCATGAAGCTGACTTTTTTGCCCTTCATGGAGCCTTTTCAGTAGATGAAAATCCCGATGATAAGGTGAGTTGTGTGCTGAAGCGTGGTTCTAAAAAGAGCTTTAGCCTGAATCATAAGGAGTATCAGCGTTTGGCGGATCATATTGGGCGTTTCCCTTTGGTGATGATCTCACCCTATGATCAAGATCTTATTAACAATGGAAGTGAGGTGAGAAGGCGGTATTTTGATAGTGTGATCTCTCAGTTTGATGCCCTCTATCTGGAGAATCTTATTCAATATAACCGTGCGTTATCCCAAAGGAATGCCTTGCTGAAACAGCTTGCCGAGTCTTCTGTATCTTCGGCAGAAGCCTTAGAAGTGTGGGACGATCAATTGGTGCGGTATGGGGAGCAGCTGTACTATCGGAGAAAATCGTTCGCAAAGGATTTTGTACCTCTCCTACAGCAGTTTTATGCCCGCGTCTCCGGTGGGAAGGAGAGGGTCGCTGTGGAGTACCTCTCCCGCTTGCATGAGACCGATCTTGCCCTACTCCTTAAAAATAGCATAGCTAAAGATCGAGTACTAAAATATACCACCACGGGAATCCATCGGGATGATTTTGCCTTTGTGATCGATGAATACCCCATAAAAAGGTATGGGTCACAAGGACAACAGAAGTCCTTTTATATTGCGGTAAAGTTGGCACAGTTTGAATATACCCGCCAACAAAAAGGGTTTAAACCGATCCTTCTTCTGGATGATATTTTTGATAAACTGGATGATGCAAGGGTGGGTGCCATCGTGCAACTGGTGGGCGAAAACAGGTTTGGACAGGTCTTCATTACCGATACCCAGAGTGAACGTATTGAGCGGTTAGTTTCTGAGTATGGAGCTGATTACCTACATTTTATAGTGGAGGATGCCGTAGTGAGTAGCACCGATAAGAAGCGTGGTCATGCCTCCGGTTTCTCACAAGAAAGGGATTAAGAGGAACTCCTCTCAAAAAAACCTGAGTTTATGGACAGGCACTATCTGATCTTAATAGTCTTCACCGCCGGTTTTCCGACTTTTTGATTAATCTTTGCTTTAAGCTCTTCTCGTAAATATAGCAACTCATTGCGCAGCGCAGCACTGTCGATGCTGAGATGCAGTGTTTCGTTTTGCATTTTGGCCGAAATAGTATGATTCACAATCAATGTGCCGGCTACGGAGTAGTATGCGTCAACCACTTGTGCCTGAGTGACCTTCTTCTCAATGGCGTAGGCCTTGATCAAAAGGGTGATGGCTTCTTTTATATGGTATGTATTGTCTTTTGTGGCCATAATTTATTTGATGAGCAGGGAGAGCATCTTTTGTCCTTCAATATAACCTTCGTAGCGGTCTCCTATGGCGATAGGACCCACTCCTGCAGGAGTTCCGGTGAAAATAAGGTCTCCCATTTTTAAGGTGATGTATCGGGAGACGTGGACAATGATCTCCTCAAAGGAGAAAATCATCTCTTTGGAGGCTCCTTGTTGAACAACTTGGCCGTTTTTGAGCAAAGAAAAGGAGATGTTCTCCCTGTTGGGGAGTGAGGAGAGGGGGATGAAATCACTCAGAGGTGCGGAGGCATCAAATCCTTTGGCGATCTCCCAAGGTAACCCCTTTTTCTTGCATTCCGCCTGGAGATCCCGAGCCGTGAGGTCAAGCCCTAAGGCTATTTCGGTGTAATAGCTCTTGGCAAACTCTTTTCGGATATGCTTTCCATTCTTGCCAATTCGGATCACCAACTCCGCCTCATGGTGAATGTTTCGGGAGTAATCGGGGTAGTAGAAGGGGCGGTTTCTCAGGAGCAGTGAAGTCTCCGGTTTGAGAAAAAAAATAGGTTTCTCCCCTTTGGGGTTCTTCATCTCTTCGTTATGAAGTGCATAATTTCTTCCAATACAGATAATTTTCATACTTGTTAATGTTAAACTAGTGGCTCTCCATAAAGTCAAAGTTTTGAGTAGCGGCTGTATAGAACGTTCGAATTCGAGGCTTGCGAAGGCTGAAACAGGGAAGTTTACTAAGGTAAATGACCCTTTGGAAGACAAGCATAACGAAGAAGTCGGACTTTATCGATAGCCTCTAAACAGCCTCCTAGAATAATCGTCCTTGCTGGTCCCTTTTAGACCGGATAATAAGTTCGCTAAAGATTTTCTTGGTGTAAAGAGGAAAATCACTATTCATGATCCAATCGTAATATTGTGGTTGTTCCCGAAATACTTCTACCACACTTCGTCCTTTATGTTTTCCAAAGCCGAAAACCTCTTCGTTTTTTTCGTTGAAAAGGATCTGTCCGGCAAGGTCTGCGCTATTCCTCCGAAGGGTAAAGTCACTGAGGGCTTTGATATCATTGATAATTGGGACATACTCCTCCCCCGATTTCTCCTTGAAGGGGACGCTTTCATATCGATCCAGTTGTGCCTTGAGTACTTCGTAGGTGGCAATGGTATCAGCCTCAGCTGAGTGGGCACCTTCCAGTTGTTTTCCACAATAGAACTGGTAGGCCGCAGTTAGTGTACGCTGTTCCATTTTATGAAAAATGTTTTGCACATCCACCATTCTTCGGTTTTTAATGCTGAAGTCAAGGTCGGCTCTTAGGAACTCTTCCATCAGCAAGGGAAGGTCAAAGCGAAGAATATTGTATCCTGCGAGGTCACAGTTTCGTAAAAAGTTATTCAGGTCTGCGGCTACCTGTTTGAAGGTGGGCTTGTCTGCCACATCTTCATTGCTTATGCCATGGATGGCTGTGGATTCTGCGGGGATGGGAATGGTTGGGTTGAGTTTTGAGGTCTTGACGATCTCCTGACCTTCGGGGGTGATCTTCAAAATGGAAAATTCAACAATTCGATCTTTGGCAATATTTAACCCTGTTGTTTCCAGATCAAAGAATGCGATGGGTTTTGTGAGATGTAATTCCATAGTAAAATAATTATACCACACCTTCCTTAGGAGCAAATTTGATTTGCTCCTAAGGAAGGATTCGTTTCGGAGAGAACAAAGGTATAAAAAAGCAGGGGTTAGGCCCCTTTCTCTGCAGCAAAGTTTTCCAGATATTGTGCAATTCGCTGAAGGAACATGCCGCCCAAGGCTCCATCTACAACCCGATGGTCATAGGAGAGGGATAACACACATTGGTGGCGGATGGCAAGGGTATCACCATAGGCGCTTTCCACCACAACTGGCTTCTTCTTGATGACGCCAATTCCTAAAATGGCTACCTGAGGTTGGTTGATGATGGGGGTTCCTGTGATGGAGCCAAAGGTGCCCAGGTTGGTGATGGTAAAGGTGCCTTCGGCAATTTCATCGGGCTTTAACTGGTTTTCCCGGGATCTATTTGCCAAGTCGTTTACTGCACTTGCTAAGCCGGAGAGGTTTAATTTATCTGCATCTTTGATTACAGGTACAATAAGGTTTCCGTTGGGTAGCGCTGCGGCCATTCCTATGTTTACCCGGCTTCTAAGAATAATGTGGTTGTTATCCACGGAGGCGTTGACACCCGGAAAGTCTTTTAAGGCTTTAGCGGTGGCTTCCAAGAAGAATGGGGTATAGGTGAGCTTCTGTTTCTCCCTCTTTTCAAAGGCCGCTTTATGCTGCTTTCGCCACTGTACAATGGGCTCCATATCTACCTCAATGAAAGAGGTGACATGTGGACTGGTATGTACCGATGCAACCATGTGGTCTGCGATGAGTTTACGCATGCGATCCATCTCCACAACCTCATCTCCTTGGTTCAAGGAGGGAGCAGGAGTCTGGGGTATAGTGGGAGCGGGGGTGCTTCTTTTTGTTGGGATTACCTCTTCGGGTGTTGCTACTGTTTCCCTTTTCTGGATATAATCTTGCATATCCTCTTTGGTGACGCGCCCATTTCGGCCGCTTCCTTCTATCTCCGCAAGCTGTTGCGGTGTGATATTCTCTGCTTCCGCCATGCGTTTCACCAATGGACTATAGAAACGATCATCCTGGGGGGCGGGTTGGGGTTGCTCCTTTTTTGTCGGAGTTTCTTGGGACGTTTGCTCCAGGGCAGCGGTTTCTTCCTGTTGGGGGGCTTCCGCCTCTTCCTCCTCTTCGCTTCCCTCCAACTGTATAATGGCTATGACTTCGCCTACGGGAACCACATCCCCTTCATTAAATAATATCTTTATGATTTTTCCATCCACCGGGGAGGGAATCTCGGAATCTACCTTGTCCGTTGCCAATTCAACGATGGGATCCTCTTCAATGATGGTATCCCCCTCTTTTTTCAACCATTTAGTGATCGTTGCTTCAATGATGCTCTCTCCCATCTTGGGAATGATAATCTCAAATTTTGCCATTTCTATACTGTTATCAGGTTCAAATCTCTTTTAAATTACACTCTGCAAGAATACAATTATTGGCTTACCTTCACTTTCCCGGAGGTGTTGGGTGTTGGGTTTCCGTCACCTTTGGATTCTCTCTGCAATGGCGCCCCCTCTTCTGCCTCATATCATACTGCCTTATTTCCATTGAGACCTGCTAAATAAATATCTTCTTGCAAGCACTAAATTAACACGATCGAAGGCGTTTTGTTTTTTATGAGCCAATGTTTCGGATAGATTTTATAAGGATATTGAGATCTTTTCGGAAATGGTAATCTTTGGCGTAAAGATAATTGAGTTGATCGCGATCCTCCGGTGTGATTTGGGAACGGTTAAAGAGGTCGGTAGGATTGAGAATGCCGGGTTTAATGGCGGGGAGATGTTTCTCTTTGTGCTGTGCTGTGGGGCAGTATCCCACCCAACTTTTTAGGCCAATCAGGACAGAGAAGAGGTTTCGGATAAATCCAATAGGCTTCTTTGAAAGGATGAGAAAGAAGGGGAAGGTGGCCATAAAGAAGATACAGATGAGGATGTCTAAAAGCCTTTTATTGCGTCTGTTGGAGGTTTTGGTGATGGCGCTTGTATCGATGGTGTAGAGATCGCCACTGGTATTGATACTGTTGCTCCCAATAATGGCTGCAGATGCTTGCGGAGCAATTTTATAATTGACTTGTTTCTCTCCCAGGTCAGACATTAAATCGATGATCTTCTCTGAAGTGAGGTCGCGAGCGCAGAAGATAATCTCTTTGATATCGTAAATAAGGATGATGTCATTGATCTGATTTATGGTACCGATGAAGCCCTCTTTTCGGGGCTCTTCCTCCGGAGAGACAAAGCCAATAAATCCCGGGTTGAGATTGGTTTTGCGCAGTAGCGTGGCTACTCGTTCTGCCTCTTTTTTCGATCCAATGATGATAAAACGGCTGTTTTCCTGGGTGCCCAGTTTGTAGCGGTTAATGCCAAGGAAATGCAGGAGGCCTCGCAAGGTGGAGAGTACGAGGATGCCCCATAGGGTTCCCATTAGGATAATAGCTCTGGAGAAACGGTACTCTTCCGGTAGCAGTGCATAAGCCACAAGAATCATAAGCGTGCCGATAAAGGTTCCCTGTATCACTTTCCCCAATTGGATGGGGCGGTCGTAGGCACCACTGAAGTAGAGGGCAATGAGCCAGGTGAGTACATAGGCTGGCATGGCAAAGAGGATGAATTCAGAAGGGTAACTTCCTCCTTCGGGAAAGATGTACAGCTGCTCCCAATACCCCTTTATTACGTAGAGCCCCCCAAAGAGAAGAGAGGCATCGCAGAGGGGAAGGAAGAGGTTCTTGATAAAACGATTTAATAGGGCTAAGGATGCGCGGAGCCAGATGGCACTGTTGATGATGAAACTGAACATTTTGGCACGCTTTGTACTAAAATGTTTCCTGGCAAAGATCACCATGGCATTGTAGAAGGTATAAACGTAGTTTACACTGCTCTTCTTCGTGCTCTCTCCTTTGTAGTGAATAATGCGTGTTTCAGGATAGTAGTAGTTGTTGAATCCCGCCTTGGTGATGCGGTAGGAAAGGTCAATATCCTCTCCATACATAAAGAAGGTCTCATCCAATAAACCCGCTTTATCCAAGGCACTTTTTCGCATCATCATAAAGGCTCCGGAGAGAACATCGATCTTATGGATCTCCTGTTTGGAGAGGTAGGAGAGGTGGTATTGGCCAAATTTTGTGGAATGGGGAAATAGTTTTGAGAGTCCTGAAAGTCGATAGAAGGCTACCTCCGGCGTGGGAAGTCCTCTTTTGGATTCCGGGAGGAATTTCCCCTTGCCATCCACCATCATCACACCAAGCCCCCCTGCATCGGGATGTGCATCCATAAAGTGGGTGGTTTTGGTAAAGGTATCCTCTTCTACCACGGTGTCGGGATTTAACAGTAGGATGTATTGCCCCTTTGCCATGCGGATGGCCTGGTTGTTGGCTTTGGAAAAACCGGGATTATCTTTGTTGGCAATAAGATGCACCCAGGGAAACTTCTCCTTGACCATCGTTGTTGAGCCATCTACCGAGTTATTGTCCACCACAAACACCTCCCCATCCAACGGAGCTATGGCCTTTTGAACCGAGAGGAGACACTGTTCAAGGAAGTGGATGACGTTGTAATTGACGATGATGACGGAGAGTTTCATGATGCCGGCAACTATTTGTGGTGCTGATTAAATCCATACCTTACATGGAGCGCAATGCGGTTGTCATTTCCCTCTATGGCATCAATCTTTCCGCTGCTTCCATTACCCGGATCTTCCATGTTGTAATAAATTCGTAGAAATCCCACTTTACTCAGTTTGCCCCTGTTATCAAATCCATAGTAGTAGTTGAACTTGACTCCGTCGATACTTTTAATTTTTCCCTGTTTCTCGGGGCCTTCCATTACGTCAAAATACTTGATCTCCATATCATTGATGTAGTGAAGGCGTGTGGAGTTTGCAACCCCGGGCATGCGGTCATAATAGGTTAACTCAATATCCCCAAAAGAGGCCAAAAAACCATTGTGGTCAAGGTTGTTATAGTATGAGAAACGTGTATCGTTGATCTTCTCCGGTTTTCCCTCCGTAGCATCTTTATACTCCGACCATTGGAAGGTGGCATTACCCGAAACTTCAATGCTCGGATTTCCGTACTGGTTGATGTAGAAGGTGATATCCTGATCCATATCCATCACGGGATAGATTTTTATATCCTTGCCGTTGGGTTCAACCTCAATGATGAGTTCTGTTTGGGCGAAGGCCCCTCCCACCAGAAGGAGTAAACAGAGCATGGCGATTTCTTTTCTCATAGTCCTTTATTTTACGACATCCCAGTTGCCAATAGATTCTGAAACCACAAAGGTTTTGGGTTCCGTTTGGGTAAACTCATTGGCGTTATAAGTCCACTCAAGCGATTCCGATCCTCCTCCCGATTGGGTAGTGATGATGTAGCGCCCTTTTATCGCGCCAAAATAGGCTGCTTGATGTGCGGGGGAGTCCGAGTCTCCTCCCGAAGGATCCACCGGGATCCACCCATAATTGGGCAGGTAGATCTCTACCCATCGGTGAAAGACATCGTCGTAGCGCGCCTGATCGCTTCTCACCGATACGGCGCCCACATAGCGTGCAGGAATGCCTGCGGCACGGCAGAGCGCAATATAGACAAAAGAGTATTCGGAACAAGAGCCGTTACCTCGGCTTAAGACCTCCGGAGCTGTATTCCATCCCCCTACCATTTCGTAGTAGATGTGCTCCCGAACGTAGCGGTAGAGCTTGCGGGCTTTATAGTACAGGTTCTCTTCCGTGCCGAGAGCCTCTTTCACTGCGTTGCTAATGATGGGGTTGTTTAGCTGAAATTTTTCATTATCGGCAAGGTATAACGTTTTGATCTCTTCAGGGATATCCCGTTGGGAGCCCACCTGGTCGGGAAAGAGGAAATAGGTGATGTCCCAAGTGTCCGCTCTTACGTACATGTTGGCCTCAAAGTGTGCCCCACTTTGAAGGTCGGTGACATGCCAGTGTGCTGTTTTTTGATTCCAACGATCATTGAAGATTTCATATCCCGCCGGCTCGAAGCGCGTTTTTGCAATAATCTTTTGGTTGACCCGATCTTCCGGGATGGCGATATGTACATCCAAAGAGGTTGTTTTTCCCGGTCCAAAATTGGTGGTGAAGTGGGTGAAATTCAGGTACAACTCACGTTTGTTGGTAAGTCGGTATTTGTGCTCATCCCTGGTCTTCACAAGGTAGAGGCTGTCTGTCTGTGAATCTGCCAGCCATAGGTTGGTGCCGTCAAAAGCGATGTCTCTTACATAAGGGGAGGGGGTTTCTGTGGTGATGATCACCGTTCCATCATCGGGACTTACCATAAAGAGTTTATCGTTATAGGGATCCACAATCCAGAGGTACGTACCGTCATAAGCCAGCGCAGAAGAGCTTCTTGTGGGGGCGGGAAAGGAGCGGATGGTGGTTCCATCGGTGGCATTTACCATGACGACTTTGGATTCTCTGGGAGAGATGCTCCACAGACGTCCTTTGTCGCTTTCCACTCCTGAGGTGTTTGCCGAGGGCGCCGCCGTGAAGTGCACGATATGCCCATTGGAGGGATCAATTTTGTAGATGGTGGCATTATAATTCTCCGAAAGCGGAACGCCTCCTTTGGTATCAATGGAGAGGAGGTGACTCCCATTCCAGGCCAGTGCTGAGGGCCAATAGGCCGGGGCTTCAATGCTTCGAATTATTGCTCCTGAGGTGGGATCTACACAGTAGATGAGGTCACTCTTTCGGTCTGCAACCCACAGGTTTTTGCCGTCAAAGGCGATGCCAGTGCTGTTGAACGCCGGAGCTTTTAGGGTTTTGATGACCTCTCCCGGCCATGCCCAGGCTGCGTGGAATCCCGCCACAACAACAAGGAGCGTAATGAAGAGTTTTTGCATAATATGAGGGTTAGATGGTTAACGTTTTTGGGAGGAGATAATTTCTCCCTTCTCGTCGTATACTTGCCAAAGGCTATCCGGTTTATTGAGTTTGTAATAGCCTGATTCTTTTAGTTTTCCATTCGGGAAGTAGGACTTGAATATTCCGTTTCGTACTCCGTTTTTGTAGGTTGTTTCCGTTAAAAGGGTTCCCTCTTTGTTCCACTTTTTTTGGATTCCTTCCCGTTTTCCCTCCACGAAGGATACCTGGGATTGCTTGTTTCCATTTTTGAAATAGTTGGTATATTGGCCGTTTCGTTTTCCGTGTGTGTAGTGGGTGACATTTTTTTTCTCGCCTGAGAGATAGTAGGCTTCGTATTTGCCGTGGAGGCTGTCGTTCACATAGGAGAAGGTACTCTCTATCTGTGTTCCTTTGCCGTATTTGGTCCATTTCCCTGACCGCATTCCCTTTTTATAATGGCCATCTGCTGTTTTTATCCCCTTATCGTCAAACAGAGAGCACTTTCCCTCTTTGACCTCATTGCCATTCTTATCAAGATAATACTCATACTTCTCCGCAAGGTTTTTTGTTCCCGGATAAAAAACCTCTTTGACCTCTCTCTTTTTTCCACAGGTAAAGAGGGCAAGGGTCAGTAATAGAAAGGCGCCTGTTTGCAGCAATTTTCTCATAGTCCTAAATTTTTTTTCATTTCTTGCAAAGGTAAAAGAAAAATAGTGATAGTGATTAATGATGGCTAATAAGCGTGATAAATCGAAGAAACAGTGCCGGTTTTAAGAGGATGGTAAGGAGGAAACCATAGAGTGCCCCGGTAAAGTGTGCATCATGTCCAATATTGCTCTTTGAATGCTTGGCCATATAGGCACTAATGGCCAGATAAACAGCGCCAAAAATAAAGGCTGGAATGCCTATGGGAATGAACATGACATAGACCTTATTCAGCGGGTCGAAGAGAATACTGGCAAAAACTACAGCTGAAATGGCTCCCGAGGCACCGATAGCCGCATAATAGGGGTCTTCTTTATGTTTGATGAAGGATGGAATGGATGAGACCACTGCGCCTCCTACATAGAGCAGGAGATAATACCATATCCCCTCTTCTCCCCAAACAGCTCGGTAGTACTTCTCTACAAGAATACCGAAAGAGAGGAATGCCAGCATGTTGAAGGCCAAATGGCCCCAACTCCCGTGGATGAGTGCGTGGGATAAAAAACGGTAATACCGTTTCTCTCGTAGAATGAGATAGGGTTGAAAGGTTAACTTTTGAAAGATTTGAGGCTCCTTAAATGCCCAGAGAGAGACGAGAATCGTTATAATTGAAATAAGATAGGTCATAGATATCCGTTTGCTTGTGGTGGTTGCCTGGTGTCTGTTTATAAATTCTAACTACAGGCAATAAACCGCAAACGGAGGGAAAGGTTTTTAGTCGAGGTGCCAGGGATCTCCTTGCTTGTGATAAAAACGTTATTTTTGTACCTCATTAATGTTGGATGAAACATATTTTTATGCGTAGAGAGATAAGATTGAGAGTTGTTCTGGTGTGGTTGGCTCTGTGTTGGGTTGGATTCGGTTTTACTCAAGAACATTGGGGGTTGACGGTGGGGAACTACGCCGGAATCAATGGTGTCAGCCTGAATCCGGCCTCCCTTGTGAATTTTCATCAGTTTTTCGATGTGCGATTGTTGTCTGCGGGGCAGACGGTTGAAAATAATCATCTCTATATAGGAGCCGATGAGTATCGCGTTACAGATCTCTTTTCTCGCTCTCCCGTCTTACCTCAGTACGAGGAGACCTATCCCAGCGGTTATACCGTTAAGTTGAGTGGTTTTCTTCATGAACAAAGAGGGAAGGCGAAGAGCCTGTTCGAGGGGACGAAGGTAGAAGGCCCTGGAATCTTACTGGTAAATGGTAACATGGGATATGGCTTCTCTTCAAGTGCCCGCATGATGGTCTCTGTAAAAGATTTGCCGGAGGATGTGGCAAATTTTGCCTATATTGGTTTGGGATATGAACCACAGCATGGTATCGACTATCGCTCTCCGGGTTTTGGGGGGACAGGCATGGCCTGGAATGAATATGCTTTCTCCCTCTCCAGGGTGTTTGAGGATCGTCACTATAGGCGCTTTTCTGCGGGGATTACTGTGAAATTGTTGCTGGGCGCATCCGGCTTTTATGCCCATTTCGAGAACCTGGATTACCAAATGATTGATCGAAATACGTTGGATATTCATGCCATGACAACTCAGGTGGGGATTGCGCTTCCCCTGGATTATGAAAGGAATGCGTTCCCCGACCCCTCAGGCCTGTTCAAGGGGAGTGGTGGTGCATTTGACCTGGGCTTTGCTTTTCTATACAAAGATGGAAACTATTATCGGAGAAGAGCCAGACGCCTATGTGAACAGCCCTATACAACCTACTTGTTTCGTCTAGGTGTTAGCTTGTTGGATATAGGCTTTGTGCGTTTTCGTAAGAATACGATGGTGCATCGGTATGAGAATATTACCTATCTGTGGAATAATATCAGTTCCTACCAATATCAGAATGTGAACTATCTGATGAATGATCTAAGCGGTCGTTTCTATGGCGTGCCGGGAAAAAGTTATGCCGGAAGTAGCATGACAATTTATACTCCTGCCGCTGCCAGTCTTCAGCTGGATTACTCCTTTGAGTATGATCTTTTTTTAGGTGCTGTTTGGGTGCACCCGCTGGTGTTTAATCATCAGACTGTACGTAGGCCGGCGCAGTTGGCCCTGATTCCGCGTTATGAAACGACCAATGTGGGGGTAGCTCTTCCCCTTTCGCTCTATGAGTACCGTTATCCCAGAGTGGGACTTAGCGTGAGAGCCTATATGTTGACTATCGGTACGGAAAAACTGGGAGCATTTACCGGTCTCTTTGATTTCTCAGGAATGGATATCTATTTCTCCTTAAAGTTTTCGTTGGATAAAGGATTCTGTCTTGAAAGCAGTAAGGGATTCGAATGTGGTGATATCCGATTTAAGTAGGGTCTCTCCGTAAAGTTAAGGTTTCGAGCAGCCTCTGTCTGGAAAGTTTGAATTGGAGGTTTGCAAAGGGTGAAATAGGGGAGTTTACCGGGGTAAATGCAATTGTATTGCGCAAAGCCGAAATGACGGTTTAGAAGATGAGCATAGCGAGGAAGTCGGACTTTATAGACGGGTGCTGAGTGGCATGTGGTAGCTTCTCTTCTCTTGATGAAGCTGTTGGAATTGAACAGTTTTTGCTAAAAAGCGAGTAAAACAAGAAAGGCATCCCTTGAAGAGGATGCCTTGGAGGGTGAAAGACCGGGTTCGAACCGGCGACCTCTGGAACCACAATCCAGCGCTCTAACCAACTGAGCTAC
>PDWI01003042.1_pt1 | contig 24287 bp, 34 predicted proteins | sample 1430891 | NCBI WGS metagenome assembly PDWI01 (sample SAMN01162508, study PRJNA174530) | Oral metagenome, whole genome shotgun sequencing project. | biome: Marine environment; feature: Marine mammal; material: Swab sample of the gingival sulcus; isolation source: swab sample of gingival sulcus... | reverse complement strand
CGCGCTTGGCGGCGGGCACCAGTCGCAAGGCCCGGATTACTCTCGATCTCATGGCCGCGCGGCCGAGGCGACAGATCAGTGGTCTGCCGCCGCGACTGGCGCAGACCCGCCTTGGCGGTGGTCGTAAGATTGAAACTTTCGCCAATCCGCAAATCAAAGTGTGAGCGCTCCGGTTTCACATTGATAAGAAGAATGCGGACTAGGCTGAACAAAGCAGCGTCAATCTGAAATCCGCTTGCAAAAATGTCGTTACCAAAAGCGTCAATGCGGAAAGTGTGCGGCCCGCCACCGTGCTGAAACCACTCTGAAATGTCTGTTCGAAATCCAATCCCACGCAGCGATCGGCGAACCGAACCGACAGTGCCCTTGCGTCGATGCACCAAGACGGCATCGACAAGAACCTGGCGTCGGTAAGCCTCCGGCCATTTGGTATCCCAGACCTCAACCGAGAAAGCCCAAGCCAGATATGGCAGCAAGTGCTCGGGGCAAATCTCTGCGTCCCAGAGGCCCTGCACCGGGTCTGCCATGCCTTGCAGGCGGGCGGAGAGCTGCTCGAGATCATGCTCGACTTTTTGCGCATTCATTGTCAGGATTGTGGGCATATCAAACATCGCGACCCTCCACCACAACGTCAATCGAACCGCAATATGCGGCCTGTGAAGTCGCCACGACGATGTCGGCAGCGGGGCGCGCTAGCGTAACTTTCTGGACGCCTGGTTGATGTAGCGCGGCGTGGAGCCCGGAAATCGTTATGTCATGGCCCAAGCGATGGCAATCGGTCACATAGGTCGTTACGGCCTCCTCGGCGGCTTGACGGACCACCTCAGCATCAGGGCCTTCATAGAGCGTGAGCGAAGCGGCGAGATCATAGGCGATGATCGTTGCCGCTTGCACCACTACCCAATCGGTTAAAGGGCGCACATCCTCGTCATTGAGCTGTGCCTCGACAGCAGTCAGGACTGCGTCCGCGGGCGTTCCGTCGCCCTCGGTGCCCAGCACGGTGATGAGCACCTGACCCGGTGTTGGTGAACCCACGCCAATGTCTTTTACCAATGGCGATGCCGAGAGCCCCCAGAACACATAGGAACCGCGCGAACCTGCCGTGGTGAAGCCCTCAAGCGCGAGCTGGACGCGCGATCGGAATCGCGCATCATCCTCAAGCAGCTCCGGCACCGGGGGAACGGCGCTCCCGTCGCCTTGCTGCACAACCTGCCGAGTGACCCCGTAAAACGCGGCGAGATGATCGAGCTGTGCACCCGTGGCAAAGGCAAGCATGTTGCCGCGACCGGCATCGTCAAATTCTGCACGGAGCAACATCTCGCGATACGCCCACGCCTCAATCACCTTGATGATCGGCTCGCTCTCAAGCCCGAGGATCGGCTCAAGACCCGGATCGCGCTGAATTAGCCACGCCTTGATCTCACCCAAAATGGTCTCAAAATCCTTGCGCTCGATCACTTCGGGCGCGGGCAGCCTGTCCAGATTGATGGCAGTGAACGCGCTCATGTGACCTCGATCCCCTCGATGGTGACCTCACGGCCTTCGGGCAGGTAACGCCCGCTCAGGTCAATGATGATGTGGCCGGGGCTGTAGCTGCGCAGCCTGATGTCCTCGACTTCGATGCGGGGCTCCCAGGTCATAAGCGCCTCGGCGGTGGCTGCGATGATTGCGAGCTTGGTGGCTGAGGAATACGGACTGTCAATCAGATCGAAAAGACGGGAACCATAGTCGCGACGCATCACCCGAGACCCGATCGGAGTCGTCAGAATGTCTCGGATAGATTGGCGGAGGTGATCAATGCCCCCGATCTTCCGGCCTGTGATCGAGCTGATGCCATACATGCCGCCATCTTGGAGAGGGGGTGCCCCGCAATCCTCTGGCGGTTCCCCGTCGGGTTACTTGGGCTCGCCGGTATCAGCCGGGCCCGGCGTGATCCCGACATGAACATGATTGACCAAGCTGATGTCGCTTGCCACCACGTCGCCGACGCCGGTGAATGTGCCGTCGAAGTTGCCCGCGGGAACACCGCCTGCAAATGGCCCAGGGTAGACGATGCCCTTCGTGGTATCCCCGCCAGGCGAAAGCACAAGCACCTGGTCTCCGGCGTTCTGCGGGATCCAGAGCTTCTGGTCTTTGGAACCGAGCTGGGCCAATTTCAACCAGTTGCTGGGGGCGCCGTCAGCCCACTTGACCCGAACCTTATCGCCTCGGCGATCAAGAACAGTGGCCACCATGACAATCCGCTCCAGCGCCTGCATGATCTGAGAAAGCGTGAACTCCGACATCACCCCTCCTCGGCAACGTAGTCGCCCTCATGGGCGGTCCCGATATCAGGAGACCAAGAGGTCAGTATCTGGCTTGGTGTCACGCCTTCGTCGACAAAATAGCTGGCTCCAATATCGGCGGCATGCACCCACTCAACCCGCCAGATATCGAAGCTGTCAGCCTGTGGTGCAAAATCGTCGGGATCCACGGCGATCACGGTGGCCGCGCCCCAGGCCACGCCCAGCCTGTTACTGTGAACAAATGCCGCCACCGCGCCCGCAGCTTTGATCACCTCACGGCGCACCTTGGGCGTCCGGTGCCCCATAACAATCCGGGCCTCCAGTCTGACCAAGCAGGGGAACTGCCCGGTATGGGGATCCTTGTCGGGATCGGGCTCAAGCTCAGACATCTGCACGATGATTGCCGGAACGGCCAGCTTCTTGCGGTCCTCGTCCTCGGCGGCCACGGTTTTGAAGGTGTCGAATTCAGCGGCGAGCGAGGCAATCACTGTATCCAGTGCCACGCCAAGATCAAGTGTGTCGGGCATTCTTCTCAACTCCCAAAATGGTCCTTGCGCGTATTTCAGCGAGGAAGTGTTTTAGAAAAATGGAGTCGATGTCCACGAACACCTCGTCCTCGAGGTAGATCATCATCCGATCGGCAACCGGCAGGCTTGCCTCGCCGATCTGCCAGCGTTTTGCTCCATAGCGCACCATCACCCGCCGCCTGCCGTTTATCTTGGCGAAGAACGCGCCATGGATCATGGTCTCGCCGATCTTGATGCCGCCTGCGGCCTTGGTCGCCCGGCCCTTGAAGGCCGACACGGGCAGATCGTTGGCCCCATACCAGAGCTTCAGGGAGTTGCGGCCTTTGCCGACACGATACTCCTTGATGCGACGGCGGAGCGCGGTTGCATTGCGGAGCCCCAGCTCGGATTGCAGCCCCTTCGAGGATATGCGCCGGAGCGTCGCCGCAGTGCGTTTCAGAGCCCGTCCGCGGCTTAGATCAACCTGCTTCGGAGTGGCCGCATATTCGGCCGCTATTTTGGTGAGCTGTCCATCATCGAAATCAAAGGCCAGCATCGTAAATCACATTCGGCGCGGCTAAGATCAGGGTGGCGATGCCGGTCCCGTCCAGCTCTGGTTCCTGCATCAGGTCGAAAGCCTTGCCCTCGATCGTGACAACATCGCCTTTGCGGGCGGCTGCGATATCCACCTCCGGGCAGACAAATCGTGGCGTCGGGTGATCAAGCTCATAATCACCCAAGGATGCGACCTCATTGGGGTCGTCAAAAATGCCGAGGACCTCTACCACCAACTCCCCTTCCCGAGTTACGACAGCTGTGGTCGCAAACTCATCGGGATCGAAGAAGGCGGAGAGGTCCTCCCAATCGGGGTGGGGCATAACCTTACTTCTGGTCGCGAACCGCGGGCTTGCTATCACCTTTGGTATCAACAGTCGCAAGCTCTGCTTTGCCACGTTCGAGCAGGTTTTTGGCAAGCTCCTCATCAACCATCAACTTCTTGGCCTTGCGCGAGGACGGCGTGATAATCTCGCCGCCAATGGCGACAGTGGAAGTAATGTTCAGGGCGATTTTTTTGTTAGCCATTGTGGCCTCCTTCAAGGGCAGCGCCGGGGCAGAAATGCACCGACAATCAGTGGTTACGGTTTTGAACCGTATGCAAAGCTCTCAACATTGCGATAGGCGAAGTCGAAGTCTTGGAAAGCCACGATGCGGACCCGGCCCTTTTTGGAGTGGGTGTAAGGATCAACCGTTAGATCGAGCCCGCCCCACATTGCGGCCACCATGTCGCCGAAGTTTCCGTGGAACACATCGCCGTTGGCAACTTGGTTGGTGATTTCGGTGCGGTAACCGTTCACGGTGTTTCCGGGTTCCCAGATGGTTTGGCCGTTTGTGCCGTCGAATTTTTCTGTGGTTTTACAATGACCGCGGAACACTGCGTTGCCGATATACGCCATCGAGTCCACGTCCGCATTGTCGGAAGCAATCTGGGATTCCATGTCCACCAGTTCGGCGAAAGTGGGCTGCTGCGCTGTGAACGCGGTGGCATTAACGCCCGGTAGGTTCTTAACACCCAGCGGCTCATTGCCGGTCCCGGTGCCATAAAAGCCGGTGCGATCTGCCTTCAGAGCAATCGCGATTGCGAGTTCGCGGCGGAGCCATGCCTCAACATCGATCGAAGATTGCTGCAGCATTTTGCGGGTGACTTCAGTATAAGCACCGAGCGTTTTGGGCGACAAGCCCAGCATCCGCAGTTCGGCCCCGGTCTCGCCTGCATCATCATCCTCACCCAGCCAGAAGGCGGTGGCTGCAGAAGCTTGCCCCGGAATGTCCACGTTTCCGACAAGGCCCGCCATCGGCGTGGCCATACCCAACAGGACCGAGCGGTTGCGCAGCATTTCAATAAAAGACTGCGCCATCAGGTCGGTGGCGATGACGTTCCCGCCTGTGTCCCCTGCCGCAACCCCGGATGTAGCAGTATTCAGAGCCCGCCGCATGACATCAACGGGAACCATGATGCCTTGGGCAGTGCGCCCCGATGTCTGCGCGGCGGCGGCGGAAGCTTCCATCTCAAAAGCCGCGGCCTCTTGGGCTGAGCGATCTTGGGGGTTTGCCAAGGCGTTCAAAGCCCGGACAAAGCTGAATTGATCAGCTTCGGCGTCCGACAGACCAACATGTCCGGCATTATCGTCAAGCGGCTGATTGGCACCGCGATCGGCACGGTTGGTGTTGGAAACATGCTCAAGCAATGTGCGAGTGAAATCGTCAACGGATGTGCCGTTGCGGATAGCTTCGGCGGCAAGCTGTTGAGCCGAATACTGATCACCCAACTCAAGCAGGTCAGCGGTTCGCTGTTGCTCGGCTTGGGTGCCGCGGGTCACAAGTGCCTGTGTCTCTGCTGCGCGCTCAAGGACTTCCAGAACCTCAACGATGTTGCCGTCATCGTCCACTTTTGCGCGGACTAGGTCACCGGCGGCGTTGCGGATTATTTTCGTTTTCATGCCCGATCCTCTTGTTTCGGTGGCTTCCGTTTGGGTGCCAGTATTGGGGCGGGTGGCTCCCGCTTCCTCTGGCGGTTCCCCCGCGCCACGACCAACGCCAACAGTGGCGTCCGCGGGAACACTGACTATGGAAATTTCATAAGGCTCCCATTCGGTGATGGTGACCTTGTCGCGCTCGCCTTCGCGCTCCTCGGTTTTGATGGCTCGGACGAAATATCCAACAGAGACATGCCGGATCACACCGTCAACGATATCCGCCCAGATTTCCTCGGCCCGTGCCGATCGACCAAAGCGAAGGGTCGCGCGGCCCCGACGATCGCTGTCGATCGAAGCCGCCTCAACCACCCCGATTTGAATATCAGCGTCATGGTTCCACAGAACTGCGGCTCCGTTCTGCAGCCGGGTCTCGAGCATCGCACCCGGCGAATGGTCAAGAATCTCGTCGCCGAACCAGCGCGGAACAGGCTCTTCAGAGCTAAACGCGACATCCACGGTGCGGGCATCTTCGTTAATATTCCGCACTGCGGCCTGACGGCGCAGCGGGGCCCCGCCGCGGTTGGCGTTGATCTGTTCGACTGTAATCGAGCGCGTAAAGGCCGCGCCCACCAAGGCCGCGAAAATGCCACTATTATTTGTCAGCATTATCTTCTTCATCGGAGGTCTCCTTGTTTTCGGTAGGGGGCGTTGTGGTCGCTGACGCGGCACCGGGCTGAATGCCGAGAACGGCAGCCATGATGAACTCGTCGGGCACACCTGCGTCGCGCATCGCTTTGATGTCGGCGGCATAGGTCCGCCAAGTCGTGTCCGGGTCGTCGCCCCGGCGGCGAATGATCTCGGAAGGAGAAGTCAGAAGGTTGTTCTTGGCGTCGATCTCGGCCTTCACATCCTTTGTCGGATCGACCCAAGCCCAGCGACGCCCCTGCCAATAGACGTTGAGATACCGCTGAATGTTCTCAGGCCGCAGACGAATGCCATTGTGCATGACCAGGCCGCGCAGGAGCGACTGCTTCAGAGCCGCTTGGTAGCATCGGTCAATCAGGGTCTCGATTAACCATTCCTGGAGGTCCATCCAGTGGTCGCGCTCATCGATCACACCCTGCCGGATCGAGCTGAAATTCACACCTTCCAGATCATTAGCAAAACTGACATAGGCGACACCCATGCCAGCGCCTGCACCGCGGAGCATAGCTTTGTGGAAGGGCCCGAATTCTCCGGTGGGATATTGGGATTTGAACTCCTTGACCTCAGCACCGGGGGGCAGCTCTTGGAACACGCCACCCTCTGGTTCGATGAAGAGCTCTTCATCCTCGAGCTCGTCGTCGGCCTCGGGCCCGTAGCCCTCCTTCCATTCGAAGAAACCGCCGACAGACGCGCCGGTGCGAGCGCTGGCAAGCGCTGCCTTCTCGAATCCGCCGAGCATGTGAAGCCGCCAAAGCGAGGTCGCCGCCCAAGGCAACCCTCGGCGCTGGCCGGTGATGTCTTCGAGGAACCCATGGATGATCTCGTCCGCCGGAACCCGATCGAGGCTGCTTCCGTTGAAGGTATAGGCGGAATGTCCGGGATCCCCGCGCATGAAGAAATAGGCGAGTGGACGGCCTTCGCGGCTGTACTCGATGCCTTGGCGGATGAAGCGTCCGCCGGGCATTCGCTCGACGTGATAGTCAACCGGGCAACGCTGTGGATCGAGGACCTGCAAGGCATAGCCCATCGGTCCCGCCGCCCGCCCGACGATTTCTCGGATCATGAACTCGCCGTCCTTTGCCCCCGTCCGCACTGCCGCTTTGCATATCATGCGGAAGCTGCGCCGCCCGGTGATGTCGCAATTTTCGGCCCGCCGCCAGCGCCGCCACCATGCCTCAATCGCCTCGTTGGCTGGGCGATCCAGATCGCCGCTCTGCAATCGGGTCTGCGCCTGAAGCGCAAATCCACGGTGGCCGACAATGTTCTGCTCGCAAAGGCGCAAAAAATTGCGCATATAGTCGTTCTTCTGCGCTTCCTCGCGCGACCGCGCGACCAAGACACGCTGGTGGCGCTCAATTACTTGGTCAGCGGTGAGCGGAGTCGTTGTCCAGTTCGCGGTCAAGCGATCGGTTATGGCGGCATCAAACGAACGTGCAGCCCGGACAGGCCGCCCCGCGCCCGAGCGACGGATGACTTTAGGGATTGAACTCTCGCGCTCAGCGAGCTCATTTTGAACTGTTAAGGATTCCTTAACAGTTGCTGATTCTTCCCGACCGCGGCGTGATTTTCCAAAACCAAACATCAGCTGCTAAACCTCACCTTGACCTGACGACGAACCAGCTTCTTGTGCCGCCCACCGGAGAAGTGCTCAGCCACCTCTTTCTTGTAGCGATCGCGCAGCATCAGCAGATCAGCGATCGAGGTGCGAACCAGCGTCCGTCCATTGATCGTGTAGCTCTGCTGGTCTTTGGAGGCGCGGCCCTCGATCACGGCCTCGATCGCTGCAAGTGTTCGTTGCGCGTGGCCCCGCGGGTCGTGCTGGTTTGAAACACTCACCAGATCGGCAGCGATCGTTACCTGACCAGCCTCGATCTCGTGAACCTCATCGCCGGAAGTCGCTCGAACCGAAGCAGCATAGAGACCGGGCTCCCATCCGGCGGTGGTCACGGCAGTCGCCGCAAACACATGCCCTGTCCCGGATGCCGTAGCAGTCAGATTGATCGCCGCGGGTCCGCGCAAGATTGCTGTCAGCACCCAATCGGGAGCCGGGTAATTACCAGCAACCACCTCACATTTTAGGCTCAAGCCCGCGGTGATTGATGTCGGAAAATTTTGGAGCAAACCCTTACCACCCGTTTCTATTTGGCCCTGAGCCGCGGCCACGGGGTCGGCGGGACCTTCGCCGTCTAGTCTTGCGGGGCTTTGCCTGTTCTTCCTCTGGCGGTTCCCCCGATACCTTTTTGTTGGCGTCACCAATATGATCATCCGCAGGCCGTAGCCTCTTCAATCGAAGCGGAATGTTTGGGTCGAGGTTTTTTAACGCCGCATAAGCATAGACCCGGCAATCCAGTGCTTCGTTGCGATCACGGGTCTTTTTCCACTCCCTGATTGGAAAACCGCGGACAAAGCGCGTGACCAATCGTTCTGCGGTAAGCTGGTGAAACCACTCGGGATCCCGATCGACAGGAACATGGCAATATCCCCGGCCCGGCTTCTCCTGCTTAAAACGCTTCTGAACAACAACCTTTGCCTCATTTACACAGATCGTGAACAGCGTAACCGGCCTTCCTCGTTTTCCTGAACGCGACTTTGAAGGGGCCGAAATAATAGGCTTGCCCCAACCCTTGCCGCCCTTGATGGCAAAAATATTGCGGCGCTGTTTACCCCGAAGCTGCTCATAAGCCGCCTGAGTCAGACCGCCAGAACCGCCGGTGTCGACGCAGGTCGCTGCGACTTTCAACCGCGCACCGGTCTCGTGTTCCCAAGTCTGATCCAAATACTCGAATAACTGGTCCCACACCTCGGGTTTTGTAGGATCGCCCCAGAACACCTGGTGATCCAGGCTCCAGCTTTCCTCGCCCAATCCCCAGCCAACCCGCTCCACCTCGAGCCGGTCCTCCTGCATGTCCACGCCGCAGGTCTGCAAAGCCGCGCCCAGCGGTATCTTCTCGGGCAATGGCGCTGCCCGCGCGATCAGCTGATCTACCTCGAGCGTTTCCGCATCCTCTTCCCAAGCTTCAGCGAGGGATACGTTCACAAAGGTCTGGACATCGCCCATAGCCTTCTTATCGAGGAAAGACTGGACCACATCCTTTAGCCCAACGAAGCAGGAATAGAGTTCGCTCAGGTGGTAGGACGCATGACCGCGGAAGGGCTTGCTGGCTTTCCACCCATGCCCCAGAGCCTCGGCGTTTTTGATCGCCTCGACACGGTCGTCATCATCCCAGATACAACCGTTAACCCTGCACTCGTAATAGGCGGTCTCGGGCAAGTGAGTGCCGTCGCTGGCCTTATCCCACTTTACGTTTGACCACTCGATCGTCTGGGCCTCTCCGCAGTGCGGGCAGGCGACGTGGAACTTGCGTTGATCTCCCTCCTCGTAGGCGTTGTCGATATGCGACGATCCTTTAAAAGTCGGCGTCGAAATCTCCAGAAGGCACAACTGGTCCGGCATGTGCCGCATGAATGACCTTGCCCGCTGCCAGAGGAGAGAAACCGGGTGGCCCTCCGCGGTGCGGTCGTATCCGTCTGTTTCATCGCAGACAATGAACGGCGCAGACTTGCCACGCTGTGTTTTCGGGGATCCCGACCATGCGAACATAATAAACCCGCCCGGGTAGGACTTCATTCGAGTGTTGTTCACGCCCGTCCGCGCCCGCGGGGTGGCGATACGCTTCTCAAGCTCCGGCGTTGCTTCAACCAGTGGGTTGAACTTTGTCGTCAACCAGGTTTGAAGATCACCCTCGGACGGCTGCATCATGATCTGCGAGACCGGATCATGAACAATTTTGTAGGCTTGAGCGCAAAGCGCAAGCTGCGTCTTGCCGACCTGAGCCCCCCATTTCAAGGTTATCCGATGGCAATCCGGGTTCACCGTCATGTCCAATGGCTCGCGTTGGTAAGGCGCGTTGTCGAATCGGATCGGACCAGAAATAGCCGCACCGACCGGGATGCGCACGGATTGCTCCGCCCACTCCGAAGGTTTCAATGCAGGCGGCGGCGCGAGCGCGGAAAAAGCAGCGGTAGCGACCATAAGAGCCGCAGAACTAAAAGGCCACGCCATCAGCTATCCTCAACCAAATCCGCCGGGTCTGTCGACGCCAGCCCTTGAAGTGCGTCCGAGATTTCTTCTTTGGCGATCGTCTTGATCCGCGCTTCTTTCTTTTCGGTCTTTGTGCGAGCGGCGATGCGAGTAGGCGCGTTGTTGAGCAACTTGGTTTTTACCTCGGACATAACCAGCTCAAGCGCATCCTTCATCTCGAGTGCATCGACCAAGTCGCCGCGCATCTTGGCGGCTTGCATCTCCGCCATGTCCGCCTCAGCCTTTGTCTTTCGCGCCTTTTCGACGTGGTAGTCGATTCGATCGGGATCGTCGGCACCCTCACGCGGAGCAAGCCGGTCTTGCAAATATGCGATGTAGCCTTGAACAGCGGGGGCGAGTTCATACCGCCCACGCTCTGCTTTCGGGATGACCCCCTCCTTCGAGAGCTGCTGCACCCGACGCTCTGTTAGGCGCAGCAGTTTTGCGATTGTTTTTACAGGATAGGTCGGGGCCACAGCGCTGCTCATGCATCACCCAGTTCTCCGAGCACCAGCCCTGAAAGGCAATCCGAATCATGTTCGCTTTTTCTGCGCAGCAAAAACCGCTTGAAAATTCGGTCCATCACCTCTCCATTTGCACCCCCGACACCAGCCTCGTCCCAAATTGTTTCGAACCAATTGGCATAGAATTCAGACACCGGGCCTCCGATCGAAATGTCGAATTGTTCGGTGCGCAAATTTTTATTGAGGTTCATCGACGAACGCATGACCGCCAATCCCCGCCAGTCACTATCTACAAGAACCGTCACTTTTGCATGAACAGCTGTGCATCTAAACGCTTCGCGCCCCAGAGCCTCAATCAAAGGCCCTGCGAATTTTGGTGATTTTTCAAAAGTTCCGCGATCGAGCAGAAACCGCCATCCCAGAACCCTATCATTCGCCGCTAAATTCGCTGCGCGGTGCACGTCATATATTCCGGTGGTCCATGTCGAAACGCAAACAAAACAAGGCCCGATCTCATCGACCATGTGCTCTGCGGCGTCGATCGACGAAAATTGACCAGCAGTAACACCTGTGACGTGCACCCCCTCGCTCAAAGAGCCGATCGTAACCGCCGCATCGCCGACCCTAGATGCAACCGCGCGAACTTTGTTCGTCTTGTATCGCAAAGCTCGGGTCATGAAATTGCACCACCCCCACTGCTGAATTGCGGATTTTCTTGGAGGTCATCAAATCGGGCACCGCCCCCCTCAAGCACGGCCTCACCGCCGGTGAAATCCTGCCAACGGCGGACAATCACATCCACAAATCGAGGGTCCAGTTCCATAAGCCGAGCCTTCCTGCCGATTTTCTGCGCAGCAATCATGGTGCTGCCAGAGCCGCCGAACGGGTCAAAGATCAGATCGCCACGACGGCTGCTGTTTTTCAGATACTCGAGGATCAGCCCCACCGGCTTCATGGTGGGATGTTCAGCATTCCGGGCGGGTTTTTCGTGATGGAGCACCGAAGATTTCAGCTCCTCGACCTTCATGTCGTCACCAGTCACCCGGATATGGCCGGAGCCAGTGTCGATCAGAAGGGCCCCATCCTCCGCCAAGATGAATGGCATGTCCGGGGCATCGACAACCGTGGTCTGCTTGCGACCGCCATACCAACGATGCGCCGCCCCAGGCTTCCAGCCGTAGAGGATGGGCTCATGCCGCCATTGATAGTCCGAGCGCCCGATCACGAGGCTCGGCTTGACCCACACCAGGCAACCGGAGAGTTTGAACCCCGCGGACGTGAACGCCGTACGGAATGACAAGCCCTCAGTGTCATCATGTGCGACATAGATCGCTGCCCCTTTCTTCATAACGGAGAACGCGGTGACGAAGGCGTCGGTCAGAAACGCAAGGAAGGCAGCGCCGTCCATGTTGTCGTTTTCAATTTTCCCAGCGGTGCCCTCGTAGTTGACGTTATACGGCGGGTCGGTCCAGCACATGTCGATCCGATCAGCGCCCACCAAGGTCTCTACATCCGTGATCACGGTGCTATCACCACACATCACACGATGATCTCCACAGATCCAGACATCGCCAGAGCGCGAGGTGTGGAACTCACCGAACGGCGGCACCTCGTCGTCCTCGATGTTGCCTTCTTCCTCGAGCCCGTCGGTATCGAGAAAGAGCTCGTCCAGCTCCGATCGGTCGAATCCAATCACGTCCAGCTCGAACCCGAGCTCACGCAACTCTCCCAGTTCGAGCTTCAGGAGCTCCTCATCCCAGCCCGCGTTCTCGGCGAGCTTGTTGTCGGCGATGATGTAGGCCCGGCGCTGCTCATCCGACAGCCCCGCCAAGCGGATGCATGGCACAACATCCATGCTCATCTCCTGAGCGGCCAGCACCCGGCCATGCCCGGCAATGATAGTGTTGTCCTCGGCGATCAAGATCGGGTTGGTAAATCCGAACTCCTTGATCGACGCTACAATCTGCGAGACCTGCGCCGGGGAGTGCGTCCGCGAGTTGCGGCCATAAGGGATCAGATCACCGGGTGGCAAACGCTTGAGATCAGAGTATGAAATCAGGTCAGACATACCGCCTCCTTTCGCTGTGCTTCCACCAACGCGCCGCGGGGGCTGTCGTCACTGGCAAGGACAGTTCCCTGCGACGTGTCAACAACCACCCAACGCCGGGTCTCTTCTTCTCTAAACAACTCAAGAGGGCGGTCATGATTGCCCATCCAATCCAACGGATCGACCATCTAAAGGCCCCCCGGAAAAACGAAACGAAATGGAAATACGGAGCCTCTCACAAGTGGTTTTTTGCGACGTCGGACACCCACTAGGCATCCCCCCGGAGGAAGGACCCGTGATTTTAGAGAGGTCGGTAGTATCACCATATTGTGAAGCCTCCACTCTTCTCAGCAAAATTCGCAAACCGGTCGAGAAGGTTTGCAATTTGAGAATCCTCATCGAAGTCATTGACCGCAATGCCACGCAGACGAGCAGTTCGGGCGCATCGTGCCATAACCAATGCATCAGACTCTGACACCTCGTGCCCATCGTTGAAGAATGGATTTGGGCTCTCACCGCAGTAAAAGTATTGGCCGGGCTCGCTGCCGATGTGAGCCCCAATCACCAATCCCACGCCATAGCTCATAATCTGCAACCAGCCATACCCGTTGACACTGAAGTCAGGCGCATCTTCAGCGCTAGGATATAAGTCCATGCCCATTCGTGACCTCCCTCAGTTGGCCGCGCGGAGCTGCTCTCGCAACACGGCGTAATCGGCGATCATGACGGCCAAGGCGCTGCCCTCCGGCAGGGTCTCGAGCTCGTCAGCGGCTTGGGCGAGGAACTCAGGACTGTAGGCTTTCACCAACCCCGGCCCGGTCCCGCCCAGGTTAAAAGGTTCCGTCGCGCATCCGGCGAGCGACAGAAGCGTGATCAGTGGCAACACGGCTGCCCGCATCTTGCATCCTCCTCATTGTCTTGATGGTTTCAATTTGCCGCCGCGACCGTTCAGCCTGGCGACCTCCTCTCTCTTTGACCATCCCGTATCCTTTGACACCGGCCAAGATGGCAATTCCAATCATAAGGTAACGGCCCCAGACCGAGCGCGTGAACGCTGTTGCAAGCCAACCAATCATCGCGCCAAGCTCCGATGCTCACGAGCGTCGCGCAGGCGGCGCTTGCGGGTGGTGTGCCCCAAAGAACGCAGGGCGATCCAAGCGAGCAAACAAAGCCCACAGAGCAAGAGCGCAGGCCAGTGCTGCGTCACCAACCCGGTCAGCGTCCCGAGCGCCCCGGAGGCAGCATCAGCCGCCTGTGTGGCTTGTGTGGCGATACCAGCGATACCGCCGAGTCCCACCAGATCGCCGACACGGGCGGTCATGAGTGCATCCTTTGCGGTGCCGCTCTCCGCATCAATGTCGGCTTGTGTGACCTTGCGCAGCGGTCGTGGCTCGGCCTCGGACAACGCCCGCCAGGTCATGGCCCCGGCCACCGCGTCCGTGGTCAGGTCCTGATCTGCCTGGAAGGCCAGCAAGGCCGCGCGGGTGAGTGGCCCAAAATGCCCGTCGGTGCGCCCGCTGAAATACCCGAGTTCAGCAAGATCAGCCTGCAGCTCGGCTACGGCTACGCCGCGATCGCCGAACCGGAGCGTCGGGCGGTTGGTTTGAACAACCTCCTCCGCCCCGAGCATCATGCGGATGCGATAGCGCATGTAGTCGCCCACGGTGCGGGCCCCTCGCACATCGCTCTTCCAAGGCAGCCGGGCAATATCCCACTTACCACGCTGCACCACGCCCAAGGTGGGTTGCACCTCGGCATGCGTGAGCACCGTTTGCGGCGTCACTGGGATCCCGTACTCAAGACAAAGAGCGGCGATCATCTTACAGAAGGCGTTGAACTGCACTTCTGTGATTGGAGAGGGGCCCGCATCAAAAGGGTGCTCTTTCGCATCGCGCATTCCACACATGGCGACGCCGATCGATCCGGTGTTAAGGTGCAGCGTGTGCGCTGCGTAGTCGCCATCGGCAGTGACGATGTTATCCTCGATTTCCTCATTTCCGAAAACCAAGGCTCCGTCGTATTCGACAAGACGATGGTAATGTTTCTTGTCTAAGGCGGAGGCGCGGCCACCCCCACCCGTCCAATGCGCGATCACGCGCACCATTCGTTTATCCCCCATCGTTAACCTCCTGCTTTGCTGGTTGCCCCTCGGCGATTATTTTTCTGATCCAATAACGCGACATCTCGTAGACATCGGCGATTTCATCGATTGGCACCCCTTCACCTGCGGCGCGAATGATTTGGCGGTTCCGGTGCGCCTTCTCCATGGCTTCAAGCGTCGAGGGCTGAAGGATCATGCCGGAAAAGGCGTAGGAGAGCTTAGATGCATCCTTCCAGCCAAGCATCTTGACCAGCTTATGATCGGCGGGCAGGCGCTTGGGTATGTAGACACATGCTCGCCAGCGTCGGGCTCCCGAACGTGGGAGCTGCCGCACGAAATCGATGGCCTTCTCACGTCCGATCACCTCTGCAATTTCAGCGACAGACTCGGGGAGTTCTTTGCTCGGTTTAGGTGGCATCGAATTTCCCCACCTCATTGCCCCAGACTGTCCAGCCGGGCCGGAATTGACGCGAAAATAGCTCGATCCGGCAGGCATCTGGCATCAGCTTCTCAGCCGCCTCAAACGCCTCATCGGGCTTGCGTGAATGCTCGCGCACCTTTGCCTCGATCGTGATTGTGCCGGTTGGCCAGGGATCACCTCCAAACTCGGAATGAAAGCCATCGTCGAATGTCGCCACCGTCGATCGGGTGGCCTTCGTCGTCTTAGGAGCCCCACGAGTGGCAATCAGGAACGGTTCGTTAGAGCTGCGCAGAACGTAGCCAGTACCGAATGCCTCCTTGCCATGGGTGGTGCGTTTTACCCATGTGCCCGCCGTCTTGTACTCGAAGCCCCACGCCTCAATGACGCGAAGAGCAGCGGGTAGCATCGGGTTTGTCGCCCAAAGCCAAAGCAGGCAGTCCGCCGCAGCAATGGCCTCTACCGGCAAAGCACAAATGGCGTCCGTGTTTTCGCAAGAATAATGCGCCTGCGGAGCCTTCTCCTCTCCAGCTTCAGACCGCAGATCAAAGCGCCAAGGCGGGTCCGCGACTATCATGTTGAAGCCACCGTATGGGCGCATATCCAGAAACTCACGAAGGACGCTCATACCTCGCGCACCTCCACGCCTTGGGCTGCGGCAACGGCGCGGCGAACCTCATAGTCCCGCGTGGGCATCCCCTTCGCGTCTTCGTAAATGGTCAGGCCCGTGGCGGCATCAACATAACCGAAGTCCACGGTGATCCGCATATGCCGCCCCTTTCGTGTCAGAATAGGGCCGTTACGGCCTTCAAGTGGAACAACGACCTGACGACGAAGCTCGAGGATATCCCCTGCCCGCTCCAAAAGCTTCAACTCCGCCCAGCGCTTCGCCTCGCGCTTGCTGTCAAAGGTGATACCATCGACAGTGATGCGCTGGGCGCTGTATTTCTGGATCTTGGGTTGCTCCTGCATGGCGCGGAGTTCGGCGGCGGTCATGCGGTTTTTCATGCCCGCCCCATCGTTGTGGTTAACCCATACTTGGCCGAGGTTTTGTTGAACTTGTTGGTCACCGCACGGCCTGCATCGATGCCCAGCGCACCGGCAAGACTTTCGAGCAGCGATAAAGCGGCAACCATGTAGATGCCGATGTCCTCGATCATCGGGTCCGAATTCTCGAATACCTCCAGATTGCGAATGTGACGCAGGACGCCCGAAGAAAGCTCGCCGACCATCTTGTCAATCCTGAGCGTGATCTCTTCCGGCGGGCGTTCTATCCAATGCTCATCTACTACGTGTTGCAGCTCAGGCAATCCAAGCTCGCAAGCGAGCAGATCGATCGAGATGATCGTATCGCCGATCTCGTCGGCTATGTCCTCGAGCGTCACGGTCGAGCCGCAAATGCCGCGCTGGGCACGGAGCAGCTTCTTAACGGCCCCTGCGACCTCTCCGCACTCGTCTGCCACCTCAAGGGCGCGAAAGGCGATGTCGGCCTGACCGGCACCTTTCCACTCGGTCTGGCGAAGGAGATTCGCCGCGCGAAGGGTTACAAAATCGACGGTCATGCGCTGGGCTCCTGTGTGGTGTCGACCTCACGGCGCAGTGCTCTGAAATTGCGTATTTTGCGATTTGGGTAAACGCGACAGAGCCGTGCCAACGCCGCGTCGGCATTGTTGGCATGCATGATGTGATGAATTGGCCCGAGACCTTCTATCTCGGCCTTAATGGAAAAGCGTTGCTTCAGTTGCCGATGCGCAAATTTCAGAGCACGAGCGATATCTCGCGCCACCGGATCAGTCGCGGCCAAGTTTATTTGAACATGATAGGCTGCTTGGATTTCATCCTGCCCATGAAACCGGACGCGGCGGGGCACCGCTGCGACAGGCCCGGGTTGTGGGGCATGTATCACACAATCGCCTGCGTCCAGATCGACCGTAACGGTCACACATCCGAAATTGGTTCCATTGGTGGCTGGGTCCGCGTGGATAGAGCTCATAGATACACCCCTACTGCCCGACACTGCTCGACAGTCACAAGTTCACGCGAAACGAGCTCCTGTGCTTCTGACATCGACATATGCCGCCCAATCCACCAGCAGCCGTCGCGGATGAATTTTGCGCGTTGTTCAAGTATCATATCTTGGGAGACAGTTTTCTCGCGGGGCGCAAACTGCAACCACCGCTTCTGATTTATCCAATTCTCCGAATAGGCAAGGTAGCGGGGGTGGTTGCCCTTCTGCTCGGTGGCGTAGGCTTTGGCACCGGAGAGGATTGCATCGCAACTCACGCCCTCTTGGCAAATTGCCTGCTCAAGCGCAGCCTTGGTCTTTTCCCGATCGCCAACCCGAGGGTATACGTCAAAGAACTTTTTCAAGAAACCATCAGGCAAATCGATTGCTTGCGGGGCGGTTTCCGCCGCGCAAGGTTCTTTTACAGGTTCTTTTACAAGGTTAGTGTCCGATTTTGACACACGGGAATCGCCATTTTTGACACACGGGATTTGCGATTTTTGGGACACGGCTCCCGTGTCCGAATCTGGGACACGGCTCCCCTGGATGTTCCCGCTTTGGACCTCTGCAATCCGTGTCTCATAATCGGACACGGCAAACTCAATATGTGGGGGTTTCGCAAAATCGATCGCCAAGACGTAGAACGTCGGCATCTGCTTTTGTGTTTTCGGGTTAACCCGCGGCACACGAACCAAGAACCCGGTGCTCTCAAGCTGTTCAAGATGCCGGTTGATGGTTGATCGAGACATATTGCAGTCGTGGGCGAGCAGAGCCTGCTCCGGGTCCACGCGCAGCGTATCCTTGTTGTGGCGATCAGCCAGCATGACCAGGACCCGCCATGGCGCTGGCTTTAGGTGGCGCTGTTCAAGCGCCCAGTTCATTGCGCGATGGCTCATAGCTCACCGCACAACGTCGCCCCTCGACGTTGTCCCATGTTCTCTGCTCCTGAAATAGTGTTTGTGTTGTATTGTGGGCCTCTGCTGCCCCGGATTTGATTGTCGGTTTGACGGGCCGCTGAAATCCGTCGATATTGCTTCAACCGACGATTGCGCCGGAAAAGATTCGAGGGAGATTTTTTATGAAACGAGTTTACACTGCGGTTGCCGCATGTGCTGCGATTGCGAGCTGCAAGGTCGGTGTTCAAACCGATGTCTATACCGCCGACATCATGGCTGTACTCGACGGTGCGGAGGGTTTGACCACACCAATGGTCATATCCTTTGAAGTATCTGGGGCCAATGGTTGCGAGAAAGCCAAAGACGGCCTGATGTCCCCGCTGACTGCCGCCTATGGAGAGGCAGAATTTATCGGTTGTGAGAAACAGCGATTTGAAACCTACGCGCAGTTTCGTGTGGCCGCCGATCTTGTTCATGAGCTGATCAATGAGACCAGTGAAAGCGATCAGCCGATTTATGTGGGCGCTCGTCCCCTCGAGGATCATGGATTGATACATGTAGCCTACTGGCTCAACCCAGAGGCTCTCGAAGAATTCCAAGGGCGCATTCCCGAAAAGTTGACCCGCTTCCAGACGTCTGACCCTGAGTTGCAACTGTCTGCAACCCTTTCTAACGACCTCCGGGAAAGCCTCGAACTGCAGGTCAATGACGCCTTTGCAGACGGCAGGGCTATTCAGGGAACCCAAACCTTTTCTTTGGGCAGGCGCAACGAGGTTCGAATCAGCTTGTCGAATGTCACTAACACCGCAATGACTCAGGGCGACATATCGGCGTTGATTGCATACATCCCACTGCCCAAACCCACCAAATCCACAGAGTAACCCGGACAAAAAACCGAACCTTTGGGCGGACTTTTGTCCAGTTGCAGGAATCAAAAGAGCCCCGGCCATCGCGCTACTCCGCTGCAAAGAGCATGGCCGGAGCGGTTTCCGGGTGCTCATTGACTGCGATAGCAACGTGGCCTCCCACGGCCCCGGTCTCGCCTGCCCACCACTTGCGCGCGGTGCGCTCAGATACTTCAAACACCTGCGTGACATGAGCGATGTTGCGGAAACTGGCGCGGATATAAGCCTGCCAACGCGCTGGGAAGTCTCGATGAACTTGATGGGGATCGTATCGCCGCCCGCGATTGAGCAGCTCCGCATGGTGCTGGTGCGGGAAGTCGTGCAAAGCCCCGGACTTTTGGTCGAACTTACGGTTTGTTTTTCCAGACAAATAACCCACCGAATGTCCGGGCGCGGTTGCGCTATGGTGCTCGCATGGAACACCATTCACATATATCACGACAGGCATTTGTGGGCTGCGATCTATCATGCGGCGCGTTCTCCAAGTTTGAGGAACGAGAACATCGAGCGTGGGGGCTCCTCCCCGCCGTGTTCCTTGGCCAATTTACAAAGGGCATCATACCATGCGGCGGGGAATGCCCCGTCCTGCATGTGCGAATGCACGGTCGTATGCTTCTTTTTCAGCGCCACCGCGACGGCGCGGTAACCCCCCAAGGCATCAACGAATTCTCTTGGATTTTCATACATACCCAATGCAATAATCCGAAATTTGCGGATTATCAACATCCAAAAGAAAGAAAATTCAAAAAAATTGGATTTAGTTTATCGAATAGCCATGGATATTGAACAGAAAGAACGTCTCGCTCGATTGGGCGATATATCTCCCGACGCAGTCCGTGCTCGCCTGCTGGCAGCCCGAAATTCTATCGGCATGAAGCAACAAGATGTGGCCAGAGAAGTTGGGTTAAAAAAGACTACATTCAACTCACAAGAGACCCGTGGAGCGCCCAGCGCCGTGACAATGCGCTATTACCATAGGCTGCACCGGATCGACTTTAATTTTATTCTTCATGGTGATTTTGCTCAACTCCCTCAGGAGGTGCAGGAACGCCTTTTCGCTGCGCTCTCCGCTTCCACTCCGTGATCGGGTCAAATACCCAATTAAGATCAACTCCCAACAATCTGAGCGGTTTGGCTATCCAAGCATAAATCCTCAATGTGATTCTCCAGTGTTCACGTTTTATTCTCTCTGATGGGCGCTCGCCTGTAAACCATGCAATCAATAAAAATCCGTAATTTTTGGATTTGCTTGTTGACTAATCCGAAATTTGCGGATTATGCTGCCTTCAATAAAAACGGAGGCAACGATGCAGCATTATTTTAATCCACCACGGTTCCCGGCCGCACAGCCTACGGAACAATTCTGCGCTGATGCGCGACGGGTGGTAGCAAACCCCGAACAATATGCCGATCGCCCACTCCTGCGCCGCCTGGCATGGATGACGCTCATGACGGCTCGGGGAAACGTGGTTGATCAGGGCCGCCTTTCCCGAATTCAGGTGGGGAGCGCATGACATACCGTAACCGCCTTCCCAATCGCCGCCCATCAATAACGTGCCGACTTGCGTGGCTAACCGAAACCGGGCAGCGGCATTTTCACGTCACGATCGGCGTGGACATCACCACCGGCAAGCCGGTCGAAGTGTTTTATGCCGCGGGGCAGCGTATAGGGTCGCAGCTTCAGCATACCATTCAAGACGCCTGTGTCTTGATTAGCCTGCTCCTCCAATACGGGGTTGAGCCGGGCTCGATCGAGAAAAGCTTATCCAGCGTTCCCGTCTTTGGGGAGCCACAACCGGCCACGGTGATCGGTGTGATCGCCCAGGCAATCAAAGAAGGGATTGTTACATCATGAATATCCCAAACCTAATGCCTAGCCCCGATGATGCGCCTACACCGCCGCGCTCCGGGGCTAACTTGCCCTCGAGCTCCGGCTCGCCCTGCTCGAGGGCCTTTTCTTCTTTCCCTGGTATCGGCGATCAGGTCCGGTTTCAAAGATCACCCACACATCACCCAGAGTATGGGATTGTGCGCAGCCGGATATTTGGGGTGCGAGCAATCGAGATCGTGGACATGAACGGCAAGCCGCTCCGCCTCGAAGCTGGACAATACGAGATCACCCGCAGAATGCCGCACCCCACTCACGGACGGCAGTCCCCGTCAGCGCCTGCTCCCAGCGCGGGCGGGGACACAGATACCTTTGACTGCCCGGACTGGCCAAATTGCGGATGCCCGGCGGGCACCATGCGGGTTGACTGCCCCGGTTTGAAACAGCGGGGGATCAGGTAATGCGGGTTCTTGTTGGTTGTGAAACCTCCGGGATCGCCCGTCGGGCATTCGCTGAACTTGGGCACGACGTATGGTCGTGTGATCTTGAAGCAGCAGAGGACGGCTCGAACCGGCATATTAGATGCGACATTCGCGACGGCATTTTAGCCGAGGGCTGGGACCTGCTTGCCGTCATGCATCCGCCTTGCACCCGGCTTTGCCGATCGGGGCGGCGCTGGATGAGCGGGCCCGGAAAGTGGACGCCACCAAAGCAGCTGCCGCAAGGAAAGACATGGGCCGATATGAAGGCTGAATTTGAGCTCGGGGTGGACGTCTTCACCACCTGCTGGAATGCCCCGATCGACCGGGTTGCGATCGAGAACCCCGAAATGAACGATCTCGCCCGTGATCGGATGCCGCCAGATTTACCTTCGCCTCAGACGGTGCAACCTTTCTGGTTTGGGGTGCCTGCCTACAAGGCTACCGGCTGGTATTTGCGCGGGTTGCCGCCGCTGGTTGAAACCAACAGACTAACCGAACCAGAACGGGGTAGCGATGAATGGAAGGCTTGGAATCGCATACACCGCTTGCCGCCCAGCCCGCAGCGGGCGCGATTACGATCTCGAAGTTTCCCCGGCATGATGCAGGCGGCGGCAAACCAGTGGAGCAAATATGCCCAGCGCGAGATGGCCGCATGACCAACCAACGCCTCCCTTCTTGGGCTGTCGAGCCCGTCGACATGAATGGAGCAGCGGCAACGCTCGGCGTTAGCCGTCGAACATTCATAGCTATTTTGGCCCGACATCCGCATTATGAGCTGAGGGGGCGGAAAAAGGTATTCTACCCCGAGCACATAAACTTAATCAGAGAGGGGCTGAAATGCGAAAGGACTGGAACCCGATATGGGACGAAAAGTGGGGCTGGAGGGTCGATTTCTACATCGAAGGCGAGCGGGTTCGCCGACGCCTTGGCCTCCGTGACAAAAGCCTCAAGAGAATCGCGACCCAAAAAGCGGAAGCGCTCTACCGCGAACTCTGGGACCGTCGTCTTAATCCAATAGCGCAGCGAAAAGGAACGCCCTTCTGGAAAGCTGCCAAAGGTTATGTGGACGCGGGTGGTGAGGCTCGGTTTCTTCCCAAGCTGATCCGACACTTCGGTGAGCACACCCTGATCGAGGACATCGACGAACCGGAGATCGTCGCCGCGGGCGTGGCAATCTATCCCGGACGGGCCCCCGATACGATCAGACGCCAAGTCCGGGTCCCGATCACCGCCGTGATCCGCTGGGCCCAAGGGACCAGGCGCAGGCCGTCGACCGACAACAAACGGGTGCGCTGGCTCACCCCCGAGGAAGCCGAGGCTCTGCTCGAAGCCGCGGCCTCATTGACTCTGCCACGTCACCCCAACCCGGAGCCCTACACCCTCGCAAAAATTGCCTTCTTGCTCGGCTCTGGATGCCGAACCGGCGAATGCTTTGCCGCCAATGTTGTTGATTGGAACGGTGGCACCCGCCAGCTCTGGATCCCAGCGATCGAAGTCGGTGCCGGAAAAACGCGTAGCTCCGCCCGGTGGGTGAAGCTGCCAGAGCGCTCGGTCGAGCTCATGGGCGACTTGCCGCTCAAAGGGCGCATGTTCCGCACACCCTACGGCAAAGAGATCAAGTTGATCGACGGCGGTGGCGGTCAAATGCAGGCGGCTTTCAACAAAGCTCGCGATGCCGCCGGGCTGGGTGACGATGTGACGCCGCATGTGCTGCGCCATACCTGGGCGACGTGGTTCTACGCCCAGACCCGCGATTTCGGCACCCTCATGGATCAGGGCGGGTGGTCAAAGGCCGACATGGCGAACCGATATCGTAAACTGGCCCCAGATGACCTCAGCGAGAGGTTGCTCAAACACGGTTGGGATTTCCGGCCCGAGCGACCCGAGGACCGGCGAACTAGATTGCGCGTAGTCGGGCAAGATATGTGAGCTGCACCCGCCGAATGCGGCGCGACCAAGGCAGGACGGGCGCTGGTTTTAGGTATTGACATATAGGTCAAATTGACCTATATAGGTTTTGTCGATAGCGACAATCAGGCACCTCGCTGGATCAGGGGTAGGATACAGAGATGAACTTCCAGAAACTTGAAAACTTTGCCGATAAAGCTGCAAAAGCGCATGGCATTCACGTTAGCGTTTCAAGCGTTGATCACGTCGATGAAAATGACAACTTCACGGGGCTAAAAGTGATCGTTGTGCGTTTCGAACAAGAAGTTTGGTTCGCGCCCGAAGATCAGAGTGGACCTTCCGCAATCAACAATCGCCGCCTGATTGGCATATCGCGGGGTGATGCCCGGCGGCTTTACAAAAGCCGCAAGGGGCGGCCCGGCGGTCAGGCTTATATCGGCTCGCGAAGCGCCCAACACGCCTTCTCCATCATCACCAGTGATGTTGAAAATGGAAATGGGATTCAACAGCTGCTTCACAAGGCGCGTGCGGGCGAATTTCGGGCAGCTGCGCATGACGTGGCAGATCAGGCTGCGCAGATTGAGGTCGAAATGCGGATGCAGCTGCGCTCTGACCTTGAGGCAATCCAGTGACGAATAAAGAGCTTCACGAGGCCCATAAAAGATTGGGCCTCAGTGCTGCCAAAGCGGCCCGCTTTTTTCAGGTTTCCGATGGTAAGACGGTTCGGCGTTGGTGGAGCGGAGAGAGCGCGATTCCGGGTCCGGTTCAAGTTTTGACGAAAGCTTTGATTGAAAGTGATTCTGTTCGCGAATTTTTCGGTTTTAGGATTGTTAAATGAGAGGTGGCAAACCCACTACCATGCGAATTGGTGTGATTAGCCTGAATGTTTCCAATATATCTTCCAAGTTTGGAAAATCGCCCGCCCCCAAATGCCCGCGCATTTCTGGTTACTGCAATAATTCGCGTCAGCTAATAAAAGGATTCTGGGCAATTATTGGGCAATCGCCCTTTTCGCCCCCAAATCTGAGCCCGATTTGCGATTTTGCACCAGCCTTTTTTATGTTTCTGAAACAAGGGGTTGGGTGGCGGAGACGAAGGGATTCGAACCCTCGAGACGGTTTCCCGCCTACTCCCTTAGCAGGGGAGCGCCTTCGACCACTCGGCCACGTCTCCGCTGACGGC
>PDWI01003041.1_pt1 | contig 24297 bp, 21 predicted proteins | sample 1430891 | NCBI WGS metagenome assembly PDWI01 (sample SAMN01162508, study PRJNA174530) | Oral metagenome, whole genome shotgun sequencing project. | biome: Marine environment; feature: Marine mammal; material: Swab sample of the gingival sulcus; isolation source: swab sample of gingival sulcus... | reverse complement strand
ACATGCTCGGGTCAATAGGCTTGCCAGGCACAAGCTCGGTATCCACTTCACTTAAAGACTCTTCAAGCCTGTACAGCGGCGTTCTTCCCGTAAGCGTATCGATTATCAATGCAAGGACCGCATCGCCAGGAGCCATGTCCATCTTGGTAGGAACCATGGTGTTGACTGTTTCTACCAAGTTGATCCGTTCAGCATATTCTTTAAATATGGTTAAAAACCGGACATCAGTGAAGCGCCATTTTTCAGTCTTGAGTCTATTCATGCTATCCCCTTCCCCTCTATTCTCTTTTGGTTATTTTAGAGGTAGTATAATAGAAGAGTTTGAGTTTGTATAGACAAACTTTAATTAATATTAAAAACATGTTAGATTTATATCCGTTTGTTCCAACCTTTTGATTTTAATAAAAAATAAAATATAATGAAGAATCACCGATAGGGTGAGGAATGTAAGTTACAACGCATCTTTTCCTGCATATCACGACCTGATGACTCCTGTGAAATCCACATCATTATAATTAAAGGGCATTTTGTTTCCAACTCACGGCGTTATAAGGTCATATCTTTCTGTTTTTACAATCAAAAAGGGGATTAGCGGGCTGGATTTGAAGAAATTCGCTTTGCGCGCAATATCGGTTTAAAAAACTAGGAAACAGGCAATTTAAACTTGACATATTGGAAAATTTGAGTATGATACTTGCGATTTAGTTGGTGCTAACATTTTTTTAACACAGCTTAAATTTTAAATACTAAACAATTTAAGCCTTACATATAAATTAATTGCTTTGAAAAATATTTTTTGTAGAAGCTTTAGGCCCATGATCATGCTCCCGGAGGAGGAACTTTTATGACTCAGCTGATTCCAAAGACCAAAGGAGAAACCGGCTACGCCTGCAGCGGCAATATTAAACCATCCGTGACCTTGTTCACCGCAATCTGGATTCTAATCTGGTTCAGCATGCTCGTTACCTGTGCTTACGCGGAGGATGGATCCCAGGATCCTGCGGGGGAAACCGCACCCCAACACCAGATGGAGGCGGTTGTGGTTACGGGGTCCCGGTCCCCGACGGTATCGGCCGATAAAATGACAGTTCCTGTTCAGGTTGTCACCGGAGAACAGCTTAATGACATTGGCGCCATTTCTCTGGGCCAGGCCCTGGAAGCGCTCCAGGGCATTGAGCTGATCCAGTCTCCTGATTTGAACGCGGCGCCGGGTGTACAGACGCTTCGCATGCGGGGAATGGATGCCAATCATGTATTGGTACTCATCAACGGCCGCCGCCTGCCCGGAACCCGACCGGACAACCAGGGGGTATCCTTTACGGATATCAGCGGTATCAATATCAGTGATATAGAGCGGATAGAGGTGTTGCGGGACGGTGCTTCAGCCCAGTACGGTTCAGATGCCGTGGCCGGGGTAATCAATATTGTCATGCGAAAATACAACCCCCGGCTCAGTGTCAACAGCCAGTACGGAATTTCGAGCCGCAGGGATGCAGAAGAAAAACAGATTGAAATTTCCGGCGGTATCCCGATCGGTGAGAGACTGTTTGTTAATGTCGGTGCCAACAGCAATCAATCGACTCACTATGATCGCACACCGGATACCGCCCGCTGGAGTGCCCCTGACGTGGATCAAACCGGCGCAAATCTGAAATGTTCCTTTGACATCACACCCAGCCAGGCTCTGGACGGCGAAATTAGATATAACCGGACCGAAACCCTGATTCTTATAGACAGTCCGGGAGGTGTCAATCGTGAGCGCATCAGCGAAAAAGAGGATATCAACGGCGGGCTGACCTGGGGGGGAGAATTTGAGACCCTTCGCTTTGAAGCCGGCCTGAGCATGTCCCGGTCCGACACCGATTACCGCCACAGTGAGGAGCCCGATTACAACGGGGACCTGGAGTCTGGCCTCAAGGACGCCTTTTTCCATATGACTTGGGATGTTCACTCCTGGCTGACATTTTTTGCGGGGACAAGTGTTAACCATGAAGACGTGGATGCGCCCTATCGGGCTTTTGTGGAATCCAGGACGACCTATGCCCTGTTTGCTGAAACCAGTATGACTTTTTTCGACCGGCTGGTCCTTCAGATCTCCGGGCGCCTGGAAGAATATTCCGATTTTGGAACGAACTTCGCCCCCAAAGTGTCCGCCCGTTACGAATGGTCGGATAATCTGTCTTTCCGAACTTCAGTCTCAAGCTCTTTCCAGGTGCCGACCCTGTATCAACTTCACGATCGGTTCCTTGGCGCCATGGAGTGGGATGACATCTACGGAAATCCTGATCTTGAGCCTGCGGAAGGGGTAAACGTCAACCTGGGTTTGGCCTGGACGCCCTTTGGTCCCGAAAGTCTTAAGCTGGGGTTTGATGTGTACCGGAACGAAATCGACAACATGATTGAAACCTACGTTATCAGTAAGCGCACGGCAACCAAGAATGCCAGAACATCCTATAAAAATCTGGACGGGACATCCAGCTTCACGGGGGTGGAGGTAGAGGCGAGCATGCCTCTGCCCTGGGGATTCCGGGTGGACGCCATGGCCGGTTACCTTGAGGCCGAGGGACCGGATGGCAAGGACTTGACCAACCGCCCGCGGTCACGGGTGAACCTGACCCTGAATTACAGCTTCAAAAACCGTTTAAAGGCCAATCTGCGCTATGTTTACAGGGGTAAGTATCTCAGTGACAATATTCCCCATGAGCGGACCGATTATTTTGATTACCTAAATGCTCAGATTACCTATGCCCTGACCCCGTCCATCAGCGTTTTTGCCGGTGGTCGCAACCTGCTTGACGAAACGCCTCCGGTGGACCTGGAAGCGTATGAGGAAGGGCATATGGAAAGTATGCTGGACTCCACACTGGGTGCATTTTATTACTTCGGCGTGAGGATGAGCTTCTAGCGGGTTCCAGGGACCGGGGTGAAAACGGAAATTTACGGCCTGCCAGTCTGACGCGAAGGAGAAAGCAATACAAAACTGAATATAATGTCTGACACGGCCCTGAGAGGAAAGGACAATGAAAATGAATTTGATTCGAAAATTTAATAATACCGTATGGTTTAATTTGTTACTAACAGCCTCGGTTTTGGCTGTACTGACTTCCCAGCCTGCAATGGCGGAGTTTTGGGGTGGGGGTGCCCCTGACTGGAGCGACAACTCCTACTATACGAACCAGAGGTGGACATTCTCTACTCAAGTAACATGGGATGAAGTGACTGGTCTTGTTGACCCGCCTGTTGAGCCTGATGAGGGCTACGTTAATCACTATGATACTGATAACAAACCGGGCCTCTTCAGGGCCGAAGGTACTTCTACGATGCCTGGTGCATGGACCTGGAGTGGTGATGAGATCATGGAGGATGTCTGGTACGGAATACAGGGCGTGCTTGGCGGCATGGGAGAAGGAAATTTCGATTTTAGTGTGCCAATCGCTGATGTTACGGGAATCACAACCGTATGGGTTCAGTATGTTGCATATATCCGTGATAGTGCTGAAGGTTCCGCTCTTGCTGCCGAGATTGCATACAACGACACATTTATAGACAGCATGACTTCAGATCCTGCGAAAAAAAGTTGGGAACAGATTGAAGAGTTAAACGATAGTGGCGTCACAGGTAACTGGTGGCGGATTACTGAAATGTGGGAAATAAACAATGCTGGTGAGCGCCTTTATCTGCGTGTCAATGCCGATGTAGAAGGAAGGGCAAACCTTGTTGACTCTGTACAGATCATGACAATAGCCGCCGAATCGAACAGTGATAAGCCAAAGGTTAAAGATTATTCGCCCAGGGACGGCGCAACAGGGGTGAGCTTGGATACGGAGATAAAGATCTCTTTCAGCAAAAAAATGGATACGGAAAGTGCAGAGAACGCTTTTTCCATTACACCTAAAGTCGATGGCGGCTTTTCCTGGTCCGAGATTGATGACGTTCTGACCTTTACACTCGACGCCCCCCTGACGCCCTTGAAAGCGTTTGAGGTCACCGTGTCTACAGACGCCAAAGATGTTTCCGGCTATTCAATGGCTGACCCTTTCAGTTTTACTTTTACAACCGAGGATTACACGGCCCCGGATATGGAAATCCAGGGTGGCCCAACAGAAACCGATGAACGGGATACCCTGTCAATCACCGTCGGCGGTATCGGCGTATACGGCTACCGTTACAGCCTGGATGGCGGCGACTGGAGCCAGGCTGCAGAGATTTCGGCTCCCTTGGAGCTGACCGGTCTGACAGATGGAGAGCATACCCTTAAAATTAAGGTTCTGGACGGCAAGAGCGACTGGATTAATACCCAGGAGCTTTCCTGGACGGTTATGACCCCGCCTAGGATTGTGTCCAAATTTCCCCGGGGAAAGAGTCAAACAACGGAAAAAATTGTGGTGGACTTTAGCGAGGCCATGAATACTGAGTCCGTGAAATCTGCTTTGAAGATCTCCCCTGCAGCCCCGGGTGTGATCACATGGAATGATGAAAAGACCAAGATGACCTATACCCCTGATTCACCACTAAATCCTGACAGTAATTATACTGTCACCATTGGCACTGGAGCTAGGGATCAGGCCGGAAATGCCCTTTCAGAACTCCATAGCTGGTCTTTTACCACCCTGAATGACCAGGTGCTGATCTGCGATGTCTCGGAAGATACATATGTTCTTATGGGTGGTATGGGGGGGGGGGCTGGGTATCCCAAGGGCAACTCCAAGAAGGAACCTAAGCTCAAGGCCGGGGCTGTATCCATTGTGGATGCGAGAGCATTGATCCGGTTTGACCTGTCTCCTATAATCGATAAAGGATTGACCGCCGAAGATGTGGTCTCGGCCTACCTGGTGTACACCATGCTTGAGAAATCCACGGGCATGGATGTGGGGCACGTCGCGCCTGAAAGGACAAGCATGTACGGTTTTATCCATGCTCTGGATACCCAGTCCAAGGAAAAAACCGGTGAGACCACGACGGATCCGTTCTTCTGGAACGAGGATAACTCATTAGGCACTAACTATGTAGATATGGACAACAAACCCGGGTATGTGAAGGATGCTCCCGTTATAACGGTATGTCACAGCACCGGTCCCAATTCCAAGGGCCGGGTTGATATTGCTCCCCTTGTCAGGGGATGGCTGGATAGGCGATGGGCTAATAACGGCATTGAACTCCGGGACCAGGACGATCAATCCGATCCGACAAGTGATATTGGGGACGGGTACAGCTGGCATCTGGCCTCAAGGGAAGATACGGAACAGGCCCCCTATCTGGAGGTGCTCTATACCACTAAAAAGCTTCGCATCAAGAAACTGGGCTCATTGCAAAGGAACATGAGTTTCGGGGAGGAACAAAATTTTTCTGCCGGCGGTGGAAATACCGGTAAATACGAATGGCAGGCTTTAGGGCCCGACGGCAGTGATATATCGGATTCGACACTGTCTGAAACTTCGGGAGCCGATGTCACCTTTACGGCCCCAGAACTGACAGGGGTGGTTACTATTAAGCTGACGTCAGGGAATGATAAACCTCAACAGATCCGCATTGGGATCGGAGAAGCCTCTGGCAACGACATCAAGCGTGCGCCGCTCTATTTTCCAGACAGCCTGAAAGCGGAAGCCGACAGCCTCAACAAGATCTGCAGTGATGTGCTGGGTCAAATGGAATCCTTTAGTATGGTTGCCAAGATCATCCACCAGAACACCGGCGACAAAGAAACCGACACCGGTGGAACCTGCCAGGACGAAGGAGCCGAGATGATCATCAAGCGCATTGACAATCCTTTAGGCCTTTCCGAGTCTGTTAACGTCTCTATTGAAACCAGTTACGGAAAGGCGGCCATGGATGTCAGAACTGACTGCGGCTACTTTGCCAAAAACAACCGAATTTACGCGGTGCTGGTAGATATCGGTAACCAAGGCAGTTCCAATCCTTCGAGCATCTTTGTGCTGGGGCTGTATGATGAAAATGGGGAATCGCTGAGCGAGTATGATGAAGATGGGGAACCCAAGGACTGCGGTTGTGGTCTTGCGGTGACCATCCCCTTTAATGACAAGGTGCTCTATTCTGGGAAAACTCCCAATGCGGACGGTTCTTACGACTTCGACCCTTTCGTCGACGATGGGGATTGGGAGGTGTGCCACGCCTCTAATCTTACAACATTTTTGTCAAACACCCGTAACCCTGACAAGCCGCACGTTTCTGCGGTTCCCTATTCAGATCTGGGCTTAGATAAGAAAGAGCACACTGTAACTTTTATTACTAGGCATTGTTCGGTGTATGGGGTGTTAACAACAGAGGGAGAATGGCCTGCGCCTCCCAACGAGAGCCTGGGAGGTGGATGTTTTATCCAAAATCTGTTATCCGGAAAATCTGTTATTCGGCAGGGCCGCTAACACAGGCCTGTTCAATAAGGTATACCGTGCATCACTGGTGGAATACGAAAAATAAAAGGAGAGGATTTAAGACACCAATCGAAAAAAACGAGTATGCCAGTTCACCAAAACCCGCAAGCAGGGATAATGATTAACTAAAGTTTGCGCTAAATTTATTTTTTTATTTACCAAGCACCCTGTTACGCCATTCATGCGTAGCAGGGTTTTTTGGGGATTTTCCCCGGCGCAGGGCAGATACTATTGAAATGTATTCTTTTCCCCCTCGTGGTAATTTTTTCCGACAATTTCGAATACGTATCCTTGATGAGTTGTTCAATTTCTACGGGATATGGCGACAATGGCTTCGGACTTGGTTTTAAACGATTTTCGATGAACGGTACTTCACTTTGTCAAAGGTTTGAGTTCGCACCGTTACGATGACATAGCCTTTGTATGTATGTTCAGTATTGTTAGTTCTGAGGTGAAGCAGACAGATTATGTGAATGGGACAACCCCAATGTGCGGAGAAGTGTTATTCAGCAGACTGTTTCCTTGGAGCGTGAGTGAAGGATGCTCTGATGCGGCGGGATTAAGAAATAACCCCGCCGCCGGTCAGTTGTTTTGTGATTAAGCTCTTCTGCGGATACCCACAAGAGCAAGAATACCTGAACCTAGAAGCCATAGAGCTCCTGGTACAGGTACTGTCGCCGTCATGAACTGTACAGAGTCAATAATGTTTGCTTTTCCATTAACAGATGGGTCAGTGCCATTAACGCGCAGAAACAGAAGATCGCCGGCATCTTCTAGTTCCCACGTTTCAGTGATTCGCCACCAGTTACCTGTGTCACCATAAGCGTCTAATTCATGAATTTGTTCCGCGGTGCTTGTCATAGCGGCAATGCTGCCTGTAAAGTCAAAGTTGAATGCTATCTCGGCACCAACATCGGAGCCGGTTTGAGCATTAGGGATGTATGAAATATACTGAACCCATACGCTTGTGGTAGCCTGCACATCAGTGATGGGCACATAGAAATCAAAACTCCCTGTTTTCATTCCGCCAATAAATCCATCTAAGTCGTCCCACACCTCCTCCATGGCGTGCTTAGCCCAGCCCCATGCTCCAGGAATCCCGGTGATATATTGGGTACTGAAGAATCCAGGGTAGTTAATCTCCATAGTGTCAGAACCGTGGCCAATCTCGGTCGTGTTTGGATTAACGTAGCCGGTATCAGCGGCAGTTGGCGGCATTGCAATCAAAGTTTTTGGTGCCGTCGGATGATTCTGAAATGAGATTTCATCAGTGAACGTCCATGTCTGGTTTGTATAATTGGCTTCGCTGCTCCAGTCAGGGGCATTTGCGCCCCAGAAATCCGCCATGGCGGGCTGAACCGCCAGCATAGACAACAAAATAAATGTTAAAGATATTAGAAGGTTACGATACATTTGCCTCTCCTTTTCCTTAAAAAAATAATACTATTTTTTTGTAATCTCAAGATTACAAAGTGTTAATACGCCATCTGAATGATAACTTTAATTACGACAGTTACGCCTTTTTTAATGACCATTCAGATTCAGCCCTTTTAAATTATTTATAGGACTGTTTTTTCTACTTTATATAAGAATATTAGAAAAAGCTAATTGTAGCAGACAAACTTTTAGCGCAGGCGGATATTTTGAACGGGGTCGTAACTATATGGCGGATTCATCTGGCTGCTTCCGGACCCGTGAAGGCTTTATTTTATAGGCTTTAAAGAATGCTTTGCTGAAATGGCTCAGGCTGCTGTATCCCACTTCCATGGCAACTTCCGTCACATTCATTTCAGAATTAAGTAAAAGAGACATCGCCTTTTCCATCTTTTTTTGACGAAGGTATTCATAGGGGGGCATACCGTAGATTCTGGGAAAAAGCACTTTAAATTTTGATGCGCTCATGCCAACTTCTTTTGCCAGTTCATTGAGGCAGGGGGGGGACTCCATATTGTCTTTAAGTATGACAACTGACTTCCGTATGGCAATGAGGTCATTGGAGTTGATGTTTTTTTCGATTTTTGAAAAATCGCTGGAAAAAAACAACCACAAAAGTTCTAAGGCTTTGAGCGTTAAGTACATTTTATCATCTGTTTTATTCTCAATTAAAAAATAGAGATCGGCAACAATTGTGCTCATCGGGGGGGAAGGCTACTGAACAATTCCCAACTCCATGGTTTTAGTTGAGATTTTTGAATTGACAGGGGGAAGGTCTTTCACTCCGATGAAGGAATAAAGAGCGTCGCAGGAATAGAACAGGTGCAGTATTTTTGCCTCTCTGTCTTTGGTTGTGATTGAACAGCTCGAATGGCTATGGTTAAGACATAAAAAAAACATGCCCGCTGAGACATTAAGGCGTCTGGTCTCTTTTTTCTGTTTTAAATGGATATCCACCCCCCCTTTCACTGAAATGACCATTTCAAAAACCGGACCATTAAAATTCAGCAAAGACGCCTTTTTTTCCTTTTTGTTTTCTTTAAGAGAAATATATTCTGCAGACACCGGGAAAAATCCTTCTGATATTCCTGAAGTATCGCCGGTGGGGAAGTTTTCTTTATTTGTATCCTCTAATCTATCCATTTTATCCACTTAAATTAAAGTTTACCTGTCTATGATATATGTTTTTTTTATATTGTCAATAAATTTGAAAATTCCTAAAAAAGTTAGTTAATATCAGGATCATTTCATGCCGGTCTTGTGAACGCATTCGCTGAAAGCGCGACCCAGGTGCGAAAGAAGACCAACCTTGGACGGGTGGTGCTTTTCGGCGGGGTGTTTTGTACGGCGGGGCAGATTTTCGCCTGAATTCCCGGCATAAAATTTGCTCGTCATTATTGACGATCTGGTACATAAGAATCTGCTGAGGTTTTTCCTCTGCAAACCCTGATAGGCGGAGCGCTTATGCGCTTCGGCTGTCAAGCCTAATGGAGCGCAGCTCATCCGGCGGACGATAGGTCGGAGCGCGTAGCGGTCCGAGCTATCAGGGGAAATATCCGGAATACGTCGTTGGCGATTACCGCTATGAAGTACGTTTAAAAGATCTCTATAAGGTGCTTTTAAAAAACCTTAGAGCTTGTTTGGTAATTGATGAATCGGCTGCAATCTCATGAAAAAAACGATAAAAAACGCGGGGGAAACCATGCGTAAAATCGAAAACCATTCGGATCAGCTCAGAAGAGTGGACATTCAAAAATTTTACACTCGATAGGCTGTTACAACAATTGACAAAAAATTAAACAATGATATAAAAGCAAAATAATAACCAAAGGTATTTAGATGGAGACTGGAGAAAGGAAACCGAAAGACCGTAGGGCGACCTTTCTTTTCCGGTTTCCGGCCTGTGGTTTTCTGATTCTGAATATGACCGCGTTCAGTCAGCACTTATTCTAAAAAAATTGAGACAGTATGGAACACATTGTAGATATAGCAGATATGAAAGTCAGCAATCAAACCGGTGATACCATTGTGGCATACTCGCTTGGTTCATGCATCGGCCTTGCAATATATGATTCCCAAGCCGGCGTAGGCGGAGTACTTCACTATATACTGCCGAACTCCGCCATTGATGAGGTAAAAGCAAAAAGCAATCCGTTTATGTTCGCTGATACCGGCATTCCAGCGCTGTTTAAACAGATATCCGCACTGGGCGCTAAAAAATCCAGAATTAAAGTTTTTGTTGCAGGCGGAGCTGAAATTATGGACCAGGAAGGACTTTTCAATATCGGCAGACAAAACTATTCAGCACTGACCCAGATATTGACCAGAAACAATATTTCCATCTGGAAACAGGCTGTGGGGGGATATTCAAACCGGACAATAAAAATGGAAATTGGCTCCGGCGATATTTATTTGAAAACATCCGGATCAGGAGAGGTGCGGCTATGAGCAGTATGCAACTACTGATCAAGGAGATAAAAAATCTAAAACCCATGCCTGCCGTGGTCACCTCCCTTTTGGAAATCGTCGATGACCCCCATGCATCCATGAAAGACATCACTAAAATCATCCAGTACGATCCTGCCATTACCGCCAGTATTCTTCGAACTGCCAATTCCGCATTCTTTGGTTTGAAACATCCCGCTGAAACCATCCAGGAGGCAGCCATGATGCTGGGCACTGACAGCCTTGTGGATCTGGTAATGCTCAAAATAAGCGCCCAGGTAACCAAAGGCCCCCAGAAAGGTTATGACTTGCACGAGGGCGCGTTATGGAAGTATTCTGTATCATCGGCCCTCATTGCAAAACAGATGGCCAAGCAGTTGGATCTGACCAATAAAAACAGCATATTCACAATTTCGCTCCTCAAGGATATCGGTAAAACCATTCTGGATAAATTTGTTCAGGATGCTTTTGAAAAAATCTACAACTTGGTGATTAATGAAAATTTCAGTTTTATGGAAGCTGAAAAACAGATTATTGGCGTGGACCACGCAGAGCTTGGTGGAATGATTGCCAAAATGTGGAAATTCTCTCCTAAAATGGTCAGAATAATCCGCAATCATCATCTCACTGGCGAGGCCATGCTCAGAGACAAGGAGCTGTCTGTGGTCTATCTGTCTGATTGCATATGCATGATGCTGGGCATGGGGGTAGGGGCGGATGGACTTGCTTATCGATTCCACCAGCAGGCCATGGACTCTATTGGCATTTCCGCCGAAGATACATTGAAAATAATTGCGGACTTCACCGGCCAGATGGAGGAAGTGGAAGTGCTGTTAAAGGTTGCCTAAGAGCCTGTTTGATAATTGATGAATCGGTTGCAATCCCATGAAAATGCCTCCAAGTTCCCCAAATTTTCTGTCAATAGTCCGGCTATTAACAGAAACTTTGTGAAAATTGGTGCTCATTTTCATGGGATTTCGCTTCGATTCCCTAATTATCAAACAGGCTCTAACGGATCTTAGAAACTTTTATGGTTCAGGAAATGTATGGAGCGCTCAACTGACAGCGATAAAGAGCCACCATCGAAAACAAAGACTTAAAAAGACAAAGGGACTGTGCCTGCAATACACAGCCCCGTAAGCTTTTAGGTGGCGTCCCCAAGGGGATTCGAACCCCTGTCGCAGGCGTGAAAGGCCTGTGTCCTAGACCTGGCTAGACGATGGGGACATACTCGTATTCATGTAAATGGTGCCCAGGAACAGAATTGAACTGCTGACACGGGGATTTTCAGTCCCCTGCTCTACCGACTGAGCTACCTGGGCTTATAGACTTAAAAAGGTTAATCGAATTTGCAGTTTATGTCAATCTTTAATTTCGCTTGTTCGAAATAAAATTTCAATAAGTAGAAAACAAGAGGTAACTGCTCACCCCCCATCAATAAGTATACCCAATCCAACACAGTACGTTCCAGTAGATTGTTGAGCAAACATTTTTCTTAACAGCATAGTGTGCTGTTGCTATGCTTAGGATCAAAACATGGTCAGATGCTTTTACCAAAAGCACAGTTGGGAAACCGACAGGTGGGGCAGTTCCAGCACAGCCCCCCGTGACAAAGACTTGCCAGTTCACGTTTTCCCGGACGCTCTCCGGCCATGATCCGGGGAAGCATCAGGTCAAATATGGTGGTGCAGTGGTATAACCCGCAGGCCGGCAGCCCCATGATCGTGGTTTTTGATGTATAGCCCAACAGAAACATGGCCCCGGGTAGCACAGCAGATGAGTAATAGACTTCATCAAAGCCCACAGCTTCAATGGATTCCCGGGTGACATCATCAGGGTCCACGGACATGCCGCCGGTGGTGATGATCAGATCGGTCTCTTTGTCCATGTAATTCCGGATTTGGGCGGTGATTCGTTCCCTGTCATCGGGCAGGATATTCACCTCAAGCACATGAGCGCCAAGCCGGGCGGTTTTTTCCTCGACGATCGCCTGGAACCGATCCTGGATCAGGCCGTCATATACCTCATTGCCAATGATGGCCAGGCGGATTTTCAACGGGTTGAACATTGTAACGGAAAAAATGGGATAAGTGGATTTTGCAAAGGCCGTTGCCTGGTCCAGGTTTTCCCGGCTAATGACCAGAGGGATGGCCCGGGTGCCTGCCAGGCTGTCGCCTTTGGTCACGGCACTATTGGTATGGATGCTGGCGCACATGACATCGTCCAGCATGTTAAATTCCGTCAATGCGTCCACATTCACCCGGAACAGCCCTGGATATGCCGCATATAGTTCCAGCTTGCCTTCACTGGGTGTGGCGGAAAACTCAACCCCTGGTCCGGCAAGGGCCGATGCCAGTTCAAATACGGCCTCATCCTCATGCACCTGGTTCTCATCAAGATCCAGCACATAAAGGTTGTTTTTCCCCATGCGCATGAGCCGGCAGATGTCTTTGGCCTGGATCCGGTGCCCCCGTTTAAAGGCCGGTCCTTTGGATCTGGCGGGAATGATTTCGGTCATGTCATGGGCAAGGGTCATGCCGCAGGCGTCCTGGACGGACACGGTTTTAAACTGCGGTTGTTGTGGGTGCAGCTGTTTAGTCATGGGTAAATACCGGTTCAAAAAAAGATCCCAATGCACGGTTTGGGCACAGAATCATGTTGTTTTCGTTTAAGTTTGTGATTTTATTTTGACCATGGGCCTAACATAAAATTTGTAAAAATTGGTTCTCACTTCCATGAGATTTTGCTTCAATTCCCTAATGTTTAAACAGGGTCTAATAATTATTGTTCTCCAACAAAAAAAGGACGAAATTGAGATTCAGGTAACTGACGTGCCGCTTTAATCTGCGCCAGAATTTGGTTTTGGGATTCAGGTAGGTTACCGTGCACATCAATATAATTGGTGTAATGATCACTGACTAAATACGAAGTCACCTTTAACTGTCTGATTAAGCATTCGGTTTCTTCTATAACGCCATGTGGCCCCAGCATTTTGAATTTGCCAGACTCAACGTCATCCAATAGTGGTGTGTTGATTTTTGGTACAAAAGTTCTCAACCTGATGAAGTCAGGATTAATCTGATTGAGCGCATTTGCCGTTGCCTGTGCATGTTGATCCGATAAAACCATGCCTCCCAACCCTAATACCACATAGAGGCTTAACTCTAATCCAGAGGCAACGACCCATTGACATGCCTCAATTTGCCGTCTGGCATCTACACCTTTTTTTACATGGCGCAGAACATCGTCATTTCCGGATTCAAGCCCCACATGGATACGGTTTAATCCGGCATCTGCCAATTGTTTCAGACCATTTGGCCCTTTTATATGGATATATTGGGACGAGCCGTAGACCGTTATCCTCTCTAAATCAGGAAAAACTTTGCGGGCATAGATACAGATCGCAACCAAGTCATCTGTTTTCATCGCGATGGTATTTCCTGCCGGAAAAAACAGCGTTTTTACATTAGGTCCATAAATTTTGGATGCAGAATCTATATCCTCCATAATCTCTTGAACAGGCCTGATCTTAAAACGTGTGCCATTTTTATAAATCGTACAAAAAGTGCATTGATTGTGGGGGCACCCCACCGTGGCTTGAATTAAAAGTGAATCTGCCTCACTGGGTGGGCGATATATGGGGCCTTCATATCTCATACTGTTTTTTTTGCATTTTACCGGAGAAATTACAACAGGAAAAAAGGGGGCGGTAACACAAAATCGTGATCACAAGCTCTCAGAGCCTGTTTGATAATTAGGGAATCAAAGCGAAATCTCCCATCTACTTGTCTTTTAAGCCGCCCTCGGCGTTACGCCGATGGACACATATATCCAATATGCGTCCATTGGCGTGCCTTGATGACGACTTAAAATCCGGCGTAGCTGTGACAGATTTAATTCTGATCATGGGCCTTAACAACACAAAATGTCTATATTAAAGTAATGGGTTTCAAGGTGCCTTAATTTTCCCAATTTCTTCGTTGATAAATAAATTTGATCCTTACGAATACGGCATTATGTCCGCGGTCAAATTGATTTTCCGCCTTGAACTTGAAAAAAATATCTATTCCGTTACAACCTGTCGAACAGCGATTTATCTGCCCATGAAAAAATGCGAAACTCATGTTGCGTAAGAGACGTGTCCCCCCCATAAATAAGTGTTGGGTCAATTCCCAGATTCTCTGAAAGGCGCATCCATTTTTTCAATCCTTTGAAGTAATTCTGTGTAATGGTCTTTCCGGATTTTATTTCAAAAGGGGTGAGTTTCGCCCCTTTTTCTATGATTAAATCAATTTCATTTCCGCTCTGATCTCGCCAGAAAAAAAATTTAGGGCCAAGCCCTTTGTTAAATTGGGTTTTAAAAAATTCACTGATGATAAAAGATTCAAAGATCCCCCCCCGCATGGGGTGGATGTTCAATTGATCTAAATTTCCTATTGATAATAACCATGCTGCCAGTCCTGCATCGTAAAAATACAGCTTGGGTGTTTTTATAATCCGCTTGTTAAAATTCCTATGATGCGGCTGAAGAAGAAAAATAATATAGCTTGCTTCAAGAATCGAGATCCATGATTTTGCGGTGTTATGGGTTATACCGCAATCATCGGCAAGTCCGGATAGATTCACAAGTTGGCCGATTCTGCCTGCACACAACCTGAGAAACCGCTGAAAGGTCCTGAGATCACGAATAGTTATCATCTGACGAACATCACGTTCGACATAGGTTTGGACATAATTCCCATACCAAATCTGCGGATCAAGTTTTTTGTCGTGAACCGGCGGATAAAGACCGGAAAACAAAACAGCGTCCAAATTCGCCGCATGTGCATGATACGCTTTTTGGGAATAAAGTTCATGGTAGGTAAATGGCAACAAATGAATAATTCCCACCCTTCCGGCAAGGGATTGTGTAATCCCGGAAAACAGTCCGAATTGTTGCGATCCTGTCAAAATAAACCGTCCGGGTTTATCACCGCTGTCTATAATTTCTTGCAGATAGGAAAATAGTTTTGGTGAGCGCTGCACTTCATCAAATACGGCACCATCCTTATACCGGTCAAGAAATCCACGGGGATCAAGTTGCGACATTTCCTGAATATCAGGATTTTCAAGGGAGACATATGGCTTTTCTTTAAAGATGTGCTTTGCCAGTGTGGTTTTACCCGACTGCCTTGGACCGGTAATAGCGATGACCGGATATCCTTTGGAAAGTGACAATATAATCTCTTTTGCATGGCGGGGTATCATGAATATTAACATATGAATTTTTTTGGGTAATTGTCAATTCAATTTACAATTACCCAAAATGAGGGTTTAAATTGTTTCCAGCGTCGAAGTCAGGCAGATTAACAAAAAAGGGATCACCGAGTATAGGGCTCGGAAAACATTAATTTATTTTTCGGGCGCTACAGATTTTGCGCCCAGTCCCTATCAGTTTCAGCAGCCTGCACCATAGACGTTCAGATAGTTTTTGATCTTTGCTTTCATATGATCATCCAGAACAATTTTGCCCTCTATTTCCCGATTGTGCAAAAAATCAATGATTTCCCGTATGGTCACAATGGCAAAAACGGGGATACCAAGGGTATCTGCCACCTCTGCCAGGGCATTTTTATCTGTTTTTCCCTTTTCCTGGCGGTTGACGCTGATGATAATGCCGCAAACCTGGGGATTGTTGCATTGTTTCAGGATTTCCAGGGATTCCCGGATGGCTTTGCCCGAGGTGATGACGTCATCCACCAGTATCAGCCGGGTGTCGGGGGTCAGGGGCATACCCACCACAGCGCTTTTGTCTGCATAGGTTTTGGCTTCCTTGCGGTTGAACACATACCCTTTGTCAATGCCCATGTCAGCCAGGGCACAGGCGGCTGTGATGCACAAAGGAATACCCTTGTAAGCAGGTCCGTAAATCCCGTGAAATTCTGTTTTAAAATGGGCCTCAATGGCTTTGGCATAATAGGTGCCCAGCTTTTTGATCTTTGATCCGGTGTCAAACATGCCGGTGTTGATAAAATAAGGGGCAATTCTGCCGCTTTTCAATTCAAACTCACCAAACTTCAGGGCATTGCACTGCACCAGAAACTCAATAAATTCCTCTTTATAATTCATTTTTTTTCCATTTGTCAGGTTGAACACAAACTACCGGCAGCGCCAGGCGGCATACTCATTTAAAGGAACCGGCTTTCCACTTTTCAACAATGCCCGGGTATTAAAATCCGCCATAGTTCTCAAACTCTTTGATCCAAATACCGGCCCGTCCCTGCACACCACGGCATGGCCACAGACACAGGCCCCGCATACCCCGAATCCGCATCTCATGTACCGCTCCAGGGAAACCTGGCAGGGGATGCCTTGGGCCTCACAGATCTCAAACACCTTTGCCATCATAATTTCCGGGCCGCAGGCATAGACCATATCAAATCCAGGGGAGGACGTTGCCGCCAGCGCTTTGATTTTATGTGCCAAGATATCCGTCACAAGCCCTTTATCTCCCTTTGATCCGTCATCGGTACAGATTTGGGTTTTTACCGTAAACCGGTCCGGATAGAGCAGATAAGATGCGGACCGAGCCCCATGGATCAGCAGAACTTCCGGCCCGTTACCGGTGTGAAAGGTCTCCACAAGGGGAGCAAGGGGTGCCATGCCGCAGCCGCCGGCCACAACGGCAACCCGTTTATGACCATGCCCCATATTAAATCCGTTGCCAAATGGCCCCCGGATGCCAATTTGATCACCAGGCCCCAGGGACACCGCTTTTTTAGAAAAAAGACCCTTTGCCTCCACGGTAATACCAAAACGGTCCGGGCTGTGATGGGAAATGGTATAGGGTTTTTCATCCACGCCGGGAATCCACACCATGACAAACTGGCCCGGCTTGAAGCCAATGGGTTCGTTGATAAACAGGGTGGCAAACCCAGGCGTATAAACTTCCTTGTCCGCCACTTTAACCATGGCGGGCATCAGCTGCGTAATCATAAGGTCTTCCTGTGGGCCGCACCCCGGATCTCTTCCATATTCGTATTATGGGCCGTCAGCCAGTCATTGATCTCTTTATTCACTCTGTTAAACACGGTGATACCCCGGTACCTCACAGCCGTGCCGATTCCCACCAGCGTTGCCCCTGCCATGATCATCTCAATAGCGTCCTTTCCCGTGCTGATTCCCCCAAGACCGATGATGGGAATGGATACCGACTGAAAAATATCATACACACAACGCACGGCGATGGGTTTGATCATAGGACCTGAAAGCCCCCCCTTTTTAAAGGCAAGTACCGGAGACCGGGACTCAATGTCGATAACCATGCCCGGCCCTGCCGTGTTAATGGCGCAGATGGCATCGGCACCGCCATCCTCACACGCCTTTGCAATGGCTGCAATATCCGGGGCAGCTGGTGTCAGCTTGGCAATCAGGGGCACATGAATCACTTTTTTGACCGCCGCGACAACATCATGGGAGGACTGGGCATTCACCCCGAAAATCATGCCATGCTTCTCCGAATTGGGACAGGAGATATTCAGTTCAATAAAGTCCGGTCCCTTGGCAGAAACAAACTTGGCCACCCGGACAAATTCGTCCACAGACCCGCCATAGATGCTCGCGTTTATGGGAAAGGACCGGCCTGACAATTCCTGCCACTCCTCCTCCATATTCAGGTAGCCCGGAGAGGGCAGCCCCACAGCATTGATCATGCCGTTGCCAAGGTCAATGACCGTTGGATTTTTATGGCCGTCCCGGGGGGCGGGCCCAATGGATTTCATGGTGGGCAGCCCGCATCCGTTTTCCCAGACCCGCTCCAGAATGGCTTTATTGTTACCGAGTACGCCCGATGCAAGCACCATGGGCGTGTGAAGGTTTTTTCCTAAAAACCTGGTTTGCATCAATATCCTTTAAAATTTGTCATAAAATATCATATCATCCTCCACCCCCATCTGGTAAAGACTGTGAATAACCGAATCAATCATGGGGGGTGGTCCACACAGGTAATACTCAATCTCAGCCGGATCTTCATGGGTATTTAAATATGCATCCACAAGATAAGCGTTGATAAACCCGGTCTGTCCCGTCCAATTATCCTCTGCGTCGGGTTCGGACAAGGCCACATGGTAGGAGAAATTAGGATATTTTTCCATAAGTTCCTTAAAATTTTCATCGTAAAACATCTCTTTTTCGGATCTGGCCCCGTACCAGAAGGAGATCCTGCGCCCGGAGTTGATGCCGTCCAGCTGGTGCAGAATATGGGAACGTAAAGGGGCCATACCTGCCCCCCCGCCGATAAAGCACATCTCCCGGTCCGTATCCCTTGCCATGAATTCCCCATATGGGCCTGACACCATCACCTGGTCCCCAGGTTTAAGCCCAAACACATAGGATGAACCAAATCCCGGGGGAATACCTTCTGTGCCCGGCGGCGGCGTTGCAATACGTACGTTAAGCATGAGACGCTCTTTGTCATGGGGCGGATTGGCCAGGGAATAGGCCCTGAATCCAGGCTTTATCCCCTTGGACGTCAGTTCCAGCAGATTATACTTTTTCCATTCACTGACATATTTACTAGCAATATGAAAATCCTTAAAATCAATTTCATATTCGGGCACATCAATTTGAATATAGGCTCCGGCCTTGAAATCAAAGGGTTCGGAGGGACGCAACACAATCTCTTTGATAAAGGTGGCCACATTTTTGTTGGATATCACTTGGGCTTCCAACTTTTTAATGCCGAAAATAGATTCAGGCACCTCAATGGAAATGTCTTCCTTGACTTTGAGCTGGCAGGAGAGACGAATCCCTTGTGCCTTTTCCTTCCGGCTTAAATGTGACAGCTCCGTGGGCAGTACACTGCCACCACCCTCAAGAACCTTGCATTTGCACATCCCGCAGGATCCGGATCCGCCGCAGGCAGAGGGCAGAAAAATGTCTTTGCCCGCCAGGGCTGACAACAGCGTGGGATTACCCGAAATTTTCAAAGCTTCGTCGGTCTTGCCGTTGATGGTCACCCAATGTTCGCCCCGGGTGGTGACTTTTGCTTCCACGAACAGAAGCACCACAACCAGAACACCGATAACAACGGTAAACACCAGAATACTGATTAGATAAATCAATTCAAAGTCTCCTTAGGATTCAAAGGGTGATGCCTGAGAACATCATAAACGTCATGGCCATAAGTCCGGCAATGATCATCGTAAATCCGAATCCCTGCAGCCCCTGGGGCACATCTGAATACCGGGTCTTTTTGCGGATGGCGGCCATGGTGACAATGGCCAGCATCCAGCCGGTGCCGGAACCCGCGCCAAAGATAATAGACTCCATGAAGGTGTAATTGCGCTCCACCATGAACAGGCTGGTGCCCAAAATGGCGCAGTTTACGGCGATCAGGGGCAAAAACACCCCCAGGGTGGCATAAAGCCCGGGGGAATACCGGTCAATGACCATCTCCACGGCCTGGGTCATGGCGGCAATCACGGCAACAAAGGTAATGAATTTTAAGAAGCTCAAGTCCAGATCGGGATACCCCAGCCAGGACAAAGCGCCCGGGGCCAGCAGCCCGTGATAGATCATCCAGTTGACCGGACTTGTGACGGACAGCACAAAAATAACGGCAAACCCCAATCCTGCCGCAGTATCCACATTTTTGGATACTGCAATAAAGGAACACATCCCAAGAAAATAGGCCAGAAGGATGTTGCCGATAAAAACGGAATTGATAAACAGACTGAACAGATCACCCATAAATGCTCCTTATTTTTTGGGGCTTGATATGCCGGGCAAAGAATTCTTCAGCCACACCAGAAGGCCGATGATAAAAAAGGCCCCCGGGGCCAGTACCACCAGTCCCATGTTTTGAAACCCAAGATCATAGACAAACCCGGGGACCACCTGGAATCCTAAAAGTTTTCCGGATCCTAGAAGTTCCCGGATAAAGGCCACCACCACAAGAATCAAACCATAGCCCAGACCATTGGCGATGCCGTCCACAAAAGAATCAATGGGGTCGTTGGCCAGGGCAAAGGCTTCGGCACGGCCAAGGACAATGCAATTGGTGATGATCAGCCCCACAAAAATGGAGAGTTGTTTGGATATGTCATAAAAACAGGCTGTAAGCACCTGGTCGGTAACGATTACCAGGGTGGAGATAACGGCCAGTTCCACAAGGATCCGGATGTTGGAGGGGATGATCTTTCTCATAGATGAGATGATCATGGATGAGCAGGCCGCTACCACGGTCAGGGCCAGGGCCATGACAATGGCTGTGGACATCTTTACGGTCACGGCCAGGGCCGAACAGATCCCAAGCACCTGGTAGGCCACCGGGTTCTGCTTCCACAACCCCTTGATCAGGATGTCATGGTATTCACTGTTTGATTTAAGCTTCATGGTTCACCTGTTGCGGGTTTCAAAAATTGTTGCCGGAAGATGACAGATACCCCCTCGTACTTGATCAGGGTGCTTTTAATGCCTTGGGACAGATACCTGCCTGTCAGGGTGGCCCCGGAGATACCGTCCACATAATTCTCCTGTTCCTCTTTGGGCAGATCAGCGGCCTTTCCCTTGGCAATGCCCAGGGAGACAAATTCATCCTGGGAATTAAGAATCTTTTTGCCCTTGAAATTCTTCTGGAACCAGGCACTTTCGATCTCCCCGCCAAGACCGGGGGTTTCAGAGTGGCTGAACACGGAAAAACCGGAAACGGTCTGCCCGTCATTTTCAAAGGCCAGATACCCCTGGATTTTTCCCCACAACCCCCGGGTATTGATGGGCACGATATACCCGGAAATGTCATTAAAATCACGGCTATCCCCGGCGTCCTGCGCATTGATAAAATACAGATGCATGCCTTTGGGGTCTTGGGTTTCCATGATTTTTCCCTGGTGGTCCAGAAAGACTTCTTTTATATGTTGGTCATAAAGGCTGTTGATGGTCTCTTTTCCAGGATTTTTACCCGCATCCACAAGGCCTGCGGCCCGCAGCAGATTCACTTTTTTGTCCAGGGCCATGTTCTCCTGCTGCCGCCCTTTAAGACCCGTTGCCGCCGCTGTAACCAAAAGGCTGCATACCACAGACAGGACTAGGGCAAAAAGGATGACATGGGCTTTTGAGTTTTTTTCAAACATTGGGAATCCTCTTAGACGATTTATACTTGAGTACCAGGTGATCCAGCAACGGCGCAAACACGTTCATGAACAGGATGGCCAGCATCACCCCCTCCATGAACGCAGGATTGCCCACCCGGATGATCACGGTAAAAAAACCGATGGCAGCCCCGAAAATCCAGCGGCCCGGGTTGGTGCCCGGCGCAGAGACCGGATCCGTGGCCATAAAGGAGATGCCGAACAAAAATCCGCCGGCACACAAATGGTAAAGGGGGCCGGCATTGGACCAGGTATCCTGGCCCCCGGGAATCAGGTAAACAAGAATACTGGTGATCACAAGTCCTGCAATGCCGCCGATAATGATCCTGTAATTGGCAATGCGGGTCACCATGAGAATGGCGGCACCCATCAGGCAGCAGAGCGCCGAAGTTTCCCCCACACTGCCTGGCACAAATCCCGTAAAAAGCTGCCCCAGGGAATAGTCCGCATTGGAAAGTGCCGTGGCTCCGGTCACGCCGTCCACCAGATGTTTGCCCGCCACCCAGACATCCCCGGACATGGAGACCGGGTAGGAGAAAAACAGAAAGGCCCGTCCAGTTAATGCCGGGTTTAGGATATTGCGGCCCGTACCCCCAAACACCTCCTTGCCGATGACCACCCCGAAAGACAGGCCAAGGGCCACCTGCCACAAAGGGATGGTCGGGGGCAGGGTCAAAGGAAAAAGCAACCCCGTGACAAGAAGCCCTTCGGATATCTTATGGCCCCGCACCACGGCAAAAAGAAACTCCCAGGCAAATCCCACCACATAAGAGACAATAATCATGGGCAGCACATACCAGGCACCCATAAACAAGCATTGGATTACAGACCAGGATTCCCCGGCCCCGATGCCGGCCTGGTATCCGGTGTTGTATATCCCGAAAAAGGTCACCGGCAAAAGCGCCAGAATCACGATGCTCATGTAGCGTTTCAGATCCAAATGATCCCGGACAAAGGGCATGGCATAAATTTTTTCCGAAGGCAGAAAGAAAAATGTTTTTGTGGCATCCCAGACAGGTTCATACTTTTTATACTTACCATCCCCGGTAAACAAAGGTTTGGTATCATCAAAAAACTTTTTTAAAGGATTCCTCATTATTTATCCTTGTAATAGGCGTCCATGGCGTCCGAAAGGATCCGGGTCAGTTCAATCTTGGAAGGACAGGTAAATGAGCACAGCCCGCATTTGCAGCAGTCCATGAGCCCGAGCCCCACTGCCTCTTCAAGTTCATCGGCATGCAGCGCCTTCATGATAAAAGAGGGCATAAGATCATTAGGACAGATCCGTTCACAATAGGAGCAATTGATGCAGGCCCGCGCTTCCCCGTGAAGGGTGCAGTCCATTTTTGCCGGACGCCTGAACAGGGAAAACAGAAATGTGGACGAGACTGTGGGCTTGTTAAACCCTGGCCGGAAAGCACCGAACATCTCCTCCCCTGGCCCGGCCTCAATGATGTTGACTGTATTTTCAAAAAAACCGAGATGGGCATCTGTTTCCAGTATCCTGCCATTGAAACGGCCTGTGGTGACAATACTGTTCTCAGGCATTTTCCGGATCAGAGCAGATAACGGCATGCCCTGACGGACCTGCATATGGGGGCGCCGTTCTCCGGGCCGGGTGATGGTGACGATTTTCTCAACCGGATACCGGCCGGAAAGTAAAAACCGGCCCATCATGATCAGGTGATCCAGACGGATGCACCAGGAGTTGTTTTCCGCCGCCTGTTTCTTGATCTGATAAAGCACGGTACCGGGAAGCCAGGCAGGATAGATGTCCGGGACGGTATGGGTAACCTGCTCCGCCAATGAATTATCCAGCCTCCGGATGCCTTCAAGACTGCTTTCCCGGCAAACCACAACAAGCCGATGTGAAAATATATGCAACCCCGCCATGCCCGCTTCAAAGGCGGCAATATTATCCCGAAGAATAATGTCCGGACGCGGTGAAAAAAGATCATTGCCGTCCATGGCCACAATAATCATGGCAGGGGAATGATCCGAATCGGCAAAATCCAGGGCCGGAAACTGACGCAGACCCTGCCACAGGCCCCCTTTTTTCAGGTGTGTCACAAGCGCATCCCGGGGCACACCGGCAATACCGTCCAAGTCAACCGGATCATATTCAACATACTCGTCTTTGGATTCAGCAGCGATCACCACCTCCATCAGGCACCGCCGGGGCCCGTAAATAACCTTTTCCACCTGACCGGTTCCCGGAGAGACATATTGTATGGTCGTATTCCGCTTATCGGTGAACAACGGTTGGCCGGTCTTAACACGCCGTCCCTCTTTAACCAACAATTTAGGCCGGATATGGGGTATCTCCCCGGCACAGCACCCCAGGCTGGAAGGCAGGGCCAGTTGAGTATAGCTCAAATCGGGCTGTTCAGGCACATTCAGGTCAAAGCCCCGGGCAATTTTTAACGTTTTCATTTAGTTATTCCAATTTTATGACTGGTAATGACATATGGATGTTTTTTCCGGATGGACACCCGTCCCCTCTTTTTCAGGTCCATGGTCAGAATTAAATCTGCCACAGATGAGCCGGATTTTAAGTCACCATCAAGGCACACCAGTGGACGCATATTTGAACATATATGTTACGTTGGCGTAACGCCGAGGGCAGCTTAAAAGACAAGTAGATGGATAATTTTATTTTGACCATGGGCCTTTAAGCTTCTATTGTACCAGATACCAATTCAAGATCAAGCGGTTAGTACCTTATTCCCAAAAAGCTGTCATAAAAAACAAGAAAATTATGCCGCTATTTTCAATAAATTTTCAGTAGATGCGGCCAGAAGGGCATTCAACATATTGGTTAACCGCACGCCTTTGAGTGTCAGCTGATATCTATTTTGTCGAGGAAGCTTACGGATAATTCCGTGTGCTCTCAGCAGACG
>PDWI01006734.1_pt1 | contig 24303 bp, 16 predicted proteins | sample 1430891 | NCBI WGS metagenome assembly PDWI01 (sample SAMN01162508, study PRJNA174530) | Oral metagenome, whole genome shotgun sequencing project. | biome: Marine environment; feature: Marine mammal; material: Swab sample of the gingival sulcus; isolation source: swab sample of gingival sulcus... | reverse complement strand
TCCATTTCCTACGCCGTGCTGTTCAGTCAGATTGTCCAGGCAAAAAAAGACGGCGCCAAACTGCCCGACTTCCGCACCATAGCTGACAACGTCAGTGAGTGTATTGACTCCCTGCACAGGGACGGGTCGCTCAAGAATATTCTGAAATCCGATTTTGCTTCCTACGTTATTAAAGATCCTCAAACAGCTCAAATGCTCGAACGGCTCAAGTCCTACGGGAAAAAACTGATGGTCATTACCAACTCAGACTACAGCTACACCCATGCCCTGCTGAACTTCGCAATCAACCCCTTCCTGAAAGAATACAAAAGCTGGCAGGATGTCTTTGATCTGGTTATTACATTTGCCGACAAACCCCGGTTTTTTGAAGGCCCCCACCGTTTCCTGAAGATCGATCCGAAAACCGGTCTGATGAGCAACCACGAAGGCCCGGTGTCTTCCGGCATATGGCAGGGCGGCTGGTTTGCCGATGTTCAGGAAGGATTCGGTGTTCCCGGTGACGAAATTCTGTACTTCGGAGACCATATTTTCGGCGATGTGGTTTCCATAAAGAAACGCTGTGACTGGCGTACAGGGCTGGTTCTGGGCGATCTGGACGAAGAACTTGAGGCCATACGGGAAACCCGGAACCTGCAGGAAGAAATAGACCGGCTGATGGAGCGCAAAACGGAACTGGAAAAGCTCTCGGATCTGGCGGAGATGGATCGGCACTACGGAAAAAACACACGCGTCCCGCAGAAACAGCTGGAAGAACAGGAAAAATTGAATAACCGCATTTCCGAACTTCTGGAGAAACTCAAAAGCCATTTCAACCCCTACTGGGGAGAAATACTGCGTGCCGGCAGTGAGGAATCACGCTACGCCGAACAGGTGGAGCGCTATGCCTGCATCTACATGACCAGAGTTTCCGAGCTTTACAGCTATTCTCCGCGCACTTACTTCCGCCCGCCGCGCAGGAAACTGGCCCATGAAATGGCCGCTCCGGGCAGTGCTGCTCCAGACAGCGCTGCTTCGGACAGCGCCGCTCCAGCCAAGACAGCCCCGGCCTCCAAATAGCCAGAGCCGCGCTCTGCCGGCCTCAATTCCGTCAGGACGCCGGCGGTGTACGGCGATCTTTCAGGGTAGTACAGCCGCCTTCCTTTTGAATGGTATCCAGTATAGCTTTGCGCACAGCCTCGGACATCTGGTGAATAATTTCACGGCGGGAAAGTCCTTTCTTCCGGAATTCTTCCGGATATACCGGAGGACAGAATACAAAAAGGGTCCGCGGCGGCCACCAGGGAATAATTCGGCGTATGGGCCGATCTTTAAGCACTTCGGCAAGAGGAAAAACCGGCACATTGTTCAGATAAGCAAAGAAAAAAACACCTTCCATAAACGGAGCCGGTTCCTGAGAGCGCCAGTACAGCACCCCTTCGGGATAAAAATGAACAAACCAGTTTTTCTTCAGGGCTTTTGTAACCAGAGTTCCCACAGAAAGAGGATTTTTATCAGGAATGCCGAAAGCCCGCACCAGCCGGACAAGCCAGCCAACGTCTCTGCGGACAATATTATTTTCTTCGGCACTGAAAAACACTTTCCGCGGCCACAGAGCCAGACCACTGAACGCGGGTTCCATAAACTGGCAGTGATTCGCGGCAATCATTCCGTTTTTATGCCCCCGGAAATATTTGCGGCCTTTAACCCGCAGACCGTATATTAAATGCCCTATTATAAAAGAGAAAGGAGCAGCGGCCAAATGGTAGAGAAGAAAACTGGCTGTCCGGAAAAAGACACCCCCCTCTACCGCATTGGGACATTCAGATAAATCTTTTTTCCTCATTTAACTTTCCGCCCCTTCCAGTTGTAGCCTTCCCCAACAACATCGTCAAAAAAACTCTTCCAGGCCAGTATCAGAACAAAACCGAATTGAAACGGATAAAAGAAGGGTACATACCAGGGCTGCTTCCGGTCGTAAACGGTAATAGCCCAGCTCAGAAAAACAGCCAGATTCCCAAAGAAAAGCATCCAGGAAGAAGGCCATTTCATAATGAATGCCAACACAGCCAGAAATGGAGGCAGTACAAGAAAGGCACCCATAAATATGGACAAAATAATCATTGGATAAACTTTTTTGTCAAAGTATTCGTAAATACTTCTTTTAATCCCGGAAACTGTATGCTGCCAGGAGTCGTACATGTAACCGCTCAGAACTTTGCGGGCATCCAGAAAAATATGACGGTAGCCGGCAGCTTTAATAACCCGGCCCATCTGAATATCTTCCAGAATTTTATCGCGCACAACATCTATGCCGCCGCAGCCGTCATAGGCTTCCCGGCGGAATACCAGCAGCTGTCCAATAGCATGACTGAACAGCGGCAGGCGTGTACTCTTAATCAGCCAGAATGGCAAAAAAGTCATTCCCACCAGGTACATCATGGGGAAAAACAGCTGTTCCAGAAAACTGTGCGCCTTGTGATAAGCGTAACCGGACATGGTATCAACTTTATGGCGCCGCATACGCTCGGCAGTCCAGGAAAGAAAATCGGGCGCTGCAACAATATCGGCATCAAGAAACACCAGGAATTCACCGCCGGCTTTAGCAGCCAGCTGTTTCATGGCAAAGGGTTTACCATTCCACCCTTCGGGCAGAGCCGCGCCTTTTATGAGCTGAAGATTCGGATAATTCTGCTCGTATTCTTTCAGGATATCCCAGGTAGAGTCTGTGGAATTATCATCCACAACTATAACCTCATAGGAGCTGTACTCCTGCTTCAGAATGGCATCCAGAGTGGGACGGATACGGTTTTCTTCATTCCGCGCGGGAATAAGAACCGACATAAAAGGACCGTCCCGCCAGCGTTCTTTTCGGCGGCTCAGCCGAAAAAACAAAATATTGGAAAGAGAGAGCAGGATAAACCAGCCGCCGGTCAAAGCAAGGATAAGGGCGTACCATTGCCAGATAATATGCATAACAACCCACAATAACACATTATTGTGCCTTATGGCCACTCAGCAGATGGATTATTGATAATTTGCCGTCTTTAGCGGCCTGAGGCCCCACTCATTTCACTGAGCTTCAGCATACCCAGGGCATAAACGTTTGTCGGATACACTTCCAGAGCCTTTCGGAAACTTTGAGCAGCCTCTTCCCAGCGCCCGGCCATTGTGTGGGCATAGCCGATGGCCACCGCAACATTATGCCTGTCTTCCCGGTTTTCCCCGGCCGCGGCCGCAACAGCCTCTATCATGGCAATTCCTTTATCGGGATTGCCGCCCCATACTTCCGGTGAAAAAATATAACGGGAAGCCAAAAGCATCTGAGCCTTTACATTCCCGGCATCCAGTGCCAGTGCTTCTTCAGCCAGAGGGCGTATTTTAGGGCCGTTTTTCATTAGAAACCCAAGTGTCTTGAGTGTGGAAAGCTGACTGAGGCTTTCGGCGTACAGCAGAACACTCCGGCTGTCCCGGCCCTCTTCCATGCAGCTCTCAAGCAAAGCCAGAGACTCTTCATACAGCGCAATTATTTCATCCAGCCTGCCGTAAGAAGCCTGAACCTTTTTAAACCGTCCCTTACGGACATAATCATCAAAAACAAGCACATGCTCCACGGTATCCGGAGCCTGATACCACCGGCCCAGATAATAGGCGGCCTGAGCTTTCCGGTAAGAGAGTTCCCGGGCGGGAATGGCCAGATCATCCAGCTCTATTAAGAGCTTTTCATACAGATGCTCTATTTCATTGTCATCAACTGTCTGCAGGTACACCGTATCCCGAAAGGCGTAAATAATTTTTTCAGCTTCAGGTACTGAAGCTGCAGCCTGTTCCAGAGGAAAAATTGCCGTCAGCATGAGAACGGCCCCCATAAAACCCGGTAGATTCTTCATAGACTGGATAATATCACTCCTTAAGTCTCTCAACAACGTAAATGGCAAAAATGTCAGAAATCGCTTTTGCAGACCCTCTACCCCCCAAACCGCCTTTCCGCTATTATAGGCCCCATGAGCAGCTATCCATTTCAGACAATCCTTCCGGGGCCGGACTTCATGTAGGCCATCCGGAAGGCTACACCGCCACAGACATTTACTGCCGCTACCTGCGCATGAACGGGTACAACGTTCTGCATCCCATGGGATACGATTCCTTCGGACTTCCAGCCGAAAACTACGCCATAAAAACCGGAACTCCTCCCCGGAGCACAACCGAAACCAACATTGCCCATTTTACCCGGCAGATTAAAAGCCTGGGCTTCTCCTACGACTGGAGCCGGGAAGTTCAGACCCACACACCCGAATACTACCGCTGGACCCAGTGGATATTTCTCCAGCTCTATAAAAAAGGACTGGCCTACGAGTCTGACATGCCCATTAACTGGTGCGAAAGCTGCAAGACCGGACTGGCCAATGAAGAGGTAAAAGAAGGACGCTGCGAGCGCTGCGGCCAGGTTGTTAAGCGCCGTTCCATCCGGCAGTGGGTTCTGAAAATTACCGCCTATGCCGAAGAACTTCTGGCCGATCTGGACAGCCTGAACTGGCCCGAATCCATCAAGGCCATGCAGCGCAACTGGATAGGCCGTTCCGAAGGCGCCAACGTTACATTCGCCCTGGCCGGAACTGCCGCAGAACACGGCAGCATAGAAGTATACACAACCCGCCCGGACACCCTTTTCGGCGCCACCTACATGGTTCTGGCACCCGAGCACCCCCTTGTAGAGAAAATAACCACGGCCGAACAGAAAGAAGCCGTGGAGAAATACATAGACCAGGCTGCACGTAAAAGCGATCTGGAACGCACCGAACTGAACAAAGACAAAACCGGCGTGTTTACAGGGGCCTGTGCCGTTAACCCGGTGAACAATGAGGAAGTGCCGGTGTGGATATCCGACTACATTCTGGTTTCATACGGAACCGGCGCCATTATGGCCGTTCCCGCCCACGACCAGCGTGACTGGGAGTTTGCCAAAGAATTCAACCTGCCCATAGTGGAAGTACTCAAAGGCGGAAACATCAGTGAAGAAGCCTTTACAGGAGACGGCCCCCATGTCAATTCCGGCCCACTGGACGGCATGGGCAAGGAAGAAGCCATTGACGCCATTATAGAGCAGCTTCAGAAAGACGGCCGCGGCTTCCGCACCGTCAACTACAAACTCAGAGACTGGATATTCAGCCGCCAGCGCTACTGGGGCGAACCCATCCCCCTGGTACACTGCCCCGAATGCGGCACCGTTCCCGTACCCGAAGACCAGCTGCCCCTCACCCTTCCGGAAGTGGAAAGCTACGAACCCTCGGGAACCGGCGAAAGTCCTTTGGCCGTTATAGACGAATGGATAAACTGCAGCTGTCCCGAATGCGGCGGAAAAGCAAAAAGGGAAACCAACACCATGCCCCAGTGGGCCGGTTCCTGCTGGTACTACCTGCGTTTTATCGACCCGCACAACACAGGCGAATGTGTCAGTCAGGAAAAGGAAAAATACTGGATGCCCGTAGACCTCTACGTGGGCGGCGCCGAACACGCCGTGCTCCACCTGCTCTACGCGCGCTTCTGGCACAAGGTTCTTCACCAGCTGGGTGTGGTATCCACAGACGAACCCTTCCAGCGTCTTATCAATCAGGGCATGATTACCTCCTTTGCCTACATGCGCAAAGATAAAACACTGGTTCCCTCCGACGAAGTGGAGCAGAAAGGCGAAAAGTTCATTGAAACCGCCACTGGAGAAGTTCTGGAACAGGTAATTGCCAAAATGTCCAAGAGTCTGAAAAACGTTATCAATCCCGACGACATTATTCAGAACTACGGAGCCGACTCCATGCGCATGTACGAAATGTTCATGGGGCCCCTGGAAGTTTCCATGCCCTGGCAGACCCAGGGACTGGCCGGAGTACACCGCTTTCTCAACCGGGTATGGGACGTGGCCAGCCGCCCGCTGGATACGGGAACCCCTCCCCTGCCGCTGAAAAAACTCCTTCACAAAACCCTGAAAAAAGTGGGCAGCGACACTGAAACCCTGAACTTCAACACAGCCATTGCCCAAATGATGATTTTCATCAACGAAGCCTACAGGGAAGAAGTCTGCTGGAAGGAACTCTGGGAACCCTTTGTTCTGGTTCTGGCTCCCTATGCTCCGCACCTGGGTGAAGAGATGTGGCAGAAACTGGGACACACCGCTTCGCTGGCCCGTGAAGCCTACCCCGTATGGGACGAGGCACTGACCATTGACGACGAAACCGAAGTGGTGCTCCAGATAAACGGAAAGCTCCGCTCCCGGCTCACACTGCCTGTGGACACCCCGAAAGACAAACTGGAAGAGCTTGCCCGCAAAGACGCCAGAATAGCCGAGCTGACTGCCGGAAAAACCATTGTGAAGGTTATTGCGGTTCCCAACCGTCTTGTCAACTTTGTGGTAAAGGGCTGAGCCAAGCACGGCAGAAAGCTCTTTCCGCACCTCCCGCCCGCGGCCATTTTCCCGGGCGGGGACATTTATTCCGCGGCATGCCCGTGCGCTTTACCAGCCATAAAAATAGGCGTATTCTAATTTCAGCATGTCACGGTTTTATCAGCTTAAAAAAATATTCAAGGCCTTCGCGCTTCTTCTGCACCTGATACTGCTGATTCACCTCCTCTTTACCAGGCCGTTTCCATGGACAGCACAAACCTGGGCTTCAGCCAGCGCCCTTGCCCTGCTCACTCTTATTACCGGCGTATCTCTGGCCGGACGGACACAGGGGCTTCTCTATTTACCGCTGCTCGGCGCCTTCGGAATTCTGATATGGTTCAATTATTATTTTACTGCTCTCACCTATCTTTTTTTCATCCATCTGGCATTTATTATAATCGACTTTTCCCTGAAACTGACAATAATTCAAACGCTGCCGCTGCTTCTTATTTATCTGGCAAGCGGCCGGTTTACAACTGTGCAGTCACTGACTCTTCTGCTGGCAGCGGCAGGCACATTCATTCTCCACCGCTTTCTGGCCGGTTTTACGGAAGAACATAAGGTATTGGAAACTGAACTCGACCGGGCCCGCTGGTCGGCTTCGGAGCTGCCGCAGGTGCTTGTAAAAATAGGCGATTCCATAAAGAAAGCCCAGCATCAGGGACATATGAACGAACGTATCCGGGTAGCCCGGGAAGTGCACGACACCGTTGGGTACACCCTCACCGCCCTGATCTCCCAGATTGAAGTAATAAGAGAAATGATGGAGGACGGCCCCCTCAAAGACAGAGTGGTCCGCCTGGAAGATCTTTCAAGAAAGTCGCTCCAGAATATCAGAAAAGAAGTTGATAACCTGCGCAGTGAAGAATACATTCCCGGCAATATAAGCTGGGAAGACCGGTTCCGGCAGCTCTGTGACGTTTTCAATGAATGCACCGGTGTCCGCATAGATCAGAATATAGACAACGGGAATCATCCCTTTCCCGACAAGATAGGAAGCCAGGTCAGCCGTATTTTGCAGGAAACCCTTACCAACGCGTACCGTCACGGCAAGGCAGGAGTTATTGATGTGGTTATGAGTTACAAAGAAACAAAAAAACTCTATCTGATACGGGTTTCCGACAACGGAGAGGGACAGAGTTCGGTAACCCCGGGGAACGGACTGACAGGCATTCAGGAACGGGTTGCCCGGCTGGGCGGAGAAATGAAATACCAGACGGCCAAAGGCAAAGGATTCGACATAGGGATAGACATACCTTATAATGGTTTCCAGAGTGAAGACAATGGATAAAATAACCCTGATAGTGGCCGATGACCATCCCATTTTTCTTGAAGGACTCTGTACCCTTATCAGCATGAAATACCCGGAAATTGAAATACTGGGTCAGGGAAAAAACGGACTTGAAGCAGTAGAACTGGTCAGAAAGCACAATCCCCAGGCTGCTCTGCTGGATATCCGCATGCCGGAAATGGACGGACTGGACGCGGCTTGTGCCATAAGGGTTTTTAATAAAAAAGTTAAGCTTGTTATGCTGACCACTTTCAACGAATCCGATCTCATATCAAAGCTGCTTAACGCGGGAATAAACGGCTACATTCTGAAAGAACGTCCCATTCCGGAAGTTGTGGAAAATATCAAATCCATTATGAAAGGGAACATGGTTCTTACCCAGAAAGTGGCCGATCACCTTTTTGAAGATAAACGGAAAAATGCCTCCATTCCCCGTTTTGACAAAACCAGCCATCTTCTGAAAAATTTGAGCTCCCGCGAAAAAGAAGTGCTTTCCCTTATACTGGCCAATTACAGGAATCAGACAATAGCTGAAAAACTGTTTTTATCAGAACGCACAGTCCGCAATTATGTCAGTAAAATCTATGAAGTTATCGGTGTACATAACAGGGAGTCGCTCAATCTGTGGGCTCTGGAAAACAACCTGACAGGAACTTAACCGGCGCAGCTGAACAGGAAGCTTCCTGCCGGAACTATTTGTGACAAATTCTGTGACATTTATAACTTCACGGCAGTTTTTCGGGCATTTACACTTTCTTAAGTAAAGTAAGGAGACCGGAAACTGTGAGCAACTCTCTCGACGAATACCCTCCCATTGTCGCAAAGCGGACCCGTAAAGACAAGCTGCACGAAAAATGGACCATTGTAAAAAAACACAAGTACATGTATCTGCTGTTTCTAACTCCCGCCGTTATAACGGTTATTCTTTTTCAGTACCGCCCCATGGTGGGTGTTATAATGGCCTTTCAGGATTTTGACATATCCGCAGGGGGGTATTTGTCTTCACCCTTTATAGGGTTGGAAAACTTCCGCACCTTTCTGGCCAATGCCCGTTTTTATCAGGCTCTGGAGAACACTCTGGGGCTGAGCATTATGTCTCTGCTGATTGTCTTCCCCCTGCCCATTGTATTTGCCCTGCTTCTCAACGATGTCAAAAACATCGGTTCCCGGCGGGTTATTCAGACCATTACATATCTTCCCCATTTTATTTCATGGGTTGTTGTGGCTACCATGGTTTACAAGATGGTGGATCCAACCATGGGTATTATTAACCGTATTATAATGTCGCGGGGCCGCGAAGCCATTCCCTTTATGAGGGAACCCCGCTATTTCTGGAACATTACCATTCTTGCCAGTATATGGAAGGAACTGGGCTGGAGCGCCATTATTTACATTACCGCCATTACCGGTATTGATCCCCAGCTCTACGAGGCGGCTGTTATGGACGGCGCCGGACGGTTCAGAATGATCCGCAGCATTACCCTGCCCAGCATAGCGCCCACCATTGCTCTTATGTTCATACTGAAAGTCAGTACCATTGTCAGTTCCGGAGGACTCTTTGACGCCGTGTTCAACCTGAGTAATCCCATGGTTAATGAACGTTCCTACATACTGGAAATGTACTCCTACTACGAAGGCATTATGTCCGGGAAATACTCCTACGCAACGGCCATTACACTTACCCAGTCGGTGGTGGGGCTTATTCTGGTTGTCAGTGCCAACGAAATATACAAGAAACTCACCGGCAAGTCGGTATTTTAGAAGGAGGGAAAATGAAAACACGCGTTAAAATTGCTGACATTATTATTTATATCATTATGATTGCCCTCTGTTTTGTTACCCTTTATCCCTTTATTTACACTCTTTCCTATTCCTTTTCCAACGGGCATGAAGTACTGACACATCCCATTACGTTTCTGCCGGTCAAGCCCACTCTGGCCAATTATCAGGCGGCGTTTAACAACAACAAGATTGCCCGTTCCTTTTTTATTTCCGCTTCCAGAACCTTTCTGGGACTCTCCTACACACTTATCGTAACGGGCATGGCCGCGTACATGCTCTCAAAGCGTTTTTTGCCGGGGAACCGTTTCTTTTCCTATTTTTTCATAATTCCCATGTATATTTCCGGGGGCATGATTGCCACCTTTGTGAACATCAGTCATCTGCATTTAATGAACAAGTTTCTGGTGTACATTCTGCCTCACGGATTTGTGGCCTATTACATGCTGATTATCCGCACCTACTTTATGGGAATTCCCGACAGCCTGGAAGAATCGGCCCCGTGCGCATTTTCTTTCAGATTGTTCTGCCCCTCTGCGTGCCCGTATTTGCCACTATTGGACTCTTCGCGGGTGTTATGCAGTGGAACGCCTGGTTCGACGCGCTTCTGTACGTTCCCAATACCGACATTCAGCCCCTGCAGCTGGTTCTTCAAAACGTGTTGAAACAGGCTTCGGGACTGGCCAACATGAAACTGATGACCCAGTCTACGGCCGAAGTAAAAATTACCGCTGAAGCCATTCAAATGGCCACACTCATTATTGCAACTGTTCCCATTCTGGCCATCTATCCCTTCGTTCAGCGCTACTTTGTGAAGGGAATAATGATAGGTGCCGTAAAGGCCTGATTTTAAAAAAAACGGCCTGTGTTACGGGCCTGAAAGAACATAAAGGAGTAATAGTATGAAAAGAATTCTCTTGGTACTGTTAATGCTTGCAATGGCCTTTTCCCTTTACGCCAACGGCGGCGCGGAGAAAGGAGACGGCGAGGTTGTAGAGCTGACAGCAACTCTGCTTCCCAAGTACGAGATAGGCGTTACCCAGCAGCTGGACAATCCGGATAACGTGGTAAGCCCCTACCTGACAGAGAAATTCGGAATTAAAATTTCCGAAATCCAGAAGGTTCCCGACGACATGACCTATCCCCAGGCCGTTGTTATGTGGAAGGCCGCGGGTATGGCACCCGACCTGATGCAGTGCGGCGCCGAAGACTTTGGAGCCATGATCAGTTCCGGTTCTTTCCAGCCCCTCGATCCATATCTGGAAGGCATGCCCAACTATGAAAAATACCTGCCCCGCAAGTACTGGAGCCGGGAGCTGGGCGAAGACGGCAAAGTGTACGCGTTCTACAACTTGCTGGGCTACACCTGGCCGAAAGCAGAACCCGCGCGCGATAACGTAGTGGACAACAGCCTGAATCACCGGGCCCTGTGGGTACGGGAAGATGTGCTGAAGGCCATCGGTTATGAGTTCACTCCGGTTATGGAGCTGAAAAAAGAAACGGTCGACAAGGGCATACGCCCCACAGTCCAGCAGCTGGAGATCAATCCCCCCATTGAAACCCCCGAAGATTTTCTGGAAATGCTCAGAAAAATCAAAAAGGCCAACCTGAAAGCCATTGACGGTTCACCGGTTATCCCCTTTTCCATGGTCTGGTGGGAAACCTGGCATCTGGGTGTTATGTACGACTGGGGTTACTGGAGAATTAACCGCGACGGTGAGGTGGACGGATACCTGGGTCTGCCCGGCGCCAAAGAGTACATGAAGTGGCTCTGGACCGCCTATCGTGAAGGCCTGATTGACCCCGACTACCTGGTGCATAAATCCGTTCAGCTTCAGGAAAAAGTGGCCACCGGCAAGGTTGCCGCGGGTGAATATGTTCCCGACGCACTGGGAACCTTCAACCAGCTTGAGAAAAATGTTCCCGGCGCCGTGCGTCACTTCTTCCCCTTCCCGAAAATGGACGAAGAAAAAGGTTTCTACGACCCCTACAATCCCCATCCATACCACAGAACCCTGCTGAACAAAAACCTGGATGAATCAACCGTTAAAAAGATTGCCGCTTTTGTTGACTGGTGCTACACCGACGAAGGCGCCGACCTGCTCTCCTGGGGCCCCGAGGCTGCCGGTCTGTACACCACAAAGAACGGCAAGAAAGTCTTTGCCGACCCAACTCTTGAGAAAGGCGTTCTGGAAGGTGCCGTTGAGGGCGAATGTGTCTATAAATACGGTCTTTACGATCCGGTTATCGAAATGTCTTCCGATCCCCTGGCTAACGCTCTGGGACCGCAGATTCTGCATCACAACGTTTTCCATGAATACAACAAGGTTCGGAATTACATGTCCCTGATTGGCAGCATTATCGGTTCGGATCCCAAGAACATCGGCGTGAGCACTCAGCTTCAGGTGGCCAACTCCGACCAGTCCGAAACTGTTCAGGAAGTAGCCGACTGGTACTGGGGAATTTTCTCCCAGACCTATCTGCCGCAGGTGCTGAAAGCCAAAGACGAGGCTGAATTTGAAGAAAAATACAATCTGATGATCGATGCCTTCATGCGGGAAACCAACTACAAAGACGCCAAGGCCAACATGGAAGCCTACTTCAAAAAGTTCCCCCCCATGTTTAAATAAACGAAGAGGAACATAACACAATTCTTCGGGACGGCCTTTCCTTGTGAGGGGCCGTCCCCTTCTTATCCCGACAGAAAGGACGCAGTGATGAACGCAGCAGAATACGGCATAGCCAGCTGGGACGCGGAAAAATGGGGCAACCACAGAGCCCTGGTTGAAGTAACAGGAACCGAAAAGAAAGTCAAAGTGCAAATTCCCTGGCGGCGCTGTGACAGAAACGCCGAAAAGAAGGGGGTTTTTGTCCGATACAGCGACAAAGACCTGGAAGTACCGCGGGTGTACATTCATCAAATCAGCCGGGAAGTATGTGAACTGGCCTTTGACACGGCCGGAGGGCCCGGACTCTACGAAATTTACTACATGCGTTACGGCGGTACCACCCGTGCCCCCTATCCGGTTATTGCCTACCACGCCCAGCCCCTGGACCCCGACCCCCGCTGGAGTGAAGAAACTGCCCGGGAATGGGATACCCTGCCGGAAGCCCGGCTCATCCGGATTGAAGCCTGCTCACCCCTGCACAGCTTCTACCCCATGGAGGTCTGCGCCACGGCCGAAGAAACCGCCGCGCTGGTCCGTCAGGCTGAAGAGCGCTCCTTCCTTATTTTTCCTGAACACCGCGAGCATCCCGTCCGCATGAAAGAAGACCTGCCGTTCCGCTGGATAGAAAAAGGCGCATTCGCGCCCTTTCAGGCGGAAGCCGAACAGGGAGAATACTTTGTTTTCCAGCTGGGTTTATATGCGCACAGGGAAGCCCTGGAGCATATTTCCCTGGAATACAGCGGCCTGAAAGAGAGCGGCCAGCAGGAGAGCGGCCAGAAAGAAAGCGGCGGCGCGGTGGATGCCGGGCGCTTTACCTGCTTCAACCTGGAAGGTGTGGACTGCCGGGGAAAGGCTTTTTCCAAAGATGTGTCTTTGGAACAGAATAAAGTCCGCTCCCTCTGGATAGGCCTGGATCTGCCGGAGAATCTGAGGCCGGGGAGCTACACCGGCACACTCACCGTCAAAGCCGTCAAAGCCGTCAAAGCCGGGGAAGCCGGAAAAGCCGGAAAAGCCGCAAAAAGCATGCAGGAAAGCATATCTGTTACCCTGAACCTGACAGAACGTAAAGCCGCCTTCCGGGGCGACGGCCGCCCGGCCAGGCACTCCCGTCTGCGCTGGCTCAACTCCACGCTGGGAAGCAAAGAAGAGCTGATAAAACCCTACACAGCAGTTGAACTGACAGACCGGACATTCAGCATTCTGGGGCGTAAAGTAAAAATTGGAAATAACGGCCTTCCTTCATCCATAGAAACATTTTTCACCCCCGAAGTAACAGGAATCGGCACAAAGGGATTCGGCCTTCTGAAAGAACCGGTGAGTTTCCAGGCCCCCGAAGAGTCACCCGGCGCGGGCACACCGGCAGCAGCGGCCCCTCTGCCGCCGGACTCTCAGAACCGGCAGCACAGCGCGCCGGCAACCGCCCCCGGAGAGGCGGGCGCACACAGCGCGCATCAGCCCGCCCTTCAACACTGGCAGCACAGCGCGCCGGAAACAGCCCCCGGAGAAGCAGACGCACACAGCGCGCATCAGCCCGCTCTTCAACACTGGCAGCACAGCGCGCCGGAAACCGCCCCCGAAGAGGCGGGTGCACACAGCGCGCCGGAAACCGCCCCCGGAGAGGCGGGCACACACAGCGCGCATCAGCCCGCCCTTCAACACTGGCAGCACAGCGCGCCAATCCTGGCCGTCAGCGAAAACGGAATCGGCACAATTACCCAAAACAGCCGCAGCGCGTCGCTCACCCTCAGCAAAAAAGCCCGGCTGGAACCCGACGGATGCCTGGAATACCGCTGCCTGCTCAAAGCCGAAAAAGACACCCGTCTAAGCGGCACGCTGCTCGAAATTCCCCTCGCAGAGGAAGCCGTCAAATACATACTGGGCCTGGGCTTTACCGGAGGGAAAGCTCCCGAAAGCTTTGAATGGCAATGGAACACCGCTGAAAAAAATCAGGACTCCGTATGGCTGGGCACCGAAAAGGCCGGCCTTCAGGTATTCCTCTTTGCCGAAAACTACCGCCGCCCGCTGAACACAAACTTCTACCGCATACAGCCGCTCAACACACCTCCCTCCTGGGACAACAGCGGCAAAGGCCGCATAAGCCTGACACGCGCAGACGGCGTGTGCCGTCTGCGCTGCTCGGCCGGAGCACGGAACCTGAAGGCCGGCGAAGAACTGCACTTTAACTTCCGCTTTCTCATTACCCCCTTCCGGCCGATCAACACGGAAGCTCAGTGGGAAACCCGCTTCTGCCACAAGTTCGGCGAGCCCCGGGAAATACAGGATCAGGGAGCTTCGGTTATCAATGTGCACCACGCCAATCCGGTAAACCCCTACATCAACTACCCCTTCCTGCGCCCCGGCGAGCTGAAAGACTACGTCAATTCCGTGCACGATCTGGGCATGAAAATACGGCTCTACTACACCGTGCGGGAACTGACAAACCACGCGCCGGAAATATTTGCCCTGGAAAGTCTGGACAACGAAATTTTCTCCAAAGGCCCCGGCGGCGGACACTCCTGGCTGCAGGAGCATTTTCACGGCGACTACATTGCCGCCTGGCACGTTTTTGAATACGGCTGCGTGGCCGTGGCCAACTCCGGTGAATCGCGCTGGCACAACTACTACGTGGAAGGACTGAACTGGCTGGCAGAGCAGAGTGAAATAGACGGCGTTTACATTGACGATCTGGCCTTTGACCGGAACACCATGAAACGCGTGCGCCGGGTTCTGGACAGACACAGAAAGGGGGCCATTATAGACCTCCACTCCGCCAATCAGTTCAACGAGAAAGACGGATACGCCAACAGTATTAACCTCTACATGGAGCACCTGCCCTATCTGGACCGTCTCTGGCTGGGAGAATACTTCGACTACACCCGCGGACCCGAATACTGGATGAGCGAAGTTTCCGGCATTCCCTTCGGCACCATGGGAGAAATGCTGCAGGACGGCGGTCATCTCTGGCGGGGCATGCTCTACGGCATGACCAGCCGTTATCCGCATGAAGATCAGGGCGATCCCCGTCCTGTGTGGAAGGTGTGGAACCTTTTCGGCATACAGGGAAGCCGCATGAAGGGATACTGGTCGGAAAACTGTCCTGTCAAAACCGGGCGGAAAGATATTCTGGCCACGGTTTATGAAAAAGAAAATTCCTTTCTTGTTGCCCTTGCCAGCTGGAGCAGGGATAATGTAAAAGATCTCATACTTCAGTGGGATTCTTTCCCCGGCGGCGGCTCTGCCGGCAGAAATGCCGGTGAATGGGAACTGTATTCGCCCGGCATGGGCAGTCTTCAGAAAGAAGAACGCCTTGCCCCGGACAGCGCGGTTTACGTGCCGGCCGATGGAGGAAGACTGCTGATCTTAAGAAGGAAAACCAATGGCTGAGACAGTTTATCTGAAAGACTATACGCCCTACCCCTACAGAATTGAATCGCTGCATTTAGATTTCGATCTCCACGAAACCGCAACACTGGTAAAAGCCGAGCTGGCATTTGAATGTGCCGCTGCGCCGGCGGAGGGCCCTGACAGAGCTGCAGCGGCAAAGAGCGCAGCGGCTTCTGCGGGCAGCACACCGCCGCCCCTCTTTCTTAACGGAGAAAATCTTCAACTGAAAGAAATACTTCTGGACGGCGCGGCCCTGCCGCCGGAGCAGTACGAACTGACCGAAGAAGGGCTGACACTTCCCAAGCCTCCCGTAAAGGGAGTACTCACCACTCTGGTAGAAATAAATCCGCAGGAAAACACCCAGCTGATGGGCCTGTACTTCAGCGACGGAATTTTCTGTACCCAGAACGAAGCAGAAGGGTTCCGGCGCATCACCTTCTTCCCGGACCGTCCCGATGTTATGACCCTCTTCACCGTTACCATCCGGGCCGACAAAAACCGCTACCCCCTGCTTCTGAGCAACGGCAATCCCCTGGAACAGGGAGACCTCTCCGGCAGCCGCCACTTTGCCCGCTGGCACGATCCCTACCTGAAACCCTGTTATCTTTTTGCCCTTGTGGCTGCCGATCTGGAAGAACTCAGCGGCCGGCATATCACCGCCTCAGGGCGTCAGGTGGAACTGAAAGTGTTTGTGAACAGAGGCAACCGCAAAAAGGCGGAACTGGCCATGGCTTCCCTGCAGAGAGCCATGGCCTGGGACGAAAAAGTCTTTGGTCAGGAATACGATCTGGACCTCTTCATGATTGTGGCCGTTGACTCCTTTAACTTCGGAGCCATGGAAAACAAGGGGCTGAATATCTTCAACTCCGCTCTGGTTCTGGCCGACCCGGAAACGGTAACCGACGATGAAATGATTACTATTGAACGGGTTGTTGCTCATGAATTTCTGCACAACCGTTCGGGAAACCGTGTAACGCTGCGGGACTGGTTCCAGCTGACCCTGAAAGAAGGACTGACCGTGTACCGCGATGAACGGTATATTTCCAGCCGCATGGGTACGGATGAGCTGCGCATTGACGCGGTAAAAGGGCTGCGCCAGGGACAGTTTTCTGAAGACGCGGGCCCCCTGGCCCATCCGGCACGTCCGGCATTCTACGCCGCCATTGACAACTTCTACACAGCCACAGTCTACCAGAAAGGAAAAGAAATAATCCGCATGATGCAAACCTTTCTGGGCGATAAAACCTTTGTTGAAGGCATTAAATACTACTTCAAACATTTTGACGGCCAGGCCTGCTGTGTGGAAGATTTAATGAGCGCGCTTGAAAAAGTTTCCGGCCGCAGTCTGGCGCCCTTTATGAAGTGGTACGAGCAGGCCGGTACTCCGCTCTGCCGTTTCCAGGATGAATTCAACGCCGAAACCGGAGAATATGTTCTGACAATGCAGCAGAGCTGCCGTCCTACAGCCGAAAAAACAGAAAAAGATCCCTACCCCATTCCGCTCAAGCTGGGGCTGCTGAATAAAAACGGAGAAAACATCTTCGGCACGGCAGAGACGGGGGCAGCACCAGCCGTTTCCGGCTCCGCCCCGGCAGCCGCCCCCGCAGCCCTTCCCGGAGAAAGCTGCGGCAGCGGCAGTTCCCGTATCCTTCTGGCAGACAAACCGCAGCAGAGCTTTACGTTTAGCGGGCTGACGGAAAAACCTGTGCCGTCACTCTTCCGCGGATTCTCCGCACCGGTTAATTCCGAGTATCCGTATACCATTGAAGATCTCTTTCTTCTTATGGAACATGACAGCGACTCCTTCAACCGCTGGCAGGCCGCTCAGACATTAATGCAGAAAGCCATAATTGAAAATTCCTTTACGGAAACGGCACGCCTGGGAGCCGCTGTTGCCCTTCTGCTCTCCGATGAAAGTTTACCTGCCGGCCTGCGCGCACGCCTGCTTACACCGCCGGATGCCGACTCCCTGGCCCGCGGCCTGAACGGCTATCCTCTGGCTGACATATTCTGCCGCCGCCAGTCCTTTATGAAAAACATGTGCCGGGAAAATGAAAACGCGTTTATCGGCGCGTATAAAATTCTGGAAGAACATCACTACCACTCTGACCCGAAGTCTGCCGGACAGAGGCATTTACGCAATGTCTGCCTCAACTGGCTCTGCGCGGACGGAAACCGGAGAGACATGGCGGCAATCCACTATAACAAAGCCCATAACATGACCGACGCTCTGGCAGCCCTGACCATACTGAGCAGAAAAAAAGACAACTTGAGGGAACAGGCTCTCGGCAGCTTCTACGACCGCTGGGAAAACAACACTCTTGTACTGAACAAATGGTTTTCACTCCAGGCGGCCGCACCGCTTCCAGACGTTATTGAAGACATCCGGCGCCTCGAAAATCACCCGAAATTCGACAGGCGCAACCCCAACAGAGTCCGGGCTCTCTACGGTTCCTTTACCCGCAACCCCCTCTACATGCATACATCAGAAGGCTATGCCTTCCTGGCGGCGCGGACTTTGGAAATGGACAGCATTAACGCCCATGTGTCCGCCACTCTGGCAAAGACCTTTCAAATTCTTCCCCAGCTTGACAATGAACGGCGCAAAGTTCTGACAAAGGAACTGAAAGCTCTCTCCCAAAAAGAAAATCTCTCAAAGAATCTAAGCGATCTTCTGAACCGTCTGCTGGAAGAAAACGGAAAATGATCCGTATTACCAATTACACTCTTCCTGCGGCAGAACTGCCGCGGGAAAGCCCCCTGCCTTTTTTCCGCGACCTGAAAAGCGACATAAAAGTTACGCTGGGACCGCACGCCCTGCCGCGCGACGCCGAAACTCTGGGTCTGGAAAACGGACGCCGGGTTCTGCCCTATACCCTGCAGAACCGCTACGATCGGCAGAAAAAAGAACGCTCTTTCAAAGCTGCCGTTCTGGAGAATGAACACCTGAAAGCCGTTTTCATTCCCGCACTGGGAGGGCGCCTGGTTTCTCTTTACGACAAAAGCCGGGATCGGGAACTGCTGCACCGCAATCCGGTTTTTCAGCCGGCCAACCTGGCCATACGGGACGCGTGGATCTCCGGAGGCATTGAATGGAACCTGGGGCATAACGGCCATACCGTTTTTACATGCGCGCCCCTTTACTGCGCCCGCATTACCGGCGCGGAGGGAGAAGAGGGACTGCGTTTCTACGAGTTTGAACGCATGAAGGAATTCTGGTGGCAAATGGATTTCTTCCTGCCCTCAGACTCCCCTTTTCTGGAAGCAACCGTGCGTATTGTGAACGAAGACAGCCGCAGAAAAAACCTCTACTGGTGGACCAACATTGCCGTGGAGGAAGCAGGCAGGGGACGCATTCTGGCTCCCGGTTCAGAGGCTCTCCACATAGACAACCGGATAGACGGATTTGACCGTTTTACCCTGCCGTCCCTGCGCACCATAGACGGAGCCGACTGCACCTATCCGGCCAACTACCATTTTGCCAATGAATTTTTCTTCGAATTAGATAAGGGGGAACCTCCCTGGATGGCCTATCTGGAAGAAGACGGAAAAGGATTTATGGAATGTTCCACTCTTGAGCTGACTACCCGGAAACTCTTTGTCTGGGGACAGCACCGGGGCGGTCAGCACTGGCAGGATTTCCTGGCTCAGCCGGGTTCCCGCTACGCGGAAATACAGGCCGGCATGGCTCCTACCCAGCGTCATGTATCATCCATTAACGGCCGGAGTGAACTTGTATTTACCGAACTCTTCGGAGCCATTGAAATGAACGCCGAGCAGGCCCGCGGAACCTTCCGTTCCGCCCGGCAAGCCTGCGCCGAAACCGTCCGGCAGCTTATGCCGCAGAGCCGGATCGAAGAAATACGCGCCCTGCGCCGGCAGACTCTCGACCGCAGGCCGGAGGAAATTATTTTTACCGGAAGCGGATGGGGCGCTTTGGAAAAGCAGCGGCAGCGCTCCGGAGGCACAGCGCAATTCCTTCCCGGCCTGGTTTTTCCGGAAGAAACAATGGGTGCTCACCAGAAATACTGGCTGGCCGTACTTCAGCAGGAAAAGTCCGAAGGGCCGGTCCCTCAGCCGCTGACCGACACAGAAATAAGCGGAGCCTGGCAAACCGGAGAATACTGGTATCAAATGTTAAAAGAAGGCACAGAAAACGGCCGTTTCAGCGAGTGGCACCATTTCTTCCACCTGGGCATAATGGAACGTGAGCATCTGAATTCCGCGGCGGCGGAAAACTGCTTCCGGAAATCGCTGGACAAGAAATTCCACTGGCTCTCCGCCCGCAATCTGGCATATCTGCTTCTGGAACGCGGAGAAAAAGATCCGGCCCTTGAACTCTACAGCCGGGCATGGAAAGGCGTCTCCGGAGACCGCGGCGATCTGGCCGTGGAATATCTGACATTACTCAGGGAACAGAAACAAAGCGCCCAGTTCACCCGGGTACTCAATTCACTCAGCCCCGAAGAACGCGCTCTGGACCGTGTACGCCTTATTCTGGCCGAATACTATCTGGAACAGGAAAATGCAGAAATGGCCGAAGAAATGCTCAACCATGAATTTGCCGTTATCCGTGAGGGAGAAGTATCACTTCATGAGCTTTGGGAAAAGGCACAGATTCTGCGCAGCCAGAACGGCCAGAGCCGCCGCCCGCTGCCCGAACATCTGGACTTCGGAATGGAATAACAAAACAGGGTGCGCCGCAGCCTACCCCTTCCAGGAAGCCCCCGTGCAGCGCTCCGCCCCTTCGGGCAGCCTGGCAATTTCATAGGCCCATGCCGGAAGCACTCTGCCATCATCGGTAATAACCGGAACCGCAACACGGTAATAACGCAGAACGTTCTCTACAAAGGCAAACTCCAGCTCGTCAAGAGTCTTGAGAGCCGGCTCACCGGGCTGCAGTTCAAACAGCTCTCCGTCCAGAAGGGTCCAGTCTCCCGAAGGCTTGTCCAGAAAACCTTCCCTGTCGGTTTCCCGCCTTCCATGCCCGTAATACTGAGCATTCTGCCGGGCAGCCCAGTCAACCTCCAGTTCCGAAAAACGCCGCAGATCTCCCGGATAGTCCAGACTCCCTGCCAGCAGCAGACGGGGAAACTGGACAGCCGGACAGCGGCAGGGCAGATCGTAAAGACGTCCCCAGAACTGCACCGGCTCATCAGAAATACAATAGGGCTCGGCATAATGATAGTTACGGAACCCCTTTTTCAGAGTTCCGTAAACCACCATCCTTACCGGACGGGAGGCACTCAATGTGTTGCCCCCATCGGCAGGTCCGCGTCTTTTCCGCCCTCGGCAATAACTCCCAGAAGAGCCTCCACCGCCTTCACAAGAGTCTCTTTGGAAAAACCCGGAGTGTTGGGTTTATCCGTTATCTGCTCCAGAAGGTAAGGAATATGCACAAAACCCGCGGCTGTATTGTAGTTTTTCTTTGCCACGTGATAGAGCACACCGTACATCAAATGATTACAGACAAAAGTACCGGCCGTATTGGAAACCTGAGCCGGAATACCGGCATCAAGTACGGCCTGAGCCATGCGCTTAATGGGAAGTGTGGCAAAGTAGGCCTTGTCCCCGTCTTCGCGGATAACCCGGTTCAGCGGCTGATTCCCCTCATTGTCCTTAATACGGGCATCGTCCACATTTATGGCAACTCTTTCGGGAGTTACTCCAAAACGTCCGCCCGCCTGGCCAATACAGAGCACCGCGTCCGGCACAATCTGATCTATCTTTTTAACAACAGTGTCAATGGACTTCCCAAATACGGTGGGAACTTCCAGCTTGACAATGTCGGCCCCGTTTACCTTTTCAGGCAGGGCTTTAATTACCTCAAAAGCAGGGTTAACACTCTCCCCGCCGAAAGGATCAAAGCCCGTCACCAGAATCTTCATCAGAAAGCCAGAACATACATGGCAATAACGTGGAGAACCCACATAACCACCGCCACGGGAGCCTGACGCTTAATAACGCCGAACTGCTTGTTCTTCATCTCCAGAATGGTACCCGGAACAACATTGAAGTTGGCCGCCATGGGAGTAAGCAGAGTACCGCAGTAACCGGCCGTCAGTCCCAGAGCACCCACAATAACCGGGTTTCCGCCCTGCGCAATAACAAAGGGCAGACCAATACCGGCTGTAATAACCGCGAACGCCGCAAAGCCGTTACCCATAATAATGGTAAACACAGCCATACCCAGGCAGTAGAAAAATACACCCAGAAAATGATTCCCCTCGGGAATAACGCCTCCCACCATATCGGCAATAACATTACCCACACCAGCAGTGGCAAAAACCGCGCCCAGAGCAGCCAGCAGCTGAGGCAGAATGGCCAGAGCGCCAACCATCTTCAGCAGACGTCCGCCTTCCTGCACAGAATCGGTAAAACGGCCCTTTGTGGTTATCAGAGCCACAATCAGAGCCGCCAGGGAAGCCAGCCCCAGAGCCACCAGAGAGCCCAGTTTCTTGGTAGCCGGAAGAGTGGCAAAAAGGAGCATAAACAGGGCAATGGATACCGCCGGAATAAAAATCCAGTTTTTCAGCCTGTCGGCGGAAGCCTGCTTCTCTTCCTTGCTGGCCTCTTTCACCTTACCCATGTCAATGCGGTTAAACGCCGCCAGAACGGCAAGTATCAGAACAATATAGCCAACCGCAACAGGCGGAAGTTTTGCACTCTCGCTGCCCCAGAGAACACCGATATTTGGGAAAATAAAAGTAACACCCAGAAGTCCCCAGAACAAAGCCGAAGTAACACGTTTGGGATGCTCCTTATCCTTAAGGATCTTTACGGTAATGCTCCACATAATGAGCCCAATAACAATATACATAATTTCTGTTAATACAAACTTGGCACCCATTACGCTTCTCCTCCCTTTTTCTTCATCTTGCGGGCCGTTTTTATGTCTGCCGCAAAGAACCGGAGACTGCCGACAATCATTATGGCAAAGGCCATAATAAGGGAATACTTGGCTATGGCAAAAACATCCACCTCATACCCAAGTTCACCCAGAGTACCGGCAATCAGAAGCACACCGCCGGCCGCGGGAAATACGTTCTGTCCGAAGAAGTTACCAAAGTTTTCCGACGCGGCGGAAAGACCCTTGATATCCTCTTCCTGTTCTTCATCCAGCTCACCGTAGCGCGACCTGTCCGCACCGTTGGCCATGGGAAGAACCAGAGGCCGTACAAACTGTACATGACCGCCGAGACGCAGACCGAACATGGCCGTCAAATCCCGCAAAATCAGATACAGGGAAATAATCCGTCCGGCAGTAGCGGCTTTCAGCTTCTTCATCAAATCCGAAGCCCTCTCCCTGAGTCCGTATTTCTCCAGAATACCTATGGCCGGAAGAGTCAGCACAAAAATCGTCATATAACGGTTTTTAATAAACGCCGAACCAAATACATCCAGAAGCTCATGCCAGCCCAGACCGGATAGAAGTCCGGTAATGAGTCCTGCCAGAGTAACAACCGCAATCGTATTGAAGCGGAATGCAAATCCAATCACAATGATCAGAATTCCTATGAGTTTTAATGCTTCCACATTGTCCCCCTGAAATAAATTTCAATCTGACTGATTGATTCTTAATATTACAATAATGATATGTTTTATGTCTATGTTGGGCAAATACGGCGCGGATGGTCACTTTTCGGCCCATCCGCGCCGTACCGTGCTGCTCCGGGCTGCGCTGCCGCTCCGGCCGGTTTCCTGGAAACCGGCCGCCTTCGGCGCCCTGCGTATCACTTTTGCGGTTTTCAGGCCGAAGAAGCTTCCCGCTCACCGGCTGAAGCGGCGACAGCGGAAAAGCGTTCGGGAATATGAAGAACATCACGCGGTTTGGAACCGTTGGCCGGACCGACAATTCCCCGCCGTTCCATCTCTTCCACCAGTCTGGCAGCACGGTTATACCCTATTTTCAAACGTCTCTGAAGATAGGAAGCCGAGGCCTTCCGTGACGTCACCACTATTTCCAGAGCCTTGTCAAACACGGGATCGTCCCCGTCGTCCGCCTCCAGGCGGAACTCTTCCTCTTCTTCGTCGTCGAAAAACATTTCTTCGTCTATGTAGTCGGGCTCTCCCAGGGTTTTAACATATTCGGCCATACGCTCCACTTCCTCTTCCGCCAGAAAGGCGCCCTGCATGCGGGAGGGGAAGGGATCCCATGCCGAAGTAAAGAGCATATCGCCGCGGCCCAGCAGTTTTTCCGCTCCTACGGCGTCAATAATAATGCGGCTGTCCGTTTTACCGGCCACCATAAAGGCTATGCGGCTGGGAAAGTTGGCCTTAATTAAACCGGTAATAACATCAACCGAAGGCCGCTGGGTGGCCAGTACCAAATGTATGCCCACCGCCCGGCTCATGGCCGCCAGACGCGCAACAATACCTTCCAGCTCCTTCCCGCTGGTGGCCATAAGGTCGGCAAATTCGTCCACCAGAACCACAATGTAGGGCAGCGGCTCGGTGGCCAGTTTCCGCTCCTTTACCCGGCGGTTGTAGGATTTCATATCCCGCACACCCTGCGTATCCAGCAGGGCATAGCGCCGCTCCATTTCATACAGACACCACTGAAGCGCCTGAAGGGCCTTCTTCGGTTCGGTAATAACAGGGGTAAGCAGGTGGGGAATATCGTTGTAAAGTTTGAGTTCCACAATTTTGGGATCCACCATTATCATCTTTACTTCCTGCGGCGTGCGGGAATAAAGAATGGAACCGATAAGCGAATTCACACAGACCGATTTTCCCGAGCCGGTGGCTCCGGCTATCAGAAGATGCGG